>Ga0209635_10005428_pt1 | contig 10047 bp, 14 predicted proteins | sample DeeMarSWOR230_32_FD_187463 | JGI IMG/M metagenome (GOLD analysis project Ga0209635, IMG submission 187463) | Marine sediment microbial communities from White Oak River estuary, North Carolina - WOR-2-30_32 (SPAdes) (version 2) | ecosystem: Environmental > Aquatic > Marine > Intertidal zone >...
TGACGCTTGTTTGAGTATAAATGATTCAAACAGATATGAATGCAGACCAACCTTACTTAAACATGAAAACAATGGTAAATGTGTTTTTACATCCAAGATTCCAAAAAACGATATAAGACTTATACCAAGTGCTCATACAGAAGGGAAATTGTTATTTCCTTTGGATAAACAAAATGATTATCTAAAAAAATTAGAAAAAAATGACCAGATTGTTTTCCGTTTTGTTGATCCAGATGGTAACTATGCAGGTTATCCTTGGAATCCAAACGGCTCTATTTCAAATATTGCCGGTATATGCAATTATATAGGAAACGTGTTTGGTATGATGCCTCATCCTGAAAGATCTTTTTATAAACATCAACATCCAAATTGGACACGAAAAGGACTAAATAGTAACATTGGTGATGGCCGAGCTATTTTTGAATCGGTGCTATCTTACATCTTAAAAAAATTCTAAAATCAGGTTTTCGAAACGCTTTTATAGAGAAATATTCCTTATATACACTATAGATTGGGGGATTAAATGTATGAAACGACAGCTTGTAATTTCAATAATTTTATGTATTCTTTTGATATTGTGCTTGTTTTCAAATACAATTTTATCTATAACAACTCGTAATCCCCCTGATTGGCAGGATGGTATCTTTCAAGGAGTCTGGAGTAAAAAAAATGACAATACATCAGGTTTTATTTGGGGTACTCTAAACCAGGGTCGACGGGCAACACGTGGTACTTTTAATGGCGAGTGGAATACAACAGATGGGATAGAAACTGGGACGTTCCATGGTATTTTCTTTGGCATTATCCTTGTTGGTCAATGGTATTTTTCAGAGATAGGAAAAACCAACCGCATAACTGGAATACTTCGTTTGAATGAAACACATTTTTCAGCTAAATTAATCAGCCCCGATACAGGTTTGCTTGATATTTCTGGAATTCATGATGCATCTTTTCTACCAAAGCCCACGGGTTTATATGGTGTTGGAGTTACAACCAAGCATTTGATAGATATTAGCCGACCTGAAAATTTCACGGAAGATCCAACAGATTTTCGAGAGATGATGGTTCAGTTCTGGTATCCAATAGACTCACCTACTTTAGGGAAACAAACTCAATACATGGATTATCCAACCTTCCAGTGGCTTAAGAATCGTTCCCCAATCCCATTAATAACCATTCCTAATAATGCATATTTCTTTGTACGTCCTCATGGACGCAATGAAACCAATATTGCTGAAGGTGTATTTCCAGTGGTTATTTTTTCACCAGGATATGACGGTGTTTACCAGATCTATACGTCATTTATTGAGGATCTGGTCAGCCATGGGTTCGTGGTTGTATCAATTAATCATCCTTATGTTTCTGGTATAACTGTTTTTCCTGATGGTCATACAATTGGGCTTGCAGAAGTACCAACAAATCCAGTAGAAAGGGAAGCATTTTTCAACATGTCACTGCGGACAATCATACAGGACTCTAAATTTGTTTTAGATACAATGACGCAGATGAATGAAATTGACCCAGATTTCCTGGGTCATTTTGATCTCTCAAGAGTCGGAATGTACGGTCATTCCTTTGGTGGGGCAAACACCGCGGTATGCTGTTATGAAGATGCACGATTTAATGCGGGTCTGACTCTTGATGGTGTTTTTTATCAGCATTTCATCCCCGGGAACATCACCGTGCCATTTCTCTTTATGTTTGCTGAGGCACGTCTATCAAATGATTCAACAATTATGTATATGTGGAATCACACTACTAATGACACATTTAAAATGAATATTTCAGGCTCAACACATTATGCATTTACCGATGTCGGTGTTCTTCTTTCTCATCTGGTTCCTTTTATCCCTCCAAGATTTCTTTTATTTGGTTCAATAGCACCAAAACGTATGGTGAATATCACAAGAACATACGTAACCGTGTTTTTTGAGGTTTATCTGAAAGGAGAACCCATAGAAAGGTTGTTGAATCTAACCACTCAGTATGATGAAGTGCAATTTGATTACAAACTTGGATGATTAAAGGAGTTACTTCAGAATGCCTAATGTTGTAACTGTTTTATTGATAAATGATGAAGAAAAAATTCTTATTCTGAAAAGAAGTAGTAAAGTGAGAACGTATAAGGGTTTATGGGGTGGTGTTGCAGGTTATATTGAAGAAAATGAAAAGCCTTATGAGACTGCTTTAAAAGAAATCAAAGAAGAAGTTGGTTTAGAAAATGAAGATGTTAAGTTTTTAAAAAAGTTTGATCCCATTTCTTTTACAGATATTTATGAAGGAAAACGATACGATTGGAAAATATTTTCTTTTTTGTTTAAAATAAAAGAAAAAAGAAAAATAAAAATAGACTGGGAGCATTCAGATTACAGGTGGATAGCCCCATCTGAAATTAAAAAATTTGACACGGTTCCACATTTTAAGGATATAGTGTCAAAATTATGATTATAATTTGGATGGGGAAGTTGTGGAGGAGGTGAGGAGAGATAGGGAGAAAATGAAATACTCCCCCATCCAGAAATTACATATAATTATTTTATAATATATATTTTGTTATATAAATTATAACAAATTTAACAAATTTTGTTATTTTTTAAAAAAATTAATTATAATTTAATGATTTTTATCCAATTTAATAAGGATTTTTTCAATTTGCATAAAAGTATCTTCAATAGTACCTGATGCATCTATTATATTCCAGTTTTTAACTAAAAAAAGCGCTTTTGCTCTAACTTTTTCAAGTTCATCTAAGGTTTCAAACATCTCTTTTTCTTTACGCTCTTCAATACGTTTTGACATAACTTCAGGTGATGCATCAAGAAAAAACATATAATTAGATACAGGAACGAAATTTTCAAAAAAACTATATGCAATCTTTGCTAATCTAAAAGGAAGATAAGCAGTTCCTACAAGATAACGCACCATTATTAGTGTATCAATATCTTTTTTCCTGTAGTATTTTCTTATAGAACGTAAAACATCCATCATGTAAAAAATCGAGGCTTCTGTTTTTTTTATCTTACCTTTACCAAGTAAAGCTTCTTTTGCTTTTTTACCAAAATAGTTATCAGTAGACGGATGAGTTCTTAAAACAACCCGCTCGCCTTTTTTTTCATATCTAGTTTTTATTAATTGAGCATGGGTATCCTTTCCAACACCATCCAGACCATCTACTATTATTAAGCGCATAACTCATCATATAAGAAAAATAAACCAGTAGATAAATGCTGCAACAAAAGGAACTGTTAAATTATCAATTCCTTTTGGTGTAACACCTTCAATTAATGCTGAAATAAAAGCAATAAACAAAAGAACAACTAAAACCAAAGATGTAAATGTAATATTATAATAAAAAACAGCAATTAAAGTAGTAATAAAAGTAAAGAAAAACATTGCAAAAGAACCAACATAGCTTTTTTCATCACCAAAGACCTTGTATTTTCTTTTACCAAATTTAACACCAAGTAATGAAGCAAAGCCATCACCATAAGACATGGCAAGAATACCAATTGCAATAACAACCATGTTCTCAAAAAATAAATAAGCCAAAATAGTCCAAGTAATAGAATAATAAACAAGTCCCATGCTATGACCTGCAGCAGATGTTCGTCCTTTAATAGATTTAATTGGAGTATAAGGACTCATTAAAAAAGTAAAAATAATAAAAGGACCAGCGGCAATAAAAGCCATTACTTCTTTTGTTTCAAAAATTGGTAAAATAAAAGCAACATTACCAACCATAATATGAAGAACTTTTCTACTTGCACTGGGATATTTACTAAGCAGTTTTTCAGTAATTATAAGAAGAACAGCTACATAAATATATACAAGAGCAACACCTGTTAAATCACTTTTAATCATAATTATCTAACCTCCACTAATAATCAAAATAATCACAGGAATTAAGAATGCCAAAAGACCAATAAAAATTGCATATAAAGTAAATTTTCTATAAATTTTTAGACGTGGTACTTTTTTAAAAATTAAATGCAAGGACGCACTTAAAAGCATTGTATCAGTAATAAAAACAATAGCCAAATAATAATAATTTAAGTAATAAAGCCCGAATTTTTCACTAAAAAAGGGAATAAGACTTAATCCTACAGCTGCAATGTAAAACAATGCAGCCAGAATGTTTGATTTACGAATACCAATGTATTTTGGAAAAGATTTAACACCCTTTACTTGGTCTCCTTCAAAATCCATAACATCCTTCATTATTTCTCTACCAGAGCCAGCAATAAATGCAATTAATGCAATAATGTAAATTGCTGGATCGATTTCAAAAAATAATATTTCATTAGTAATTACTGCAGCTCCACCAAAAATAAAAGGTATTGCCATTACATATGCTATGTAAAAATTCCCAAGTAGTTTTATTTTTTTCATTTTAGCATCATAAAGTACAGCAAGCATAGCAGTTATTAACGCAATAACAAAACATGTTAAGTTAACAAAAAATGAACAAATTAAACCAAGTGGAAAAAATATAAAAAAAAGCATTAAAGCAGATTTTGGGGACAAATCACCTCTAACTAAAGGTCTGTCGATCCTATTATTTTTTCTATCAATTTCTAAATCATAGTAATCATTTAATGCAAACGTACTTGCTTCAAGAAATAAAGCTGTGAAAAAAGTAAGAATAAATTTATCAAAAGAAGGAAAACCATTTCCTTTCAATGCCACTAATGAACCAACAAGTATACCTAAGGCAATCATAACTCCATGTTCAAGGCGCATGAGTTCCCAGATTGCTTTGATTTTTTTCATTGTGAAACTGAAATAATATTAATAGTTATAAACTTTAATAGAATGAGGCTTAAGGTCTACACTCAGCAACTTCTTGATAAAAAAAGATTAAATACCACTTAAGATATAGTATTAGTTATGAATCAAATATTTAGCGTTGTTGTTCATAAAGAAAAAAAATATTATGTAGCAGAATGTCCTGAAGTTGGCACTGTTTCTCAAGGAAAAACTATTGAGGAAGCAATTAAAAATCTCAAAGAAGCAACAGAACTATATCTAGAAGAATTTCCCCTAAAAAAAACATCAAAACCATTCATATCATTTTTTGAGGTTACTTCATATGACAAAGCTTCCAAGGTTATCCGTGCATGAATTAATTAAGATTTTATCAAAGTCTGGTTTTCAGAAAACTCGTTAAAAAGGAAGTCATGTCATGTTAATTAAAGAGACAAAATTAGGCAAAATTGGATGCGTTGTTCCTCTGCATGATGAAATTGAGAAAGGAACTTTGCTTGGAATATTAAAACAAGCTAAGATAAGTAAAGAAGATTTTCTAAAAGAAATTGATAAATAGATATTTTTCTGTAAGGTTGAATTTTTATAAAAAATAAGAAGAAAGAGATTTTATAAAGATCCTTACAGCCTACACCCAGCACATTTACTATATACAGTAAAATATGTAAGGGCACAATAATAAATAAAAATAATCATATTTGTGTTATTCTGTGCCCTTATATATGTATATAATATTAATTGTATGGGCACTTTTATTAACAAAAATAGATAACTTTATATGTTATTGTGCCCATACAATATGTATGGTTTATTTAGAGAAAATTGAACGAAAACATAAAACATATTATTATATTACAAAGAATTTTAGAGTAGGCAGTAAGAAATGGAAGAAAATAAGAAAGTATGTTGGTAGCAAGCTGCCATCGAAAAAACAAACAACACAAGCAATTGCTGAGATTGAAGCAGATGCAGTAAAAAAAGGGATTATAAAACCTGTTTCCCGACATAAGTACTTGAATGACATAGAAGCAGAGAAGCTACAAGATTTGAAAGAGGTTTATAACAAATGGTATGGCAAGTTAAGCACTGATGAGATTAAAAAATATGAAGAAGAATTCATTGTACGATTCACATACAACACAAATGCTATTGAAGGTAATCGTTTAAGCCTCAGAGAAACAAGTATGATTTTAACTGAAAACATCATACCTGCTGGTGCCACTCCTAACGATTACAATGAAGCAATAAACTCCAAAGATTGTTATGAATTTATAAAAAATTATGCGGGCGAATTTAACCAAAAGTTCTTACTAAAAATTCATGGAATACTCACCAAGAACACAAACTGCAAAATCGTCGGCGAATATAGAGATCACTACGTGAGAATTTCTGGTTCCGATTGGATTCCTCCAACTCATAAAAAAATTAGAGAAGAGATGAGGAAAATATTTCAGTGGTATTATATTGAAAGAAAAAAGTTACACCCTGTTGAATTAGGTGCGATATTACACAATAAATTAGTACGACTTCATCCATTTTCTGACGGAAATGGAAGAACATCACGAGTTGTTATGAATTGGATATTGATGAAAAATAAATTCCCCATGTTTTATGTGGAACTAAGAGATAAAATTCGTTATTACGAAGCGATTGAAGAAGGCGATAAGGGTAAAGACGAGGCGATAGTACACTACATTGCCTCGATACTAATGCAACAACATACGTTTAAATCACAAAAATAAAGTAGCAGGTGCATAGTAACTGAAGAAATGATCGACAATGGTAGATTTATACTCGTGGGTGTCAATTCTTGCAGTAGCATCTAAAATCAAAAAATAAAGAGAAAGCATAGCTTTCTCTCTCGTTCTTATCATCAGGGATATTTTTATGCGTTCTTTTCTAAAAGATGAGCTTTCTGGTGATTTATTGGAGTAATTCTACGGCCTACACCCAGCATATTATTTTACACTGTAGATCTCCATTTGTAAGCATCATCATGGTACACAAAATAATAAATTGTGACAATTTCTTCTGTATGATTTATATCAAAGATTAGTACAAAATGTGAATTGATATGAACTCTTGAAAAGTTTTGAAGTGGTGGGCGAAGATGTTTATATTCATGAGTTGGTTTTGATTGTATATCTTGAATTTTTTTATGTATCGTTATTAATTGTTTTTTGTTCTTTTTAGCAAGTTTTTTAAAAATTTTATCTACAGTAGGCTTAATTTCAAGATTATACATCCAAGCCGTACCTCTTGGCAAAATCATCCACACGAATACTTTTTTCTTTTTTTATTTTCTTTATCTTTTCAATGAATTCTGGTTTGAGTTCAGGCTCATTTTCGTATTCAATATATTTCTTTATGATAAATTCAATTGTTTCACTTTTATCTTTTAAATCATATTTGGCTTTAACGATATTTAAAACACGATTGATATTCTCATTTAATTTAATTAACGCCTGGGTCATTAGTCCACCTAAGTATACATTAGTTTAACTAATTTATATTATTTCTATAAAATTTAAATTTTTAAATGTTCAGTTTTTTAAAAGATGCAATTTTGTTGGTTGATACTCTATGGTTTACTGAGGGATTTATACTTGAGAAACGTGCCCTTGTCAAACTCTTCGAAGGCCGTTCATCTCCTGTTGAAAAGAGTCTTATTGCTTACACCCAGCACCTTAAATTTTTTCGTATATATTTTTTCTATGACCAATCATTAAAATAAGAATAAGAAGTTTTTCTTTTTTAATTTCTAAAATAACTCTATAGTTACCAACCCTCAATTTATATCCGGGGTCACCAACTAGCTTTGTGATATGTGCTTCAGGTCGTATTCTAATTCGTTCTAAGGATTTGATTATTTTTTCTTGTTCAACTTTTTCAAGTTTTTCTAATTGTTTTTTTGCTTTATCAGTAAAAAAGATTTGATAAGTCATAGCCCCAGCTCTTTCTTTACTTTAGCAAGGGAATGCACTTTACCGGCTTTTACTTCAGCACGAGCTTCAGCAAGTTCTTTTTTCGTTTGAGCATTTAATTCTTCATTATCTTCGATCATATCCCAAATAACCTCTTCGTAAGTTTCTTTCTCGAAAAACTTCCTTTTTAGGAGTTCTTTCTGTAGCCTTTTACTAATTTGAATTGAAGTATCCATAGTATATTATAGTATGTTATAGCATATAAATTTTACTATGTTTAAATGTTTCTTCTGTCCAAAATTTTCATAAAAAATCACATTTTCCTTCTGTTGCAAAGAGGTTTACGACTTACATCCATCACCTTACTTTCCCACTTTTTATTTTTTACATTCTAAACATCATATCTATGTTCTAAACTCTCTACAGATAAATTTTACTTTTTTCTAAGTTCACGTCGGAGTATCTTACCAGATATCGTCTTGGGAAGTTCTTCCACATATTCAATAATACGCGGGTATTTGTAAGGAGCTGTAACGTTCTTTACATATTCCTGCAACTCTTTTGTAAGCGCCTCTGAGGGTTTAAACCCTTTTGCAAGTACTATAAATGCCTTTACCACTATTCCTCTTACACCTTCAGGATCTGTAGAACCAACGACTGCGCATTCAGCCACTGCGTCATGTTCCATTAAAGCAGATTCCACTTCAAATGGTCCAATACGATATCCTGATGATTTTATAACATCATCATCTCTTCCAACAAACCAAAAATACCCATCTTCATCCTTATAACCTCTATCACCAGTAAAGTAATAGTCACCGCGAAATGATTTTTTCATAATTTCTTGGTCTTTCCAATATTCTCTAAAAAGACCAGGGGGACGTTCATCACCTAGATAAAGTGCGATGTTTCCTTCCATATTTGGTCCTAATTTTTTTCCGTTATCATCAACAATTCTTACATCATGACCGGGTGTTGGTTTACCAACTGAACCATATTTAATTGGCATAAAAGGATAATTAGACAATAAACACACTGTTTCAGTTTGACCATAGAAATCATAAATCTCCAAACCAAATGCTTTTTTCCAAACACGGATTACCTCGGGATTTAAAGGTTCACCAGCACTCAATGATCGTCTTAGTTTAATGTTATATTTGGATAAGTCCATCTGAATTAATAATCTATATACTGTTGGCGGGGCACAAAATGAGGTAACACCATATCTTTCCATAGCCCAAAGAAGACCATTTGCATCAAAACGACCAGGAGTTTCCCACTGAATAACAGCAGCACCTACTATCATCTGACCAAAGAGTTTCCCCCATGCTGCTTTTGCCCAACCAGTTTCAGAAACGGTCCAATGCAAATCTTTTTCTGTTAATGCCTGAGCAAATCTCGCTGTTACTTCATGACCAAGTGGGTAACTATGGGTATGTAAAACCATCTTAGGGTGACCTGTTGTTCCAGATGTAAAATAAATAAGCATTGGATCTGTTGATTTGGTTTTTCCAATTTCTTTTTGGGATAGGTCATATGAGGATTTATCCATTTCCTCTTGATAATTTAGCCATTCTTTTCGTTTTCCATCAATAAGCATTAAGTGTTTAAGAGATGGGCAATTGTGTTTTATTCCTTCGACAATATCTGAATGACCCATATCAGTAACTACCATGCACGCCTCTGCCCTATTAATTCTATATTCTACATCATTTGCAGTTAGAAGAACAGTACCTGGCATTGGTATAACACCAAGTTTAAACATACCAATTAAAGCAATGTACCATTCAGGAATACTTTGAAGAATCACAAGAACCCTATCACCTTTTTTAATACCAATTCTTCTGAGAGCATTAGCATATCTATTTGACTCAACAGATAAATCACGAAAAGTATGATATCTATCTCTCTTACCAGTTATATCAATAGAAATTAAAGCAAGTTTTGTTCTATCATCAGCCCATTTATCAATTACATCAAAACCAAAATTATAAAATTTTGGAATCTTCCATTTAAAATTCTTATACAATACATCATATCTATCTTCTTTCTGCAATATTGGTTTCAAAGGTGTTGTCTGTTTCATGTTTATTCCTTCATTATTCCAATCATAGCTTTATATCATTTTTAGCTTTATAACAATTTTACATTTAAGTTATTTATTAAGTAATCCCTTTTTCAAATTAAAAAGAGAAAAAAGGGGATTTATTTATTAGGTTCAATGATTATTTTAATAGATTTTTGAGCTTGTGCAGCTAGTTTAAATCCTTTAGGAGTTTCTGCTAAAGGAAGTCTATGTGTTATCATATCTTTTACTTTCACTTTTTTTGATTTGATTAACTCTATTGCATCTTGAATA
>Ga0209635_10005432_pt1 | contig 10043 bp, 8 predicted proteins | sample DeeMarSWOR230_32_FD_187463 | JGI IMG/M metagenome (GOLD analysis project Ga0209635, IMG submission 187463) | Marine sediment microbial communities from White Oak River estuary, North Carolina - WOR-2-30_32 (SPAdes) (version 2) | ecosystem: Environmental > Aquatic > Marine > Intertidal zone >...
ATAGTCCCTTCTAGCTGATTCCATTCGAGGTTAATATTTCCCAGGTTGGTGAGAGTGCCCATCCAGGTGGGGATGTTTCCTGTCCGGTTCATCTACCACATGTCGAGACTTTCTAGATTGGGTAGGCTCTGAATCCAGGTTGGTATCGGGCCAGGGTTAAAAGGATTCCCACCAAGACTCAGCCTTCGCAAGCTGGTTAGATCGCCTAAATCAGTGGGGAGGCTTCCCGTCAATTGGTTATTGCCCAAATCAAGGTTTTCTAGTCTTGCAAGGTCCCCTATTTGAGGAGGAATACTCCCTTCTAACCGATTATTCCCTAGCCAAAGATTGCGCAGATTGGTAAGGCTGCCCATCCAAGCAGGAACGTTTCCTGTCCGGTTTGTGGTCCACAAATTAATATCGTCTAAGCTCGGCATGCTCTGAATCCATGAGGGTATCGGTCCGGGGTCAAAAGGATTTCCCCCCAGATTAAGCCACCTGAGATTTCCTAGACTCACCAAATTAGGGATACTGGCTGTAAACTGATTGTCGCTGAGCCCCAATCCCTCCAGATTGGAAAGACTGCCCACTTGTACAGGGATGCTGCCTTCCAACTGGTTACTATCAAGCTCAAGCCAGCGGAGGCTGGTCATAGTCCCTATCCAAGCAGGAATTTCTCCTGTCCGGTTCGTATTCCACAGGCTGAGATAATTTAAGCTGTTTAGACCTTGAATCCAAGACGGGATCGGCCCAGAATCAAAAGGATTCCCACCCAGATATAGCCAGTTGAGATTGGTGAGACCGCTCAAATCAAGAATACTCCCTGTTAACTGGTTGCCACTAAGATTAATCCCTGTGAGATTGGTAAGAGTCCCCAGCCAAGCAGGAATATCACCTGTCCGGTTCGTGTCCCACATATTCAGGCCATCCAGGTTTGTCAGATCTTGAATCCAGGAGGGTACTGAGCCGGGTGTAAAATCATTCCCTCCCAGACCCAACCACCAGAGATTGGTGAGGCTTCCTAAATCAGGAATACTTCCCGTCAAATTGTTATCGCCAAAATTAAGATGGCCCAGATTTGTAAGACTGGTAATCCAGGCAGGGATTTCTCCTATCAGGTTCATGTCCCACAAGTCAAGACCTTGGAGATTGGTCAGGTCCTGAATCCAGGATGGTATTGGCCCTGAGGGAAAATTATTCCCACCGAGACTCAGCCAGTTGAGGAGAGTTAGGTTTCCCAGTTGAGTCGGAATCGCGCCTTCTAGCTGGTTACTGCTTAAATCCAAGTTGTCCAGATTAGAAAGATTTCCGAGCTGGATAGGGATGCTTCCCCCTATCTTGTTATCCCAAAGAGCAAGATAACGCAGTTCCGGAAGATTCCCAAGGTCTGCTGGGAGGCTTCCGGTCAGGTTATTCCTACCCAGATCTATTCCTATGACATGATCGCCTTGAACTTCGATGCCATACCATGTCCCTTCAGTTCCCGGATCTCCAAGCCAATTATCATTATTATCCCAACCAGCTCCGTTTGTGGCGCTGTACAGGGCGATCAGAGCATTCCTCTCTGCCGCAGGGATAGCGGAAACTTTAGCGATCGATTTCGTTCTCGAGCGTAGGGCCCTAGACCTTCTTGGTTCAAACATTCTCCGTGGAGTCTGAGGTTTCTGCCTTTCTCTTTCTCTTCTCTTTCTAATCCATTTATAGACCTCTGCCTCAGGATGGGTATCTTTCTTTAAGGGTTTTTCGATTTCGAGCTCCGGCTCAAGCTTAGGCTTAGGCTTCTCATTGGCCATGAGGGAGGAAAGGAGGAAAAAGGAAGAGAAGAAAAAAACAGTAAGAAAACGAAGGTTCAGATTCTTCTTTGAGAAAATACGAGCTTCCCTCATTTCACTTTATAGTTAGATAAAAATAGTCGGAATTCGGGGAGATAGAGCTGCTTTGAAGTGTTGAGAGAGGGAATATGAACCTATCCCCGTGATGCGCCTCATCCTCCTCTTTCTCCTTTTCCAAGGCAAAAAAACTTCACACCAGGAGGCTGTTAGATAGAGATGTTAGCTCTCCCGATGAATTCCCTCTTCTATCTCCTGTGTACGTGCTTAGATTGGTAACATATAAATCATTTCCTGTCAACACTTTTTTTAGACTGTATGCATCCACATTTCCATGATTAAGGTGTTCTTGGATGAGATACTTAAAGGTGTGAATTGCTTAAAGTAGACAGAGGGAATGGATTTGTAGGATGTTTCTATCTAGCTTTTTGCCTACTTCAGCGAGAATAAATATCCAGCAGGCTGTTTTCTCTCGACCTTCGGTCCGATCCGGATCCTGACTGTTCTGTTGAAATCGTCATACGATATATCTTCCATCGGAATATGATCACCCCACTTGGGGTCTGAATAGGAGGCGGCCGCCCGCAGAGGAGGGTGATTGTCCCCCTTGATCGAAACCACTTTGATATCCCATTCGGGGAGATGCCGGTAGGATTGAGTGAGCCAGGGCTGCCCGTAAAACTCCATCCAAGATGAGCCCAACCTTTTGATTTTCCCCCCTTTGTCAAACCTGATCGATCCACACCAGGTTTGGATATTCCTCTCTCTATCGGTCACAACATACTTAAACCAAGTCCCTTGATTGTCCTCTTTATCCTTGACGATGGAAAAGGTGTACACCCCGTTTCTAAGCTCATAATTCGGCAGACGGACTCCGATAAATTCCCCTTCATACTCAGCCGATTGGCAAAACCCGCCTTCAGCGTAATTGACTTCAACATGGGATAGGTCTCTTGTTCCCCACCTTGAAAAGATGAGCATCTGATCCTTTTCCTCGACCCTGTTTTGAATACCGAAGTAACAGCCATCATCCCCGATTTCACAGTGATAGAACTGCAGGTAGAAATTTTTGGCAGTGTCGAAATGGAGGATATCGACCTCAACATCGAGCCGCTCGAAGTCGTCTTCAAACTCCCAATCGATGTAGCAGACGCCGCCCGGAGGAAATCCTGAACCCACAGGTATTAACCGGTCAAGCGGGGATTGAAACTGAGAGGGTGAGTAGTAATTATAGAAAGGAAAAATTAGAAGTAGAGAGGAAAAGGCCATCGTTTTCAGGAAAGCCTGGAGTTTTTTTGTAAAATTCACCCGTTCTTCCTGCATCTAAGATGCATGTAGATGCAAGAAGAATACCAATCCCCATCTTCATTATTAAATTATTGATATTAAATGGATTAGGAGGAATTTAGACCATGACATTCAAGCCTTTTGTGTTCACATTATGAACATTATCAGAAAATTTATAATTTAAGTTATTGAAAATAAATATATTACAAAATTAATTTGAATGTGTTCATAAATTGGACACATTCTAGAAAACAAAATTTAATTATAAATAATAAAATCAGAACAATTCCCGTTCTCGACCATTATAAAAGGATTCGGATCCTTCAATAATCTTATCGGCTCAATCCTAAGACCCTCAGGCATGATTTTAAGGGATTTAATATAATGAAATTTTAAAATTGTCTTGCCTGAAGTTGCCCCTTTGACAGAAATCCTATCATAATCAGCTTCAACGACAGCCTGGCATTCGTAACAGAAACTTTCATCCGCTTCTAAATACTCATGGATAGAAAATCGATCATGATGGAATACCTTTTTGAATTTTTTCTTGCATCCAAAATAATGCCTTGCCCTATCACTAAACACTAAAAAATATTTTATGTTGTACAATTCCAAATAAGATTCCATCTCTTCATCCGAAATTTCGTTCAGGTTTTTTCCGAAGAGATTATCATCCACAAATTGAGAAAACTTAAATTTAGTGAGTGGATAAGTGAATGGCCCCCCCACGATGGCCCGAGAAGTTTTATAAGGTATGAAAGCTGTAAAATGACTCTTGAAATAGGGGTGGTGATGAGAATCTTGAACATGAGTTCGGGATTTTGGTGAGGTATTCGTCTTCAGAAATTCAAAAATTTTTGTGGCGGCTGGATATTCTCTGTAACCATAGGAGAATTTGATGGGATAAGAAGCCAGAATAAAAGTCGCTATCAATATCGTCAAGAACAAGAAAAATATCACATTTTTTTCCTCATATCGTCTTTTGATTTGTATTGAAATGAAAAGCAGTGCCAGCAAAGCCGTTGGGATGATGAATCTTGTCGGTTGAAGATCTGAAAGTCCAATTTGAGAACCAAATAAGGAGACGATCATCAAGATCAAAAAGGAGATGAGCATACTACTTGTAAATTTACGCTCTCTGCTTTTGTTTGACTTATACACAGAAAACAAAAAAAGAATGAATAAGAAGATAAAAGAACGCGTTTCTATGACTTTGGTAAAGACATCGGGAAATTGTGTCTGCATGTAAAACGCTAAGTCACCCAATAGATTGAAAAATTGGATCTTAGGGATGATCCATATGAGGTTAGTGACGAAGATGACAATCAAACAGATGATGAATTTAAAGTAATCTTTCAGGTTCAGCCGGTTAGAATAAAAGATGAGGAGAGTCCCGCAGAATATGAAACTCATCAACGAGGATAAGGGATGAATGAAAAACGCCACACTTCCAAAAAATGTTAAATGGATAAGGATGGAGGGTTTTTTATCTTCTAGATACTTATAGAAAAGACTCGCCACATAAAGGGATAAGAAAACTCCGATTATGAATGAATAACCCCCGAAGATATAAAATGTTCTAATCCTATGGAAGCCGACTATAAAATATATACAAAAAATGAAGAAAAATAATGAGTTAATCTTGCCAATATTAAAGTTTTTCGCCGTAAAAAAGGCAAGAATAGGTAAAACAATAAAGGAAAGAAATATGGATAGATTGAATAGTAAAGCAGGATTCAATAATCCGCTAAGAATAAGATTGATAAAAATGGTCAGATGAGTATCGATGCTCAGGAAAACTTGGCTCGGGTAGCCTGCAAAATAATAAGGATTGTACCCCCAGATCCTATGATTCTCTCTTAAGAAGGAAGAGGATTCTACAGTGTCGATGAAATGGAAAGCATAATCATCATGGATGAGCGGTTGGTTTAAAAAATCTTTATTGAAGTAAGGAGATTGACTTCCCAAGAAAAAAAATCTAGCGCCAAAGAACAAATATAAAACAAAGCATGAAACGATGATTTTTTTGTAATAGGCTTTGATCTTCTTCCTTTTCATCAACAAGCTAAATACTGCCAAGAAGATATAGAAACAGACTATTAGGTTAAAAACCACCCAATTGGCTTTTCCCGAATCGGACAAATGGCGTACGTTCCCTTTCCCAAAAATGGCGTTCAATAGCGCTATTGCTTTTCCTTCAAACAGAAGCTTGATAATCTCGTGGCCAAAAAGTAAATAGATTGCTACGAGAATAAACGAGGCTAGGATTAATAGTATCTCTATCTTATATTGTCTTATCCAAATTTTCTTCATATCACTTCTGTTTTTTCACTTCCTTCCGGTATTTTTTCATAAATGCAATCATATAGAATAATGCTTTTATTTCTCTTCTGAAATACAGCGCAGATTTGTTTCTTTCTCTCCACCATATGGGAATTTCTTTTATTCGATAGCCCTCTCCAATAGCCCTTACCAACAGTTCGGTATCCCAGAACACTCCTCTTCTTAACGATGTATCGTATCCCATCTCTTCGACCAGTCTCAATATAACATCTCTTTTAAAAGCTTTGAATCCACACAGATGATCTTTCATCTGCGTTTTAAACATGAATCGGATAACGGTATTGTAGATAAGACTGGATAACAATCGAAAGGGCCTTCTCTTTATTTTAGATCCCGAGACATACCGGCTTCCTGTGACAATGTCAAAGCCGAGGGTGATTTCCCCGATGAGATCTGGCAAAAACCGAAGGCTATTGATCAAATCAACATCGACAAAAGCGATAATATCACCCGTTGCATTTTTGAAGGATTGAGCGAGGTTCTCTCTCCTCGTCGGACCTATCTCATAGTTGAGCAAAGTGACTTTTCTATTAGACCTCTCAATCTTCCTGGCAATGACTTCAGACTTATCTTTCGAGGCATCATTAACAATGAATATTTCATAAGCGAGAGGAACTTTACTGATCATGAAATCAATAGCTTTGATATCCCTTTCTAGAATTTTCTCCTCGTTGAATATAGGAATGAAGATAGATACCTTATGCTCTTTTATTTTTTCAGGAGAAATTTTATATTTAACAGCCATTATTGTGGTGCCAAAGTTTAAATGCATTTTAGATAAAACGAAGAACAGGTTCTCAATGATTTTGGGCATAGGCCTGTGTCTCAACCCTAAAATTTTTCTTAGAAAAAGAATCGGAACTAAGAACCAGAAAAGATGTTTCACCTCAAAGCCACTAAAATCGTTCGCATGGTATCTCCTCTTATGCCCCATCAGCACATCATACTTGCCGAATAACCACCTATATGCAGGGACAGTTACGATAACCTTTTTTTTTGCAACCCTGAGCAACTCTCCGATGGCTTGTTTGTGGGGGCCTAAATGCTCGAGCACATCGGAACAGATAACCGTATCGAATGAATTATCCGGATAGGGAAGATTCGGAAGTCCTTCATCTATGTTTAGAGCTTTCTTTATGATGTGGCTACCACACCCGACATTTATACAGGACCCTTCAACCATAGATTCTAGAAGCTGACGCTTATATCTGAAATAGAAATTAGGTTGGCCTTCCAACCACTTGATATTGAGCTTATCCATGATGAGCCACGTGAATTTGATGCTCAATGAATTTTATGATAATTATTCCTTCTAGTTCAAATATATTAATAGTCTGACAAAGTAAGGGAAGGATGTTTTGCCACCTCAGAAAATTAAACCATTCCTGACTACCGTCTCACTTCTCCTCATCGGCATCGTCATCAGTGTCATTTTTTCCCGGTTTGTTCCTTACAACATGGATGAGTTCATCCATTATCGACAGATCATCTGCTATCATTACAAATACAATTCCCTAAACACATTCAGAGGTGGATGTTTTGACTTTGATCTGAATTTCCTCAACACCGGAGTCTTCCTCCCCCTTCGTAGCACGGGATACATGGGCAGCCTCCCTTCCATCCTCTATTATCCTCTCTTTCTAGTCTGGAAGAGTCCGATTTCTGCCAGGTTTTTGGGGATTGTCTTTTTACTCATTCAGGCCTTGATCTTGAGCAAGATATTCAACATTAGGATAGGATATATTTTTCTCGGTTTGATATTTTTCTTTCCTTATTTCTTCCAGCATATCGTCGATACGGGCATCACAGGATTCCAGTGTTCAATCTTGATCTTCCTCTATTTTCTTACGGCGAAATGGCTCAAAAGCCTAAAGACTTCATATCCTCTATGGATTGCACTGATTGTCTTTTTGGGAATATGGGCTAAGCTATCGTTCTTCTGGCTATTGCCGGGGATAGGAATCCTATTTTTAATGCTCGTCACCGAGAACAGAAAGACGATATTCGAGAGAAAAAATTTTCAAATACTGGTCGTTCATTCTTTACTCATATTCATCATAGTCGGCGGTCTATCCAGCCTGTTGTTCCTGTCCACAGATAGGGACGGCCATTTCTTCGCAGATGAATTATTCTCTGGTCCCCGCAGCGAGGTCTATTCGTTAAAGGAGCTCCTGGATCCGAATACCATTGGACAATCCCAAGCGTTTAAAGCCCTTATCAATCCCTATCAATCCACTCAAAGGATCTACCATGTCAAATCCCTTTCTTTGTTTACGTATGTCTACGATTTCTTAGTCTATATTTCTATACCCCTGATGGGGATAATCCTCTTCATCACGGCCAAGGGAGACTCAAAAAAAGGAGTGCTTAAATCCTTGCTTTTGTTTTTCGTTTTCATCATCACTTTCTTCATTATCCTTAGGACGAAAAGGGCCCGGTTTATGCATCACACTATTCTGTCATTTCCATTCCTCATACTCTGTGCTTTAATCCTATTCAATGCTTTAAGGGAAAAAGGTCGACATATTCTAAATTCTAGATTCTTGAAAATTATCCTATTGAGTTGGTTCTCGCTATTTTTTCTCTTGAATAGCTATCTTTTCCTCACTTTCTCCAATCAAGAAATAAGACACTTTGACGATTTCTCTAAGATAAAAATTAATGAGATATTGAGGAATGCCTATCTTGCCAAAAATTATTTTTACGTCACTATCGATTGGGGTATATATTATTATCAGGCTTTATATGGGCATCCATCGCAGGGAGTGCTCTACCTGACTCCCCTCAATAAAAAATGGCAAATAGATAGATTAAAGAAATTGTCCAGAGAGTATGATCGAAAATTGCTGTTTATCTACAATACACAAAAGAAAGCCTCCAACCTTCGTTTGATTCAAGAATCCTTTTCTTTGAAGCCTTGTCATAGGGTCGATGCAGAAGCAGTTTGGCAAATCCTGTTGGAAGTGGATGAGAGCGAAGAGAATATTTGTTTATCTGAATAAGATCGATAATTCCGTGACAGGGGTGAGTGCTTAGGTTCAGAATAGACTTTACGGCCTGAGCCCATTCACCCCAATTCCACTTTCTTGGCAGATCATTGAATTCGCTATTCCTTCTCCTTCGGCTTTAGCCCCAGGCCGAGTTGCTGCATTAAACCCAACAAATCAGCTTCAACCCATACCTCTTTTGTTTTCCCCTCAGATAAAAGGTAAATTGTTAATCCTTTGAAACTCACTTTCCCGCCCGTTGGAGGGATGCCCATAAAGCTTTCTTGATTCGTCTCAATTATAGGTTCCTGTATAAATAAAGTCCTATTTAAGGCGTAAAAAAAGAGGTGTGTGTTTCACGAAAGAACGAAGGAGATTCTGCTTCTTTTGAAGAGAATGACCATGACGGCGGGCTTTTTTAGTCAGAATCAAAAGATCATACGGTGCATCATTGGCCATCGGATTCCTTTTCATATATCCCCACACATTCTCAACAGGATTAAGCTCAGGAGCATAGGGAGGCAAAAATTCAGAATAAAGTCCTTGAGAGCCTTGGATATAAGATCGGACTTTCTTTGCCCTATGTGCCAAAAAGCGGTCCCACAACTGGATCATTGGGCTCTTGAGTTGCCATGAAAGATTTTTAAGGAAGTCTAGAACATATGTGGCATTTATATTGGCGTCAGGGTGAAGCCGGAAATAGAGCCTGATCCGATCTCTTTGCGGAGAGACACAGAGAACGGCAATCACCGAGACTTTCTTATGGGATTGAGTCCGCTGATAGAGAAAAGGGGGGTGGCCGCAGGGAGCCCAACTTCGTCGGACCAAAGGCGTCAATAGAAAACCGGTCTCGTCTAAAAAGACCAAAAAGGCTTTCAGCCGCGATGCTTTTTTTTAATGCGGGGCCAGTCGACTTTGATCCATTGCTGGATTTGCTCCTCGTTCCTCTCAACGGCCTTTCTCTGTGGCTTCTGTGGACTCCAACCCAAAGAATGAAGCAGGCGTCCGATGTGATCCACATGATATCGGACACCGAAACTCGATTGAATCAGTTTAGCGACTCTGGGGCATGTCCAAAGATCTGTTTGAAAACCAGCCGCTTTTGCTCCTTGAAGAAGTCTTTTTTCCAGGTCTTTTTTGGCTTGTTTATCAAGTTTTGGAGGACGGCCAGAAGAAGGCTTTGCCCTGATAGCCTTGGACCCCTGGCTTCGGAAAGCGGCTTTCCAACGGCGGACACTCCGCCGGTCCACTTTGAGCTTTTTTGCGACTTCAACAGGCTGGAGTCCATCTTCCAAAAGATCCATCGCTTGGAATCGACGGCGTTCCAGTGCTTCTGGGCTTCCGGAAGGTCTCATGTGACACCTCCTGCCCATAGTATAGGACATTATTTATGCAGGTGTCAATAATTTGGCAATGAATGTCAATTCAAGTGCTGACTATTCTAAAGTTTTTTAAGACGAACACTCTGATATTCCATGGCAAAACATAATCGCTCAGCGTAATGTCTTAGCCCATGAATACGGGGAAATCAAGCAAGAACTTATTTGGAAAGTTGCGACTGTGCGGATTCCGGAGCTGATTGCTGCACTTGAGCCCTTGGTACCGCCTCCGCCCTTCC
>Ga0209635_10005433_pt1 | contig 10043 bp, 12 predicted proteins | sample DeeMarSWOR230_32_FD_187463 | JGI IMG/M metagenome (GOLD analysis project Ga0209635, IMG submission 187463) | Marine sediment microbial communities from White Oak River estuary, North Carolina - WOR-2-30_32 (SPAdes) (version 2) | ecosystem: Environmental > Aquatic > Marine > Intertidal zone >...
CCTCAGATTGCTGATAGACACCACCACGGCCAGCGACCAGGTCATTGCCGCCGGGGCTACCGGGGCGACACTGACACTCTCCATGCTCGATGAGCTCATCGATGCCGTCAAAGGCGGCAAGCCGGACATGCTCATTATGAGCCGTCGCTCACGGCGCAAAATCAACGCACTGGTCAGGGCCAGCGGCGGCCTGGTGGACAGCGACCGTGACCAGTGGGGCAACTTCGTCCAGCTCTGGGATGGCATTCCCATCGGCGTCAACGACTGGATTCTGGATACCCACGCGGTGAGCGGTGGTGTGGAGACCGGCACCACGGGTGGCGACTGCTCCACCATTTACGCAGTCCAGTTCGGCGAGTGGGCACTCTGCGGCCTGACTGTTCCGGGCGGGCTGACGGTGGAGCCTATCGGCTCTATGGAGAGCAAGGACGCCACCCGCACCAGGGTCAAGTGGTACGTCTCAATGGCGCTGTTCAGCTCAGTCAAGGCAGCGGCGCTGATAGGAGTGAAAGATTAAAAAAGCAGCGGGGGAGGGGACTACCCTCCCCCTCGAGGAGGTGAAAGATGGTACTTGCTGTAATCGAGCACACGGAATATCCCTTTTCCAAAGGAGACCTAACTTCAGATGGCATCCAGTGGTCGGTGGAGGTGGACACAACGGCTCCGGACACCGATGTTGAGGTGGAAAGTATCACCGTCAGGCCGCCGGCGCTGGGTGGGGTCATCGAGGTCGAGTTCGGCCTCACGGCGGCCTTCCGGGCGGTGTCTTCGGCCACGGCTGACCTCACCTATAAGTGGCAGGCTAGAAACCGGGGTGGCACCTGGGTAGACCTGCACAGCGCCGTGGTCAAGACCGATATCGGCACCAGCTACGTTGAAGAAACACGGAGCGGCCGCTTCCAGACGGTCAGCAATTTCGATTCCCTGCCTTTTGAGGTCAGGCTGGTAATCCAGTGCAATGAGGCCAACGAAGGCCGGGCCAAGGTAAAAAATTCCAGCTACGTCAGAGTAAAATACGCCGCGTCGTGAGGTTGGAAGTGAACATTGTCTTTGACTCAAGCTTGGCGCTTTACCTCCCCCTGCACCAGCTGGACGGCGCTTCATTCATGTCGGCGGATGCCTATGGCCATGCCTGCTCGGTGGCCGGCGCCCTGTGGCGGCCAAAGGGGCGCTATTTCGACGGTACGGATGACAGGATAAGCTGTGGCGACTCCCCCGCGCTCTCACCGGCAGATGCCCTTACCTGGGAATGCTGGATGCGCTGCCAGCAGGAATTCAGCGAATTTGTTGATAACTCTACGGTGTGTCGCAAGGAGGGTGAATATACCCTTGATATCGAGGCCGGGTCTGACCGCCTTTCCGGTTTTGTGAACGCTGGGGGTGGTTGGAACTGTACCTATATCAATGATAGTGAGATGGGAGCCCAGGTCTGGCACCATGTCTGCTATACCTATGACGGCAACGCCATCAGAATCTTCCTGAATGGCGAACTCGTCCGGCAGCAGTCGAAAACGGGCACCATAAACGCCACCTCAAATGAATTATGGCTCGGTTGTACTGGCGGCAGCGGGCGGTGGTGGTATGGCTTTCTCGGTGAGGTAAGGCTGTACCGGCGGGCGCTGGTACTGCCTGAAATCCAGCACAACTATATGGCAACGAAATGGAGGTACCGATGAAGTATCGCGTAAGAATTGATTTGAGCTTTGACAGTCAGGCTGATGCAGAGTCGCTTATGGACTATGCCCGGGAAACAAGCGGCAAAGCCGTCAGCATCAATGAGGGCCGGGCTGATGAGGAGATTTCCTTCTGCGACCTTGAAATATGCCGCCATGATGAAGGTTTGCCCTGCACTAGGCTGGAAAGATTAGAGGTCAGAAAGACCGCTATCTAAACAAGAAGAAAGCCGAAGGGGGTGAGGCAACTATGAATCTAACTGATATGAGGGCCATCGTCCGGCGCGATCTCCATGACGAGGACGCCAGTAACTACCGCTGGGACGATGATGATCTGGACCGGCATATCGCCCGGGCAGTCAAAGAGTTATCGGAACGGCTGCCCTACGAGCAAAAGGCGACCAAAGCTACCGCCTCGGGCTCGCGGGAGCTGGATATAGCAAATCTTTCCGATAGAGTAGCGGTGATGGCGGTTGAGTATCCGGTAGACCAATTTCCAAGGCGTTACCAGAGGTTTTCGCTGTGGGGGGATACCCTGACCATTTTGAGCGAGGAGATACCGGATGGCTCGGATGCCTATGTGTACTAGGCAAGCTGCACACCCTTGACGCCAGTGGCTCCACCATCCCTGCCCAGCACGAGGACTTGGTGGCGGCTGGCGCTGCCGGCTATGCCGCCGTCGAGTGGGCCATCTTCGCCGTCAACCGGGTGAATGTCGGCGGGGGCACGACGCCCCGAGAGTTTCTTGGCTGGGGTCGGGAAAGGCTGAACTTTTTCCGGCAGGAATTGAGGCGCCTGGGCAGGAGAAACCGCGTCAGGCTCAGCAGACTGTACCAGCCATACTACCCCGCAGTCTCCAAGGCGACCGATTATGGCCCCTGAGGCGAGGCAGCCATGACGAAGCGAACCAAAGATGGTTTACCTTGCGAAGCATTTGCCATGGTCGGTGACCCGGGGCGCCCGGACACCTGGCGTCTGCCGCACCACAGGAGAAGTATTGGCCGGGTGCTCAAAGGCCTGCTGGATATCGAGCAGACCGTCGATTGGAATCAAGCTGCGGATGCCGTGAGTGCCCTGTCCCCGTTAAATCGGAGTAAAAGGGTGCCAGCCAGCCCGGAGGAGATACTCGGGGCAGCCCGGCATCTCGCCGCACATTATCGAAAGGGAAATAAGCCGCTGCCAGATATCCTGGCGGCACTGGTGTGAGAGAAAAATGCGCAACCTGACATCGACATTGCTGGCGGCCCAGAAAGAGGCTACCGTAATCCCCTATGTTAAAATAGAAGCCAGGAACAAAATTGCCGGCGTGGTGAGGCTTGACTGGAACAGGCTGTACACCGGCGCCGAGGCTGATTATTACCATGCCGTGACCATCCCTGACGATGGCTCTATCATTCGTGTCAGGGTAACCCCGCCGGGCGATTCGCGCAAGCTCTACCGCCAGAGAGTGCCTGCCCCTGGTCCTTCAAGTGACTTCAGCCAGTGGACATATACCAACCAGGTGAATGCCGCCGCCGTCGCCTGTGCTGCGTTGGGGGCGGAAGTTTCCATCTTCTGGACAGATGGCGTTAACCGTAAAATCCAGCGCATAAAAAGCACCGATAACGGCGTTAGCTGGGGAAGTCCCGAGGTCATCGACTATAGCCCGACGACCAACATCGGTGGCCTGGCGGCGGCCTACAAACCGAACGGCGACCTGGCCATATTCTTTGCTGACCAGGCGACGATGTACTTGAAGAAGAACATCGTCGGCCAGTGGCAGCAGCGCACCGCCTGGGATAAAAGCACCGGTGACCTGTCCGGTATCGCCGCCGTCTATGAGAACGACTGGAACCTGCTCGTTACCGGCCGGGATACAGCGGGCAATTTTAAACTTTGGTCGCTCATCTACGGAGATGGCGGCGATGTCTCTGCCGGAAACTGGTCGCCGTTGAAGGAGCTGGCCTCGGCGCCATCGGGCGGCGAATTTGAGTACCTTCAGCCATTCTTGGATAAGCCGGATATCTACCGGGGCTTCTTTGTGGAAAAATTCTCCGGCAGCCAGACGTACCATCGTCCTTTCTGGTCGCACACGGTTCTGGATACCAGCTTTCTGGATAACCTGTGGCGGGAGCCGGTACCTTTCCAGTTGTCATCGGAATACGGCCTGGCGATAGCGCACCACGGAGATTATTGCTGGCTTTCCTGCCCATCGGGGGTGTGGCGTGCTGAAGCAACCGTGCAGAGCCTTGACCTGACCGGTGACGTGCTGGCGGTGCGGCAGGAAGCCGGGGAGACATCGGGCAGACTCACTGTGGAACTGAGAAACGATGCCGGGCAGTACGCCTCGCCGGGACAGGGAATGCTCTCCGTCCTTGATATCGGCTGCCAGCTGGACTTCAGCCCCGGTTACCGGACGGGAAATGGCGATGAGGTAAGTGCCGGGCAGCATTTTTGTTTGGAGGGATATGAGCACACCAGTGCCGGTGGCACGGCCAGTTTGATACTCCAGGCCCGGGATGGCTGGGGGCCCATCGCCGACTGGCGGGCTAGGCACCAGTTCCGCTGGAACAAGGATGCGGAGGAGATGAGCATCAGGGACATACTGGCCTTCGTTCTGGCCCGGGCCGGGCTGAAGTTGGCGGTCAAATCACAGTCAGCGGTCATCGCCGGTTTCTATCCCGATTTTACCATCAGCTCCGGCAACCTGGGAGAAACCGTTATCCAGAAACTGCTCTCCTTTGTTCCTGACCGATTATTTATCGAAGGCGAGACGGCTTATCTGGTAAATCCCCAGTCATCGGACAGCCCGGCGTACAGCTATGGTGAGGAGCACCCGATTCTGGAAGGGAGATATTGTCGAAGGGGCTGGCAGCTCAACCATGTCCAGGTGGAGGGCTACGACACAGGCAGTGACGAGATGATAGTGGTGGACCGCTTTGATTGGGATGAGATAGACCGACTATACGATAGAATCAGGCAGCTGGAAGATAGAAACATTGACACGGTGGCTGGAGCACAGGAACGTGGTGATGCTTACCTCAGGCACGCGGAGATAGAATCGGCCAGCGGCACGATGCTAGTGCCCGTCAATTGCGGTCAGCAGCTCTACGACGTCATAGATATCACGGACAGCCGTGCCGGGCTTGATGCGTCAAAACGGCGGGTGCTTGGCTTTGTTCTCGTTTACAGCCCTCGTCGTGGGGAATATCGCCAGCGTTTGCAGCTGGGGGCAGTTTGATCAGGAGCGAGGAAGGAGAGGCACATTGAGCTTGAAAAAAGGGGTCTTGCAGAGCTTCGATTCCGGTAACTACACGGCAACCGTGCAGCTGGCGGGCAGCCACAAAGTCTACCTGGAGGACGTGGCCGTGGCCCGCAACCTCCAGACCGGTGAAATAACCGCCGGAAGGAAAGTGGCGGTCATCTTCTTCGACGAACATAATCCCAAAGAGGCGGTAGTAGTTGCGGTCTATACTTAGCCTGCGCCGAAGATATCGTGGCCGGCGCTAACCTGCTGTCTGCTTCGCACACATCCCGGAGGATACTTACCCTTTACTGGTGGCGGTGCGGCTGGCTTCTCTGGAGGTTGCATTTCCTCAGTGAGCGGTTTCCTGTGCTCCAGAGCCTCCACAATACGCTCCAGCGCCTTGTTCTGCTCGGCGGCACCGCGCTTTAGCTCGTGAGACGCTTCCGCCAGCCCCTGGATGGCGCTGGTGTGGCTCCTCAGGTGCTCGGCATATTCTGCCATGGCGATGGCGAAGCTGCTCAGTGCTTCCTGCGTCTGCGCCATCACCTTCTCGGTGCCGTCCATACGCTGGGCCAGCGTTTCGGTATCACGCATTGTTTCTTTGATAACCGGCGCAAATAGGCCGCGATGTATTTTCTGTCCGCCGCGGCTGATGTCATTGGCGTAGAGATAGAGGGCGAACAGTGACAGAGCAATGATAACGAACATCAGTCCCTGCTGGCTCTGCAGGAAGAGGAAAGGGAAGCCCAGCAAGGGGACCTGGTGGCTTACCGTGCCGCGCAGGTCGTTGGCGCGAACTGTGAACGGGTCTTCACCGGCGTTATCGCCTTTGGTGCGCCAGGCAATGCCATATTGCGTATCGCGTACCTCAATCACCCGGTGGGCGACAACCGGCGGATAATTATAGAAATCCTGGATTGCTGGTGGGACGTTATAAACGATGATATCACCGACTTTTACCTCCTCCGGTTCCTTGTCTTTGATCAGGATGAGGTTGCCGGCGTGGAGTTCCGGCTCCATGCTGGTGCCGAAAACGGGCATAAACGGCATGGCGCCGCGGACCGCCAAAAAGGCAGCAAGGATTATCGCCACCACGGTGATGAGCGTGATGGCCCGCTTGAAGCGGAATGTTCTTGTCAGGATAATATTGATAAATTCCCTTATCATTCTGCTTTAACTGTAACATAGGGACATAAAGATTGGCGTAAAAAACATAAAGATTTTATAAAGGTTCCATTAAACTTTTGTAAACAAATGGGGGGTTAAACCTATCGCTGCTCAGCCTCGCAATACAGCTCCGGAGTTACCGCCCATCCCGTCTCCCATTCCGAAACTTCGCGGGAAAATAGCTGGTAGGTGCCGCCGGTAACCGAAAGCGTATAGCTGCCGCCGCTTATCCCCACCAAGTTGAAGGTGACAGTGCCATTCTGCAGGTTCATAATCTGGTAGTCCGGTGTTTCCCCGGCCTCTTCTGAGCTTTCCAGGTACAGATACATACTGAGACTGTCGTATGCCTTAAGCAAGGCGTCGGTATTGGTCAGATAGACCCTTACCTGGAGGTTGCCGGTATAGTTGGAGTCTACGTCAATCTCAAAAAGGTCACCGGTTGGTGTGTTGCCATTGAGCTCGGGGGCGTCAAAATTGACGTTGGTGTAGACCTGGGTGCACAGTGAATCTTTGCCAACTCCCGCCTCTCTTATGCCAATGCCTGTCTGCAAATTATCAATCTCATTCCAGTTCCAGGAGCTGCCACTCTGGGGGTTATCGATCCACTGATTCGAATAGATTGCGTAGCTGGTGGTCAGGTTTTCCGTGGCGCCATTGTGCTCAAAGCCATTGGTCTTGATGTGGATGTAAGCTGAATCCTGGTCGGCGCTAAGGGCAGCGCGCGCTACCATGAAGACCTCAACGTACTGGATATCCCCGCCGACCGTCTGCGTGGAGTGATTGGCGGTATTATATAAATCCTCTTCCCAGGCATTTGATGGGGTGTAAACGTAAGTGGTGTCATTATCAGAGGTGGTCTCGTCTACCTTAGCCCAGTGTTCTCCAGAATCTGGATACTGGCTTTTGATTTCGGTCTCGTCACCGGCACCGACAGGTCTGAAAATAATGTCTTCGTTCACCGTCGTTAACACATCATCCCAGTCCGGCTGGCTTGGTGTGGCATTAACGGTGGCAATATCCCCGGTCGGTGTTGACGTGCCGATTGTTCCAAAAGCCGTGGTGTAGGTATAGGCGTACATCCCGCCGCTGACGAGGAGGATGACTAGCAAAGCGATCAGCAGATAGAATTTCTTTTCCACTTTTATTTGCTTCCACGCGATTTTTGTTCAGCTCCGTAAGAAGTATGCTTGTTACCGCTGGGTAGCCTCACAGTAAAACTCGGGAGCGGTGGTCCATCCCGTAGCCCACTCCGAGGTGTTGTCCGAAATCAGGCAGTAGCTCCCACCGATGATTTCCACAGTATAGCCCGATAACGCCACCGTGTACGTGATAGTTACAGCACTTAAAGTTGGCGTGGCATCGCCGGGACCGGAGAAGTAGGACTTGTACTGTATCCAGCGGTCACCATCATGGGTAGAGTTGATGGCGGTACCACTGGCGGTATAGTAATCGCCCGTCCCGGTAGGGCCGTACCAGGTGGCTGAGCTGAGACCGGCTTCCGTTGCGGCTGACCTCAGCCGGAACTTGATATCTGTCTCTGAAGGCTCGCTTATGGCAAAGTAAATATTTTCCCAGTCCCAGTTACCATAGTCACCGCCATCATAGGTGGAAGAGGTCAGGTCTCCTGAGGCAAAGTATGCGGAAAAGTAAACACGTATCTCGTCCAGCACCGGGGTATCCGTGCCGTCGGAGGTAAACTCCATATTGTAATAGAAATTGGAACCGGTCCAGTTCAGACTGGTGAGGCTGATGTTGGCCGAGCCCTGGGAAAGGGTATCCCAGCCATCGAGGGTGCCTGACGAGTCATACCAGTTGCTGCTGTCCTGGGAATACTGGACCTTGAGGCTGGTTCTGGACGGTATCGCCGAGGCATCATAGTAGAAATCGTCAATGCTGGCCACATTGGCGCTGGATAGCAGGTTTACCGAGGTTACGGTGCCACGCGAATAGTAAGTTATCGGTGTATAATTGACTTCAACATAGACTTGGGTACACCGGGAATACCGTCCTCCCGGTGGTCCTGAACCTTTCGGCGCCCTTAACCCCACGCCGGCCTGCAGGTTGTCTATCTCGCTCCAGGTCCAGGGGTTACCGGTCTGGGGATTGTTATCCCACTGGTGGGAATAGGTGGCGTAGCTGGTGGTCAATGTAAATCCTAATGAAGGCCAGCTATATTCAGAATCGTTGGTCTTGATGTGGATAAACGCTGATGGTCTATCCGGGTTATCGGCGGTATTTTTGGCAACCATGTATACCTTAACGTAATTTATGGTGCCGGAACCGGTGCTATGGTTAGGCAACTGGTACAGGTCTTCTTGAAGATCCCAGCTATTGGTATGAACGTAAGTGTTATCTCCGTCGGAGCTTGCTTCATCCACCTTGTCCCAGTGTTCTCCCGAGGTCGGTTCCTGAAGGGAGATGTTGGTCTTATCACCGGCGGCATTCGGCCTCAGGGTTTCATTGGCGGTGGCACCGGAGGCGTAGTCCAGTTTGACCTGTCCACCGCTGATGGTGACATTGGCCGAGGAGGCAACCTTGCTCTGGTCATTGAAGCTGTCGGTGACGTTATCGGTGAACCGGTCAAGTATGACATCACCGGGGCTGGTGGTGGTATCAAGCTGGTTCAGGGTGCCGCCCTCGAAGTCAGACTGAGTGGTCTGGACCCAGCTCTTTGACGAGGAGGTTATGCCGGCCAGAGAGAAGTTGGCCCGGCCGTTCTGCATTGATAGTACTTGGTAGTCTGGTGTTTCTGAGGCTTCCTTCGAGCCCTCGAGGTACAGCTTCATGTTGAGGTACTTGTAGGCTCTGGTCAGGTTGGCTGCGTTGGTCAGATATATGCCTATCTGCAGATCGCCGGTATAGGCGGCATTGGGGGTTATATCAAATAAATCACCCGGGGGAACTTCCCCACAGGTGGTATCCTCCGATAGATTATCGGTGACCGAATCCCAGTCGGGCTGGCTTGAGGAGGTATCGCAGGTGGCGACATCAGCCGAGGGCTCGCCAACGTTAACGGTTCCGACGGCCGTGGCATAGGTATAGGCAAAGGCGCCACCGCTGATTACCAGTACAAGTCCCAGCGCCGCCAGGACATATAATTTCCTTTTTGCGTCTATTCGCCACTGCTTGCTCATTCATACCTGTTGTAAAATTATTACTGCAATTATCTCTGGGTTATCTCACACCATATCTGCGGCTGGTAGCTGCCACCCGTCAGCGCCTTGAATGGATGCAGGCGGAAACTGCCGCCGGTCAGCACCAACTTGTAAGGGCTGGTGCCGGTACCATTGGACCAGGTAAAGAGTGCCTCTGCATTATCCAGGGTGAGCACCTGGATGGTTCCCTGCTCGTCAGCGGTGGTGTTGGTGCTGTCTTGGAATTCGAGCGTCATATTAACGTGATGATATTGCCTTACTAGCTGAGCGGCATTCACCAGATATACCGTTATCACTAGGTCACCCTGGTAGTTCGGGTCTGGGTCAATGTCAAATAATGTGCTTGATGGCCACGTGCCGCTAAAGTTGCCGAAAACGGTCGGTGCGGTGATGCTGGAGCCTGCCGTAACATTGGCGAAATCAGATGTCGGGGCGGTAACGCCGATAGTAGCGGTGGCGGTGGTAAAGGTGTAGGCAAACATGCCACCGGTAACTACTACCAATGCCACTAAAGCAATCAGCAAAATCTTCTTCATTGTTACGCCTCCACTTTATGACATTTGGTTCATACTTTGCTCAAATTTTACCGCTTGTCACAATATATGTCAACTGATAGCTGGTTTACGGTATTTATATGTTCTTCTTTTAGTTCATTTCCCTTTTCCGCTTCGTGGTTGCCTCGTGCGAGGCAACCCCGCGGAACTAACACCTTAGACTATCTTACTGCGCTTGGAGAACTTCGGCGGTGAACGACGGGTTAACCGTTCCTCCAACGGAATTAATATATGCCCAGGGGAATGCCTTGTAGACCCCGCCGTCGCA
>Ga0209635_10005444_pt1 | contig 10036 bp, 5 predicted proteins | sample DeeMarSWOR230_32_FD_187463 | JGI IMG/M metagenome (GOLD analysis project Ga0209635, IMG submission 187463) | Marine sediment microbial communities from White Oak River estuary, North Carolina - WOR-2-30_32 (SPAdes) (version 2) | ecosystem: Environmental > Aquatic > Marine > Intertidal zone >...
TGATCCTGGTCGCTCGCGGCCTGAGGACCGCGTTGTAATCTCTGGGGGAATAATACTTACGCATCAAATCAAGCCGGCCCTGTTCTTCCAGTCGCTGATATATGAGAGTCCAGGCACAGTCCTTTTCTTTATCCACCTCGCACTTACCATTGTCGGTGCCACCACACGGGCCGTTAAGCAAACCTTTGTGACATGCCGTCAAAGGACAGATGCCAGCAGTTTGCCCCAGGACACACTGACCACACTGGGCACAAACCTCTTGAAAACAGCCCGGACTATCCTCAACGCCTATGAAAAGAGTATCCAAAGCCGGAATGACTGGCTTGTCAATATAGGTACTCAGCTTATGCACCCCTAAAGCACAGGCCATGACCAGAATACATTTGGCATTCTGAATGGCTCCATTATTTTCTTTAACAGCTACTTCGGTCATCTCATCACAGGCGGTAGGGATAACGGTCCAGCCTGTTACCAGCTTGCCCAGCTCTTGGAGACGCTCCCGCATTGCCAAGACCTCATCTTTCCCACCAGTTTTGGTCATCGTGGCGCATGTGCCACAACCGGCAATGTAGACCCGGTCAAAACCCTCTAACTGCTGCTCGATTTCCTCAAAAGTCTTTTGTTTAGTAATAGATTTCATGCCTGACCTCCCACAAGTTAAAAAGTCAAAATTACAAATCAAAAATAAAACTTTTAAATACCTTCCTTTGCACCTTTGCTTTTTGCTTTTTTATTGACTGTTGCTCTGTCATTTTGCACTTTTATTTTTGCTTTTTACATTACTTCTCCAGGTCGCATCTTAAGCAACGCTTAGCCTCCTGTCTCGCCTTCTCCTCAGAAAAGCTCAGCTCTATCTCTTTGAAGTTAGCTTTCCTCTCCTCAAGAGGGAGATGAGGTGTTTCTGGCCTGAATTGTGGTTCCCAGCTTTCTTCTGCTGAGACTGCTTCCTCGCTAACGCTCGTCGCAGTGACAGGGGATATAACACTGGGCTTCAGGTCATACATCTCGACCCGTGAAGTATCACCCTGGAGATATTTGTCTATGGCGACGGCCCCTCTCCGGCCAGCCGCAATAGCTTCTATAACCATGCCCGGCCCGGAGACAAAATCCCCCCCGGCAAAGACCCCGGGAACATTAGTAGCTAATCTATTTTCATCAACCGCCAGCCTTTCCCACCGGGTACGCTCAAGAGCACTATCCTGAGGTAAAAACGACAGGTCCGGAGCCTGCCCCACAGCAGCAATAACGGTATCCGCTGGAGCAAAAAATTCTGAGCCGGGAACGGGAATCGGGCGACGGCGTCCACCGGCATCAGGCTCACCCAGCTCCATGTGGACACACTGCAAACCAGTCACCTTCCAGTCGTCGCTTACTACGCGGGTGGGGCTGACGAGGAAATCAACCTGGACGCCTTCAGCCAGAGTTTCATCATACTCCACCTCAGTTACTAGCATCTCCTCCCGCGACCGTCGGTAAAAGATATTCACCTCATCGGCACCAAGGCGAAGAGCCGTGCGGGAAGAGTCAAGGGCTACATTACCACCGCCGATAACAGCTACCCTGCGTCCAATCTTAACGGGCTTGCCAACCTTCACATCTCTGAGAAATCTCAAACCATAGTAGAAGCCCTCGATGTCCTCCAATTCTCCGGGTATGCCAATAACCTGGCTCTTTTGAGCCCCAGCGGCAATAAAGACAGCTTCGAAGCCACTGTCTTTGATATCTTCTATGGTGAAATTTACGTTGATTGGCGTGTCGTATTTTATCTCCACCCCCCGCTTGGCGATGTAATCTATCTCCTTTTCAATAACATCCCGCGGCAGGCGGAAGTCAGGTATAGCCACCGAGAGCATACCTCCGCCTAAGGGGAGGGCTTCGAAGACCGTGGCAGGATAGCCCATCTGAGCCAGAAAGTAGGCGCAGGACAGCCCTGTAGGTCCCGCTCCTACTACTGCTACTTTTTGGCTGTGAGTCTGGGGAAAGGGTTCTGGTTCAGGTAATTCTTCAACGTGGTCAAAATACCAGTCGGCGGCAAATCGCTTAAGAGCCCTGATTGCTACGGGGTCGTCGAGTTCCCCACGGCGGCACCTCCCCTCACAGGGGTGATGGCAGATGCGGCCGCAAATAGCGGGGAAGGGATTACGCTCCCTGATGGTTTCGACAGCCTCCAGGTACTCACCATCGGCAATATGAGCCACATATTTGGGAATATTGATGCCTACCGGGCAAGTATGCTGGCACGGTGATACCATAAGGGCATCGCAGACGGCGGCCAGGCATTTCTTCTCTTGTATGTGAGTTTCATATTCATCTCTGAAGTAGTCGAGGGTGGTGAGCACGGGGTTGGGACAGGTCTGTCCCAGACCACAGAGCGAGCATTCCTTGACCGTCTTGGCTATAGTAAGCAGAGTATCCAGATCCTCTTCACGCCCTTTGCCCTGAGTGATCCTGGTCAGAATCTCCAACATTTGTCTGGTTCCTAGGCGGCAAGGGACACACTTCCCGCAGGACTCGGATTGAGTGAAGCTCAAGAAATACCTGGCTACTTCTACCATACAAGTGGTCTCGTCCAGCACCACCATGCCACCAGAGCCCATAATCGAGCCCAATTGAGCCAGTGTTTCATATTCCACGGGGGAATCGAGAAATCGGGCAGGGATGCAGCCACCGGAAGGACCACCTGTCTGCACCGCCTTAAACTGCTTGCCCCGGGGAATGCCACCCCCGATATCAAAGATGATGGTAGATAGGGGAGTGCCCATAGGCACCTCCACCAAACCACTGTTGGCAACCTTCCCCGTGAGGGCAAAGACAGCCGTCCCTTTGCTCTTTTCCGTACCTATGCCGGCAAACCAATCAGCCCCTCGGTCAATGATGATGGGGATAGAAGCCAGACTCTTTACATTATTTATATTAGTAGGCTTTCCATTCAGGCCTGATTGGGCAGGAAATGGGGGGCGGGGACGAGGCATGCCCCGTCGGCTCTCAATAGAAGCCATTAGAGCCGTTTCCTCACCACAAACAAAGGCCCCGGCGCCTTCCTTGATGTGCACCACAAAAGCAAAGCCCGAGCCGAGAATATCTTTACCCAAAAAGCCTTTTCCCTGGGCTTGCTCCAAGGCAGCGTGAACCCGCTTGACTGCTAAGGGATACTCGGCACGGACATAGATGTAGCCCTCGTCAGCACCTATGGCATATCCAGCAATGGTCAGCCCTTCAACAACAGCGTGGGGGTCGGCTTCCAAGATGGAGCGGTCCATAAAAGCACCAGGGTCGCCTTCGTCGGCATTGCAGATGACATATTTCTTGTCTCCGGGAGAGCTTCGGCAAAACTCCCATTTGCGACCGGTGGGAAAGCCAGCGCCACCCCGCCCGCGGAGGCCGGACTTCTTAACCTCCTCAATAACCTGCTCGGGGGTCATCAAAAGAGCCTTTCTCAGCGCCCGGTAACCTCCATTAGCAATATAATGCTCGATTTTTTCCGGGTTGATACGCCCGCAATTGCGCAGAATGACGCGCTGCTGCTTCTTATAGAAGTTTATCTCTGAATAGTACGGCATGGCTTTGCCAGTTACCGGGTCATGATAGAAAAGACGCTCCACAGGCTTGCCATCTCGAAGATGAGAGGCGACAATTTCTGGAGCATCCTCAGCCTGAACACGGATGTAGAAAATGCCCTCAGGTTCAACAACTATGCTAGGACCCTGCTCGCAAAGGCCATGACCGTGGCAGCCGCTTATTTCTACAGCAGCGTTCTTCAGCTTTTGCCGAGTTACCTCTGCCTTGAGGGCATCATAGACAGCATCAGACCCCATAGAGAGACACGGCGTCTCCTGGCAGACAAAGATAGTACGATGGTCTTGCATATTACCCTCCACTCTCCCGATTCTTGAACAATTGCTCCACTTTTTTGGGATTCATGTGACCATGAACGCGGTCAGCGACGACTATATTGGGAGCCAGGGCACAGACGCCGATGCAGGCTACGGTTTCCAGGGTGTATTCCAAATCAGAGGTAGTCTCGCCTTCCTCTATATCCAGGTGCTGCTTAACCAGTTTCAATATAGTCTTCCCTCCCCGCACATGGCAAGCTGTCCCCCGACAAACTCTAACAACTTTTCTGCCCCGCGGCTGAGTGTAGAGCTGGGTATAAAAACTAATCACCCCCTGTACCTGACTGGGGAAAAGCCCCAAGCTTCTGGCTATGAGCGGTATAGACTGAGGAGGGATATACCCTAACTCATTCTGGATTTTTTGCAGCAGCGGTATCATTGCCCACTTCTGCTGAGTATACTCAGAAACAATGGCATTTATTCGCGCTAGGTCAGCTTTTGTGACTTTCTTCGCTTTAGCCATGAAGCCCCATCCTTTCTATTCTCGTATTAAGTAGCACGGGGGCTTGTCCCCCATCCTTCTGCCGAGGACAAGCCCCGGCGTTACAACCTCTCCCCTCAAGGGAGAGAATTTTTCTCTATTTTTACGCTGCATGCTTTCAATGAAGGCGCTTTTGTTTCTGGATTTAAGACAATGTCGAATAGCTCATTAACCCGAGTCTCTGGGAATGAAACTGGCATGAAGAGCATCCCCTCACGCAGTGTATCGGTAATCTTGACCATTGCGGTCACTTCGCCTACAGGTGAGACTACTTTGACCTTCTCACCATCAGCGATGGCAATTTTTCTGGCGTCAGACTCACCAATTTCCACAAAAGCCTCTGGGGAGAATTTTTTCAATCGTAAAGACCTGGAGCTTCTGGAGCCAGTGCCGAAGTGATAAAGAGTAGTCCCGGTGAGCAGAGTAAAGGAATAATCTGATTTTCTCTCCCCTGCTTGTGGAGTATATTCAACGGGGGAGAAACGGGCAAATCCCTTTAAGAGTTGCCTGCCATAGGTGCGTCCCGTTTCCCCGTAGGCTAACTCATCCTGTCTCTCGGAATCAGTATAGGCTTCGTATGAAGGAACTAATTCCTCAATCTCACCCATGACATCCTGTAGAGAGGAATATGGCATCGGAGACCCAATTTTATCAGCCAGCCGCAGGATTATTTCCCAGTCTGGCAGGCTTTCACCAATAGGCTTGATCGCTTTACGCACCCTGTTTACCCTGCCCTCGAAGTTAGTGAATGTCCCGTCCTTTTCAGCGAAGCTTGCAGCAGGTAGAACTACATTGGCCAGTTTGGCCGTTTCGGTAAGGAACATGTCCTGGACCACCAGGAAATCGAGGGAAGCCAGGATTTCTGCAACGAGTCTCGAATTTGGAAAGCTCAAGACAGGATTTTCTCCTACGATATACATGCTTTTAATCTTTCCCTTTTTTACCTGCTCCATAATCTCCAGGGTCGTCAGCCCAGGTTCAGCCGGCAAACTTGCTCCCCAACGTTCTTCGAACCTCTCCCTGGCCCGGGCATCCGTTACACTCTGATATCCAGGCAGAAATTTGGGCAGTGTTCCCATGTCGCAGGCGCCTTGCCCATTATTTTCTCTTTGCAGGGCATAGATGCCGCTTCCCTTACGCCCGATATTTCCTGTCAGTAACGCCAAATTTGCCAGGGCCCCCACACCATCAGTTCCTCCGGTATGCTGCGAGATGCCTGTGCCATAGACAATTGCCGCCCGGCTTGCCTTGGCGTATAGTTGAGCGGCGGCACGAATGTCTTGACCTGTAACGCCGGTAATCTTCTCAACGTACTCCAGAGTATACTTTTTCAAGCTTTCGTCAAAAGCTTCAAAGTTATCTGTTCTTCTGGCAACAAATTCCTCGTCCAGCAAGCCTTCGTCGATAATCACCTTGGCCAGGCCATTTATAAGAGCCACGTCAGTGCCGACTTCAGGTCGTAACCAAAGATGGGCAAATAAAGAGAGCCTTGTCTGCCGAGGATCTATCAACAATAATTTGACACCGCGTTGTTTGACAGCCCGCTTTATGGCATAACCGACAGCAGGGGCAGAGGAACTGAGATCAGCCCCAATGACCAATATGAGCTCTGATTGCTCCAGGTCACCAAGATAATTTGTAGTGCCGGAGAAGCCAAGGGAAGATCCCAGGCCGACACGACTGGCGGAGTTGTACAAGCGACCGCCGTTATCAACATTGTTGGTGCCCAGTATAGATCTGGCGAATCTCTGCAGGACATAGTTATCTTCGTTGGTGCACTTGGATGAACCTAGAACAGCCAGGCTGTCGGAACCTCGCTTATCCTTTACTAGCTTGAACCCAGCAGCTACTTGTTCCAGGGCTTCTTCCCATGACACTTCCTCAAAAGTGTCATCCTTTTTGACCAGGGGTTTGAGCAACCTGTCCGGGCTATGGATAAAATCACAGCCATAGCTTCCTCTCACACAGAGTGTGCCTTTGTTCACCGAGCTTTCCTTGCCGGGCGCGATCCGCACTACATGGCCATCCTTGGCTTCCAGGCAAATGCTACAGCCACAGCCACAGTAAGGACAGGTCGTCTGGACAACAGTCTGGGTTGTTCCTCTATACGTTTTCTCCTTCTCCGTCAGCGCGCCTGTAGGGCACAGCGCCACACAAGTTCCACAGAAAGTGCACTCGGAGTTTTCCAGTGGCAAATTGTTCAGTGTCGCCGGTATGGTCGTAAATCCTCGTTGAAAGTAGTCAATAGCACCTTCAACAACTAGTTCCTGGCAGGCTCGAATACATTTGGCGCACAATATGCATTTACTCAAATCCCGTTCAAGGAAGGGATTTACCTCCTCAATGCTGTGCATCTGAGGAATCCTTTGCAACTCCACCAATCCGATGCCCAGGTCTGAGGCAATTTGGCGTAGCTGGCAGCGATTGCCCTTATCGCATACCAGGCAGGAATCAGGATGACTGGTAAGCATCAGCTTAACTATGGTTTTGCGGCGCTCTAGGACTCGTGGGGAACGCGTGTTGATTACCATACCCGATGCTATCGGGGCGACACAAGATGCCAATAAGGCATTATTTCGTTCGTCCTCTACCAGACAGACACGGCAAGCCCCAATTGAAGTGAGTTGAGGATCGTGACAGAGTGTGGGGATATCTATGCCTGATTCTTTCGCCAGTTCCAGGATGGTCATCCCTGGATAGCCACTTACCTCACGACCATCAAGAGTAATGGTTATCGGCTGCAAACCAATATCCTCCTTCATAACCCAGCAGGTGGGGATAAGGATTTCCAAAGGGGGTTACTTGTTTTTATCCAGACCCTCAGGCCAGTGGGCAGACACGTAGGCAAAAGACCGAGGGAAGTACCTTCCTTCCCCTACTGTCCTTATGCCAGTCAAGAGGTCGGAACTGGCAGCGCTCTTGGCAATAAAGCCGTAAGCTCCTACCTGCTTGGCAACAAACATATTCTCTTCTTCGTCATATTGGGTTAGGATCAGAACCTTTGTCTCCGGCCATTTCTTGGTTATTCGTTTCGTTGCTTCAAGTCCACTCATCACCGGCATGACTATGTCCATCACCGCTACATTCGGCGTAAGACGCTGCACTTTATCAATAGCATCTCGCCCGTCAACAGCTTCACCTATTACTTCCATGTCTTTTTGCAGACTCAGCAGGGCGCAAATTGCTTCCCTGACTACAGCATGGTCATCTACCACCAGCACCTTAATTTTTCTCAGTGTTTTATCAAGGAATTTCTCAGCCCAGACCACTACTGAATCTGACCCGACTGGCTTGATTAAATATTGTTCGGCTTCAAGCTTCAAGCCCTCGTCCATACCCCACCCCTTAATCAGACGCTTTTCCTCTGGGGCATCAACCACAATGAGAGGCACTTCTCTGAAATCGGGGCTCTGTTTCAACCACTGGTGCAGCTGAAAAGCATCTCCCCGCGGCGTTATTGTGCCCAAAATAATCAGGGCAGGTTTTTCGTGACGCGCTACCTCCTCTGCCTCTAATCTGTTGCCGGCGGTAAGCACCTGCCAACCTTTTGCCAGTAATTTAGCCTGCATATCCTCGATAAACTCCGACTCATCATCCACCAGCAGAATTTTAATGCTCTTTTCCATCTTTCACCCCCTTGCCAACTACACGTTTTTAGGAGTTTTTTTAGCCTGCTACTATAAAAATTATAATGCCCCGTCTACTGAAGGAATAGAGGTGTTTACCCCAGAAGGTAGGGGTATATCACCGCAATTTTCTGCTGTTAATCACCCATTTATGTGGATAACGCCTCCCATTAGTGGGGTGTGGGAAATAAGGGATGCCGTGAAGACTATGAGGCAATAATTTCAGACGGTGATAATGCCCTTGCGCAAGGCATATTTGAACAGTTCAAGACGGTTGTGGATATCCAGCTTTGCCATCAGGTTAGTCTTGTGTCTTTCTACAGTTTTGGGACTAATGACCAGCATTCGGGCTATCTCACGAGTAGAGTGCCCCTCTGCTAGCAATTTTAGTATTTCTCTCTCGCGGTTGGTCAGTTGTTCAGAGATATCCTTGCTTTTTCCTACTCTGGCTATCTGTCGATAGTCTTCGACCAAGAGTCTGGCTATGGATGGAGATAGGAAAGAATCCCCACGGTACACAGACCGAATGGCTGAGGTAAGCTCTGAGGATGCCGCTACTTTACTGATAAAACCGCTGGCCCCAGCTTCAATAACAGGTAACACATATTCCCTGTCTTCGTATTGGGTCAGTACTATCACCTTTGTTCCCGGGAATTCTTTGCGTATTCGGCGAGTTGCCTCCAGTCCATCCATAAGAGGCATGACTATGTCCATAAGCACTATGTCAGGCGAGAGCTTGGTAACCATTTCCAGCGCATCCCTACCGTTGGCGGCCACGCCTACTGCTTCTATATCCCCGGTAAGAGCGAGCAAGGCACAAATACCATCACGTACGATGGCATGGTCGTCAGCTATCAGTACTCTTATTTTCGCCATATCTAATGTCTTGAGTTATTGGAATCTTGGCCCAAGCCGTAGTTCCTGCTCCAATCTTGGACTCAATACCACTGGTACCGCCAAGAAGGCCGATCCTCTCTCTCACACTGAATAATCCACGGCCTCTCCCACTTTCTTCTACATCGGTAACTTTGGAAACATCAAATCCTTGCCCATCATCGCTAGTACTTACCGAGAACTCATCTGGTCGATATACCAGCACTATGGAAGCATTCTTTGCTTTAGAATGCTCGGCAATGTTGCCAATGGCTACCTGAACAATGCGGAAAAGAGCAGCTTCTACATAAGGAGGAAACCGCATCTCAGTCCCTTTGACCTCTACTGTTACGTTAATGTTTAAGGGCTGAAGACTATTCTTGGCATGCTGGCGAACAGCAGCGACTAACCCCAGCGTATCCAATACAGCAGGGTGGAGATTGGAAATTACTCTACTTACTTCCTTATGTACCTGCACTGTCAGCGATTGGACCTTCTTCAGTCCGTCAATGAATTCAGTATCTTGATTACCAGACCTCTCAGACATTTCCACCAGCGCTTCTAACTGAAGTGCTATCCCAGAGAGCGATTGGCTGGTCTCATCGTGTAGCTCACGGGCAATCCTCCTCCGTTCCTCTTCCTCTGCTACAAGATTCTGTCGCGCAAGTTTGCGTAATCTTTCCCGTGCTTTTCTCAGCCGCTCGTACAGCCTCGCCTGCTCGATAGCTGTGCCAAGCTGATCCCCAATCGAGTGCAAGAGATGCATATCTTCTTTAGTGAAGCGATGCGGTGTATGGCTAGCAACATTCATCACCCCTAGAACATTATCTTTCGCCCGGAGAGGGACGCTGATGAATGCTTTTAACCCCTCTAATCTTATCAGGTCAATCCAAGCGGCATTTGGTTCTGAAGAAATGTCCTCCAGTAGCACTGCCCTGCCGCTTTGAGCTACCTTTCCTGCGATTCCCTCGCCAAGTTTAAGACGCACCTCTTCAGCAAATTTGGCGGATAGACCGTGATAAACACGATAGGACAGCGTCTGACTCGGCTCATCCAGGAGCATTATTCCTCCAATAGTTCCGTTCATGATGTTAAGCACATTATCCAAGCCAATCCTAAGAATATCATCCAACTCATGCAGACCGCTGATTGCCGCCGAGACT
>Ga0209635_10005445_pt1 | contig 10035 bp, 9 predicted proteins | sample DeeMarSWOR230_32_FD_187463 | JGI IMG/M metagenome (GOLD analysis project Ga0209635, IMG submission 187463) | Marine sediment microbial communities from White Oak River estuary, North Carolina - WOR-2-30_32 (SPAdes) (version 2) | ecosystem: Environmental > Aquatic > Marine > Intertidal zone >...
AGAGGGAGTCGTATGGAGAGACTCCATCTTTACTCCAATTCAACCCAAGCTTGGCAGAAAACCCACATATCCTCGAATCATCAGTTTATTCGAAATGTGCCAGGGGCGTAATGAGGGGCTAATGCAGGGCCCTCTGGAGTTTCGATTTCTTGCCACTCTATTTCGCCACTCATATGCACATTGCGGCCCTCCCAAACTGCAAAGCCTCCAACCGCTACTTCGACATTGCCGTTCATATGATAATTATAGTTTTTTCCATTCAAGCATGTTTGGCCTACGTCATATCCCCATAGAAGTATTTCACCATAATCTAACACTTGGGTCGTAAAATTAAATGTCACCCAGTCGTAAATCCTCCAAATTTCTTCGAAGAAATGTACTTTTCCTGGGACGGCTTCAAACTCCTTTCCTGAGCCAATGGCGAAGAATGCCATGCCATACTCGGTGCTATCGATGGTGATGTTTCCTACCCAATCTGGAATATCAGTCTGCTGTGGTCCGGGCCAGTCCAGATTAAACTCCAAGTCCATAGTACCTACAAGAGGCTTTTTGGCCTGTGCTGGTATTGCTGGTACTAACGCCAGTGTGAAAGCCAATGCCAGCAGCGTAATCAACCTTCTCATGTCTTTCACCTCCATTTTCTTTTTTTACGTGGGAAGAAGTTTTCCAATAAAAACTGGGACTCTCCTTCTCCCAGCATAACAGTCTCATCATATCTTGTATTAAAAACTTATGAAACATTTCTCTATCGAATCATTAAAGCATATTTTGAATTGCTTATGCAAAAGACAACTAATTTGAACGTTAAATTTTAATCCCTCTCTCTCAATCACCAACGTGACATCACTCTCATCACCACACAATCTCAATCCCTCTCTCAATCACTCAGTCACTCAACCCACACTCCTCCTTCTACCTACCTACCCCCCACACTTTGTATTCAATTATATTATATTATATTGTAATATAATGCAGTTTATGCGCATGTTCAGATTTATTCAAAATTCATATAAACGGCAAGATATCGTATATTTTAGAGAGAAATTGAGAAGAATATCTCCAGCCTTATTTTGCGTGCGTGGATTATATTCTGCTGAGTGCGATTGGAATTATTGTTGCATACTCTGTAACGCCAGCGAGATCAGCTAGACTGAAAGGGCGATATTTATTGTGTGTGGGTGCACTGAAGCATACATCGGCTGAGCCCTTGGTCAAATCGAAGATTATGGACCCGAGGGTTCCGAAACCGTCATTGTAGAAATGGTTGCAGAGTCCGCCTGGGTGCTTCGTGGCAAATAGTGCCTGAATGCTCTTCTTGCTAATTTTCTGAGTTTGGGTCTTGTACCATCTGATGATGAGGGATTCACGAATCTGTGAGTGAGTATTAATGCCACAGTTGAGTTTGTTGAATTTTCGGGTTTTGGGTTGACGATAGTGGTTCACCGAAAAGAGATAAAGTTCAGAATCATCACTAGTGGTGCGCTCTACGCTCATCTCACCATCAGCGAATTCAACGATCGCAGCGTTATCGTGTTTATCTACTAGCATGAGGCTGAAAAACATAAGCCATCGGCAAAGCCTTGGATTTCCTCGGTTATGCCAGGACAGTATTCTTCACAACTGCTCTGTAGAGTGTCCCAATCAGCAAAACCTAGTCTCTTCAAGTCTAATTTCGCTGAGCGGGAAGATTTCTTGGCATCTGGGTCTTGATTAATGACTTCAGCAAGCTGTTTCCCAGCATCATATCTGGACCCATCTAGGACTACATGATGATAATTCTCCTTTGCCAAGTTATATTCGGGCTCTTCCATTACACTCCCCTACTTTGGAGTTCATCATAGGAGACCATCTGGGTCTTTTCTCTGATCTTGCTCTCTGGCTCAGTACTTATAATGTAACAAGTAAGGTTTGATCCAATGGCACACATCCCAAACCACGTCTATAGCATGCAAAAAGCTTAGATATAAGCTTTTATGAAATAATAGTTCCAAAAATTGGGTTAAATTGATTTTAAATACTTTTTTGCGATTTTATGTCTATTTAAATCGAAAATATGGATTTATAGGCAATTTAAATATCTATCTTTCAATTAGAGGTCATTTAAAACCGAATTTATGTTAATTTCAAGTTTTCATCCATAATTCGCGCGCATTTGACCCGTATACTCGATTTCGATCACATCTACATTGCATATTGATGGTTCCTTCCTGTTCCATTCCTGTGCGTGCGCAGTGGCTACTCAAACTAAAGAAAAATGGGATTTTGCGAGTGATATCTCCCTTATGGAGAGCGGTCAAGTCTCCCCCAGCACAAATAGAAACACAAAACCATGAAATATATAATTAAGCGAGATAATGAATGTTTTGGAATCACCATGAATAACAGAAGGCCTCAATTGGCGCGTTCGACCAGAATATATAAGCTCTGGGAGCAGAGTGTGAATGCTATTCCATTCATAGATCATGAGAGAGCTATACTCATAACGGATTTCTACCGAAGCGATTCAGCAAAAGGTCTCTCTGAACCAATCCTTCGAGCTCGAGCCCTGCAATGTTACTTGGAGCACAAGACCTTGTACATAGGAGAGGGAGAGTTACTAGTGGGAGAGAAGGGTAGATGCCCAAGAGCTGTTCCTACGTATCCTGAGTTGTGTTGCCACTCTCTTCAAGATCTGGATATACTTGGATCACGCTCCGTGACACCGTATCGTGTTAGCAGGGAGACAAGAAAGATCTACAAAGAATATGTTATTCCGTTCTGGAATGGTAGGGATCTGAGAAGCAAGGTCTTCAACTCTGTACCTGACAAGTGGAAGAGGGCCCTCAGTGCGGGGATCTTCACTGAGTTCATGGAGCAGAGGGCACCTGGACATGCTATAATGGATGACAAAATATATCGAATGGGGTTAACCGACTTTAAGAGGCGGATAGAAGATCGCAGGAAGAGATTAGATTTTTTGAATGACTCTGCTGCTTACGACAAGGACCAAGAGCTGCAGGCCATGATCGTATGCTGCGATGCTGTAATCGGATTTGCATCTAGGCATGCTCAACTGGCAAAAAGCACGGCGAGGAAAGAGAGGGACTCTAAGAGGAGAAAAGAGCTCAAGAAGATTGTAGAGGTGTGTAGCAGGGTTCCAGCATTTGCCCCTCGAACCTTTTGGGAAGCGCTGCAAATGTACTGGTTTGTCCATCTTGCTGTCACCTTGGAGGTTAACACGTGGGACTCCTTCAACCCAGGAAGACTAGACCTCAATCTATACCCCTTTTACAAAAGAGACATAGAAAATGGTAGGCTGACTAGAGATGGAGCAAAAGAGTTGCTGAAGTGCTTTTGGATCAAGTTCTCCAACCAGCCAGCCCCACCGAAAGTAGATGTGACAATGGAGCAGAGTGCAACCTACCAAGACTTCGCCACTCCTAACCTTGGAGGAGTCGATAAGCATGGTAACGATGCTGTTAACGAACTGTCTTATCTAATTCTTGAGATTGAAGATGAGCTTCGAGTCATGCAACCCAACACCTGCATTCAGATAAGCAGCAGAAATCCGGATTATTTTCTTGAGAAGGCTCTAAGAATAATACGAACAGGACATCCTAAGCCTTCAATATTCAATACAGACATAATAATCCAAGAACAACTCCGCCAAGGCAAAACCATAGAGGAAGCCAGACTTGGTGGACCAAGTGGCTGTGTGACCATAAGCGCTTTCGGAAAGGAAACCACTGTGCTAACGGGCTATCTGAACTGGGTGAAAATCCTCGAGGTTATACTGAATAATGGCGTGGATCCACAAACAAAAGAAAGGATTGGCGTTAAAACAGGCAACCTTGCAAGATTCCGGTCATTTGATGAAGTCATTGAAGCCTACAAGAGCCAGCTGAAACATTTTGTGAACCTCAAGATAGTAGGCAATAACATAATCGAAAGGATCTTCGCAGAGTACATGCCTGTGCCCTTCCAATCTGTGCTCATCGACGACTGCATCGAGACTGGCAAGGACTACAATAATGGCGGCGCAAAATACAACACGAGTTATATACAGGGAACTGGACTGGGAACCCTCACTGACTGTCTTACGTCAATCAAGTACCATGCTTTTGACAGAAAAGATATTGCTTTCAAAGAACTCTTGAAAGCGTGTAGAGATAATTTCAAAGGTAAATACGAAATAATCCGTCAGATTCTTCTCAATAAAACCCCGAAGTATGGCAACGACGACGATTATGCAGATAATATCGCAAAGGAACTCGTTGAAATCTACTTTGAAGCGTTGGATGGAAAGCCCAACACGAGAGGAGGAAAATACAGAATAAACTTGCTTCCTACAACGGTCCACATTTACTTCGGGAAACTGTGTGGTGCCACTCCTGATGGTAGAAAAGCTGAACAACCCATTTCCGAAGGTGTTTCACCAACTCAGGGGGCAGACAGAGAGGGACCAACCGCAGTCATGAAATCAGTGACAAAATGGGACCATACGAAAACAGGAGGGACTCTCCTAAACATGAAATTCGCACCGCAGGTTCTCAAGACTGAGGAAGATCTGAAGAAGATTGCACAGCTCATCCGAACATTCTTCAGGCTTGGTGGTCACCATGTTCAATTCAATGTCGTTGAGAAGGAAACGCTCCGCGACGCCCAAACCAACCCTGAAAACTACAGAAATCTACTTGTACGGGTTGCCGGCTACAGTGATTATTTTGTAGATCTACATAAGGAACTTCAAGACGAAATAATATCAAGAACAGAGCACAAACTATAGAAAAGGCAAGTGGTCTCGAGTTTGAATAGAAACGTCACGAAAAGATAGCTCTATATACTCTAAAGTATGGTGAACAGTTGTGACTAAAGGACTAATCTTCGACATCAAAAGATATGCTATACACGATGGTCCGGGTATACGCACAACCGTATTCTTCAAAGGATGCCCTCTCTCCTGCTGGTGGTGCCACAACCCTGAGGGGAAAGAGTTCAGACGTGAACTCATGGTCTGGCCAAACAGATGCATAAAATGCCAAACTTGCATGTCTGCATGCCCAAACTCTGCAATCTCGCTCTCTAATAACTCAATAGTTACAGAGCGTGACAAGTGCAAAGTCTGCGGCAAATGCGCTGCGAAATGTCCTGCGAATGCAAGAGAGATCGTGGGGAAAACAGTGTCAGCGGATGATGTGATGCATGAAGTTGAGAAGGACCGCGAATTCTACGGTGAAACTGGCGGTTTGACAGTGTCTGGCGGTGAACCCTTTGCTCAACCTGCTTTTCTGCGCGTCCTCTTAAACCGATGTAAGGATACAGGCATCCACACGACGGTAGACACAAGTGGTTATGTGGAGAGCAAAATCTTGGTCAAGATAAGCAAGATGGTAGATTTGTTCCTTTACGACCTGAAAATAATGGACTGCAAGAAGCACAAACAGCATACAGGAGTTTCAAATAAGTCAATCATTGAGAATCTGAGAATGCTAGACAGGCTTGGCAAGCAAATCATCGTTCGCTTTCCATTGATCTCAAGGATAAATAGTACTGAAGACAACATAACCAGCATGTGCGAATTACTCTCTGAGTTGAAAAACGTTGGAGGTATCAGTATCCTCCCATACCACCGACTAGGAGTTGACAAGGCCAAGAGACTGGGTAAGGTAGTAAAGGTCTGCGCAAATCCATCGGATAAGCTTTTGAATCAAGCCTTGAAACTAATCAAAAGCTTCGGGTTAGCTGTAAATGTGGAATGAGAGTACATTCAGGTTGTTTTCCTACGTAACTTTTAGTTCTATCCATGATTTCGTAAACTGCCTTGACAAGCTTAGAATTCGCGCGCATAAAAAGAGAGGGGTTGCGGGTGATATCTCCATTGGTCTCCGATTCAACCCTACAAGTGGCTTTCAATCGGTTATCCTCTACCGTGCTCTCCACTCTCATGCTCAACAACCTTAGACGGATCAGTATGAGTGTAGTTGCACCAGCTGCAATGCCACGGGTCATCTAACCGTTTTCGATACATGGAAAAATGCTCTGCGCCTTACCCATTTAACAGCTGGGAAGAAACAGCAAACAGAGCACAGAGAGACGACGGATGAAATAGATTTACCGCTACGAACGCCTGAGAAAAAAGGGGAGTTTGCGGGAAATTCGGGAGATGTCTCCACTGTGGGTGGGGTTCAAATCCAACCCGCGGCCTCTAATCCATGTCAAGCTGGTTCAAAGAGCTGGGGATAAGAATAAAAGAATACACATTTCCAGGTTAACTATTGTGCCTTTTCTCTGATTTCTTCTAGCGTCTTCTTTGCTTTTGGAACCTGTTCAAGGAATGCCGCAATTTTCTCACACTTGTAGCCAGAACAGCAAGCACAGTTTTTAACACCCATGTCTGTTCCACATTTCCTTATCTCACAGACATTCCAGTGGTTGATGTGTCGTCCATCCAAAGTTAGGCAGCCGTCACAATTGATGTCTTCAGGTTTAAACTTATGATCATAATCTTTTGACCAAGCGTCTGCAACCTCTTTCCTTTTTGCATCATCGTTTTTCTGCGTCGCTATTTAAGCTCCGCAATCAGAACAAGTTATGCCACAAACGGCAATCATCTTATCCATACAAACACTTCCTGCAGAACAGCAAATACTCGAAAAACAGTATATTAACTTGTCCCTACACCCGTGTGTTTATAGACGCGCACATTTTTTCTGCATGCATGCATCTGTCCTTCTCTTTCAGCTGTCTAGTGGGAGATGGAAGGCATGGGTGCAACAATCATCTCCTCTTAGGAGACACTCGACGAGTTCTGCTTCCACCTTTTTTTCTAAGATGCCCTCCAATAGCTGCTTGTTCCACGAAGCTGAGCAGTAGCATAAGAGCGGTGTGACTTTCTCATTAGCAGTTATTGCTGCTTTTACCCAAGGGCAGTGGCAGTAAGCTAATTGCTTTTCTTGTTTGGTCTTTGCTTTTTTGTGAGCCTGAGGGTTGTATGGGACCTTTGTCATGTAGATGGTGTTTCCTTTTCGTGTTGGGTAATCATAGTATGAGGCTCCTTTATATGAGCGGTCGTTGTGCATGATCTCCAGGAGTTTGTCGATGTTGCCGAGTTTCTTATATCGCTCCTTGAGTTTCTGAACACGATGTCTGGGGTATGTGTGAGGGCATGTGGCTATCATTATTTTCTTTATTGTTTCCCTGTCAACGGAAGCCTCTAGCTTTTCCATTGCTTTTCTGATCCACTCAGCTTTTTGAGTGGGGGTAGCGCCTGATCTTAGTTTGCCACTGGCTTCCATCACTTCTTTTCTCACAGTCTTACCAGCAAAATGATCAATGCTTTCAGTAAATTTCTCTATCCACTTCATGTAACATAACCTGCTAAGTGTTGAAGAGGGTTTATTGTAGGTTGGGCGCGCCCAATTAAGATTTTGTTGCAAGCATGCATCCAGACTTTGGGGTTTGGGTTTGGAGTGGGATTTGAACACATGAAACTGTGTTTGCCGCCTAATTTCCGACAATAAATGGAGGAATCCACCTTTCCAGTCTTATGGACTTGAACCCTTTTGGGTCTAAAATCCCACGGTCTAACTACTGGAGATCTGCCCGAACTGAAAATCGATGGTGACTCCGTAGATTTCGAAAAACTCCCCACAATAGTGATAGTGCGCAAAGGACTCAGCAAAGCAGGACACCAATATTTCACTTTCCTGAGCGAGGAAGGCTGTGAATACCTAAAAGATTACTTGGAAGAAAGAATGAGAGAAGGAGAAGACATAACTCCGAACTCGCCAGTAATCACGCCCAAACTAAAGATGAAACCGTTTATCAGAGCCGTAAACATAGGCGACATAATAAGAAGCTCAATAAGAGGTGCATGCATTGCATAAAACTAGTAATATCTCTTTAACGAATTTCTCTGATCAGTTGCCAATTTCACCTGCCGAGGAACCAGTATGCCTCGCCAATCCGCTTTAATGTTGCCCTTTGCAGTGCTCTCAACATCAAAACTGTGCACATGAAGGGCGTAAGCCATTGCACGGTTTTGAGGGTTCTCGAGCTGAAGCATTTGCTCAAGGCTCAAATGCTCAAAGACTCGACGGATTGGGCGTAAAGAGTTGCCATGACAAGAGATAGCTACATTACCCGGGTTTTGTCGGAGCCATTCTTGGAGTTGCACGAGAAATGGCAATGTTCGATTTTCAACCATCTTTAGACTTTCTCCTTCTGGCGGTGGAAAATTATAGCCACGGTGAATTTGGGCAAACCATTCAGGCTTTTCCTTGGCAACCTTTTTCTTGCTTTTGCCTTGAAGCAAACCATAGCAACGTTCGATGAGCCGGTCGTCCGTGAAAACAGAAACAGCCGGATGTGTTTCAAGAACGATTTCAAGAGTTTTTCGAGCTCTCTTAAGATGCGAGGTAAAAGCATATTCAATCTTGTCTCGCCTGAGCTGCTCAGCAATCTCTCGTGCTTGTGAAAGCCCTTTCAAAGTAAGATCTGGATCGCGCCAGCCAGAGAATAATCCACGACTGTTGTCAGTCGTCTCAGCATGCCTAAAGACAAACAACTTGCAAATCATCCACCACTTCCTCCATACGCGCTGGGAAAAGTAATTAATGCAATCTTCTAATAGGACTTATTACTTTTCCCAAGTGTGAATATCCAGCTTGTTGAACTAACAGGGAGTATGAATAATTGAAGAAAACCAAGATCATCTGTACGATCGGTCCAGCTAGTCTCTCTCGAAACACGCTTGGAAAAATGTATCGTGCGGGAATGAATGGAGCCAGAATAAACACAGCTTATGGAACACTTGACCAGTACAGACTTATCATCAGCAGTCTCCGAGAAGTGGCAGATATCCCAATAATTATCGACATAAAGGGGCCTGAAATAAGGCTCAAAACAAAAGGTAAGAGAGTTGTCAATAAAGGCGACGTTCTTGAGGTAGGCAAAGACGAAAAAATAAGCTTCAATAACAACATCTACGAGCATTTGGATGTCGGTGATAATGTTCGTATTGACAATGGTAGGCTGAGAACACAAGTCATAGAAAAACAGGAAAGCGTATTAAAACTACTTGCAGCAACAAGTGGCGAAATAGATAACGGAAAAGGGGTTAATATTCCGAATAAGAAGCTCGCAGTTCCAACCCTCTCAAATAAAGATTTGGAAATCATAGATTTAGCAACAGAAAATGATGTTGAGTTAATAGCTCTCTCATTTACTAGGAATGCTCAGGACGTGAATAATCTGAAAAAGGAGGCCGAAGGGTTTAAGGGTGCCTTCATCGCAAAAATCGAGAATTCTGAAAGTATCGATAAATTCCATGAAATCCTTTACGCTGCAGACGGAATTATGGTGGCGAGAGGAGATCTGGGTGTCGAGATAGAGCCTGAAAAGGTCCCTCTCGTCCAGAAATCTATAATCAGAAAATGCAACCAAAGAGGAAAGATCGTAGTAACCGCAACAGAAATGCTTGAATCCATGACGTACCAGCCAATACCCACAAGAGCCGAAGTCAGCGATGTTGCCAACGCAATATTGGATGGAACAGAAGTAATAATGCTTTCAGGAGAGACAGCAGTAGGACAGTACCCTGTAGAATCTGTCTTGATGATGTCCAAAATAGCGAACGAAACTGAAAAGGCAGTAGAAAATCACATCGAAGACGAGGGCTTCATAAACGTCTCAGACACAATAAGCAAAGCAGTTCAAAGAATATGCCAAGAAATGCCCATAGACAAAGTCGTCACACTGACCAGGTCAGGCTACACGGCTCGAATGATTTCAAGGTTCAAGATTCTTCAACCAATAATCGCAGTTACACCTGACAAACGCGTCAAGAGACAACTTGAACTGTCGTTTGGGGTCTACCCAGTGTATATTGATTACTTTAAAGAAGATGACCATATTCTGGCAACTGCAACCCAGCTTCACTCAATGAGCCTAATCCGCGACCAAGACACGATTCTTTTCACCGCCGCCTTTAGAACCTCCAAGCCACATTCTAGCAATCTAATTGAGATACACAACATCAAAGAACTTACACGGCTG
>Ga0209635_10005447_pt1 | contig 10032 bp, 7 predicted proteins | sample DeeMarSWOR230_32_FD_187463 | JGI IMG/M metagenome (GOLD analysis project Ga0209635, IMG submission 187463) | Marine sediment microbial communities from White Oak River estuary, North Carolina - WOR-2-30_32 (SPAdes) (version 2) | ecosystem: Environmental > Aquatic > Marine > Intertidal zone >...
TGCACCAAGGGGCTAGTAGCCCACCCACCACCAGTAACGATTGGAGTCTTTTTTAGCTCTTCCATTCCTCCCAACAGCGCCGCACCGATTCTCATTGCATATCTAATTTGATTTCCATTCTCTGCCTCCAGACTGATAGATTTAGTAGGACTGTTGTTTACCAATACCTCCAACGAATGAATCATTTGTACATTCGGATGTAAATCTGTTGGCATACACCCCACCCACGCTGAATCGACGTTTTCCAGTGCATCACCGACAATCATTATATTCTCAACGTCTTTTAGCGTAGATGGACGCTGAGTTCCATCCCGATCCGTCATACACGTGCCCTCACCAAAAATCGCTATGTGAAATTCGTCTTTCGCTATTGAAATTCTCTTGCCGTTCCGATTAAATCGAGGAAGTTCCTTTGGAGTTTTTTCTCTGAATTCGTCAAACACGGCCTCCGGTATCCTCGCTATCTTCGTTTTCCGATCAACTAAGGCACCGTTCTTTTCAAGGATGCTCAAGGCTTCATCAGGGAGGAACTGAACGCCCGTCTTCTCCAGCACTTTCACTGTAGCCCGATGAATCTTATCCATGTCTTCCTTAGAAAGAAGCTTCAGCAGACTTTTTCCCAGCTTTTTCACCTCCTTTCAATTCTGATGTGCCGAGGCTTTCTATTACATCTAGTCTATATATTGCGTGCTCTCAACCTGCACGAAAACGCAGATGATCCATGCAAAAACAGTTGACGAGGCATGTGAACTCGCCAAGACTGGTTTCGACTACACCGTAATGGGTGACGCCCAAATCTTCAGGAAGCGAAAGTAGCTAGAAAAGTGGAAAAATTGCTAGAAAATTTCTTTCTCGCCTATCTTTCGTAAAGCCTTGCCTTTTAGCTTCACTACTGGAACTATTGCTTCTTCAGGCTCGACATCAATGGTTTTTCGTTTCACAGTTTCTCCACAGATTCCTCCGGGCAATAGCCGACGTCTAGCGCATATTGCGAAGCTACAGTTAGATATTTCGCATTCCTCCTCAGTCCACTTGCACCAAACACTGTCTCCGCGATATGCGATGGCGTTTTTTCCACATCGAAAGAATTTACAGTTTTGGAAACATTTTTTTCCTTCAGTCAAAGTGTGCACAATCCGCTTCGAAAAAGTTTCTCTAAAAGATGTATATTCACTGGTTCTATGTTACGGCTAGAACAAAGTGTTTTATAAACTTTTTTACTCTTCAGATTCAGATGTCTTTTTCAAAAATCTTCGTAAAAGCCTTCTATATGTTAGGACTAAGCTGAACACGACAATGAGCAAGAGTATCGAAATATACGTAATTAATTGTATAATTTCAACAGGATAGCTCCCAATAACTGCATAGCCGTCTATCTTGAACAGAATCTGTTTTGATTCACCTACATATAGCTGTTTAATTCCAGCGAGCTTTCCTCCTAAATATATGGAAATTTTATAGTCACCACCAATAATGCTGTTTAATGAGGCAAGCCCATCCAAGCTGGTTGTTGAATTACCTATTTTAATCCATTCTTGCTCAAATTTTCGCTCGATTTTCACAATGGCGTTGGGGACAGATTGTCCAAAATAGCCAATTGTCTTCACAGAAAGGTCTACGTTGAAGATTCTGCAATGAACCACAACGGATAATCCATTTTCAATTAGATCAAACAGGGTCTCATTCAAAACAACTTCTCGCCCAAGCACTGCGTTGTCATCGTACACTTTAACTTTGTAGCGTCCAAACGTAGTGGAAAGGTTAACGTTGCCCTGATTGTCTGTGGTTCCTGAATCCGCAGAGTTCCAGCTACTCCATTCCATCAGGTTCACTTGGACGTTCGAAAGAGGTTCTCTCTTCGAGTCGAGCACTTTAACAGACATAGTATACGTTGGACAAGTTATAGTTAGGTTGTACCATGGCTGAGCAGGTAGTTCTTCGATAAATGTCGTGTTGAAGACAAAACCGTAGCGGCGAGTTTCGATTGTGTAGTTGATATTGGTAAAGATTTTGTACAGTTTAATTGTTCCTGTGTTGTTTGTTTCAAAAGATGTTGTTTCAGGGAACGTCGAATTATCTCGTGTTGTGCGGTTATACATTATAGTTACATCAATAAGAGGAAGCGGCGCTCCAGCTTCATCTTTCACCACTACTTCAACATTCATAAGTTGACATTTCAAAGTCAGCGTTTTATTTTCGTCAATAACGCGATCTTCTAAAGCGCCAACTTCCACATCCTTCCAGAAAGCCTTGAAGCTATAATTACCTGGGTCAAGCGGAAACACGGTCCGACCTGTCGCATTAGTTAGTTTGCTGTCAAGGTAATTCTCTGTAGCGTTGTAAACCTCAACTAACATATCTGCTAGAGTCTCGTTGGCGAGATTCACGGCTCGGATTTGACAGCAAAATTTGTAAACAGTAAATGTTTGTGGCAGAGATTCTGTTTTGTTATCAACATCATATAAAGTGACATTATGGGCTCCTTCTGCGGAAACGGGTACAACAAACGTGTCGTTAACGGCTATATCCACAGCTGTTCCGTTCTTCACACTTTCTCCGTTCCACAAGATTTGGTATGAACCGTTTGCGGTCTTGATTGTTCCATTGACTTTTACAGTTGTTCCCACAGGCCCAGTGTTTGGGGTAATCGTGGTTATTGTTGGAGTTGCGGTTGCTTGCGGAACAAGAAACGACGCGATGAATGTTGTTATGAGTAATAATGCTACAAAGCCTACCGTAATTTTGCCTTTACTTGACAGGTTTCTATTCAAGTGTTTCCCTCCTTCTCAAACCATATTTGATGCTTGCTCCATATCCTTAAAGACACTAAGGTTTTAAGCTTTAACCTTTTTCAACTTTCTTCGTTACTCCTTCTCTTTACCACCGTGGTGCCGTTGCTTAAAAACGTGATATCAATAGAATCGCCCAAAGCTGATGCACTTGCCTTTCAACAGGCACAAGGTTAGTCACAGCAACATCACCTCGCGTGCACCCATTCGTTTCTTCGTTACAAGTAGCTATCCAGGACACCATGTTCAAGAAAACCCCTACGGAGGTAGCGCATTGTGATATGTTTCATTTCCTTATCCATCTTATCAAAAACCGGAGAAGCAAAAAGAGTGCGAAGTTAACAATTGCTAAGGAGACTGTTATTAATCCAGTCGTAAAGTTTCTTGTATTGTAGAAATCAATTGCATAAGTTACATTTATGAATAGGGCGATAACAAAAAAAAACAATAGAACGGGAAGAGAAAGAAAGGAAAGCGTGACAATGACCAAAGCAATAATTTTTTCAGTGTCTTCAGATACCATTTTCTTCTCCCACTGGAAGCCTATTACATATTCTTCTACACTGTAGTTTTTATCTATTTTTGTTTTATCCACTCTCTCTATTCAACTCTTCAAAGTGAAAAGCGGTGTGCTTACCGCCCAAAGAAAGCGCTGATGGATACAATAGGATAAGGGGTCAAACTCTATACAAAAGTCTGATCTGTGATGGCTAGGCTCGGAACGTTTACGACACTATTTTAATATTTAACACATAAGCAGATAAGTTGGCTGGTACTTATGATCATTCAGTATATGTTGCTGTGAAGGGAACGTTATCCTAAGAGTTTTTAATAAGGAGGAGAAGAAAAGCTCTTAAAACCACATTAACTAAAGATTGGTGTGCGGATTTGAACTTGTTATTTGTTATATCTCCCTCCAAGTTTGAAGAAGAACACGTTCAAAACCTAGTACATAAAATGATTAAAAAGACAGGGCTCTTTAGAAAAAAGCCCTTGGAGGATATTACACGTAAAAGTATGGTCTGGATGCCATATTACAGAATACAATTTGACTACGGACGTTCTGAAAAAAAATTGATACAAAGGTACGGAGAAACCGGGCGAAGCGAAACCGTGTTAAACGCTATGTTTTGTGGCTGTGTCAAAAGTGAAAAAGAGTTTTTCGCGCTATTTAGACCAAACTATTTGAAATATGAAATAATCAAGTACTCCCCACAACCAGAAGAGATCGTAGGGTCGACGGCTCACACAGATTTTGAGGAAGTCCTTGCGGGTTTCCTGAAACGTCTTAATGAAGTTAAAGATGAACTTGACGAATTTAGACCAGAATTAAATAAAATTCGCACGCGCCTTAGCAGATATTCTAAGATATTTCCGATGAAAGATCTTATCGATAAGGAAAAAAAGCTTTCCGAAAAAGTTGTAAAGCTTGAGGTTGCAAAAAATATTTTGGGCATTTGTTTGAACATGAATGAAGATGCAAGATCAATTAAAGTTTATGGACATGATGTTTTTTATTACCCAACTTTGGTGGTTACACTGAAACACATAGAAGATGGAGCAGAGAGATATCTTATAATGAACCTTGTTGAGAGTGGGTTAGTCCGTAAACATTTGAGGTATGATGAGAAACTCATGGAACTCTGCAACAAAAATAGCGTTTGCAGAAAAGTCATAGCTAGCGCGGTCATGTAAAACTGTGTTAAGTCGAAAAGTACGCAAACAAGACCAGGAATTAGTTATATCTGAACTCATGTACATGTAGTCTTTGAAAGTCTGCTTAGAATTGTCACTTCTTTGAAAGACAAGCTACAAAGTGTCCTTTTTTAACTTCGATAAGTTGGGGATTATCCTTTGCACATCTAGGTTCACGGTAGTTGCATCGGGGATTGAATCTACAACCTGGTGGAGGATCGATTGGTGTTGGCACGCTTCCTTTCAGGATTATTCTACTACTTCTTTTACCGGGAACCGGAATAGCAGACATTAACGCTTCTGTGTATGGATGTATTGGATTATCATAAATTTCATTAACTGGACCCAATTCAACTATTTCGCCTAAATACATTACCGCAACTCGGTCGCACATGTGTTTAACTGTGCTTAAGTCATGTGAAATATAGAGATAAGTAAATCCGTACTCTTCCTGTAGGTCGTTGAGCAAGTTGAGTATTTGAGCTCGAACAGACACATCCAGTGAAGATACAGGCTCATCTGCCACAAGGAATTTGGGATTACCAGCTAGTGCCCTAGCGATTGCGACTCTCTGTTTTTGGCCCCCGCTGAATTCATGGGGATATCTATACAAGTGGAAAGGAGCTAGCCCTACTTTTTCCATTGAATCCATAACTCTCTTCTCCTTTTCAGCTCCTTTAGCAAGACGATGTATATCTAGTGGTTCACCGACAATGTCTGCGATTGTCATTCTGGGATTAAGTGATTGATATGGATCTTGGAATATCATCGCCATTTCTAGTCGTAGTTTTTGCAACTCATTTCTTTTTAAATCAAAAATATTACGCCCCAGGTAACGGACCCTGCCTGCTGTTGGTTCGATAAGTCGCAGAATTGTTCTCCCAAGAGTTGTTTTTCCACATCCGCTTTCTCCCACTAACCCTAAGGTTTCTCCACGTTTTATGCTGAAGCTCACCCCGTCAACTGCATGTACTGCTGCCACTTGTCTTAGCAATACGCCTCCCATTATTGGAAAATGTTTCTTCAGATTTTCAACTTCAATAATGTTTTCTGACATCCCTGAACACCTATATCGGCTGATTTTGTTTCCCATTTGAAGTATAAAGGTGGCAAGCTACTCGATGTCCTTTCTCAACCTCGACAAGTGGAGGTTCCTGTTTACTACAAATTTCCATGACATGTTCACATCGAGGGTGAAATCTACATCCAGATGGTGGATTAATGAGACGTGGGACAGTTCCCCGAATGATGTTGAGCCTTTCTACGTCTACGTCAAGTCGGGGAATAGACTTGAGGAGCGCTATAGTGTAGGGATGTTTGGGGTTTTTAAAAATTGTTGATATATCAGCATATTCTACGTTTTTCCCAGCGTACATAACTGCAACTTTGTCGCAGAGTTCACTAATAACTCCCAAGTCGTGTCCGATGAGGAGGATAGAGGCACCAAAGTCTTTTCTCAACTTCTTCATCAATTCTAAGATTTGAGCCTGTATAGTAACATCTAAGCTTGTGGTTGGTTCATCAGCAATAAGCAACTCTGGATTGCATGAAAGAGACATAGCAATCATGGCTCGTTGCAACATGCCTCCACTGTACTCATGTGGATAATCGTTCATTCTCTGTTCGGGACTGGGTATCCCTACTTTATACAGTATTTCCTCGACTTTTTTCCTAATCTCAGACTTCTGTACGTCTTGATGCAGCTTGATAGCTTCAGCAATTTGACTCCCTATAGTAAAAACAGGATTCATAGAAGCCCCAGGGTGTTGAAAGACCATTGATATTCTTCCCCCTCTTATTTTCCTCATCTCAGCCTCGCTTTTAGCTAACAAATTTTCGCCTTCAAACCAAATCTCGCCTCCAACTATTTTGCCTGGAGTTCGGATCAACCTGGGAATCGAAAGAGCCACTGTGCTTTTTCCACACCCCGACTCACCGACAAGTCCAAGTGCCTCCTCCTTGCCTATTTCAAAATTGACTCCATCAACTGCTTTCACTACGCCTTCTGGTATGTAATAGTACACGGTTAGATCGTTAATTTTCAGAACAGATTCACTCATCTATTGTTGCCCCCGATCATTCTCCGATTTTCATGTTCAAAATGTCTTTTGCATGCACGTAAGTAGCGGTAACTACCTAATTTAAATTTTACTCTAGAGATTATTCTATTGTAATTCCCCTATTTAATGGCGGTGCTCAACTCTTATTTTCGATGGTTCAATATTTCTTTTTGTGAATAAAAGCGTCTTTTCTCAAGAATAATTTGGGAGTGGGAAAAAAAGCGTGAATACAAGAGCTGTATGGATGTTGGTTTTCCTTTTCTCTCAGGACGTACGCGACTACTACGATAGCTATTACTACTGTTACATGTCGATGATCCGGTTAATGGGAATAAGTCATTTGTGCATATGAGCATCTTATGTGTAGAATTGTTTTCTATAATAGTAGTTACGTAAAAGAGATATGTTTTTATGTTGAAATGATTATTTGGTAATGGAGAAGGGAGAGAAGTAAACATGCGGTTATATTCTATTCGTTCGGTGCTGGGAGTTCTGCTTCTGGCAATGGTTGGAATGCAGTTGTTGACGCCGCAGATTGTTGGCACATCGATAGAAGCTTCAGTGGATATAAAACCTGAAACGTTAAACCTTGAAAGAGGTGGGGTGATCACGGTGTTTGTCGAGTTTTTTGATCCGTCATATAATGTTAGTGATGTTGATTTTGAATCTATTAAGCTGCGTGTTGAAGACGCTTCAGACTGGGTTGAGCCGATTCGTTGTGTTGTTGCTGACGGTAAGCTTGTGGTTAAGTTTGATGGTTTGACCGTTGCAGATTATATCATTGGCAAGTTGGTTCATATGCAAATTATTCTGCCGCAGTCTAAGTATTCTATGGATTTTGTGGTGGAAGGTATGGTTAAAGGGGAACAGTTTGAGGGTAGCGATCTGATAAGGATAATGTTGTTTTAGTTTGTGTGTGTGCGGTTGTAGATAGGCCCCTTTATTTGGGTTCTATTAGGTTTTGTTTTGTGTGTGTTAGTTGTTGGAGTGTTTTTTTGAGTTTTCGGATTTCTTGTTTCTTTTTTTTGATTTCTTGTTTGAAGGTTTGTTTGAGGAAGGTTTGTATTTTTTGGTTTTTTGGTGGTTTGGGTTTTGTTTTGGGTTTTGGTTGGTTTAGGTTGAAGAATGTTATGGCGAATTTGTGTTTCCATTGTTGTTCTTCTTGTTCTAGTGATGGTTTGAGGAGGCGGATGGGGATTTTTTCGCCTCTTTTTATTGGTTTTGGGGCTTTGATGTATACAAGGTGGATTTTTGATTCGAATATGTGGTTGACTAGGTAGGATGTGGATATGAGGTGTTCGTAGTATTGGTTGCCGAGCCATTGTTCGAAATGGCTGTGTAACGTTAACAGCGGGTAGTTGTCGAGTGTAGCGTATTTTTGGATTATTTGTTTGGTTTGTTTGACTTCGAATTGGGGGTCGGCGAAGTGGGTGGCGAGGTATTTGGTGAGTCCGATGAAGGAGAGGGTGAAGCCTTTTTTGTGTTTTTTTACGAGTCTGTTTGACACGAGTTTTTTTACGGCTGCGTGTAATGTTGAGGTTGAGTGGCCTGTTATTTTGTTGAGCCTGTAAATGGTTAGTGGAGGGTTGAACGCTAGTTTTTCTATTATTGTTTTGTGGCTTTTCGGAGGCTTCATGTTTACAGTCTCTTTCGGTAATAAGCGAAAGGTATATTAAAGAGTTTCCGGATTAAGAGTCTTTCGGTTATAATCGAAACTACAGATCTGAGTCACGCTTATGCAACGCCAAAAAAGAATCACACGCAAAAACAGATTCACCGAACAAAGAACCGTGGACGAAGCGATCCACATTCTCTGGAAAGTCATCGACGAAGCAAAAATGTACATGGAAGACTCAAAGTTGACTCCGGAAGAAAAACGACGTTGGGCAAAAACTTTGGCTGACACAATAGGTGTCCTGAACAAGCTTTTAGCAAACCAAGGAGAAAAACCCCTTCAAAACGAGGATTTAGGCACATTGCTGACGAAAGTCCCTAGAACGTTCCATTTGACAGTGAAAAGAAGGGTGAACATGTGGAGAAAAAGACGTTTCTAAAACGCTTACTCACTGACCTCAACTACACAGCGAAGGTTGCAGAAATGCTTATTGCGCGACCCCGAGCTTTACGTGAAGTGATAAATGACGAAAAAGTTGCTCAGAAACTCGTTGAGGACCCTGTGTTCTTCTCAGTTCTAATGTGCAATGACAAGTGGCTTGTTAACGCGCCGGATCATCAAAAACTTTTAAGAGACATGCACTCAAAGCAAGTTGCCGTTTGCGGCCGAGGATGGGGCAAATCACTGGTTTTCAGCCGCAAAAACCTGTGGCTCATCTACACCAAACCTAAGATTGAAAGCTTAATCATATCCAGCACGAAACGTCAAAGCATGATAATGTTCGACTATTGCTACCACACTATTCAAAGAAACAGGCTTATGAGAGAAATGATTAAGCAGCCGGGCACAACTCGCACCACCATAAGATTGAAACCATCATTAGGCGGAAAACTTGTAGCCCTCCCCTGCTCACCTGACAAACTCAGAGGCTTCCATCCCGACTGGATCTTCTGCGATGAAGCTTCTATTATTCCAAGTGAAATGATAACGTCGGAAATCATGCTGATGCTGACAAAACCGAACTGCCACTTCGTTATGAGCGGAACCCCGAAAAGCCTAGACCACATCTTCCACAGAGCATTCCAAGAAAAGAAACGCTACAGCGTACACTGTTACCCGTCTTACACAAGTCCTCTTGTGAGCAAAGAAAAACTGGAAGAATGGCAATTAGACATGACGAAAGAAGAGTGGACGCGAGAGGTTGAAGCACAATGGACAGAGTTAACGAACGTTTTTTTCCCCATGAACCTAATCATAAACTGTGCTGATTCAGAACTAGGCGACCCTGATTCCCCTAATCGTTACCTAGAGGACTTGGAAAAGATTGACTCGCACAAGCTTCAGGGAACATTCTACGCTGGCTTAGACGTTGGAAAACAAGTTGACCACAGCGTGCTAGCTGTAGTGCAGAAGACAAAAGGCAAACGAAGACTTGTCTATAAACATCAGTTCCCGTTGGGAACACCATACCCAGACGTGATAGGTCACGTAGCTAGAGCATGTCAGATTTTCGGTTTTACAAGCATATACGTGGACAAAACTGGAGTTGGCGACGCAATTGTAGATGAAATAGATGAAATAGGAATCCCCAATGTGAAAGGACTGGTTTTTACAGATCGTTCGAAAGAAGAAATATTCACCTACTTAAAGCTGTTAATGGAACAGAAGAAACTCAGCATATTACCAGACGATGCAGAATTAATCTCGCAAATGAATGAACAGCAATATGAGTACTTGCAACCGAAGACAGCGCGAGAACGTGTCCACTTGAAATTCTGGCATCCGCCGCGTAGACATGACGATCAACTGTTTGCTTTAGCTCTCGCATGCTACGCCAGCAAAGAAGAAGAACCTACACTTGTAGTGATTCCCC
>Ga0209635_10005457_pt1 | contig 10027 bp, 7 predicted proteins | sample DeeMarSWOR230_32_FD_187463 | JGI IMG/M metagenome (GOLD analysis project Ga0209635, IMG submission 187463) | Marine sediment microbial communities from White Oak River estuary, North Carolina - WOR-2-30_32 (SPAdes) (version 2) | ecosystem: Environmental > Aquatic > Marine > Intertidal zone >...
GGAAAAAACAAGGCAACAGTTGCAGCAAGCAGAAAGCTACTAACTTGTATTTGGCATATGCTAATCAAGGGTGAAACATTTAAGTACAGCAATTAAGATTTGATTTAGAAGTTTTTTCATAGGTAATATTTACTAAATACTCTTTCTTTCGTAAAAATAAATTCCAGAGTTATGTAATTTTTTGAGGTTCGATAAAATAGTTTTACAGAAGAAAATCAACCTTTTCTTCGTAGATTTTTACCTTCGGAAGTACTGAACTACTGAAAAAGTTATTAATATTAAAAAAAGATTCTTGATTGAGAAGGAGGCATTATATGAAAATGAGGAAAAGTGATATTGTTTTTGTCATTGTATATTTACTAATTCTGTTCTTTTTGCTTTTAACAACACCTGTTACAGTTGTTGGAGGAAGCAATTCTGGAGACGAAGTGAGAGTTGGACCCTTTGGAAAAACGTGGGTTGGATATTGCTTTATGCTATTGCTGTTCCAATAATCTACTATTTAATCAGATGGGGATATCAAATGAAAAAGAGCGTCTAATCTAAATAAAGACACGATGTTACACTTCATTTATTTACTCTTTGACATCAGCCTAAAACTCTCCTTAGAAGAAACGCTATCGTCTATCCAGTCATCAATAGATTTTTGAATAAGACGTTTACTATTCTAGTAATCAGCATGTTTTTTCTTATAATTATCAAGGAGATTCTTTTGGTCTTATTTAGAAATCTTGACTCCTAAAAGATAGGATAATTCTTCAATTGCTGAGTAATTTATGATTCGATCTGGTTTTTCCCTGAAAAAAGCCTCAATAGTTTCTTCTTCTCTTCCTTTGAGGTAAAAATGTTTTGTCCTTATATCTAGCAGACATTATTATAAGGAAGTGCTGTTGCAAAACTCTGGAAATGATTATAACAAACAAGATTGGTTGCTATTACTCTGAATAACTAATCTTTGCTTCTCTACACTCATTGATGGTACAACAGTAAAGGCGCTACATATCGTTACCAGTATGCAAATAAAAATCCCAATTATTTTCTTTTTCATTTTTCAATTTCCCCCTTTCAATTATTCTCATCTACGGTGTGATATATAAATATTTGTAACAGATGCTCTGATGGATTGGCGGCTGTATGATAATTATCCTAGCAGAAATTCCAACATTAGGAAGCTGCCCATCTAATTGTGATAAACATACCGGGAAAGTATAATTAAAAAGATTACTTTTCTCCTAAAATTTCAATGGTTTTATCTATAGCAAATTTTACTCGTTCAGCACATGCATAATCATGAATACTTTCAAAATATTTCTTCAAACCCTCAGGAGTTTTAACATTGACACCTGTAAGTTGCCTACAATTCGTATAGCGGAATTTATCTTTAAAAGCATCAAGAAACTCATCGACCATAGCCCAAGTTCTAGTCGGATCCTGTTCTGCATCGTTTCTACCATGCATTATTCCGATTGTAAGAACGGCGCCGGAGATACTACCGCATAGGAGACCGTTAAGGGAAACACCAGCTCCTATCCCTGTGCCAATCCTTGGGATTAAATCCGATTTTATATCAAGATATTCTGCTAGAGTTTTAAGAACAGTTTCACAACAATTAAACGGTCTACCTTTAGGAAAATTTGATGGTTTGTCGCAAAAGTAAGACTCAGCCTTCTCTTTTATTCCACCTATATCACTCATGTTTCATCCCCGGTTTTCATAACGTCATTATCTTTAAAAAACTTGGTTTTCAGAAAAGATAAAAAAAGATTGAAAAATAGGTTTCTAATGCATAAAAAATAAGAAGAGAGGGAGATTAAAATCCAACTAAGTATCTCAATATTGGAAATGCATTTGGAAACAGATTAAACAACCAATTCAACAAAGAAAAGTTGAAAACAAATACCTTATTCTTAGGCATAGTAACAGTCAAAGAAGCCCAAGTGCTCTCTTGATCATAAATATCCTTAGCTTTAATTTTTATTATAAAAGTTCCCTCATCATTCCAAATATGTGACTCACTTGCAGAAGCACCCGAATCATATGGACCAACCCAACCACTACTATTATCATCACCCCACTCAAACCAATAATAAACCTGATCACCATCAATATCTACAGAAGAAGCAGTATAAACATACGATTTTCCAACCTTACCATTGATTTCACCAGAAACCTGAGGAGTATTCGGAGGTTCGTTCTCAATTGTAGAAAAACTCCAAACAGGACCAGAAGTAGCCACACCAAAACCATCATCAGCAACAATCTTCCAATAATACATTGTATCACCCTCCAAAAAACCTGGAACAAACGAAGTATCAGTCTGATCATCAGACACTAATACATCAGGAGAAGAATCATCTGCTTCAAAAAAAACATCATAAGTAAGAGGATCATCATCAGGATCACTGCAAGTCCAACTTAAATCAGCATCAAGAACAACATCAGACTCACCATCAAATGGATCAGGATTACTAGGTTGATTTGGCGGATCATTAGTATATACAGTTTTAAAACAGCAGTCATGATCTGTTACCGGATGCCAACTCCCATAATTATATATATGCGTCATACCACGTTTATAAGGATTACCATCTTTACAAAACCAGCAATAAATTGGATCACTACCATGTCCGCCATCACCTTCACAGACAAGATAATACGTACTATTAACCTCCACATCCAAATCAGAAAAATCAAATTCATTCCATCCATTTGTAACCTCACCAGGATTTTTCGACACATACACCAAATTATTACCACTAAGGCTCATTCTAACACCAAATTCTAAATCATAATCCGGAACACCACCATACTTAAAAAGTTTCAAATAAACCTTTGAAAGTCTTGGAACACTCGGCTTAAATGATTGTGCAACATACTGGCCATAATTAACGTTAAAACCAGACCCACTCTCTTCTGTTTGCTCCTGATCAATATATTCTGTTTTAGAACTATAAAAAAAATGTGTCCCCTTACTATACACATTATTTAAAGTAGAATTAATTAAAACAACTATATCTTGATTCTGTATTTCAGAAAAGATGTTATCGAAATTTCTGATTTGATTTCTCACATTCAAAAAAGACATCCCTGGAGATGCAAAAAACAATATTATAACGCTTAAAATACATAATATATAAACAACTTTTTTATTTTTCATAAACTTCCTCCCTTTAAATCATTATATAATTGTAATCTAACAATTAAATTTAAATGTTTTGTATAATAATCCTATATTTTATATAAGATTTCGTATCTCCCATAAAAACCAAAGTTTAAGAATATAGATTGAAACCTATCTAAAATCATTTTAAATACAGAAGATACATAGGTATTTCTGTAAATTGGCATTGTAATTTCCAAAGTACCCCAGTCGCTCTCAGCATCATAGATGTCCTTAGCTTTCACTTTAATTGTATATTCACCTTGGATATTCCACACATGTGTAGCATTTAATGTTGTTCCAGAATTATATGGCCCTACCCAACCATAACTCGTTTCATCCCCCCAGTCAAACCAGTAAGATAACCGATCTCCATCTGGATCCACAGAAGTTGCAGAATAAATATATGAAACGCCAACGTTTCCATTTTTCTCACCAGATACCATTGGTGTACTTGGAGGTGAATTCTCAATTGCTATAATTAAAGGATCCGACCAGCTGCTTTCAGAACCAATAATATCTTTAGCCTTTACCGTTATCTCAAATTCGCCACCAGTATCCCATTTATGGTCTGCTTCAACAGCTGCACCAGAGTCAAAAGGACCCATCCATACGCTATATTCTCCGTCACCCCAACACCATTTATAATATACTTGATGATCATCAGGATCACTTGTCTTAGACGAAAAAGAATATTCCTCACCAGGTACTCCAGTTGTTGGACCAGATGGCTTATCAGGAATATTCGGAGCAGAAAACCCTGTATACGCTTTCAAAGATAAAGCCGGGTCGCCATATAAACAGAAATCATACAAGTTTTGATAAGTATACCAATTCCACCAATCAAAATTATTTATATAATACTGTTTAGAATTATACAATGCCTCAGCGCATGTTTTATTCTCAACTACAAGGTATTTAAAGTAATAATACTCAATAGCGGCGTTACCACCATAGCTTTCATCCTCCCATCCAACAGTGTAATATGACAACCGTGTCGCTCCAACATAAGCTACTGATCCATTAATCAATAGCATTGCTCCTAGGTTGTTAGAATTCTCAGGGTATGCATTATGGCATCCACATGAAAATACAATTGAAGGTTTAGCGTCATTTAAATCAACAGTATCAGAAGATGAAAGATACTCCTCCCAATATATTTCATTGCTTTCAGGTATACCGTCACCGTCATCGTAATCCCACCATTTCCTTGTTACACTGGTTTCACTTCCATGGCCACCTAAATTAACTATACCGTATCCATTTGGCCAATATGATAAAACATTAGAATGTGTCAAGGGATAATCACAGGAATAAGAAGATGGAGATAATCCATCTTTTTCATACATTGTAGTCCGAGAAAAGCCATTTGGCTGATATATATCGTACCATAATTCTTCCATCAATGTTGCATCATCTGTTTCTGGCCAATCACTTGAATCTTCATTTTCGAAATTAGCAATTGGGCCACACAATAGGACTTTATCTTTCCATCCATAGTTATCTAGTTCGAAATCAATGGTTTTTTGACAAATATCTTCAACTATACCTAGGGTATCAACCGGTATTCTACCAATCCATACCTCGGCATTAAAATCAGGGGAATCATCATCTCGTTCACCGTAAAAGTTATCGCCATCGCTATCCCAGTCACCTGTTAGATCAGCATAATAATAATCCGTTGGAGTTTTACCATTTTCATTATGATTATTTTTATCTGGATAACAGTATCTCATTGGTATGTTTGAGTAGCTACCAACAATAAGTACATATTCTATCCCCCATTCAGCATATTTATCAATGAGAAAGTTACGGATTTTCTCCTGTGTATCTGAACCATCGTAATTGGAATAAACCCAAGAACTATTTACAATTTTTACTGAATGCCCGATTAATTCTTTCCAATTTTTAAAAAAATTTATTGAACTAGCTAAAGAACTTGTTGTGATTATTACATAATCATAGGTGTTTAACTTGTTAGACGGTGAGGTAATTGTATAAGATGGATGTATAGACTGAAAATTAACTATAATCTCAGATGCAAGTTTATCCATCGCAGTATCTGCTAACAATTCATTAGAAATTTTTTCTGTAATAATATATTCAATTTCAATTGTTATTTCTTTAAAGATTTCAAGTTTTCCAGTTTTAGGAAAATAGGAGATTGGGGAAAATCTAACCATTGCAAAACAGTATTTTCTTAACTGACCCATACCTATATATTCAAACACCTTTGTTGGATAAGGATCTGATGAAGAATATATTTCCTTATTCTCTTTATATTCAACGATGCAATTGGAAAATGGGGGTGAAGAAACAACTATATAATCTCCTGGTATTGTCTTATGAATTTCACTTATTAGGTTAATTGATACAACTTTTCCTCCAGGTGGAATTCCGATGTTGAATATTTTTGACGGTAATTTTGGACTCCCTGGAACTAAAATAGAACCAAACCCGTCCATTATAATATCTGTTCTATATTCATCAGTGGTAATCATTTGATATAGCGTTGATTCTAATGTTACAATAATTGACCCTGCTTTATTATCTACTTTATTAATAGATAATGATATTTTGTTATTTTCTGCAAATCCTATAAGGGGAAACGAGGTTGTAATTAAAAATAAGCATATTAAAATACCAATTACTTTTCTCATTAAATTTTCCTCCCAAATTATATTTTTAAATATATGGAGTGGTATATAAATGCTATGCAATGATAAGGGATTCTTTAGAGTTAAAACACCCCATAAAGATTAAATTCGATGGTTTTATATATTTGACCAATTAGGTTATTACTAATGAATCAGACTTAGTTTAATGAGGCGAAGATTACACCAAATTTTTATATTTAAGGAGGAGGAAATGAAAAAGAATAAACCTCCAGAAGTAATCTTTCGCCCCATAATAACTACTATCACTTTACTTATATAATTTTCGTTCAAGTCACTCTCTCTAAAAAAAAGAATTTCAACGGATTTTTTTCATCTAAAATATGCTGATTCTCCATTTATCTGGTAATTCTTATTTTATTCTAGTTGCTAATGCTGAGCCAAGATAGAAATGTTTTTCTTGAATTGGATTATAAATTTGCAACCCTATAAAACCTAGTATTCCTGGATTGAATTTATAAATAAAACCATTGGACAGTATAGCTGAACCATAAAATGGAAGTGTTCCTATTAACTCTCCATTGTATCTTTTGGTACCTAGCAAACCTATAGTTACAATCCAACCATTAGCATAAAATTCAACGAACTCAGGATGCCATCCTCCTCCTTTTTCTCCACCCAAATTGATTCGAGAGGCTATGGCTACTGGATTAAAAGAATCGAAAAAATCCATAAAGAAATATCCTAGAATGAATATTGTGTAAAGTGGAAATTTATTAAAAAGTATAGGGCCAACACACCCCAACAGAACAGTTATTCTACCGAATAGTAATTCCAATTGACTATCAAAATTTGTTCCATTTGTAGTTCCTGCTATAAGACAAAGATAATTACTGTTATTTTTTTGGAGTCTACTAAAAATCCTCTCTGAAATTTTCATAACTCTTGAATCCTGATACCCACCAGTAACCAGTTTTTGTGCCTGTTCTATACTCAGTCCACCAAGCAAACCAAACTTATCCAGTTCCATCACTGCCTCTTTAAATATTTCCTCTGCGTCTTCTCTGGATTCAGTAGCATCTAACCTTTCTCTAATAGAATCAAATAATACCTCTACCTCATCTGCTTCTTCTTGAGTAAGTTTAACAGTTTGTTTCCTACCATTCAACCCGCATACTTCTGTGGTAAACTCAACTAATGCCTCTTTACTTACATTAGCATTAATAGAAGGTGCTATGGCAACGCCTATGAATAGAGTGATTACTGCAATTGCCACTCCTTTCCGAATAATTTTCATTTTTTCCTCCCAATATTTTCTAATGAAGGTATCGTATTCAAATATTTATTACTCTGATTCTCTAAATGTCATAAGGCTCGGATGCAGGATGCCAATCAATATTAATCCATGGGCTAAATATCACCAACCGTCCTATAATACAATATGGAAGAGTTCTGGATTTATTCCAATAGTTACCATCCCATTTGTTAAGAATAGATAAACCTATAAAAAAAGCATTTTTATCATTATTAATGAAATTATTTTGTTTCACTTTATTGAATCGGGACCTGCTAATTATTATGCCATTTTCATTGTTTTTGATACTATTCACAACGATTTGATTGTTGTCAGACCAAAAAATAAATATTCCGAATTCATGGTTTGTCATATGGTTTCCTGAGACGATGCAGTTGTTGCATACATCGAGTGAAATTGCAATATAACTAATATCTTTATTTAAACCATATATTTTATTCCCTGAGATGATGTTATTGCTGCTATAACTAATTTGTATATCATAAAAATCAATTCCTCCTGATATAACATTATCCGAAATAATGCTATCACTCGCATTATCGAGAAATATACCATATGCATAGCAATATTCATAGGAAGAAGACATAATTGTGTTATTTGTTACAATATTTATTGTAACTCCAATTCTAATTGTAATTACATATTTTATTCCAACTATGTTAAGGTTAAAACCACAATGTCAAGATTAATATGTACCTATTTGTTAATTCAGAATTCTCCTGTTAAACAATATATTCCTCGTTAACTTCAAGAATATATAGATTATTACTCGGTTAACCGAATGATATCAAAAATATTATTGTTTTTATCGAGGAATATACCGATAACTTGAAATTTCAACTAGGTAAGAATTAATTTTAACGGATTTTTTTCAGATAAAATATGCTGATTCTCTAAATGTCATATGGTTTTAGTACAGGATGCCAGTCAAACTGAACAAGTATTTTAAGACGAAAATCATAAGGGTCGGGATTGCGTTCTCTTCCAAAAATTGGTTTTGGAAAAATTCTTGGTCTATTCCAATAATTAAAATTCCATGTACTATAACTGCTGTGGAAATGAACAGGAAATAGACATCCTATGAAGTTGTTTTTAAGGAAAATGTTATCTATTGAATCTGAGAGATATATCCTACTTGAGATAAGGTTGTTCAGAGTAAAAATGCAATATCTTGTGGAGTAAAAAGATATACCATCAGAGTGATCTGAGAATTTATTCCTAATGATTGTTATGTTTCTGCAATTTGTTAAAAAAACTCCATCTAGACTATTTTTTGATATGGTGTTTTCAGTTATGTTGTGAAAATCGCAGTCATTTAAGTTGATGCCCAACCCACAATTTTCTATAGTATTCCCGATAATATTGATGTAATCGGATGAATAAAAACTTATACCATCTCTTTTAATATTTGAAATGGTGTTGTACAAGATGTTTTGATTGTCAAAATTCCATAAAGCCCCAATTATACCATACCAACAATAATTTATTATATTACCATAAAACATGTTATAATAATTATCTGCCCAAATTTGTATTCCACAACTGTTGTTCGAGATAATATTATTTGTAATGTTATTGAAATTGGAACAAATACGAATTCCAGCGCCAGAACCTTCGCTGGAACCACTACTATTTATTATTGTGAAATCACTTATTCTTACACTATCTGAGATAAGATATACAACATCATCGTTCTTATTGCCATCTATTATTGTTGTATTTTTGTCTTCACCTAACAAGTTAATGGATATATTAATTATTATGTTCTCATAATATGGTGAAGAATCATCATATACAAACACAGTATCCCTATCACTTGCATCATCAATAGCATCCTGAATCTTCGTGTAGTTACCTTCACCTGAACCACCCACGTACAAAGTGTTTCCATCAGATGATACAGTGTATACTGTTTCTGGAATCCTGCCAGTTGAAGGAATAACAATCATTCCAATAAACAAAACAATTACAGCAAAGGTGATTCCTTTTTTGAGAAATGTCTTTTGCACAGAAATCCTCCCAAATAATAACATATATCTATAGAAGCACAGTATATATAAATATTTGCCGTAAAAACAACACCAAATAAAATCTTTAAAAAACTTAATACAGAGCGCAATGGAACATAATAAAATCTTAATATCAACTCAATTCCGTTCAAAATCCGATGCTTTTTCACTCGCCCAATAATTTCAAATAACGTCGGCTTCCCTTCGCTTTCTAAAGATTAAAAACATATTTTTATCATGCGAATAGCGTGTTCAAAATCCGATGCATAAAAACCTTTTCAATTGTGTTCAAAATCCAAGGCACAGAACCTTCCTATTAATAAATCCTTGTTCAAAATCCGAGGCATGGTTTTTGTTCAAAATTTGAGGCTTTTTCGTTCAAAATCCAAGACATAGGTTTTTCAAAACCCGTTGCATTTTAGTTCAAAATTCAAGACGTAAAAAACTTTTATCAATAAATCCTTGTTCAAAATACGATGACCAATCTTTGTTCAAAATCTGTTGCTTTTTCATTTAAAATTCGATGCATGAGATGTCCAAAATCCTTTGCTTTTTAATTCATAATAAATTCGTTTTTCGACCAAAATTCGTTGCTTTATTATTCAAAATTCAAGACATAAAATGTAAAAAATCCAAGGCATGACATATATTTAAATCAACATCCATTAATTGAATTAGTTTCCAAATTATCTATTGATTTCGTTCTAATTAAAAAATAACATCTACCTTAGGGACTAGATTATACAAAATATTATGTTAATTTTGAACATGAAAAATATATTTTTGCCTATATCGGGATTCGAACATTTACTTTATTTATATGAAATTAGGTTCTATATATTTGGTTCTACACCGTTATTTTTATTTTTCAAATCCTTATCTACTAAAAACAATTCAAATAACTGTCTTACATATCTTTTTTATTTTT
>Ga0209635_10005459_pt1 | contig 10022 bp, 9 predicted proteins | sample DeeMarSWOR230_32_FD_187463 | JGI IMG/M metagenome (GOLD analysis project Ga0209635, IMG submission 187463) | Marine sediment microbial communities from White Oak River estuary, North Carolina - WOR-2-30_32 (SPAdes) (version 2) | ecosystem: Environmental > Aquatic > Marine > Intertidal zone >...
CCCCTACAAATGCCCCAAATGCGGCTTTACGGGACCCTAGGGGATATTTAGGGCACCTCTACTTCCTCTTCCTGAATAACATGATCTCGCGCGCGCGCTACGCTCATCGAATACGCGAAACGTGAAGGAATCGATCGCATATACACCACAATCAACCCCAATAACGAGGCATCCATACAGCTGCATATTCACGCCCACTTCGCAGTCCAAGATTGGAAAATCGCCTCCTTCAACGTATCATAAAATGCTAGCCAAGATTTGATGAACGTGTGCCACGTGGCACAGTCACACTATGATTCGCGTTACTACCTTCAACTGTAAGCTCGCGTTTTCCCTCATTTCACGAAAAACACAGTATGCTAGCTAGCTCAAGCCTATTCTTTTTTTAACATCATTGAGAGCTTCATATAGTAACTCATGAGTTCTATTGTCAACTTCTTCTTGTCTTTTTAACAATTCTTCTGTAGATATGGATTTGGTGAGTTTTCTAAAAATGGACCACTGACTCTCTATAACTTCTCTATGGTCAATCATTAATTTCGTTTTTGGCCCCTCAGTTTTCACAGCATATTTAGATAATATCTTGTTAAAGAACTTGAAGGCTTGAATGCATATACTGCCTTTATATACTTCTAATCCAAAAACACCCTTCTGCTCGGTAAATCCGAGCGAAAATCCGATCATCGTTTCCTCCTTTACAGCTTCATACACCACGCCTTCAATAATTCCGCAATTGCGAACACCTGCAGGCCCAAGTTTCATGCTTCCAAGGGAAGCTTTTTCGGTTGCCTCAAAACACAGCATAATCTATCCCTGCAAAGTTTACTTGTATTATTTCTGATATTCTCCTATTACTGAACTAACCAAAAAGCCCTTTTCGTGTTCAGCTAGCCAGCTAAAAATGGCTACAAGATAGCTCGTTAGCTATACTATGCTTCTTCCTTTGACTCGAATTTTCCAACAATGCGTTTCAGCTGATGGGCGATCATATCCAGTCTCTGTTCATGATCTTTCAACGCATTGACGATAAGACTGACGGCATCCATATTCTCGCTGAAACGCCCTTGCATGAAGCGCAAATCCTTCTCATAATTGTATTCAATAGTGCCATCTGGTTTAACCAACGACCACGGGAATGAGCCTATTTTTCCTCTCGTTGTCCATAACTCCACGAAGACTTGGACTGGCTGATTCGTTTCTTCGGCTTGTCTCTTGGCTTCGTTGAGAACAGGGTCCTCACGGTCGCTCTCGACGCCTTCTGGCACGTAAAACTTGGTGGACTCCGACGCAGTCTTTCGCTCGACGTCTTTCAGCCACGCAAAGCGGTACAATCGCAACTCTTTCGCCATCGTTTCCCGTTGTTCCTCTGAAAGCTTTGGATGCCCCTCCACATGCAGGCTTGTCGTGACGCCCATCTTGACGATTCCCTTGGGCTCCGTCCTCACCACGGTAAACGGGATAGCGCTGCCCAAGATCACGACGAATATGGCGTCTCCCTGGATCATGGGAACGTCAAACAGTCGACTCTTTAAGAAATCGGTAAAATCCCGGTCCACATTGAGGCGCATATCTACTGGAACTAAACGAATAGATTTGGCTTCTTTAACACTCGCTTTCGTTACTGTCACGTAGTCATTAATGGTTACGCCGGCGTTCTTCCGCAGCAAGCCATCCATGCGAATAATATCTGCCTGTTGATCGTCGTGGTACGCAGGCCACGCCACAGCTGCCGTGATTCTTTTTCCTTTAATTGAAACGGTGTCGCCTGCGACGATGTTTAAGGCTCGCATAGTTTCATCGTTTACCCTCACCTTTCCCATGCCCGCGTCACGTTGTTTACATTCTGCGACTCGTACTCGAACGTCCGCTGTCGTCATATTGCTCACTTAATTATTCTTGACTCATACATTTAAGGGAAACCTACTTGACGAGTCGGGTTGAAAAGACTCCGTATCACGTTCTTTAACTCAACATCATTAACGCCCAGCCAACAAGAAAACTGCCCCTTTTTCTTGGTTTAACGAAAACCGTGGCCTGTAACACGCTCGAGCATGATTGAGATGAAGACACAGCACACGGGGTATCGTGTCTAAGCGAGCTAGCTCGAAAGAGGCTGGGATCTGTGAAGCGATGAGCGGGTAAGATCAATTACGGAAAAGGCTTTCAGTGAAGGCTGGCTGATATCATTATTTCGTGAAGGAGAACGAGCTGGGGGGTGGGTTTAGATGGTTCGAGTGGTAGGGATCGATCCTGGGACGAAGAGCATGGATATCTGTGGATTAGACGGTGGAGCGGTGTACTATGAGCGGGTGGTGGATACGGTTGACGCGGCTCGACGACCGGAGGCGTTGATGGAGGCAATTGAGGCCGCGGAGCCCGTTGACCTCATCGCAGGGCCTTCGGGCTACGGCGTCGAAGTCACCTCTTTGAGGGACGTCCCCGAAGACCGTGTTGAGGACTGGTATTATGAGTATATCCTGCTCACCGATAAGGCGCACATCGAAAACGCCGTGAAAAAGGGAAGTTTTGGCGCCTTAGTCTATTACGCCATGACTACGTCAGCGATAGAGATGAAGCGTCGAGGCTGGCCTGTGTGCTACATCCCCGGCGTCATTCAGCTGCCCACGGTGCCGACGCATCGGAAGGTCAATAAACTAGACATGGGCACCGCGGACAAGATGTGCGTAGCCGTACTGGGCGTCCACGATCAAGCCAAAAGGCTAGACCTCCCCTATTCGGACGTGTCGTTCATTCACGTTGAGATGGGGTTTGGCTACAACGCCGTTCTGGGCGTGGATGAGGGGCGGATTGTGGACGGGATTGGCGGGACGACGATAAGCGGGCCCGGCTTTCTCACCATATCCAGTATGGACGCGGAGCTCGTCCAAATCGTTGGACAATGGGAGAAAGCTGATGCCTTCTCGGGTGGCTGTGCGTCTATAGGTGATTGCTCGACGCCGGAAGAACTCGTGGAGCGGATTGGTGTTGATGAACACTGTAGACTCGCCTACGACGCCATGATCGAAGGCGTGGTAAAGGCGGTTCTCGCGATGACGGCTTCGGTCCCAAAGCCAAAAGAGGTCCTCCTCTCGGGTAGGCTGACGCGGATCAAAGAGGTCGAAGATGATCTGTTGACCCGGATTGATCTTGCTCCCGTTAGAAGGGTGGGATGGCTCAGAGGAATCCAAAAGGTTAAGGAAACAGCTCAAGGCTACGCATTGGTTGGGGACGGCCTTGCCGGAGGCCGCTTTCAACGGCTCATCGAGTGGATGAGGATTAAGGACGCCAAGGGAACGGCCATGGACTACGTCTTTCACCCGAAGTTTACAGGGTTCAGAGAAACCTTAGTTCCCTTTAAATAGCTAGCTATCTAGCTAAAGGGCCACAGTAGACACACAGAGCTAGCTAGCTAAAGAAGAGAGATATGGAGAAACATTACGATAGGAGAAACATTGTATATAAAACGTAGATAATCTTAGATTAGCAAAATAAAAAACTAGAACAGAAGATCAAGAGAGTACCCTAATGCAGCTTTGTCATAGGAATCTCTTCAATCGTTCCTAGACTGTAAGTGATATGATGTACTATCCAATTAATTTTTTAAGAATAACCATAATAAAAATCTTTGAGAGCCTATGGAAAGATATCAAAAGATTTTCCAAAATATTAGCTTTCTCATTAAGGATTTAACAACTTCAATTGTTCGTTTATCAGGTTATTCAAAGGACGAAATAGTAGATTTTGCATCGCAATTAATGGCTTGTGATATTGGCTTCCAATCTAAAATATTGAGTTACGAACTTATGCATAGATATACGTTAAAGAAATCAAAACAACTTGAAATCATTGCCAGAGAAGAAGTTAAACAAGAAGTGGGCGTGTTGACTGAAACATCTAGAGCAATGTTTGAGACAATAGCTTTTTTTGAGGCGTATCTTAACGCTTTTTATTCTCTACTACAAATTATTGCGAAGCTTACTCCATTTTTTTATAAAACCGATTTTCCTGAACTTACGATTCCTGATAGAACTTTTGGTAGTCAAGTCAATTTCTTTCGAAAACATTCAAACTCGCCTGATTCAGAGTATTCGTCTTATATAGAAAATAAGCTCTGGAGGTGGTATGAAATACTGAAAAATAATAGACATGCGATAACCCATAGAGCTGCTGTTTTTGTAGGATTTGGTAAAGAAGGACGAATTGTATTTCTTGATCCTCCAAAAAACGGAGATAAACGTTATTGGATAAAAACAAATAAACCACATGTGAATCTTGAAAATTATTTAACCAATAACTTCGATAGTCTTTTTGATTTTCTTGACTTTTATTTAACTCACTTCAGAAAAAAAGTTCCTGAAAGTGAAAGAACACAAATATTGAAAAAGGCAAAAACGCGATAGATACTTCCCAGATAAATAATTCAACTTCTGAGGAAAAGAAAAGGTATTAGGATAGGACTTAGATTGGCCCAATCACAGGTATTTTCAACCTTTCTAGCTAGTTAACGCCTGACGGATACATCAACAAGGAGGCCTGAATGGATGTCTGATGACGAAGAGACGTATTCCACCATCTTCACGGCGCTCCGCCACCCCATTCGTCGGCGGATCCTTCGCATGCTCGCAACGGAGCCGATGACCTTCACGGCGATGCTGAACCGGCTGGGGATCGAGAGCCCCCACCTCACCTACCACCTCGAGAGCCTCGGCGTCCTCACCGCGAAGACGGAGAGCGGACAGTACCGGCTCTCCACCTTCGGCGGGGCCGCGGTCGCCACGATGGGGTGGGTCGAAGAAGCGCCGAAAACCGAGCCCCAGCCCACGCCCGTACCAACGATGTGGAAAGCCGTTGTCGTCGTTCTGGTAATCGGGGTCGCTGCGTTCGCTGGGGCATACTACCAGCAAAGTCAAGCTCTCAGTGGACTACATACGGCTTACGATGGGCTCTACGCGGAGTATACGGGGCTCTCAGCGGACTGGGATCATCTCAGGGCGGATTATGACGCGCTGCTTGACGAACTGCTGGCAGAACGTCTCAAGACGTTAGACGAACTCCAATCGCAACCATTTGCTCCCCGTTCAGTATTGTTTAGGCGTTATTCACGCCGTTCTAACGTTTAGAACAACTGTTCGAATGTGTAGCATTATATTGACCCGCAGATATACAGAGAATGTGGAGAAAGGCTCGTCTCAATGAAAGCAGCTTACACCTACGCTAAAAAACGTGATACGCGATGTGAACCGCCTCAATGTCGCGATCTGGAGAGTTTTTGGATGTGGCCCTTTCCTCTAGTTCATGGATGGTCGAATAAACGTCAGACCGTGCCTTTAGCACTCATCTTAGTTATTGTCGTACTAGGCGTATTTCTAATCAAACCATGGACGTATCCCTCGTTTGGACGTGATGTACAGCGAGTTGAGAGCACGGATAGTATCGACCAGTTTGTTGAACGAGCTAAGGACATGGCTACCCAAGCATTCAGGCAGACACATACCCAACCGATTGTTCAAGTAGACGCCAAACGAACGACTCTCTTCATGGACTACGACGTTGACACAGATACCGTAACCGCACAGAGAAGCACATCGTCATATAGAGTCTCTATCTACTATGAGCGGACACTACGTTACCCCGACGGAACCGCATTCGTGACGTATCGATCAGACTATTGGGTTGATGTCGCAGCGGTGAAGATAGCACTCGATAAACATACGCGGGACTCTTCAATCTATTTCATCCACCGCTTTGTAGGCATCGGGACGATCACATCCATACAGCAAGCGATAGAGACGTATTTCATGTTACTTGAGCGAAGCCCCGGTAGGACCTACTGGATTTGCTCCTTCCCTGAGGATACACTACGTCTCGCGGCATCGAAACACGACGACGCCTACAACGTTACGGGAACCTTCCGCAATTACGCTGTAAATTGTGTCGCGGAGCTAGACGTTTCATACAGCCTGCACACGAATGGAACCGCAACATTGGAAAGCGTGAAGACGGTGGTTCCGCCATTTAGTCCTTGATAATGTCTTTGTCACTTCTGAAGGGTATGAAGGATAACTTCAGTTTTTACCATCTGGAAATAAGCGCAAAGGGTGTTACATTGACATTCCTCCTCTAACTAGCTAAATTCTGAAGACCAAGAACTATTCCGTGCAGGCAGGAAAACGGGCAAGCGATAAAACTCGGTTACTATTACACCATCATAACCAACTCTGCAGTCCGCCACACCGATGATCCAGCTTGTGTTAGCATCTATCCAAACTTCAAAGTAGTGACTGGGACGGTTTGCTTGTTCAAACTGGATGACCAAACAATCTTCTGCACTTGGTTCATAAGGGGGATCATAGATTGGGGGTATCTCTTCCAGTCGTATCGATGAAATCCTTCCAGCCGTATTGTTAAAGACGTCGAGGTAGTTTAAGTCGTCTATGTAGGCTCTGCATTTTTGAATGAATGGCTGAATGAATGGAAGAGCGTTTAAGGTGTCCTGGAATTCCGCGTTTTCGTTTTGTAATTCTTCATTTTCGTTTTGTAAAACGCTTATTTGATCTTGAAGACCGCTTATTTGATCTTGAAGACCGCTTATTTGATCTTGAAGACCCATAACTGAAGAACTAATAATAAAGCCAGCGATAATTATGATTAACAAGCTGACGGTAACTATTTTTCTGTTAAAAAGAGACCCCTTGTGAGCTATGTGGACGGGCGGCGCTTCGTTCATGTGGTTCAGCGTCGTGAAAAGCCGCAGGGCACCGCGTCCCTCATCGGAAAGGGCGTACGTGCCATCGCGTACGGGCTTGACGAGGGCCCCGAGTTTTTCGAGGTGAAAGGCGAGGTGTCCGCTGCTCTCCAGGCCCAGCGTATGCTTGAGCGCCGAGAACCGTTGCGGACGTTCGCCGAGGACCTGTAGAATCCGCACGCGGAGGGGGTGGCTCAGCGCCTCAAAGAGCTCAGCCCGCGACGCATCAAACGGCGCCGCATCGATATCGTTCATCGTTGAAGGATATTGGGGTGAAACGGTATTTATTTCCTCGTTTCTAGACCGAGGACGGAACGTTTATTACCGTTTTTCTTTCTTCTCTCAAATGAGGCAGATTGTCCTTCCTTATCATCATGGGTGGACTGAGTTTTATCGTCTTAGTACTTCTAGCTAGCTGTAGATAGGTGGTAATCACGTGAGAAGGAGTGCCGTACTGCTGCTATTGGAACTTGCTCTATTGTTCGCTCTATTGAGCCGACGAGGAACCGGTAATCCGACGGCGGTACCAAACAGTATCGAGGTGTTATATGGAGTCTCGGTTATTGCAACAATCATAACCATCGTGGCGACAATTACGTTTCTCATACGTACGAGAACAACGGTCACGAAGGAGGCGAGAACATAGAACAGAAAACAAAGATAATGATCGCTATTATTGCAATAGCTAGCTATGGGATCAAATCTCCCTATATCAGTATGTTACGTATATTATAATGCATCCACCGATGCTTTTCGTCGTGCTCGGATTCGTGCTCGTTATAGTTGGCTACGGTGAATACGTTATGGTCATTCCGTTCGGTCTCCAGCTTCAGGTCGTATGGTTGATTGTCAGATATCTTCAAAGAAGGTAGGCGCAGGATTTTTTCTTCGTTAGCTAGTCCTCCTTAACCGCTACCCGCCATTCATGTCCACAATCTCTACACCGATAATAAATCGCGTCGTCCCACGCCAGAAAAGTTTGGAGCACCTCATAGAGCCTGCTCCCGCACATAGGACAACGTGTACCCCTTTTCTTTACCCCCAAGCTATCCAGTCGTCCTTTCTTTGGAATGCTCTCTGATTTCCTTGCTAGCTAGGCTTTCTTGAAACTAACTAGCTATACTATGCTTCTTCCTTTGACTCGAATTTTCCAACAATGCGTTCCAGCTGATGTGAGATCATATCCAGTCTCTGTTCATGATCTTTCAACGCATTGACGATAAGACTGACGGCATCCATATTCTCTCTGAAACGCCCTTGCATGAAGCGCAAATCCGTCTCATAATTGTATTCAATGGTGCCGTCTGGTTTCACCAACGACCACGGGAACGACCCGATCTTCCCCCGCGTGGTCCGTAACGCCACGAAGATTTGAACCGGCTGATTCGTTTCTTCGGCTTGTTTCCTGGCGTCGTTGAGAACAGGATCCTCACGGTCGCTCTCGACGCCTTCCGACACGTAAAACGTGGTGGACTCCGACGCCGTCTTTAGCTCGATGTCCTTCAGCCACGCAAAGCGGTACAGCCGGTACTGTTCCGCCATCGTTTCCCGTTCCTCAGGTGAAAGCTTTGGATGACCCTCCACGTGCAGGCGTGTATTGACGCCGAGCTTGACGATTCCCTTTGGCTCCGTCCGCTCCACGGTAAACGGGATAGCGCTGCCCAAGACGACGACGAATAGGGCGTCTCCTTCGACCATGGGAAATTCAAGCAGTCGCATCTTTACGAACTGTGTAAAATCCCGGTCCACGTTGAGGCGCATATCGACGGGCGCTAAACGAAGGGATGTGGCGTCTTGAACCTTTGCTTTCGTTACGGTCACGTAGTCATTGATGGTGACGCCAGCGTTCTTCCGCACTAATCCATCCATGCGAATGATATTGGCTTGTTGATCTTCTTGGTACGCGGGCCACGCCACGGCTGCCGTGGTTCGCTTGCCTGTAATGGAAACGGTGACGCCTGCGATGAGGCGTAAGGTATCCATGGTTTCATCGTTCAGCCTCACCTTTCCCCTGCCCGCATCACGGTGTTTCGCCTCGGCAACCCGTACGCGAATGTCCGAAGCCATTTTTGTTTTCACGTACTAAGGCTTGACTTCATACTTAAAAGCTAGCTACTTTTTCTCTAGTTAGCTTGTATACCCTACACAGCTAGCTAGCTCAGTAGCAATCTTAGCTACGTAGATTACTAAAAGGGGGAAGAGTCATCGCCCTCGCCCTGGCACTGGTTCCTCCCCCGGTTTTAGCTATGATGTTTCATCACGCTCCGCACACATCAGCCTAGAGGGACTTCTTTGTGTGGTCATCGAGTTCAGGGTGAGCTAGCTAGGTGAGGTAGGGGAATTAGAACGAAGGCATCGTCCTTGGGACCAGCACGATACCCTAATAAAATGTTCTCGCGTTTGGCTTTTTGTCGCGTAAAGTCGTGGAGGCGATCTAATTCCCAAGAAGTAAACTCAGGGCCGTAGACTCTTTCTAAGAGGCGACGTGGTAAATGAGAAGAAGACATTATTACAGTAAGTATGTGATTTTCACGAATATTAGCGTTTTTGGATTTAACTTGGGGGCCGTGAATGTTCTATTGAGATATGAACAGCTAGCTAGCTAGTAAACGTTTCTTGACGTCGTGTGGGTAAAAGTTTCTTGATAAAAACGCCTTTTAACTAGTACAAACACCCGTATTCTGAGGTTTGAACGGTTGTCGGATGACGAGGAGACGTATTCCACCATCTTCACGGCGCTCCGCCACCCCATTCGTCGGCGGATCCTACGCATGCTCGCGAATGAGTCGATGGCGTTCACGGATATTTTGAACCAGTTGGGCATTGAAAGCTCCCACCTGACCTACCATCTGGATAGCCTCGGCGTCTTACTCACGAAGACGGAGAAGGGACAATACCAGCTCTCCACCTTCGGCAGGGCCGCGGTCGCCACGATGGGGTGGGTCGAGGAAGCGCCGAAACCCGAGCCCCAGCCTATTCTCCTGACAGCGACATGGAAAGCTATTGTCGTCGTCTTGGTCATCGGCGTCGCTGTGTTTGCTGGTTTGTATTCCAGTCAAGGACAGGCATTAAGCGAGCTATCCACAGATTATGATGGCCTCTACATGGAGTATACGGGGCTTTCAGAGGCCGTTACCCAGCTCACAGCAGAATATAATGAAACGCTAGGTAACTACGATACGGTATTGGCGGAGTACAATGAACTGCTTGAGGACGTTGAGATGGCCCTACCATCTGACCTCCCCGCACACGTCGGTATCACCCGCCAATTTTCCTG
>Ga0209635_10005462_pt1 | contig 10019 bp, 1 predicted proteins | sample DeeMarSWOR230_32_FD_187463 | JGI IMG/M metagenome (GOLD analysis project Ga0209635, IMG submission 187463) | Marine sediment microbial communities from White Oak River estuary, North Carolina - WOR-2-30_32 (SPAdes) (version 2) | ecosystem: Environmental > Aquatic > Marine > Intertidal zone >...
GGCTCCCGATTATAGCTCCGGCTCGTGAGCATTTAGCGCAGTTCCTTTCAAACATTGAGTTAGCTGAACCTCAGATGGAAGTATTTTCCAACACTACTGCTAGTCCCTATCCTCGGGAGCCAAAGGCTATTGCCGACCTGCTTGTTGAGCACCTTGTAAGCCCAGTAAAATTTATCCAGGAAATTGAAGCTCTGTACGAGGCAGGTGCTCGAATCTTTGTGGAAGCAGGGCCAGGCACTGTTCTAACCGGTCTAGCTAGCCAGATTCTCAGGGATAGAAACTGTCTGACTACTTCTTCCGATCGAAGTAGCAGGTCTAGTCTGCTACAACTCCATCACCTAATAGGGCAACTGGCTGCCCATGGTGTGCTCATCAAGCCTGATATATTTTATCAAAGAAGAGAAGTGCGGCAACTAAACCTCGATAAACTTGAGGAGGAGACACGTCAGGAAAAGCCTCCTGACACAGCTTGGTTGGTTAATGGTAGCCGAGCCATACCTCTTTCGGGAGTTTCCACTCGCCACTCAGGTCAGGTTAAGCCGATTCGCCCGGTGGTCACTGATGACCAAGTGGGCTCCGGGCAGACCACCGCTTCAAACAAGCCTAAACAGGAGCAGGCACCAAAAGCTCCGATTTCTCCCGCTTTCCAGAGGGGCTCTCAGCCTGATATGCCAGGAGTGGAGTCCGACAGGCAAATAATGGAATCTGCTGACCCGTCTCTATCGAGATATGGTGACACTCGAGTCATGGCTAAATTTCAACAGATGATGAATCATTTCCTAGATACACAGGAAAGTGTAATGCAGGCCTACTTGCAGGCTGCATGCGAGGCACATGATACATACGACTCTGCCCAAGGTTTATCTTCAGCACTTTCTCAGAAGGCCACCTCGCAAGAACCACCTTCTGAGCAGGGGCAAGCTACTACCGCACCAACGACGGAGGAAGAATCTTCACCTGCTCTGAGCAAATCACACCGGGAAGGAGAGATTCTCTCAAACAAGGAGGAATTGATATCGCATCTGCTTCAGATTGTTAATGAACAGACGGGATACCCACTCCAGATGCTCAACTTAGATTTAGACTTGGAAGCCGATCTGGGGATTGACTTTACTAGGCGTGTCGAGATTTTAAGTAACCTTCAGGAGAATTTTGCCTGGATGGATGATCAAAACATGGAACAGACCCTAGAAAAGATAGCGTCGTTTAAAACTCTACGAGAAATTATTTATTGGATAGAAAACCGTCCGGAATCTACGAGAGAAGAAGAGAAAATTAAACCTAGGTTCGAAGAATACAACTCGGATTCTGATGCTTCGCAAATCACGGTAAAAGAAGCTACTGAGGATGACACCACTCAGCGTTTCATCTTGACTGCTATCGATAGGCCTTTAGACAACCAATTTGGGTCACTAGCTCCAAACAGGGTGTTCATCATAACTGATGATGAGAATGGAGTTGCCCAAGCCCTAGCCGAAGAGCTGAGAGCCCAAAGTTACCCTGTCGCACTTGTCAGGATAGGCGAAGATTTCGAATCTCAGAGTTCGGGAGTCGGATTTTACACGATGGATATAGCCTCTCCAGGGGCAGTTGACCAAGTACTCAACATCATTCGCCAACGACAAGGACCTATCGGAGGGCTTATTCACCTATTACCATTAAGGAGTGGGATACCCTTCGAGAAGATGGACTTAAGGAGTTGGAATAAGCGTCTCCGGCTGGAAGTCAAGAGTCTTTTCCGCTTGGCTAAGAGTCTGAGCGAAGACCTCAAGCAGGCTTCTCAGGCTGGCGTAGCTTGCTTAGTAGCAGCCACCGGGATGGGTGGAACCTTCTCAAGTGTTCCACAAAGTGAGATGGCTCCGGAGACAAACCAATTTTTCCCAGGACAAGGAGGTATCACGGGGTTGCTCAAGACAATAGCTATCGAGTACCCTGAGGTTCGGGTAAAAGCCATCGACCTTAATCCGCAGGAGGCTCCTTCCGTTATAGCCTCGAAATTGCTGCAAGAAATGACTGCACTCGATGGGCAAGTCGAGGTTGGCTACTTGGGTTCTCGGCGTATAGTCCTCCAGCTTGTGCAATGCCCGGTGAATAATGAAGGGCCAACCGCCCTAGAGATAGATTCTTCCTCAGTAATACTAGTAACTGGAGGAGCTCAAGGTATCACTGCTGATGTGGCTTGCGAACTGGCGCGACGCTACCAACCAACTCTCTTACTGGTAGGACGTTCTCTACTGCCAGAATTGGAGGAAGAAGAAGGGACAGCCGGGTTGGAAGGCCGTGATTTGAAAACGACACTGCTGAGCCGTATGCGAAGGGGAGGGCAGCCAGCCAAGCTGGCTAAGGTGGAAGCGGCCTATAAACGCTTGCTCAAGGATAGAGAAATACGCAGTAATATAACCGCGATGCGTCACCATGGAGCTAAGGTGCAGTACTACCAGGCTGATGTCCGCGATGAAGAGGAGTTTGGTAATCTTATTGATAAAATTTACCAGTCACATGGTCGGCTAGACGGAGTCATCCATGGAGCTGGTGTAACCGAGGATAAACTTATTAGGGACAAGACACCTGAATCTTTTGACCGTGTTTTTGACACCAAGGCAGAAAGTGCCTTCATTTTGAGCCGCAAGCTTCGACCAGATTCTCTCAAGTTTCTTGTCTTCTTTTCTTCGGTAGCAGGACGTTTTGGCAATCAAGGTCAGTGTGACTACACAGCGGCAAACGAGGTTTTTAACAAGCTGGCCATATACCTAGAAAAGCGGTGGCCGGGGCGGGTGGTTTCGGTTATGTGGGGTCCTTGGGCGAAAACCACTGGGATCGTCTCCCGAGAGCTGCATAAGCTATGGGCTGAGCGAGGCATAATGATGGTTCAACGCTTAGTTGGTCCTCGGAAACTGGACGAGGAAATTCGTTACGGACGGAAGGGTGAGGCCGAGGTGGTTATCGGTGATGCTCAAATGCGCATATGGAAGGATGAAGCGGAGGAGCTTTTTACGCAGGAGAAAAAGGGGAGAGGAAAAAATTCTTCTACGCTTTACTTTCCTTTAATCAGCAACAGAGCCTCTGTGTTGAAAGGAGCAGGTGGCTCAATTGAGGTCGTCCGGTATCTGGATCCTGCTCAAGATTTATATCTTCAGGACCACCAACTGGATGGAAAGCCAGTCTTACCTATGGCTATGGCTATTGAGCTAGTAGCTGAAGCTGTATCGTTGGGTTGGCCAGGACTTGAATTGACAGTGCTCAAGGATGCGCAAGTCCTCAAAGGAGTCGTCCTTGAGCATGGCACCAAGCCAATCCGGCTCACGGCTAAGCCACGAGCCGGATCATCTCCACAGCAGTTGGAGGTAGAAATAAGCATATCTGAGATCGAGGACCCTAAGCGGATTAACTACCGCATGACGGCTGAATTAGCTAAGCGACTTCCTCCCCCGCCAAAAATTGAGCCGTTTTCCACTGGAGAAGCAAATTCTTTTCAACTGACGGTGCAAGAAGCTTACCACAAATGGTTGTTTCATGGCCCACTGTTCCAGAGGATCAGTCAAATTGAGAGAATCGACACCAGTGAGATCATTGCATCTCTTGTTCCTTCATCTCCTCAGCAGTGTTTAGCAGGGGCTACTCAAGGGGAGTGGCTTATCGATCCTATGATCATAGACGGTGGGCTACAACTTATACTCATTTGGACTAGATTGCACAGGGATTTGATGGTACTTCCCTCACGCTTCTTGGCATATAGACGCTTTGGATCACTATCCGGTCCAAATATCAAATGTCGGGTAAATATTCGATCCAATCCCAAGAGCCCTGTTATCCATGCCGATCTAGCATTCCTTGGGGAAGAGGGACAACTATTGGGCCTGCTGGAAGATGGGGAAGGTGTTGGCAGTAGCTCTTTAAATCGCTTGGCTGGAGCTGACTTATGATAGGAGGTTTCTCATGAGTTCAGACGAAGTTCAGACAGGATTTTCTATGTTACGGGGTGACGTGGCCATCATTGGGATGGATTGTATTTTCCCCAGTGCTCCGGATATAAATGTATTCTGGCAGAACATCGTCTCTAAGGTGGATGCCATCACTGATGTTCCCCCCGATAGATGGGACCCAGAGATATACTTTGACCCTGATTCTACCTCGAATGACCGCGTATACTGTAAGCGAGGAGGTTACCTAGGGCAAACCCAGTTCAACCCTTTGAATTACGGAATTATGCCTAATGCGGTCCATGGGGGAGATCCAAGCCAGTTTTTGGCATTGAAGATAGCTTATCAAGCTCTTGAGAATGCTGGATATTTAAATCAGCTCGAGAATCGAGAAAGAGTAGAGGTTATACTAGGTCGAGGTAATTTTTTAGACCCTGGGTCTGGTAACGCCGTGCTGCACAGCACAGGGATTGAGCAGGGACTAGAGCTTCTCAGTAGTTTGCATCCAGAGCATACGCAGGAAGATTTAGAAGCGATAAAGAAAGACTTAAAAGCAACATTGCCCAATTTCGGTCCTGATAATGTTCCTTCTCTCATGCCCAACATCACGACAGGTCGCATCGCAAATCGTTTAGGTTTGATGGGACCCAACTTCACAGTGGATGCTGCTTGTGCTTCCGCTTTAATTGCCACAGAGTTAGGCATTTACGATTTGCTAAATCGTAAATGCGACCTAGCGTTGGTGGGGGGTATTTTCATGCTTCCGGACGTTCTATTTCCAATTATTTTTTGTCAACTCAGAGCTCTCTCTCAGCAGTCTCAGATTCGGCCTTTTGATAAAAATGCGGATGGCACAATTATAGGAGAGGGTGTTGGCACTCTCATACTCAAGCGACTGGAAGATGCCGAACGAGACGGCGACATCATTTATGCCGTTATTAAGGGGATAGGAACCTCGAGCGATGGCAGAGCGTCTAGCGTCACCGCGCCTCGAGTAGAAGGGGAGGAGTTGGCTTTAAAGCGTGCCTACGAGATGTCTGGCGTTTCACCACAAACCATTGAGCTTATTGAAGCACATGGAACAGGGACACCAATAGGGGACCGTGCAGAGATTGAAGCCTTGACACGAGTATTTGGCACACGTGGTGAATCCTATCCCTGGTGTGCATTGGGAACGGTAAAATCCATGATTGGTCACACAATGCATGCAGCAGGAGCTGCCGGGCTTATTAAGGCAGCTCTAGCCATATATAATAAGGTGTTGCCTCCGACGCTGCACTGTGACGAACCTCACCCGGCGCTTGAGCAGACGCCCTTCTACATAAACTCAGAAGCGCGCCCTTGGATTCACGGAGCCCAGGATGCACCTCGGCGGGCTGGTATCAGTGCTTTTGGGTTTGGAGGTATCAATGCTCATATAGTGTTAGAGGAATATCCCAGCACTAATGAAAACAAAGCCTCGAATCATCTTCTTCACTGGGATACGGAGGTATGTATTTTGCAAGGGCAGTCTCGTCAGTCCCTAATTCAACGAGCACAACAGCTTGAGCAATACCTAGAAGTAAATCCAAAGGTTCCTCTTAAGGACTTGGCCTATACTCTTAACACAACCTTGGACGATATGCCCTACATCTTAGCAACGGTTGCTTCGTCTCCTGAGGATTTTAAGCGTAAGCTGCAGTATTCGCTTCAGCATCTGTCGGATACGCAATGTACGGAAATCAAAGACATCAGGGGTATTTACTTCTTCGAGAAACCCGTAAGCAAAGATGGAAAACTCGCTTTTATGTTTCCTGGAGATGGCTCCCAATATGTGGGTATGCTGTCCGACCTTTGCATTCACTTTCCTGAAGTCAGAGCCTGCTTTGATGAACTAGACGCTGCTTTTATTCCCCAGCAAAGGAATTATCTACCCAGCCAGATTATTTTCCCGCTATCCACATTCACTAAGGCAGAAAAGTTACAGTTGGAGGAAAGGATTTGGCCAATCAGTACCGCTGTAGGAGCTGTGTTTACCGCTAATAAGGCACTTTTTACACTGTTAACACACTTGCAACTACAGCCCGATGTTATCCTTGGCCATAGCACGGGGGAAATTTCCGCCTTATTTGCATCTGAGATAGTCGAACTGGGTCTCCAGCATATTTGTGAGTTTGGCCCCCTTTATGAAAGATTGGTGGCAGAAGCTGGCATCCCAGAATTAAACACGGTGGCTGTCGAAGCTAACTATGAATTGGTATCTGCTATCGTTGATAAGATAGATGGCAACATATACATCACCATGGACAATTCCCCGCGGCATGTGGTGGTATTTGGCGAGCCGCACGCCATGGAACAGGCCATCAATGAACTTCAAAGCAGAGGAATAAACTATGAGAAATTACCCATTAACAGGGCTTACCATACCCCGTTATTTAGGGCTGCTAATGAATACTTTCGTCAATTCTTCTATGAGCAGCATATTCGTATTCCTACGATAGAGATGTGGTCTTGTGTCACAGGTCAACCCTACCCTCAAGACATAGCTGAAATTCAGAAGCTTGCGATCGACTCTTGTGTCCGTCCGGTCAAATTCAAGGGGGCCATTGAGGCGATGTACGCCGCCGGCGTGCGCATCTTTGTAGAAGTGGGGCCGCGGGATAATTTAACTACCTTTGTGGACGACACTCTTCAGGGTTACCCTCACCTAGCAGTATCCTCAAATGTGCCTAATCAGTCCGGAACAGCCCAGCTTAACCATTTAGTGGGAGTGCTAGCTGCTCAGGGCATTGCAATGCGCCTAGATAATCTCTATGCTCGCCGTGCCCCACGGCGGTTATCTCTAGATGAAGCGCATATACCTGATACAAAAGATAGCACTACTTCTATGATGCTACCCTTAGCGATGCCGTCCCTTAAAAAGTTCTCTTTGAAACGATCCACAAAAGAAACAGATGCCACTCAAACGAACTTTGAAGCAACTACCAAGCCACACCTAACTATGCCTTCAGCACCATCTCCTATCGTTTCCCAAGAACCCAAAGATGGCTTTGCACCAGAGGTCTCCCAATGGCTTGAGAAGACTGCTCTAAAAGAATATGCTATTGCTGTAGAAGGCGACATATCGGGTGTCTCCTTACAGGCTATGGAGGATTACTTCCAAACAATGCAGCATTTCCTAGAGGTTCAACAGCGCGTTATGCAGGCTTACCTTACCAGAGGGCATGCCTCCCAGAAACAAGGGCAAGGATCCGTAGACCAGCCAATAGCTGTCAAGACACCCCAGAAGGTGGATACGGAGGAACCCTCAGTCTGCCCTCCACCTGAACTTGAAAAGAGTCAGCCTGAAGGTATTGCTGAAGTAAGCCTTCAATCGCTTACTCAGACCGTTTTGAATGTGGTGAGCGAGAGGACAGGTTATCCCACAGAGGTGCTCAATCTGGATATGGATATGGAAGCAGAACTAGGCATCGATTCTATTAAGCGTATCGAGATCTTGGGATCTTTTCAAGATAAATTCCCGTTGCTTGAGCAGAAACAGATAGATATAGGGCAGCTTATAGAGCAGGTTGGTGGACTCAGGACACTCCAGCAGGTAATAGACTTTCTAAGAGAGCGGCTAGGGCCAAGTGAGACTCCTATGATACCGACACCATCACACCCTGGCGAGCTTGATGTGAGTGGCACCGAGAAAGCAACATTAGAGGAACACCCCTCGAGTAAAGTCTCAGGGATAAGCACAGAAACTCAGCCCTTTCTCTTCAATAGTAACATCATCTCTTATATCCCTAACCAAGAATTGGTAATACGTCGTCAAATTGACCTGAGTGAAGATATCTTCCTAAATGATCATACCATTGGCAGTTACATCTCAGCCGCAGATGAAACGTTAAAGCTACTGTGTCCTGTCCCGGCAAGCATCAGCATGGAAATGATGGCAGAGGTAGCTTCAAGACTGATGCCTGGCAAATTACTGATAGGAATGAAGGATATCAAAGTACACCGGTGGATTCTGGTAGAGGGAGAGAAACCGAAAACCATCCAGATTTCGGCTCGAAAACAAACCGCCGATGAAAAAGAAGTAGTAGTTGGAGTCTGGGATATACGGGAGAGCACAGAGCATGAGTCAATTCAGAGCTCTCCGCACGTCGAGGGAACGATGGTTTTTGGAGATACTTATCCAGACTCCCCGCCTGTCGAGCCTTTCTCTCTGCAGACTGAACGCCTCCCTAAATACAGTGCTGAGCAAATGTACAAGGAAAAACTTATGTTTCATGGCCCTCAGTTCCAAGGGCTAGTCCTCCTGGATCGATTGGGAGAAGACGGCATCGTTGGGCAAGTTGAGGCACTTCCAAATACAGAGCTTTTTCGATCTAATCCAAACCCACAGTTCATTACTGACCCGTTTCTAATAGATGCCGTTTCACAATTAGCCGCTTACTGGCCTCTGGAATACTTGGAGACCGACTTTAATGTTTACCCGATACGGCTTAAGGCATTACATCTATACGGTCCCAAGCCTTGCCCTTCTGAGCGCTTCCGAAGTCAGGTTCGGATTCGCCAGGTAACCTCTAGGCTGCTTAGTGCCGACATTGATGTCATTGGAGTGGACGATTGTATCCGAATGCGCCTAATTGGTTGGGAAAGTTGGCGTGCTCATGGGATACACAAGCTTCCCAATCTGTTAAGCCATCCCACCGAAGTATCACGGAGTGTTCTTTGGGATACTCCCATCTTGAAATTCCCGGCACTGGAGTCTTTTCAATGTTACCGACTGGATATATCCGGACCGGATCAGGCCATCTTGAAACAACTGTGGGTGCAAGCGATGTTGAGCCAGCAGGAAAAGGAAACTTGGCGGAATCTGAAAGAGAGAGAGACAAGGCAGACTAAATGGCTAAGCGGGAAGGTGGCTGCCAAAGATGCACTGATCATGTTTCTGAAGGCGCATCACGGGATAGAGCTCTCGCCAGCTGATATTGAGATTACAGCAGACGAGCACGGACGCCCCGTACCACAGGGTGCTTGGACGGAGCACGTCCCGGTCGTACCAGCGCTGTCTATAACTCATACAGATGGCTTAGCTGCAGTACTTGTTGGCAACTGCGCTAATGACCAACGAATCGGCATTGATGTCGAGTTGCTTCGCCAGAACATGCCGGGGTTTGATAGACTCGCCTTCGCCGCAGAAGAACAATCGCTTTTAAACTCACTGGATGAATCTAGCCGTCAGGAGTGGATGACACGCTTCTGGTGTGCTAAAGAAGCTGTCGCTAAAGCGCTAGGGCGTGGCTTAACTGAGGGTCCGCAGAGTTTAGCTGTGCAACAAATCAATACTCAAACCGGAGTCATATATTTATCTCTCCGAGGAAAACTAGCTGAGATGTTTCCGGAGTTTGCAAGTAGCCGTATTGTAGCCTACACTGCTCGTGAGGAGGATTACATTATTGCATGCTCACTCTGTGAAGGAGAGTAAATAATAAGTTCCTTCGGAAGTAGGCACTGGGATATCTCCTTAGTAACAGCGGCGGAACTTAGCAACGAAGTTTGTATATAAAACAATCCGCTCACTCTGGCAATTCACACACGAACGAGTCGAGAAAGCGCTCTACGATTTGTGCATCTATCGCAGTATTAGAGAAAGGAATGTTAAAAATCATATTATTGCGGAATGTGTTGACACCGAATATTAAAGCTGGGCCGTATGGCACCATACCAAAGGGGCATACATCAATAACCTCTGTATCTCCAAAGCAGAATTGCTCTGGATTGAGTATTCCAACGTTTGCTAAGTACGGAATTATTTTGCCAGAAGCAGCTTTGCGCGCTTGATTATTGAAATACATCTGGAGAATACGCCGCCCCAAGAAGAAGCCGGGCAGCATAGTTAGGTCGAGGTACACTGCCTCACCAAGCCAAGGTTTATGTTCGTTGACAGCTTTCATTGCCGCGCTGACTTGAGTCAGAGTATCGCTAAAGGTGGCTCCGGACTGTATATTTACGGTGATGAAGAAAGAATCGGAGAGGTTACAGATTGCCCCGGCTTGCCTTGACGGTAGGTAACGCCGAAGGTTAATTGTCCCTGCTATTGGTAATGGCACATTAACCAGTGGAGCGAAT
>Ga0209635_10005463_pt1 | contig 10019 bp, 9 predicted proteins | sample DeeMarSWOR230_32_FD_187463 | JGI IMG/M metagenome (GOLD analysis project Ga0209635, IMG submission 187463) | Marine sediment microbial communities from White Oak River estuary, North Carolina - WOR-2-30_32 (SPAdes) (version 2) | ecosystem: Environmental > Aquatic > Marine > Intertidal zone >...
AAAAATACCTTTAGTAACAATTTTCTTTATGGGATTTTAATCAAATCATCTTTTATGAATATTATTTCAAAAAATAATTTCGTGGATAATCCTGAACATATATTTTTTAACAAATCATCTTATAACTTTTATTTTAAAAATTATTGGGATGATTGGTCTTCATTCCTTCCAAGGCCAATTAAGGGTGTAAAGTATTGGATTCTTCTTGATAAATTAAGTCCTTGGACTACATATGACTTACGTCCAGCGAAAAAACCATATGACATATAGGACTTAAGACTGTACTCATAATACTAAATCGAAATAGATTTCTTATACGGAAAAGATAATTTTGCTCTTAAAAAACTAAGGAATTTTTGAGAACTCCTCTAAATTCCTTGCAAGTAAAGTTTTGTTTGTTCTTTTTTGATTGCCAAGAATATCAAACGGCTTGTTACCATAATCATGACCTGGAAATACAATTAGATTATCTGGTAGTGGTTTTATTTTTTCTTGAAGTGTCTTAAACATCTGCTTAAAACTTCCTCCTGGTAAATCTGTTCTACCACAATCTCCAATAAATAATGTATCACCAGTAAGAATTGCCTCATTGTCAACTATTATACAGATTCCACCTTTAGTGTGACCTGGTGTCAATATAAACTTAAGGTTTACATCTCCTACTTTCAATTCGTCATAATCTGAAACATAAAAATCAACATTAAATACTAATTTCTCACCATCACATTTTGAAGAAACGATTTTTATTGAAGGATGTAACTTTTTTATTCTTAGAGTATCACTTGTATGATCACTATGATAATGGGTTAAAATTATATATTTTAAAATTAGATCCTTTGAGGAAATAAAGTTTAACACCTTAGAAGAATCATAACTAGGATCTACAATTGCTGCTTCATTTTTTTTTAAACAATATATCACATAACTAAAGTTATCAAATCCAACTTTTAGTTGTTCCACTACCATAATATCTTGAAAACTAACTCAAGTTTTTAAGATTTATTTAGGCTTCCTCAGAAGTTACTTCTCCTTTTGGTGGAAAAATTGCACATTTGGCCGTTAATAATCCTCTCAGAATCCATTCAACAATAACTATAAATAAAATATATCTGGTAGCTACATTTACAAGCTCTGGCAGTGAATTAATTTTATTTGTTATATCCTCAAATAAAAAATAGGATGGATCAACTAGAAAAATTCCAAGAAGAGCAAATGGAAGCATTTTTGCTACATCTCTAGAAAGATCTTCTGTATAATACGAACAGATTCTTATTGCAATAACAATTGCAAATGAGGTTGATAGTACTAAATCAAGGTTAATGTCTTTTGCCAGAAATAATAGCATCATTGAAAATCCTAAAAAGAAAATTACTGCTATAACTGGAAATATGCAGAAATATTTAAAGAAACCAACTGATTTCGTGTGTACGCGATTGCTTGGTTTAAAACAATCCCTACGTGCAATATATCTATAAAAGTGATAAATTACAACTGAATAAATTGCAATCAATACTGCTAAATAAAATAATGATAATACTCCAGAAAAATCTCCACTTAAAATCTTATCAAAAGAAAGATGCTCCGTTAAATTTGTTAATCCTTCATCAAATACACCCATCTTAATCCCTCCTTTTACACAAACTGATAATAATTATCTATTTATAAACCATTACGATACGATTGAACCTATGGAAATTAGAAGTGTTTCTTTTGATACATCATTTCTATTGCATTATAAACCTTCAATTGATAAAGTAATTAAAATATTGGTTAAAGATTCCATTCCTTGTTTTATCACATCCACTGTTGTATCTGAACTTGAACAGCTCAAAGTTTGGGGTCGTATTACAAAATCTGATTATAAACGTGCCTTGAAACGTTGGAAACAGTCGCATGCTTCTGTTATAAATTTTAAAAATAGGTTATTTTCAGATGCTTTCAGCAAGGCTTGTATCCACTCAATGGAAGAGCATCATGGTGTAAAATCTGCAGATATTGCAAATGATTGTAACATTCTTGTTTCAACATTAAAAAATGGGGTTGATCTATTTCTATCTGAAGATTTTCATTTTACATCACAAATAACAAAAAAGGTGATTTCTGAGGTTAAAAATGCTGCATGTACAGAATACCATCAAATGTGTGATTCAAGGCTTTACAGCATTGATTCTTTTACTTTTCTAAGAGCTTATTCCAATGGAAAAGTTGACCTCGAGATAATCCAATCACATATGAAACCGATTAAAAAGGCTGGAAAAAGACTTTACGATAGAAAAGATTATTAACAATTGTTAATTACATATTTTAGAAATGAAAATATTTGAAAATCCTGAAGTTGAAAAAAGTCTTGTTGATAACTTTGAATTAGTAAAAGACGCAGTTTTGAAAACCGAGGGATACTCAAGAGCAGGTCTTATGCTTGGTCTGCAGGAACTTGGTGCAACATTAAGTGGATTTATTGGTGCTTACTATCAAGTAGCTTCAAATATAATTGTTGTAAATGTAACCCCTCTTAGAAGGATAATTGAAACAAATAAAGAACTTCTAAATCCTTATGGTTTTCATGTATTGTTACATGAATACATTCACTCACTTGGTTTTCTTGATGAGGAAATAACTAAACAAAAAACATATGAAATTAGTAGTAAATATTTTGGAGAAGAGCATATTGCAACAGCACTTTCAAAAAATATGAATCGATTTTTTCCAAATCTTGTTTATCCAGTACAAGGATGGTTGCCACCAAAAGGATTTCCAAAAATAAAACTTGTAAAAGGATTTGATTGGTCAAATACAAATAATTATATTACATAATTATTATTTTACTATTTTTTCTTCTTTATTTAATTCTAATTTTTGTAAGAAATTGATTTTTATTAAAAAAGGTAATTGTGAAAATCTAAAAGCAATAAATTCGTCAATTGCCTATAGGATTTAAGACAAAATTTAAATATAGAGATTCATTATAATAATTCCGAGCGGTTAAGCAATTATTTTTAAGTGTCCTCACCGGAGCCTTAACAGTTGCTTACCCTCTCGGTAAATTTTATTTAAAATTTCTTTTCAATCCATTCGATATTTTATTTTTCATATTTTCAATCCAAGAGGGAAGTCCTTCAATGGTTCTGATCATCGAATTCTTTGCAAATACCTCCCTATAATATGTGTTACAATTAACACGTCCCTCAAGATTCTTCTTGATTGTATGGCAAAGATAGCCTCCCCTTCTATCCCAATCAGTTAGAATAATTATATCTTTATAGCTGTCAGCAATCCTATCACAAAAATCAGTAAGTGATGTTCCAGTATTTACAGAAATTATTGTTCCGGTTATATTAAGCTTACGAAGTGCATCAATATCTTTTTCCCCCTCAACTAAAATGGGAACTCTTATATTTTCTTCTTTCAGCTCAGTTATCGCCTTTTCAAGATCCTCAAGGGATTTTTTATAATCCATCCAATGACTCCTTAAGCTTTTTAAAAACAGTATTTTCAGAGATATCATTAATTAAAACTGTTTTTTCTCTTGTTCTTGAACCAGATAAAATACATACATTTTTAGATGGTTTATTGAAAAACTCAGAAATAATTTTTACAACTTCAAGGTTTGCAAGATTTTTCTTTGCACCGGCGCACACATTAATCTCTATTCTTTTTCTCCATTTGTTAAAACCTGCAGGAAACTTACATTTCTCAGAATTTGGTGTTACAAAAAGATTTATTTTTACCCCATTTTCATGTTTTTTCAAAAAATAATCATATGAGTCCATGTTAGCCGAAGAAATTAAATATTTTTCAAACTTAAAAATGTATAGCCAAAAAAAAGAAAAAATGTAAAATTTTTACATTTTTTTTATGCATTTACTACTGCTAATTCCTCGATTGCTGCATTAAAGGTTTCACTTGGGCGCATCGCTTTTGTTGCAAGTTCAAAATTTGGTTTATAATAACCGCCTAGATCAACTGGTTTACCTTGAGCAGCAAGTAGTTCTTTTGTTATCTTTTCCTCGTTTTCTGCTAAAACCTTTGCAAGTCTTTTGAAACGGGCTTGAAGTTCAGTATCTTTGGTTTGTTCTGCAAGTGCTTGTGCCCAATATAATGTAAGATAAAAATGGCTTCCCCTATTATCTATTTCATTTACCTTTCTAGAAGGTGACTTGTTGTTCAATAAAAACTTGGCTGTTGCCTTGTCAAGTGCCTCTGCAAGGACCTTTGCCTTTGGATTTTTTGTAGTCTTACTTAAGTGTTCAAGAGATACTGCAAGTGCTAGAAACTCACCAAGTGAGTCCCATCTCAAGTGGCCCTCTTCCATGAACTGTTGTACATGCTTTGGCGCTGATCCTCCTGCTCCTGTCTCATAAAGTCCACCACCATTCATAAGAGGAACGATTGAATACATCTTTGCACTGGTTCCAACCTCAAGAATCGGGAATAGATCTGTAAGATAGTCTCGAAGTACGTTTCCTGTAACAGATATAGTATCTTTTCCTTCCTTCATTCGTTTTACTGAATATTTTGTTGCCTCTACAGGTGGCATAATCTTAATTTCAAGGCCCTTTGTATTATGGTCTTTTAGATAGTGGTTAACCTTTTTTATGAGTTCAGCGTCATGTGCTCTGATCTTATCAAGCCAAAATATTGCAGGAAAACCTGTCTCCCTTGAGCGGTTTACCGCAAGTTTAACCCAATCCTGAATAGGAAGGTCTTTTACCTGACACATTCGCCATATATCGCCCTCCTCAACATTTTGCTGAAGAAGTATTTTTCCTGATTCTGAAATAACATTTACCTTTCCATCACCAGGTATTTGAAAGGTCTTGTCATGAGAGCCGTATTCCTCTGCCTTTTGTGCCATAAGACCTACATTTTGAACAGTTCCCATGGTTCTTGGGTCAAATGCACCATGTTGTTTGCAAAATTCAACTACCTCATCATAAACACCAGCGTAGCTACTGTCAGGTATCACAAATTTAGTGTCATGAAGCTTTCCGTCTGGTCCCCACATCCTACCGGAGTTTCTGATTGCGGCAGGCATTGATGCATCAATTATTGTATCACTTGGAACATGAAGGTTAGTTATTCCCTTATCTGAGTTTACCATCGCAAGTTTAGGTCCTTTATCATAGCACACTTGAATATCATCTTCGATTTCCTTTCTCTTTTTATCTGGTAGTTTCTTAATCTTTTGATAAAGGTCGCCTAGTCCATTATTTGGACTCACACCTAGCTCTTTGAAAACATCAGCATGTTTTTCAAATATGTCCTTGAAAAATACAGAAACAACATGACCAAAAATAATTGGATCTGACACCTTCATCATCGTTGCTTTCAGGTGAACTGAAAAAAGGACATCTTTTACTTTAGCATCTTTTATTTGTTCTTCAAGAAAAGCCCGAAGTGCTTTCTTTTTCATTATTGTTGCATCGATTATTTCACCGTCAAGTAGCGGTAATTTATCCTTTAGGATCTTTTTTGTTCCATCTTTTCCGACAAACTCGATTTTTGCAACTCCAGCGTTATCTTTTGTAATTGTTGTTGATATTTCATTTGAACGAAGATCACCACTTCTCATATGTACAACATGAGATTTTGAGTCTTTCTTCCAGTCACCCATTGGATGAGGATTTTGTTTTGCATAACTTTTAACAGGCCCCGGTACTCTTCTATCAGAATTACCCATTCTGAGAACAGGGTTTACCGCACTACCCTTTATTTTGTCAAATCTAGCCTTTAACTTTTTTTCCTCTTCGTTCTTAGGTTCCTCTGGGTAATCTGGTATTTTATATCCATGACCTTGAAGCTCCTTTATTGCTGCTTTTAATTGTGGAACCGAGGCACTGATACAAGGGAGTTTGATTACATTACCCTCAGGTTTTTTTACAAGTTCTCCAAGATACGCAAGATCATCTGACTGCCTTTGTTCTTCAGTTAAAAATTCAGGGAAATTAGCAATAATTCTACCTGCAAGAGATATATCTCTTGTTTCAATTGTTACTCCTGCTGCTTCAGTGAATGCCTTGACGATTGGAAGAAAAGAGTATGTTGCCAAAGCTGGTGCTTCATCAACTTTTGTATAGATTATCTTTCCAACCTCTTTACTCATTATAATCTCTCCCTAACCTAAAGATTTATTTCACCTTTTCAGGTTTATCTGGCATCATATAATTTATGTCATCCCATGGATGTCTATAGAGTCCTGCCTTTAAGCGTTTCTGATCCATTATATGTCCCATAAATCCGATGCTTCTCCCTAGAACAAATAAAGCATTTAGGACGCCAAGGTCAACAAATTCACGTACCTCCTTTCTTGAGTAGCCTATACCTCTTAACATATCACAGCAGAGAACACCTATTACGCCGTCTACATTTAGAATAAGATTGTTTCTTTTTGCGGTAGTAAGTTTCTCAACTGAAAGAGCATAGTCAAGTGTTTCTGTATTTGGGAAATTCTTTTTTGCAAAATCTCTCATAATTGTTACTCGAACATCTGGATTTGTTACAGATTTTATTCTATGACCAATACCCTGTATATTTACATTTTTATTTTTCATATCTTTTACCATAAACTCTGGTTTCTCACCAGCGTACAAATACTTTGTAAAATGATCAGCACTTCCTTGTACTGCCCCTCCAAAGCGAGGTCCAATTGTAAGAAGTCCGCTTACAAGAGATGAAATAAGATCCTTACCTGCTCTTGCTGCAACAATGCTGTTGTGCGCACCAGAAACTGCAGGTCCATGATCAGCTGTTAGTAAAACTACTCTTTCAAGGAATTCACGAGCCCACATTGGTAGGTCCTTTTTGAACCATAGAAGTCCTATAACTCCGCCAAGTCCCCATTTCTCCTCAAATATTTTACTTATCTTTATTCCACAGTATCTAAGCTCATCACCACGGTCATCAGAAATAGTACTTATGAACTGTGCAGGTCTTCTTATTACTCCTTGTTTTAGTGCTACATCATAATCAAGTGGTATTTTTGGTGGTTCCAAATCCGAAATTGGTTTGTGTTTTCCGGATTTTACAAGTTTAGTAAATGCCTGTTTTATTTGTTTGTCAAAGTCATCAAAGCTAGCTGGAACATATGCACCTGCCTCCTTCAATGCTTTGTTTTTTACATCGGCAGTTTCCATATCAGCACCTGCCCTTGCTCCTGCATGGCCGAATTGAACTTCTGCTGGGAAAACCTTTGAGCAGGTTCCAATGCACCAGGCAACAACCGGTTTTTTAATTCTACCTTTTTTCATTGCCTCAACTACTTCATATTCATCTGTTCCACCTACCTCACCTAGAAGCACCATCATCTTTATGTCAGGATTTGCCTCATATCTTTTCATATGTTCAATAAATGTGGAACCTGGGTATCTATCACCACCAATTGCAACTCCCTCATATACTCCATCAGTGTTCATTGCAATTATGTTGTTTAACTCATTTGAAAGCCCACCAGATTTTGAAACATAAGCAACGCTTCCCTGTCTGTGCAGCTTTGATGCAACTATGTTATCAAGCATTCCTGCGGTGTTTCCAATTCTAAATCCGCCTGCAGCAATACCACCTACTGTTGCAGGTCCTATTATCCATTTGTTTTTCTCCTTTGCAATTTTTATTAAGTCCTTTGTTCTTTGTTCTGGAACTCCCTCAGCAATTACTGCCACTGTACGTATTGTTTTTGTCAATAAAGCTTCCTTTGTTGTTGGATAGGCTGACCTAAAACTTGCAAAGTTTACCATGAAATCTGCTTCAGGATGTAGTTTTGTTGCCTCTTCAAGCGTTTTGTACATAGGGATAAGTATCTCCTTTGTACCCCAGAAACATTTATGTAGTCCATCACGTGTTGGATTTACAATTGCAACTACTGAAGGTGTTTCACGTCTGCATATATAATCAAAATCAAGCATTCTTTGTATTGCCCTTTGCTGATATCCAAAGACAATTGCTTTTGTATTCTTATCCATTATAATATAATCTGGTCTTTTCCCAGATTTTTTAACTGTTTGTTTTTTTTGTTTAGGTTTTGTTTTTGTCATAGTAATAGCCTCCATTTATTTTCCCTCCAGAGCCATATTCACAATTCTTGTCATATGCGTTTCAGGACCATACACCTCTATTGGCACACCTAGTTCTTTTCCTAGTTCTCTCATAATCCTTAAACCCTCTTGATAATTTGGTCCACCACGCCTAACATATATTTTCACATTTGTGTCTTTCAATTTCTTTTTGTAATCTCTAAGTGCCATTGTTATACCTGTAAAGGTTTTTGCTACATCTGTAAAATTAGCTATTCCTCCACCTATAAGTAAATATTTTGCCCTGCCTTTTGGATCTTTTTCACGGGTCATTAAATCAAGAATTGTTTTTGCATACTCATATGTTTGATCAGTGGTTGGATTTCCACTATACTCACCATAATTTGCAAGTTCATCTCTATATCCCAGATCAACGATTGTATCGGTATAGATTACACTTCCTCCACCACCTGCAACCATTGTCCAAATACGACCTTTTGGATTAAGAACAGTAAGCTTTAGTGATGCTCCACTTTTTTCATCCATCATTTTAATGTATTCTTCCTCCTTGGAAAGTTTTCTACCAAATGGTGCTGGAAATGTTATATCACCCCATTTACCACTACTTTCAAAATGCCCTGTATCATCAAGACGTGCAACAAGGTCAAGTGGAACAATATCTTTACCTGACACAACAAATGGATTAATCTCTAGATATGCGTAGTTTAAGTCTTTGTAGAATTTGAAAAGTCCTTTTATAAAATCTGCAAACATCTTTCTTTTGTCTTTTGGGGTGTCTTTTGGAAGTTTGCTTTCAATGTTTATTTTGTCAATATCTTGATCAACACCAACCTGAATTTCCACAACTGTCTTCCAAACTGATTCAATATCTACTCCTCCATGATTTGAAAAATAGATTGTATCCCCCTCTCTGTTACTTTTAATTGCAACATAATATTCATCCTTGTGTGGAACATAAGGTTCAATTATGAAATGAGTAAGTTTATCAGTTACCTTTCCGACTTTTGTTTCCTTGTTCATTCGTTCCTTTATCCATTTTTTCACATCGTTAAAACTTGCATTTGCTTTTATTAAACAATGTTTCCCTCTTTTACCAAAAAGCTGATCAGGTTTTACAACAAGTTTTTCCTTTGTTAACCATTTATACTTTTTAGGCAAATCATCCAATTTTGTTTTTGGGTCAACCAAGACAATTTTACCAGGGAAACTAAAAACCTTGCTAACATATTCTGACCAATACTTTGCAAGCATCTTCTTTCCATCATATTCTCTAATACCTCTTTGTGCCATAAACTAATTTCCTCCTATTTAGATCTGTTTTTCATATATGCAAGTGTACCACCTGCAAGTATAATCTCTCGTTGTCTGTCTGAGAGATTATAATCAACCTCAAACTCTAATCCTTTTGATTTGTTTTTTACCTTCAAGGTCTCGCCGTTTTTAATTACGTTTTTAATATTTGGAATTTCCAAATCATCACCTTGTTCAATTTTGTTATAGTCGCTTTCGTTTTTGAAAGTCAAGGGAATAATTCCAAAATTTATCAAATTTGCAGTATGAATTCTTTCAAATGATTTGGCAATAACTGCCTTTGTCCCCATAAACATTGGACAAAGTGCTGCATGTTCCCTTGAGGAACCTTGCCCGTAACTGAGTCCTGCAATAAAGATGTTTGACTTTCCGCTATCACGTATCTTTTTTGCCCTTTCATAAAAATCTGGGTCAACTACCTCAAACAAGAATTCCGAATATTTAGGAACATTAGATCTATATTTCATTTTACTTCCAGCAGGAATTATGTGATCAGTTGTGATTTGATCTTCTACCTTTATTGTGACTTCTCCAGTTATTGAGTCAGGCATTGGTAAAGCTGCTGGTGGGTCACCAATATTTGGTCCACGGTATATCTTTATTTTCTCTTGATGATCTGGTGGATAGATAAACATACCGTCATCTATATAGAATTTCTCAGGCATCTTAATATTCGGA
>Ga0209635_10005465_pt1 | contig 10014 bp, 9 predicted proteins | sample DeeMarSWOR230_32_FD_187463 | JGI IMG/M metagenome (GOLD analysis project Ga0209635, IMG submission 187463) | Marine sediment microbial communities from White Oak River estuary, North Carolina - WOR-2-30_32 (SPAdes) (version 2) | ecosystem: Environmental > Aquatic > Marine > Intertidal zone >...
TCGTGTTTGCTCGGGAGAATTCGGATTTGAGCTGTTTCATTGTGGAGCGGAGTGCCGGCGTTCTAGTGGAGAAGATACGCTATCTCATGGGGATGCGAGCCTCGGGGGTGTCCGAAATCACCATGTCAAACTGTAGAGTTCCAAGGACCAACCGAATCCAGAGCGAGGGCCGGGAAATCGCCAGAGACACCCTTGACTTTGCAAAACTCCTTATAGGGGCTCAGGCTGTAGGAATCGCTCAGATATCTCTCGATAATGCCCTGCGATATTCGAAGGAACGGCACCAATTCGGCAGACCAATCTGTAGATTTCAACTGGTCCAAGAAATGTTAGCTGAAATGGCGACAAAAATATCTGCTGCCAGAGGGTTAGTGTACCATGCTGCTTCTCAAAGGAACAGCAGTCACGACTTCTCTGTTGAAGCAGCTATGGCTAAATGGTTTGCATCGGAAACTGCATCTTTTGCGGCGAAGACGGCTGTACAGATATACGGAGGGTATGGCTATACTATGGACTTTCCTGTACAGAGATACATGAGAGATGCCAAGGTCACCGAGATATACGGTGAGACTTCAGAGATCCAGAAGATTGCCATCACAGAGAGGTTGCTTCAATAGCCTATGCTGTTAGATTCCAACTACGTGAAATTCCGAGACAAAGTGAGGGACTTCGCTCTACAGGTGATCGCTCCACAAGCGTCCGAGATCGATGAGACCGGCGAATTTCGGCGGCAGACAATCAAAGAAATGGGTGAATTCGGTCTGCTCGGAATCCCCTTTCCCAAAAAACATGGAGGAGCCGGACTTGACAATCTCAGTTATGCCATCGCTGTTGAGGAAGTCTCAAGGGTGTGCGGTTCTACGGGTGTCACTATGGCAGCCCATACATCTCTCGGCTGTCAGCCGATATATGCACATGGAACCGAAATTCAGAGAAAGAGGTATCTTCCTTCTCTCCTCAGAGGAGAGAAGCTCGGCTCATTTGGTCTCACGGAACCGAATGCAGGCTCTGATGCGGCAGCTACTGAGACGACTGCACGGTCGATAGGTGATGGATGGGTCATCAATGGAACCAAGAGATTCATTACTTCTGGCGGAATTGCAGACACCTTGGTGATAACCGCATCTCAGGACAGGAGCAAGGGAGTACATGGAATAAGTGCGTTCATCATTGAAAAGGGTACCATCGGTTTCACGGCAGCTAAGGAAGAGCAGAAACTAGGACTTAGAGGATCCGTCACATCCGAACTCCTCTTTGAGGACTGCAGAATACCAGAGCAGAACCTACTTGGGAAGCAGTACGAGGGATTCAAGATTTTCATGGAGACCCTCGACGGCGGCAGGATCAGCATCGCGGCAATGGCTCTTGGAATTGCCCAGGGCGCACTCGATTCGAGCCTCATATACGCACAAAACAGGATGCAATTTGGCAAACCAATTCGGAAGTTCCAGCTCGTTCAGCGACTGATTGCTGACATGCATACAGAGATAGCAGCTGCGCGCCATCTGACCTACCACGCAGCCATCCTCAAGGACAGAGGAGAGAATGTGACGAAAGAGGCAGCAATGGCGAAGCTGTACGCTTCAGAGATGTGCATGAGAGCAGCTTCACACGCAGTCCAAATTCATGGTAGTCGCGGGCTCACCAGGGAATATCCGGTTGAGCGATTCTTCAGAGATGCCAAATTGACAGAGATAGGAGAAGGGACTTCTCAGATAATGAGGATTGTCATCGCCAGAGAAGTTCTCGGAAGATGAGTGTGCACATAGACAAGAAAGGAGGAATGGCATGGATTTTGATTTGACTCAAGATCAGAGACTCGTACAGGAGATGGTGAGAAAGTTCGCGGTCAACGAACTCGAACCCGTAGCTTCTGAGATCGATAAGACTGGGGAGTTTCCTTGGAGTAACATAAAGAAAATGGCAGAACTCGGACTTCTGGGAGTCATCGTCCCTGAGGAATACGGTGGTGCCGGTCTCGATTTCCTCTCGCTCGCAATCGTCATTGAAGAAATATCAAAGGTCTGTGCATCCACAGGCGTCATTGTGGCAGTCAACAATTCGCTTGCGGCGTACCCCATACTCGCCTTTGGGGACGTGAAGCAACGTCAGAAGTACCTCCCGGTTCTTGCTAGAGCCGAGCAGATCGGAGCTATTGGTCTGACAGAGCCAAATGCGGGTTCAGATGTGGCTGGTCTAGAGTCAACGGCTGTGGTGGACGGGGACTACTACCGACTCAATGGCACCAAGCGATTCATTACCAACGGCGTGGAGGCTGGTGTTTACGTAATCTTTGCCTACACAGATAAGACAAAGGGACACAAGGGATTAAGTGCCTTCATCGTGGACGGTGATACTCCAGGGTTTTCAAGAGGTGATCATGAAGACCTCATGGGGCTAAGAGCGACTGGAAATTGTGAGCTCATATTTGAAGATGCAAAGGTCCCTAAGGAAAACCTTCTGGGAGAAGAGGGACAGGGGTTCAAGATAGGGATGCACACGCTTGACGTGAGTCGAATAGACATCGGAGCCCAGTCTGTCGGAATTGCCCAAGGCGCCCTGGAGGCATCTGTGAAGTATGCGAAAGAGAGAACAGCTTTTGGAAAGCCTATTGCTCAATTCCAGTTGATTCAGGCAATGGTCGCAGAGATGGCTACTCAGATAGAGGCAGCGAGATTTCTGGTCTACCACGCTGCGTATCTAAAAGATAAGCAGGTTCCCCGTTTTTCTAAAGAGGCTTCAATGGCGAAGTGGTTTGCTGCAGAGGCTTGTCTGAACGCTGTAAGAAAAGCCGTTCAAGTTCATGGAGGATATGGCTACACGAAAGATTATCCAGTCGAGCGATACTACAGAGACGCCAAGTGCATGGAGATTTATGAGGGAACGACAGAGATTCAGAAGATAGTGATCGCAAGAAGTCTCTTGAAAGATTGAGGGGGTGACGCCGATGGAAATAGTCGTCTGCATGAAGAGGGTGCCAGAAACAGGAGATGCAGAGATCGCTGTCGATTCCACTGGAAGAGATATAGTGAGAGATCGTCTCACCTATGACATCAACGAGTCGGACAACTATGCGCTTGAAGAAGCTGTCCTGCTGAAGGAGAAATTCGGCGGGACAGTCACTCTGGTCAGCATGGGGCCTCCGGAGACTGACGAAACATTGAGGATGGGGTTGGCTAAGGGAGGAGATGTGGCTGTCAGATTGTGGGACCACAGATTTGCCCGATCAGATGGGCATGCGACTGCGTTCGTTCTTGCCAAGGCCATTAGAGAGATGGAGTTTGACTTGGTTCTCACGGGTTGCATTGCTACCGATGATGGTCGGACCCAGGTCGGTGTCACAATCGCTGCACTCCTCGGAATCCCTCATGCGACATACGTAATGAAGGTTGATATCGAAGACGGTATCGCCACTGTCCAGTCTGAGTTGGAAGGGGGATTGATAGCGGTGAATAGAATGAAGACTCCAGCCCTCTTCACCATACAAACAGGAATCAACGAACCTCGGTACCCTTCTCTCATTAGTATTAAGAAAGCCACAGCCAAGGAGATCAGGACTTTGACTCTCGACGATCTCGGTCTTGAGGCCTCCTCGGCGGGAGAAGAAGGATCGAAGACGAAAATCGTCAAACTCACGCCTCCTCCGGTGGGAAAGAGAGCCGAGATCTTAGAAGGAGCACCTGAGGTAGTATCTGCAAGGTTGACAGAGATCTTCAAGGAGAAGGGGATGATATGAGAGACATCTTCGTTCTGGCAGAACATAGAAGAGGTGAGCTGAGGGATATCACGATTGAGATGCTCACCAAAGGAAGAGAATTGGCCGAGTGCTGTGGGGTTCCGCTGACGGCGGTTCTCCTCGGTCATGGAGTCGACCGCTTCGCTGAGAAACTCGCTTCTTACGCGGACACGGTAGTCCTGATTGACCACCCTCAGCTGGAGAACTTCAACTCTGAGACGTATCAAGCGGCTCTCTCCCCTCTCCTCGAGGACCGTCAACCTTTTCTCACTCTCATCGGACATACGGCCTTCGGGATTGACGTAGCTCCGAGGCTTTCAGCCCAGTCCAATATTCCTCTGGCGACAGACTGCATCGACATCCGTTGTGAGGATGACAGGGTATTCGCCGTTCGACAGATCTACGGCGGAAAGCTCAATGCCGAGGTGAGTTACGAAAATGCTCCTCAGTACTTGGCGACCATTCGACCGGCGTCGTTTCCAGTTCGTGAGTACGGTCTTAAGGGTGAGATAGTCAGGACCGACTGTCCAGCGCTGAAGACACCTGAGAGAGAGTTTCTGGAATACGTTGAGGCTCCTGCCGGCGAGGTAGATATAACGCAAGCAGATGTTATAGTGGCGGTTGGCAGGGGCATTAAGGAGAAGGAAACCCTACCGCTCGTTGAAGAGTTGGCGAAGTCGCTTGGCGGGGTCTTAGCCTGTTCACGTCCTATCGTCGATGCCGGATGGCTTCCAAAAGACCGTCAAGTTGGTTCCTCAGGCAAGACAGTCAAACCGAAGCTCTACGTCGCCATTGGGATCAGTGGTGCCTTTCAACACATAACGGGGATGAAGGGCTCGGACACTATCGTAGCTATCAATAAAGACCCAAATGCTCCGGTCTTCAATGAAGCGGACTACGGCATTGTCGGCGACCTGTTTAAGGTTCTTCCGACGCTGAAGGAGAAGATCGCCGAGTTGAAGTCTGGCTGAAGGGAGAGAACGATGGGCGGCGTAATAACACCAAATCTGGAGATCAGAGATGCCATCGTAGAGAAGGGTGGTCTGGAAGCGTACAAGTGTTATCAATGTGGAAAATGTATGAGCCTGTGTCCGTGGTTTCACATCGAGACAGTTGAGTTTCCCGTCTATCGGATTCCCCAATCCGTGAGGCTCGGAATAGCCACGAGCAGTGAAGACAAGGAAGAAATCGCCCGAGAAATAGAAGAAATGTTCAGATGTATAGGTTGCGAGGCATGTACCAGCAGGTGTCCTCTTGGTGTATCTGTGCCAAACATTGTGAGGGCTATCCGCAGGCTTCTCGTCGAGTATGGAGCGTTTCCGTCAGAACTGAAGGCGATTGTCTCTAAAATCTACAATGTTGGAAACCCTCTTGGAGAACCGAGGGAGAGACGGACTGACTGGACAGAAGGCTATGATGTTCCGATCTTCCGCCCAGAGATGGAATTCCTGTACTTCTCGTGTTGCGTTCCGGCGTATGATTCCCGGGGAAGAGAGATTGCCCATGCCACTGTGACCATCTTCAAGAATGCAGGTCTCTCTTTTGGGATACTCCCAGACGAGAGCTGTTGCTGTGAGAGTATAAGAAGAGTGGGTGCGGAGAAAGTCTTTCAGGAGGTGGCAAAAGCCAATGTCGACGCTTTCATCAGGTCCGGAGTCCGCAAGATAGTCACCACTTCACCTCACTGCTATTCCACATTTAGGCGAGAGTATGTAGAGTTCGGAGTGGATTTTGAGGTTCTCCATCAGACTCAGCTCTTCTCTCTACTCCTCGATGACAACAGACTTCGTCCTCGAAAACCATTGCCAAAAAGAGTCGTCTATCACGATCCGTGTACTCTCGGTCGTCAAAACGGAGTCTACGATGAGCCGAGACACATCCTCAGGAGTATCCCAGAGTTGGAATTGATTGAGATACCAAATTTCTCTCGCGAGCATAGTCTGTGCTGTGGTGCCGGAGGCGGTGGATTGTGGCTCGACTGGCCCATGGAGGAGCGTATTTCAAATGTCCGCATCAATCAAGTCCTTGAAACGGAAGCCGAAGTCCTGGCAGTTGCCTGTCCTTACTGCCTGCAGATGTTTGAGGACACCGCAAAAAGCATGAATCTCAGCCTCGAGGTGAAGGATGTGGCTGAGTTATTGGCGGCTTCGCTGTAGGAATGAAGCACGAATTGGTCAAAAGCATATTGAATAGAGACAAGCTGGCCTTATCGAGGGCCATCTCCACGGTTGAGAACAGACTGGCTGGGTATGGCGAGATGCTCGATATTCTCTACCCGCATGGGGGCAGAGCCTATCGAATTGGCATAACAGGTCCTCCTGGTGCGGGGAAGAGTACTCTCGTGGATCAGATTACCTCCAGAATTCTTAACCTGGGCAAGAAGGTAGGCATCATCGCTGTAGACCCTACGAGTCCATTTTCCGGGGGCGCACTGTTGGGAGATAGGGTGAGAATGGGTGGCCTTGCAGGGAGAGAAGGTGTATTCATAAGGAGTATGGCGACGAGAGGGAGTCTTGGTGGCCTAGCTGTGGCCACCAAAGATGTCTCAGTCCTTCTCGACGCATTTGGTATGGATTACATCATGATGGAGACCATAGGGGTGGGACAGATTGAGCTTGACATTGCTGATGCGTGCGATACGACTGTCGTAGTGTTGGTTCCGGAATCAGGTGATTCTATTCAAGCTATGAAGGCAGGACTCATGGAAATTGCAGACGTGATCGCAGTCAACAAAGCCGATAGGCAGGGGGCGACACAGCTCTCACAGGAGCTGCAGTTCACCTTTCAGTTGAGAAAACGGCAATCCGATTGGTGCTATCCAATCCTACTCACCGAGGCAGTGTCCGGCAGAGGTGCAGACGAGCTATGGCAGGCCATATGTTCACACCGTGACTACCTTGAGAGGAGTGGCGATTTCGAGGTTCACAGAAGAAGGCAGATAAAATCGAGGGTGAAGGAATTGCTTGAAGCCAGAATAAGGTCTCATCTTGAGAAGGAGTTGCACTTGGATGACCTACTCGACGGCAAAGCCGATAAGGTGTTCAAACGGGAAATGAGCCCTTCTCAGGCAGCAGACGAGATATTCAAACACATCCGTGAGTATGGAGCATAGTTGGCTATGGCAGGAAGCGAGAATATGGACGAACTAAAGAGGCGAAGTGATGTCTGGCAGAAAGAGGCAAAAAAACACCTGCCTGCCAAGGACAAAGAGAAGGCCACCACGGTCTCCGGGGAACCGGTTGAGCTTCTCTATACACCGCTGGAGATAGCTCACCTGGACTACCTTAGAGATCTCGGATTCCCCGGCGAGTATCCGTACACGAGAGGCGTGTACTCCAATATGTACAGAGGTAAGCTTTGGACAATGCGTCAGTTTTCTGGGTTTGGTACCCCAGAAGACACAAATCGGCGATACAAGTTTCTGCTGACCAGCGGGCAGACAGGCCTTTCGGTGGCATTTCATCTGCCTACCATCTACGGAAGGGACTCAGACCACCCTCTGTCCAGAGGAGAAGTGGGCAAGTGCGGAGTGGCTGTAGATTCTCTTGCCGACATGGAAATAATATTCGATGGCATCCCTCTCGACAAGGTTTCCACATCGATGACCATCAACGCGCCCGCGTCAATACTCCTTGCGATGTATATTGCAGTTGGTGAAAAGCAGGGCGTGCCTTCCACAGAGCTGACAGGGACAATCCAAAACGACCTCTTGAAGGAATATCAGGCCCAGAAATCGTGGATATTCCCTCCGCAGCCTTCGATGAAGATAATCACTGACATAATGGAATATTGCGCAGATTGGGTTCCCAAGTGGAATACCATCTCCATATCAGGCTACCACATAAGAGAGGCAGGAGCTACCGCGGTACAGGAGTTGGCGTTCACCTTGGCAAACGGCTTCAGCTACGTTCAGGCAGGTGTCGATACCGGCCTTGAGGTTGACACATTTGCTCCAAGACTCTCCTTCTTCTTCAATTCTCATCTGGATTTTTTCGAGGAGATAGCTAAGTATCGTGCTGCACGAAGGATCTGGGCACGAGAGATGAAGGAGAGATTCCGTGCCAGGAATCCAAGATCCTGGCTTATGAGATTTCATACTCAGACGGCAGGCTGTACTCTTACAGCCCAGCAGCCCGAGAATAACATAGTCAGAACAGCGTTTCAGGCTCTGGCCGCGGTTCTGGGGGGCACTCAGAGTCTACACACCAATTCGATGGACGAGACATACGCCCTTCCGACTGAGAAAGCAGTGAAACTCGCATTGAGAACACAGCAGCTCATCGGGTATGAGACAGGAGTCGCGTGCACAATAGACCCTTTGGGAGGGTCTTACTATGTCGAGGCCCTGACCCAGCGCATGGAAGAGAAGGCATACGAGTACTTCAGAGAGATCGAATCACTGGGGGGTGTAATTGCAGCCATAGAAAGCGGCTTCTTCCAGCGGGAAATCGCGAAGTCAGCGTACCTTTACCAGAAAGCAGTGGACGAGAGGCGTAGGATAATAGTGGGCATAAACGAGTTCACTGAGGAAAAACCCCCCGCAATTGAGACTTTGCGGATCGATCCTTCAGTAGAAAAGCATCAGATTGAGTTCCTAAGGAAGATGAAGAAAGAGAGAAATTCAAAAAGAGTAAAGGAGACTCTGAGAGGACTAAGGGAAACAGCTCAAACGGGGGAGAACTTGATGCCGAGAATCTTAAATTGCGTGAGGGCTTATGTTACGATAGGTGAGATGATAGATGTGCTCAGAGGGGAATTTGGGGAGTATAGGGAGCCCCCGATATTCTGGTGATACTGATGGTCCGTGGTTTAGAATGGAGGCCTTATGGAGAGGAAAATTAGGGTGCTCATCGCAAAACCGGGCTTAGACGGTCACGATAGAGGCGCAAAGGTTGTAGCGGCGGCTCTCAGAGATGCGGGGATGGAGGTAATATATACAGGATTACATCAGACACCCGAGATGATAGTAGAGGCAGCAATCCAAGAAGACGTGGATGTCATCGGAGTGAGTATTCTCTCAGGTGCTCACATGACAATATTGCCCAGAATCCTGGAGCTTCTCGCGAAAGAAGGGGCCAGGGATGTAATGCTCATAGGAGGAGGGATCATCCCCGAAGACGATGCGGCGAAGCTGGAGAAAAAGGGTGTAAGAAAGCTCTTCGGTCCGGGCACTCCTACGGCTGAGATCGCGCGGTTCATTGAGGAGAATGTCCTATGTTGAGGGAAATGACAGTCGGGGACTGCACGCTTTACCTCCTCTCTGATGGCCTCTTCGGCCTCGATGGAGGCGCCATGTTCGGAGTCGTACCGAAGGTACTATGGCAGAAATTGATCACCCCCGACGAGCACAACCGGATCCAACTCGGACTCAACTGCCTTCTCATTCTCACACCAAAGAGTACGTTATTGGTAGACACCGGGATAGGTGAAAAACTCTACCCAAAATTCCGAGATATTTACGCCATTTCGAAATCAACGAGTCTACTCAAGTCCTTAAAGGCGATAGGAATTGGACCCAATGAGGTGGACGTAGTCATCAACACCCATTTGCATTTCGACCACGCGGGGGGCAATACTCGGAAGTCCTCCGGCGAGCTGAAATGCACGTTTCCGAACGCCAAATACGTAGTCCAGAAGGGAGAGTGGAACGACGCACTCAATCCTAACGACCGAACGAAAGGAAGCTATCTGGAGGAGAATCTTCTCCCGGTGGAGAAGTCAGGCCAGCTTCACTTAATAGATGGTGCCTGTGAAATCGAGAAGGGCATAACGACTTATGTTACTGGCGGCCATACGCCCCACCATCAGGTCGTTTTCGTGAAGGCAGGTGGGTTGACAGCATTATACCTGGGCGATCTCATCCCGACCTCTCATCACCTGAAAATAACTTGGGTTATGGGCTACGATCTCTATCCTCTTGACACTATAGAAATGAAGAGAGAACTGCTGGACCGAGCGCTGAAGGAGAGGTGGGCACTCATTTTTGAACACGATCCGGACGTGGGAATGGGGTATCTTGAGAAGGACGATGCCAAGTTCCTGATAAGGGAGCGTTCGTGAATTCGATGGTCTTTTGCCCGCTCAAGGGGAGGTAGAGATGAAGATAGACGAAAGGCTTCAGCACCTGAGGCAATTGAGAAAGCAGGCTCTTGCGGGTGGAGGAGCTGAGAGAATCAAAAAGCAGCATGAAAAAGGTAAACTGACTGCGAGGGAGAGGATAGAATTGCTTCTGGATCCCGAGAGTTTCAGAGAACTGGACATGTTCGTGGTTCATCGCT
>Ga0209635_10005469_pt1 | contig 10008 bp, 8 predicted proteins | sample DeeMarSWOR230_32_FD_187463 | JGI IMG/M metagenome (GOLD analysis project Ga0209635, IMG submission 187463) | Marine sediment microbial communities from White Oak River estuary, North Carolina - WOR-2-30_32 (SPAdes) (version 2) | ecosystem: Environmental > Aquatic > Marine > Intertidal zone >...
GTGAGAAGGGTATTCGAAATCAAGGGTCGGTCGCCCGACAAACCGCTCATTTTGCTGGTGCGCAATCTTCGTGAGCTTAAAACCCTTGTTAGAGAACTTCCCCCATCGGCCAAAGCCCTCATGGATCGCTTCTGGCCGGATGGCCTGACCTTAGTCTTGGAGGCTTCTTCCAGAGTTTCCGGGGAAGCGTTGGGGGGTGGTTCTACCATCGCCCTGCGCATTTCCGGAAGCCCAGTGGTCAGGGCCCTCCTCGATTTGGCCCGTGTTCCCCTGACCGCATCCAGCGCCAACCTCGCCGGCTATCCTCCTCCTGTGACAGCCGCGGAAGTTCAAGCGCAACTAGGGGATCGCGTCGACCTGATTTTAGACGGTGGTCAATCCCCCGAGGCCATTCCGTCAACTATCCTGGACGTCCGGGAAGAGCCAGCCACTCTGATCCGTCGGGGCCGGATTACCCTTACGGAGATTCAACAGGTGGTGGCCGTTCGGAAGCCCATGGGGGCAGAATCCCCAGAACCGGCTAACATCCTGCTGGTCTGTACCGGAAACACCTGTCGCAGCCCCATGGCCGAGGGATTGCTCACGGAGATGATTTCAGCTAAAGGTATCGATCATATTCAGATTCGGTCTGCCGGTACCCATGCCGTGGCCGGAAATCCGGCGGCTTCTTGGGCAACAGAGGTGGCTATGGCTGAGGACGGAGTTGACCTGTCCAAACATCGCGCCCGCCGGCTCACCAAGGATCTGCTTCGGCAATCGGATCTGATACTGGCCATGACCCTTTCTCACGCCAGGCATATTGAGCGAATGGGCAGGAGATTTGCTCGCAAGACACATCTTCTCACATCTTTTTTGAACACCGATAGTGGGGATCTGGCAGACATCGAGGATCCTATGGGCCAGTCACGTCCCGTCTATCAGCGAGTGTATCGCCAGATCAGGAGGGAGCTGGAGCGGATTTTGCCAGCACTTGTCAAATGGCCCGGCAGTTAGCCTTTCTGATGGTCGGGCTAAACGGTATTGGAGAGTAGAGCGTCGCGCGCATTTTGGCTGGGCAGACCGATAGGGGGAAGACATCCTGCTCTAAACGCCTATCTTGAGGTTCTAGGTAGGGATTTTCCTCAGGCTTTCGTTGTCATGAGGACCAGCACTCACATTTGGGGGGTGGTCATCGGACAAGCCCTAACCGTTGAGGCCCTTATGGCCGCACCGCAGATTCCAGAATGTTCGCGGTATCCATGAAAGGGCTGTCCGCGTTCCGATTCCTATCCCGTGATATCCGTGAAGCAGGCTTGCTCTGCGGCCAGGAGCATTCTGGATGAAGAGACTCATACTGACCAGCACACTGATCCTGTTGATTGTGCCACTCTGGTCCTCGGGTCCCGGCCTGACCGATGGTCAGATCCCGGTAGCTCAGGACACCTCGCTGATCCTCTTTGAGGCAGTCGATTCTTTGGCCCAGGATTCCCTCAGGGGCCAACAGGTGTGGATCGATTCCTTGGACAGCGACACTCTGATGGCGGACTCTCTGCCGGCAGATTCGCTGGCTCCGGAGGTTGAGCCACTGGAGCTGCTTACTCCGGTTCCTGACAGCATCTCCTTTGAGGGCTTTCGGGAGATTGAAAATAATGCTTTTGGCCTGGGTGAGAAGCTGGTCTTCAGCATTTCCTATGGTCCCGTTAATGCCGGCACGGCGGTGATGGAAATTAGCCGGATCGTTCAATTGAACGAACGGGATTGCTATCACGTTATTTCTACGGCCAAGTCTAACAAGTTCTTCTCTTCTTTCTTCAAGGTGGAAGATCGGGTGGAGTCCTTCATCGACGTGAAAGGCATCTTCTCCTGGAAATTCGAGCAGCACCTCAGGGAGGGCCATTATCGGGCAGATCGATTTGCCAACTATGACCAGATCCGTCACATCGCCACCACCAACAAAGGAAACATGGAAGTGCCGCCTTACGTGCAGGATGTGCTCTCAGCCCTTTACTACGTGCGCACTCAAGACCTAGAGGTGGGGCGTCCTTTATACGTGGACAATCACTCCGGGCGGAAACTCTACCCTTTGGAAGTGAAGGTTCACCGGCGGGAGCGAGTAAAGGTGCCGGCTGGGTCCTTCGACTGCTTCGTGGTAGAGCCCATCCTGAAGGCGGGAGGGATGTTTAAACACAAAGGCAGGGTCTGGGTATGGCTGACCACCGACGAACGCAAGATGCCCGTTCTGATGAAGAGCAAGATCATCGTCGGATCCATCGACGCCAAACTCAAGAGCTTCAAGCCGGGTCAGATCTCCTAAAGGTGGGATGAGGAATGTCGAAACATCCACAGATCGATTTAAGTAAAGTTAAGAGTACCTCTATTGAGAGCCGGAAGAGCAAGGTCCATGTGGAAGATTTTGCCCAGGTGGTGGAACCGGAGGCCTGGTTTGATAAGTTGGATCAGGTTCTTCCGAATATTCTAGCAGGAAAGGAGTTCTGTGAGATCGTAGGTCTCGTTCTGGCCGCTGTGAAGGGAAGCAAGCCGGTCATTCTTATGATGGGCGCGCATGTGATCAAATGCGGTCTTGCTGACCTCATCGTGGACCTGATGCGTCGAGGTGTGTTCTCTGCCGTTGCCATGAACGGTGCTGGGGCCATTCATGACGTGGAGATAGCCATGTGGGGGCATACTTCCGAGGATGTGGCCGAATCCCTGGTTGACGGCAGCTTCGGCATGGCCGCTGAAACAGCGGACCTGATCAACGGTGCCATCAAGGAGGCTCCGGTTGATCTGGGATTCGGGGAATGTGTGGGTCAACGGTTGTGCCAATTGGGTCCACCTCACGAAGATCACAGCATTCTGGCCACCGGCTACCGGCATTCCATCCCAGTGACCGTCCATGTGGCTCTTGGCACCGATGTGATCCATCAACATCCATCGGCCGACGGAGCGGCTATTGGTCGATTGAGCTACAGTGACTTCAAGATCTTCACCCATTGTGTCTCTCAGTTGAGCGGAGGTGGTGTGGTTCTGAATTTTGGGTCAGCCGTTTTTTTACCGGAGCTTTTTCTGAAATCGCTGTCCATTGTCAGGAATATTGGAGGGAAAATGACCGGATTTACCACCGTTGATTTCGACATGATCCGCCACTATCGTTCCACCATGAACCTCGTTCAGCGTCCCGAGCTGGTTGGAGGTCGCGGGCTGCAGATGATTGGTCATCACGAGATCATGATTCCTCTTTTGGCGACGGCAATACGCTTTGGGCTGACGAAAGATGGTGGGCAGGGGGAGAGGGCAAGATGAACGCCGATATCACTGAGTTGAGGAAAGATCCCATCACAGGCAGATGGGCTATTATTTATGTTGATGGGCAGAGGGAGCTACCGAAATGGGAGCCTGTTGGTGCCGATGGCGACACGGAAAACTGTCCCTTTTGTGAAGGCCATGAGGATCGCACCTCTCCGGAAATTTTCGCGTACCGAAAGGAGGGTACCTATCCCAACACGCCCGGCTGGTTCGTTCGGTGCATTCCTCACATTCGTCCCTGGCTGTCAGTCAGGGCAAACCTGGATCGGAAGGGCTTGGGTCTTTTCGACATGATGCACAGCATCGGGGCGCACGAGGTGATTATCGAGACACCTCACCATGACTGCGATTATCATAACTCGAGCTTAGAGCAAGTGGTGAGAATCTTGAGCACCTATCGGAATCGGATCGTGGATTTAAAGAAGGACCAGCGTCTTAAATATGTGCTCATATTCAAGAATCGCGGCAAACCGGCCGGATCCCTGCATGTCTCCCACGCCCATTCCCAGGTCATCGCCACGCCGGTAGTGCCCATTCGGACAATCCAGGAGCTTCATGGCACGCTTAAGTATTTCAAGATGAAGGACCGGTGCATCTTTTGCGACATCATCCGACAGGAGCTCAAGGACGGCGTCCGGGTCGTGGATGAGAATGAGACATTTCTGTGCCTGATTCCCTATGCCTCCCGGTTCCCCTACGAATGCTTAATCCTGCCCAAAAGACATCGAGCCCAGTTTTCCCAAATTGAGGATGCCGAGCTGAAGGGTTTGGCCCAACTGTTCAAGAGAATCTTCAACCGACTCCATCAGGTGCTGAACGATCCGCCTTATAACTGCGTGCTCCACGATGCACCTAACACCGTCCCCCAAAAAGGAGCTTGGCAGACTATCGACCAGGACTATCACTGGCATTTTGAGATCATCCCCCGGATTATGCGCACAGCAGGTTTCGAATGGGGAAGTGGTTTTCACATCAATCCCATTGCCCCCGAGAAGGCCGTGCAGGACCTACGTTCAATCTCCCTGAAGATTGACGAAACGAAGTGCTGAAACTCATAAGGAGGTCCCATGGAGAAGATCGTCGAGTGCGTCCCTAACTTCAGCGAGGGGAGGGACCGCCAGATCATCGACGCCGTTGCCGCTGAGATCACGGCTGTGGATAAGGTCAAGCTGCTGGGTGTGGATCCGGATCGGGATTACAACCGGACGGTGGTCACCTTTGTGGGCGAGCCCCAGGCGGTGGTCCAAGCAGCTTTTGCCGCAACCCAGAGGGCCGCCCAGCTCATCGACATGACCAAACAGAAGGGGGAACATCCTCGCCTCGGGGCCACCGATGTTGTTCCCTTCGTTCCCGTCTCTGGGGTGACTATGGAGGAGTGTGTGCAACTAGCCCATCAGTATGGGCAGCAGGTTGGGGAAAAGCTTGGTATACCGGTTTACCTCTACGAGGAGGCGGCCACCAGGCCGGAACGGCGGAACCTGGCCAAGGTGCGCAAGGGCGAGTACGAGGGATTGGCAGAGAAGCTCAGAGATCCCCAGTGGAAGCCAGACTACGGACCTCAGATCTTTAATGCCAAATCTGGGGGCACCATCGCTGGCGCTCGAGTATTCCTGATCGCCTATAATGTGAATCTGGCCACGAACGACGTGGCAATCGCTCAGACCATTGCCCAAAATATCAGGGAAAGCGGGCGGGTCTTGAAGGATGACAAGGGCCAGACCATCCATGACCAGATGGGAAAAACCAAGCGAGTGCCTGGCACCCTCAAGGCCGTGAAGGCCATGGGAGTTCTTCTTGAGGAACACGACATCGCTCAGGTGTCCATCAATTTAGTGAATTATAAAGTGACTCCGCCTCACGTGGCTTTTGAGGAGGTCAAAAAGGAGGGGGCTAAACTGAGCGTCGAGGTGACAGGAAGTGAGATCGTTGGCCTAACCCCCCTTGAGGCGCTGCTGATGGCTGCTCGGTATCACCTGAGCTCCCAGGGTAAAAGAGCTGATTTGACCGAGAGAGAGCTGGTCGCGGTAACCGCTGACTATCTCGGGCTCAGCCAGCTGGGGACCTTTGAACCTGACCAGAAAGTCATCGAATTTCAGATAGGAGCCTTATGATGCTGACGGAGCTAAAAATCGATCAATTTCTTCAAGAGTTGGCTTCCAGCTCCCCTGCGCCTGGTGGAGGGAGCGTAGCCGCCCTTTCTGGATGTCTGGGCGCAGCTTTGGTTGCTATGGTTTGCCGCTTGACAGTTGATAAGCCTAAATACGCCGAGGTTAGCGAAGAACTTAGAGGGATTCTATCAGAGGCGGAACAACTGCGTCAAAGGCTTGAAGGCCTTGTGGAGCGCGATACGGAAGCCTTCAATAGTGTCATGGCGGCCTTTCGGTTACCCAAGGAGACGGAGGAGCAGAGAAGTGAGAGATCTTCTGCGATACAGGAGGCTACCCGGCGGGCCACCGAAGTTCCCCTGGAGGTCCTCTCCGTCTCGGCGAGAGTGTTGGAGCTCTCTCAGGTGGTTGCCGCAAAGGGCAATGTGAATTCTGTAAGTGACGCTGGCGTGGCCGCAGAGATGGCCAGGGCTGGTGCTCGGGGAGCAGCTCTCAATGTTCAAATCAACCTGGGCGGTCTTCAGGACGAATCCTTTGTGACTGATACGCGGGAAAGTATGTCTGCAATAACTAATAGAATAATAACATTGTACAGTTCAGTTATTAAAATGGTTGATGATAAACTTACTTAAACTTTGTTTTCCAAGGCAATATCTCAATGACTTCGCCGAGTCAGAAATGTGCTGACTCGGCTTTTTTATCAAGAGTTTATTTGGAAAAGCTGTAATCTGCAAAATTGAATTGCAAACTGAGCCCAGGTTTTCAGGCAGCTGTTTTTCCCCCCAGGCCGTGAAGATAACCTAATTTCAGGAAAGTACTTAAATAATCTCAACACGTTTGGCCTGCCGTTTGCGAGTGCAAGGCATGCTTCATGCAGGGTTTGCCTTTGGCCAGATAGAAAACAGTTGCGGACGATTAACAGAGGCAAAGGCTATGAAGGCCATGTTGATGAAACAGGTGATCCCAGTGGATTCGAGCGGATACCGTCAGATGGAAAGAAAACCTTACCCAATGAGGCGTATTGGGAGCGGTTCAGCTTTCATGTATGACGCACATCATCATCTCAGATGGGGGATCAAGTTAAATGTACAAATTCTTATTAAACAATTGGTTATCAGGACGTTTTATAGAGAAAGGTTGAAAAGGCATCATTTTTAGACAACTAAGTTGCGGAAGAGGTCTAAGTAGGCACATTTTTTGCATATTAGTTGCATACCAGATGAGGGATTCGTCATAATCGGATAGATCATCCCGATCATCACAGACCGATCAGGGTAATCTACCTGAAAGGGTAGTGCACAAAGCTACGGGTCTAAGTCAAGTCCAATTCAGGAGTTCCCTTCCGGCTCAGGAAATCTGGGCTCCGCTCAAGCTTCTGCTTTGGACTTGATATGACGGCCGGGTTGCCGAAGTCTGTAAGGGGTAGTTATGGCAACCCGGCTTTTCTACGCCCCGTGATGGGACTGCCTGAAAGAAAAATGTTGCAGATTATTTGAGTTAAGCATATATTTTAAAAAGTAGGGGGTAGGATGAAGAGCCATACGCGAGCTGAGAACAATCAGGCCCGGCTCCAAAAGAAAGTGAAAGATCTACAGGAGCAATTCATAGGTCTCCTGCATGCTCTTTCTCAAACCATTGACGCTCGGGATCCTCATACCCGAGGTCACTCCGTGAAAGTGTGTCAGTACGCCTTGGCCATTGGTGTCGAGCTGGGATTTTCGCCCCACAGGTTGGAACGCCTGGAGATTGCCGCTCTGCTGCACGACATAGGCAAGATCGGCGTAGAGGCATTCATTTTAAGCAAGCCAGCACCCTTAGGCGAGTTGGAGATGGCGGCCATCAGACTTCATCCCCTCCTGGGTGTTCGTATTCTGGAGTCGGTAGAACAGCTGGCCGATATCATTCCCGTCATCCGGCACCATCACGAGCGTTATGATGCCAGAGGCTATCCAGATGGTCTTGGGGGAGACCAAATTCCCCTGGAGGCTCGAATTCTTACGGTGGCCGATTCTTTCGATGCGATGTCCTCAAATCGGCCGTATCGAAAGGCCTTATCGCCCCAGGAGGCCCTCCAAGAGTTGCGAGAGGAAGCTGGGACCCAGTTCGATCCTCAAATAGTGGAGGCCTTTTGTGCGGCTTTTGCGAAGGGCAAAATTATGGTCGGCACCCAGGAGGTTGTTTGAGCGAGAGATGTTTTGCTGGTCTTGGTATGCCTGCGACCCATAAATTTTAACACAGTAATTTCATAGATATAAGTGGAACAAAAAACACCGGGGCGGGACTAAACGCGCCACATGACTAAAAAGAGAGTTGACCTTCACATTCATACCGCGGCATCGGATGGGCAACAGAGTGCTCACGAGGTCGTTCAGCGAGCTCTCGATCGGGGATTGTTGGCCATTGCCATCACCGACCACGATAGCGTTGCGGCTATAGATCACGCCATTTGCGCTGCGAGGGGCAGTGGGCTGGAGATTATCCCTGGGGTGGAGCTGAGCGTCGACGACGACGGTGCAGATGTCCATCTGCTGGGGTATCTGGTGAATTACCGCGCGCCAACTCTGCTGAGAGAAATCCGGCGTTTTCAGCGGGCCAGATATCATCGAGGGCAGAAGATCGTCGATAAGCTCAACCAACTGGGGGTCGATCTCCAGATGGAAACGGTGATGGCCATTGCCGGGGAGGCTCCGTTGGGGCGCCCTCACGTGGCCGATGCCCTGGTTCGCGAGGAATATGTGGGTAGCTATCGTGAGGCCTTCGCTCGCTATTTGGGCTATCACGCTCCTGCATACGTTCCTAAGATAGGTTTGACGGCTCAGGAGGCCATCGAGCTCATCCATTCCGTTCAGGGAGTGGCCGTGCTGGCGCATCCAGCAGTCCTGGGAAGGGACGATCTCATTCCGTTTCTGGTGGAATTAGGGCTGGATGGGCTGGAGGCCTATCATGTCAGGCACGATACTGAGGCCAGGCGCCATTACCTTCGTCTGGCCAATTGTTATGGTCTCTTGGTCACCGGTGGCTCAGATTGCCATGGAACCCGATTTGGTCAAGAGACCATGCTGGGCAAACTGTCCGTGCCATATCACTGCGTCACTGCTTTGAAAAAGCGTAAACGTTGGCTACAGTCGGGATCGTAAGATACCTCCAAAAGATAGAGGCTCGGAAGAGGTTGCGGAATTTCTTTGTGTTTGCTTTTGTTCTAGCCCTTTTTTATACCTCTGCCATGGAGCCAGAAGCCAATGTCGGAGAGCTGAGCTCCCTTGATGTGATTACCCAGGCCCATCTACGGGGGGAACTGGACGCTGAAACCTCCCTGGTGTATCGGGTCTGGGCGGTTTTAGATCCGCAACGGCTTCCCCCCAGATTTCAAAGCCAACCCCGAAGATTCCTCAAATCGCTGACCCCATTGTTACTGGAGGTTCGAACTCACTGGGATAGTTTAAGTCCGCGGGCAAAGGCGATGCTCGCTCCTTACTTGCTGCGGCCCACCGAACCTGGTCAGGAACCCTTTCCTTACGGCCATTCCTATCTCGTCCCGGCGGTCTACTACGATAGCCCGGGCGGTCACTTCCGCATCTGGTACGTCACTTCCACCCGCGACAGTCCAGCACCAGTATATACCCACGGCGACACGATCCCCGACTGGATAGACACACTAGCTTGGATGCGGGAAAACTTGCCACAACAGGCAGTGGTCGCGAGTTGGTGGGACTACGGCTACTGGATCACGATTTGGGGGAACAAGACAAGCCTCGCCGACAACGGTACGTCTAATGGGACTCAAATAGAAAACGTTGGATATATGTTCATGTCAAATGAGACCGAAGCAATCAAAATGCTGGAAAATTACGATGCAACCCATGTCCTAGTGTTTACAACTTTCTACACGGATGGGCGAGATGGAGGATTCGGTGACGAGGGAAAGTGGAGATGGATGGCTAGAATCGCAGCCGAGCGATATCCCTCCATAAACGAAACAGACTATGGAGATTTCAATGAGCAAACGGGGACTTGGGAGTGGAACGATTTGGGCGCAAGCACGGTCATATACAAATTGATGACATACGGAAAAAAGGATAGACTTCCGGATGTTGCAGCCGTTCAACAATTGCCTTTAGAATCCTTGCAGCATTTTGAAAAAGCGTATTTCTCCCAAGACAGAGAGAGACCTGATTCCTTAGTAGCCTATGGCGGAATAATACCTCTTGTCTGCGTTTACGAAGTCAAGTATGACTAGTCTTCAACAGAAGCAGCCAAACTAAAGAGCATCTGTACTTAAATTTTATTAATGCCACGCGCATTCTGAACTGTTCATCACGAGGCGAAACATCCATTGTCGAAAACTCCGAGTTCAGGGGCGCGAGTTGCACGTGGCGCCACCTACCTCTTTGTTCAAGGGGCAGTATCCACTTTAATAGGCATAGTGTACCTTCTCTTTCTAGTCAGGATTCCCCAGACTCGGTTGGAGCCTCCACCAAATCCTGAGATGGGCATCTACTTTGTCTTGGTCTTTATCCTAGGTTTGGTGCAACTCGCCGGAACTCTCTCTCTACAGTCGGCTTCAGCAAAGTACATCGCCCAATATCTTGCAGAAGGAAGACCGGAAAAAGCTAGTTCT
>Ga0209635_10005473_pt1 | contig 10006 bp, 10 predicted proteins | sample DeeMarSWOR230_32_FD_187463 | JGI IMG/M metagenome (GOLD analysis project Ga0209635, IMG submission 187463) | Marine sediment microbial communities from White Oak River estuary, North Carolina - WOR-2-30_32 (SPAdes) (version 2) | ecosystem: Environmental > Aquatic > Marine > Intertidal zone >...
TCAGAGGTGTCTTAGCGAAATTAGCGACATATTGCAAAGACAGCCGGGTTGCGGAAGTTAATGGGTGACCCGGCTTTTTTGTTTCTAAAAGGGCGGTTTATGAACAAGAAAGGAGGAAATAGCGATGGGGTATATCAAAAAACCCGAATTACCGAGACCCCAACGTATTAATCGAACCTGCCTTAAATGCGGCCAGGAGTTTGTGGCCGAAGGGAGATTCAATCGGATCTGTAGGCGATGCACAGAATCGAATAGACGCTTCGAAGAGAGGTTCGTAAGCCCACAATGACAGCGGGAGTGAATATTTCAAGATGTATCAGGCAATTTAGGCGAGATGCCAAAGGGTAAAGATTTGTAACGCTAATCGATAAACCCAGGCGCTGGAAAAGCTATCTGATTTAGTTAGAATTCTTTCAATCGTTTTATGACTTGTTTGCTATACGACTCATCGAGGTGCTTGTTTTTTGGTCCTCCGTTGTAGAAAGTGAACGCTCCCTCCCAAGATCCATTTTTCTTTTTGCCCCACAGGAGATGATCCAGCACTCGGCTTGCTGTCCAGGTTGGATCATTTTGTAACAAGCATTCTGCAGTAGGAAGGTCAACTGAATCATCGAGAAGCACCGCGGTAGACGATTTCATCTGCCACCAGCCACGTTCTCCGTCTCTTCCAGGTATGTTTCTGTATGATGATTCCTGCTCTGCCAGGGCCAAGAGAATCTTTGTATACTCGATGATCTGCTGTGGAGTTCTGGCACGTTCAGACGCTGCACTCCTGATGGCTAGAGCAAAATCCCAAAGGCTGTACCATTCAAGAACCTGCTTGATATGGCTCAGATTTGCTAGCGTGAGATGGATGTTCTGTCCGGTTATTTCGGTTTTACCTTTTGTCGTTATAGTGATGTGCAAGCCAGGGGGGTATTTCGGAGCCGTTCTTAGATCGATGCCTCTCACTTCCTTGATACGTTCCACTATCAAATCCCAAGATTCCTGCAATGCATCGTCTTCTGTGAGTGACAGCTTAATTACCTGTCCTACTCCTAGCGAAACATGATCGATGCGGTCAATGGTCTCGATCTCAAGGTTGTTGAGTTCAGCCAGCTCCTTGTATCTCTCAGCAGAGCCAAGATGATGCTTGGCAATTTGGCCGAGGGTATCTCCTTTTTTGACCAGATAAGTTTGACTATGCCCAGATAGGGGATCGGGACAAGTTAATCCAGGGAGTGAGAAACCAACCACCACTACGGTGATCATTGCACCAATTCTTGTGTTGAAATGCTGCCATCCACGTTTTTTAATGAAGATAGCCGTGTTCGATGTGAATATCATTGATTTGCCTCCAACTAAGTCAGTATCAGGCACTTATCGTGACTTCTTCGTGTAATTCCTCCCACCCGTTTTCTCCTGACAACTGTCCCCACCATTTTAGGTCTGTGCCAGCGCTGCCCCGGTGCCCAACATGAGAGCGGTCGTGGGGAGAGAGACAATCCGACAGGCATTATTAGCCTGTATTTCTTTCGCATTTCAGCACAAAAGTACCTACTGTCCATAATTAAGATAATGGGGTAAGCCCCGTATTTTGGAGGAAAAAACACTGTATTTTTGGGGAGTGACCCTAACCTGACGCCCGAGCAGTAATCCTGGCTTTATGGTGGTTTTTGAGACAGTTTGGAATTGGATAAGGTGGTCAGGATTGCTCTAAAGCGGCACACAGCTGAGCAGATCGTCGGGATGCTGCGGCAGGTGGAGGTGGAGCTACCTGGGGGAGAAAGGGTCAACGAGGTTTGTCGAGACTTGGGAGCGGGCGACTTACTAGCGGTCGCCCACGAGTTATGGTGGGGGGTTGATGGTTCTGTGATCATAAAATTCACCGGCCACAAGGTTGCGGCAATGGGAAATCGAGAATAACAAAAATCCCTCTGCCAGAGAAAGGAGGTAAAAACTGGCAGAGGGAGGGGGTATGAAAGGGGGGATAAAATACCCCTATCATTAAAGATCCCCATTCTTTTGGGAAAGATAAATAGGGTGAACCATGTATTTTACTGGAGAAAATGCTGTATTTTTACGTACTGGAAGACGTATCGGTTCCAAGTGAAACACGGTCACTAATTTGGTCTGGTTTTTTATTGAGATGAAATGCTTATCCCTCCCCAGTGGACTATTCTATTGATCAGCGGTAGAAATCTTAGATGGGTCTAGAGTCGGTCTACCTGAACGGATAGATATATTCATGTTAATGGCAATTCTCCTAGAAGGAAAACATTGTTAGAAATTGGTATATTTTTTGCTTGTCGACAGCGTAGGGATAGCGGAAATCAAATGCAGTCGAAAATATAGCTAGTCGGAGGGGAATAGAAAATGGGTACCAGATTTCGAATCCTTTATTGGGTGGTGGCAATCTTATTCCTTGTGGTCACTCTCGCAGAGGCCGGTTTTTTTGCCGACGCAGAAGGGGTGGTCGTTGGGAAAAAGACCTATCGTATCTGGGGTTTGCCTACGGGTAGGCGTTTGGTCGTAAAATACCAGGAGCCGATCGAAACGGATCCGGGGAGGCTGGTAACTCGCTATAATCGGATCCCGGTACCCCATTCTATGTATAAGAACTTTAAAAAGGGGGATAGGCTGGAGCACTACAAATTCTCCTTCGTTTTTTTCCGAAATGATGAATCCGTGGGCTTTTCGTGGGATACCCGATGGACCATTTCTATCATCGTCTTCGCCTTTCTATTCTTTGCGGCCTTCCGATACGGAATGGGGCAACCTATCCGGTACGGGCAATATTACCGGTCATCTTGAGACGCTCAGGGGTTTTTTCAACCTTGAGCTTTGCCCTTCCCTTTTGTATCTGAACCGTCCCGGAAAATCAGATAACAATTTGGTATAACATGCAGGGTCAGCAATTGCCCTGTATTGATTTCAAGATGTATCAGAAAATCCAGACGAGATGCCAAAGGGTAAAGATTTGAAACGTAAATCGATAAGGGCAGGGGCTGGGAAAGCTATCTGATTCAGTTAGGAGGAGTATGCGTTCCTCGGGGGTTCCCGAATTGCCCTTAAGCGAATAGAGCATCAGGTATTAGGCGAAAAAAGCAGAAGTTCGTTCGAGGCAAATACGGGCCTCACGTCTCAGGAAGCCGCTAGCTCGATTGACAACTGAAGGAGTAACCAACGTGTAAAGCGAAAAGAGGAGCTTGACAACAAGCGGCCTCATAGAAGCAGTCTTTACTTAACCTCCTTCCATTCCAAATAATCTGGTCTTTAAACCCATCTCAGCAAGATGTCCTAAAATTGGACGAAAATAAGAGATATTCAAAGTAAATCAATGATTAGGCAGAATTAGACCAAGAGATCTGGACACTTTGTTTCAAACCAGAGTTTTGTTTAACGTTCATTTATGGTAGAAGACAAGATAACCGAAAGGTCAAATCATCCGTGAGGGTGGGAAGGGTGGGTACGGGTCCATGGTAGACTGCTTAGTCCCGGAAAAATCAACCTTCTAAAAGAGGTGATTGCAATGAAAATGTGCTTGCCTAGGTCCTATCAAAATGGGTTACCCGTTTTTGTGGCAAAGAAAGGAGGAATTAGCAATGAAAAGGTTTGTGGGAATTTGTAGTTTGGCTTTGTTGGTTATGTTCTGTTTGAGCGGGGTCATCTTGGCTCAACCCGAAAGTTTCTGGTTCGAAATACTGAGATCTACTTTTCCTGGAAATCTGAACGAATTTTACTGGGCCGGGTATTCGGTCGAGGGTGAAAGGATCACACTTGCTGGCATACGAGTCCCCACGGGAAAGGTATTTCGGACAGACGCCCCTGTTCAAAATTATCACTCTGAGGCTTTAAATTTTGTGGTTGCTGGATCATACCCGGAGTTTAGTCAAAAATTTCCGGAAGGGGAGTACAAAGCTGGGATCCGTTTGGGGGGTGGACCCATTAAGAGCGCTACATTTCATGTGACCCATACTTTTCCCGATATACCGGTGCTCATCTATCCTACCGATGGTCAAACTGATGTGTCGTTAGCCCCGCTGATTCAATGGGAGCCAGTATACGGGATTGATGATCTGGACTTAGAGATCGAGGGCGGGTATTCTGGTTTTGAGATCGAGCTATCCACCGACGCTACTTCTTATCAATTGCCTGCTGGCATTCTCGAACCAAATAGTGAGTATTCGCTAATGTTGTCTGCTACGATGATCAGGGTGGAGAACCGAGTTGAGAAGGGAAGCCGAGCTATTCGCTGGATATCCTTCACCACTGGAACCGAATAATGGGCCAGGGGGAGACAAGAGGTAACCTTACCTGACTTCGAATAATCGCGGATTAAAGGCAGGGACGCTTTGCCCCTGCCTTTCTTTATTTCAAGATGAAATCGTGAATAGGGTGAGGAGCGGAAGGTATTGATTGGCGAATGAATCATTTACCAATAAGGTATCAATCCGGCGAATCGCTTTTGAATAGCTTATTTTCTCCAAACGAAGCTAGCTCCTGTGGCTCCCAAATTGATTGTAGGAGCGTCACCTTAAGCCAAATACGGAGGCCTGGAAACGGTTTCCCTCCAGTTTCTCCTAATTCTTCCCCGCTCCAAATAATTTCACCTTTAAATCCTCCTGAGACAACCATTTTTTGAAATCATAAGAAAAGAAGAGATATTCAAAGGAAATCCAAGATTTTTTCAGATTTTCAAATTTGGTGATTTAAACAATTGTATGAAATTCCTAAATATTCGAATACATTAGCACATTGACTCAAAGTGTTGCTCTAAATCTAATTGAGCCAAAGGACCCAAAACCAACATTGTAATATATGCCTTTCCGTGTTAACAGATACTTAACAAAAGCAAGAAACAGGCTAGGTGAAAGGGGGTGATTTTTGTTTCAAAGACGGGGTCGGTAATGGGCCAGAGAAGCGGGAGCCGTCGGGAAATGGGCCTGGGTTATCACGCCTCGTTAGGAATAGGCCACGTCCGGTGCGCCGCTCTGCGCAATCCGGGTCACGGCTCCCGCAAGTGACACGAAAAGCCAAACCATCCGTGAGGGTGAGGCAGAAAGCTACGGATCTTTGAATCTTCCCCATAAGAAATGAAAACCGTTAAGATCGATAGACCCAGGGACAAGGACCTCATATTCGAGGGCGAACAAATAGCAAGGATGAGTAATCGGGTTAGAGGGATCATGGTTTTGTGGAGAACGAAAGGCGGTAAATATGTGTTGGAGAGTACGATAGGAAAAGAGAAAAAGGTAGAGATCTATAACTCGCCCAAGGAAGCCTCCTCGTTGATACTGGACACCTATACGTCAGCTGGAAAAAAACTGATAAAGGTTGCGCAATCGAGGGATAAAGCCTTCGAAGGTCTGACTGAAGAAAGAATTGAATGAACGAAGCGGGGGTCGTTGGAAAATGAGCCGTTGACTAATTAGGACGTTCCCCCCTTTCAAAATATGTGCCGCGTCCGGTCCGGCTAGGCATCCCACGCAATGCGGGTCACGGCTCCAGCAAGTGACACCCAAAAGCCAAGCCATCCGTGAGGGTGGGGCAGAAAGCTACGTGGCTACGAGGGGGGTAATCCTCGGAGATTCCGAGATTCGGCATCATAGATCTCTTGTGGGGTCGGTTTGCCGAAGGGAAAGGGGGTGATGAAAGGCGCAAGGAGCGCAGAAAGATTTAGCTATTTATTGTCTTTCTTTTCAAAAAAGGGGGGGAAAAGCCATGAAACAGGTAATTGGGATAATGTTGGCAATCAGCCTCATGCTTTTTGGAAGTACGACAATCGCATCGGCAGCATCACCATTCCTGAAGGTTGCCAAAGCAACAGGCATCGAGATAGTTGAGGAAGATGGCGTAACCATCTGGAAAGGTCCATATGGCGGAAAAATGAAACCGAAGGGCCCTCTGGCTGGAAAAAAGATTGGCTTGATTGTCGGCGCTGAGTTTAGCGATTGGCAAGCCTACTACCTTGCGGAGTTTGTCTCGGAGTTCGGCGGAAGGCCTCAATTTGTGATGGATAATAATCATCTGTGGAAAGAGGTTCGGCCGATGCGTGGGCACGCGAACGAACCCCACGGTATGTGGGGCTTGAATTTGAGTGTCGGTATGGATGGCCTTGGCATCAATGGTGTTAGAACAGAGTTCCCTGTATCGATGCAAAAAGGGAAAGGCTATGCAGCAGAGTGGAAAGTGGCAGATCCCGCAGCATATGATGCTTTCATAATTCTGGGTGGTCACTCTGGCGACATAATGGTAGCCGACGATGTGGCGATGAAGTTCATAAAGGCCGCTGCCGACAGGGGAGTTCCTATGGCTGCTATTGGCGGCGGTATTCTGCCGCTGATTCAGCTTGGCATGCTTAACGGCAAAAAATGTACCGGCAATCGGGTTGTAGACTACATGCTGAGAGAGATTGCGGATTATCGGAGCGAACCGGTAGTGGTGGACGGCAATATCATCACCGGTAGAGATACCGTTGACACACCTGGGGTCCTGAGGGCATTGTGTAAAGTTATGAAGCCCGGTTTTGAAGATAAGCATAAGGATATCCTCAAGGGCAAAAAGGTTATGATTATGGTAACCGAGGATTGGGAGGATATCGAACTCTGTGCTCCTACACTGGAGCTCATGTACAGAGGGGTGGAATATGTGGTCGGATTATTCGAGCCTCAGATGAGATCACGGCCTGCGCTGTTAGGACTGGATGTGAGGCAGGGGAGTTATGGGACGACTGTTCCTTTCCAGGAAATTCCACTCAGCTATTACAGGATCATTAAGGAAGAAGATCTGAGAATGGATGATTTTGACCTCATGTTCATGCCTGGCGCGTTCAATCCCTGGCAGATCACCGTACTACATCGTGATTTCTTGAGAGATGCCTATGCGGCCGGAAAAATCATTGGCGCTATCTGCCACGCCCCGATCCCGCTGGCTGCCGCTGACCTGGTGAGGGGCAAGAAATGCGCTGGATGGCTCGCCTGTGAGCCCTCTATTAAAATTATGGGGGGTGAGTACAGTTGGGATTGGTCGGCTGTTATTGATGGCCGGCTCGTCACCGGGCGTGTTCCCATGGATGTTCCTGAATTCGTGGATGCCATGACTGAAGCTCTTTTGAGACAATAAGGATGTTAATTCATTTCCCCTGTTTTTCTTTGACGAGGAGAAGAGAAGGGGAACGCAATGGAATAGGATATTAACCTACCTCTGACGATGGGTCCTCTGAATAGGGGAGGCACAAGCCTTCCCTATTTTTTTATCTCATGGCGAAATCTACATATCGAGATGGGTTTTATCCCGATTCCGCGTATGATCTTAAATTAATCCTCTTCTTGTCTTAAGAATCCCCCCTTCATACGATCCATTAACTATGATTCAAAGTTGTAAAGTCTAGTGATATTTAAAGATATAAAGGCAGTCAACACCGGGAGCTTAAGGAACACGAGTTATGGGTAAGGCAGGTCTATTCGGCCTGTTTTTTTATTCAACAGGGGGATAGAATACAAGATGTATCAGGCAATTTAGGCGAGATGCCAAAAGGTAAAGATTAGAAAAGCTAATCGATAAACCCAGAGGCCGGGAGAGCTGTCTGATTCAGTTAGCAATAGGTTTTAACTCCTTTTCTTGTCAACTAAGGGCGGAGCTTGACACCCGGTGGGCTGTGTGATCCCCATTTTCGAGAGTCTATTCAAGAATTAAGTTAGGCAGCTTAACGAGTGTTCGTCTCACTCCATTGAAAGGGAAGTCTTTGGGCCGCCGCTTTTCCGCTGTCAACCAAAAATTAACTCAGAGACCAAAAGGAGAGGAATCGATGAAGAAGGCAATTTTCATGATGACGCTTTTGCTTCTTCTTACCCCTTCTCTGTCGTATGGGTTCAGATGCGGCACCAGGGTTGTTGCTGTAGGTGACACCAAGGTTGAGGTTTTGGCCAAATGTGGACAACCCGATCTAATTGAAACGGAGGTGATTCGGAAAGTTCTCACTTCAGCTGATAAGGGCGAGTCACAGAAAATCACTAGAACAGTCGAGATCTGGACATACAACTTGGGCCCCCGTCGGCTTGTAAAGATTTTGAAATTCGTGGGTTCAAAGCTAGTAAGCATTGAGGATGGTGGCTACGGGACTGCTCCGGAGAGAAGTTTAGAAACAATTTCAACGGCTGACAAGATTAGGCTAGTCCAAGCACTACAAGAGATGGCAGAGAAGGGTGAGCTAGTGATATGGAATCCGAATACCAACCAGTCATTCTCTGGCCGGGATATTGAGCAAATTGTGCTCAATGGTAATGCAATTCAAATATCATTGAGCAAAAGCAACAAATAACTCAATCGCTTGCGTAACCACTCGCTACAGTGGGACCCGTTCGACTCAGCGCTCTGCGCCTCGCTCAGGCCGCTGATCTCCAACATTAAGCGCAACATAGGTCTGCCTCTTTTGTCTAATTCAAGATGAAATAGGGCACTTGGCCCCATTCCCGATCATGCAATATTTCTGTCGCAAATAAACAGCGCCAAAGACTCGGAGGAACTGCTTATTTCACAGATGTTAGGAAAATCATGTCGATATATAGTCCCTTTAAGCGAATTCCTTCAAAGCTGCGATTTCTGCTATGTATCTGCAATTTCCAACCCCGCACAAACATTTCGATAGGATTCTCATGTCTTCACCATCGATTGATCATTTTTGCTCAACTTGAGGTTGTCATTATGGGCTGATATTGCCCATTCCCAGATTGGAAGAAGATGAATTAATTAGCTTTAGCCGATTGGCTACTTTGTCGATATGCGGGGGAAATCCTCGATGGGCCGAGGGTCGGCGTAGGTGAATGGTATGGTTAGGAGTATTCAGTTCTCGATGAACGTTACGGTGGATGGAGAGAAATGAATTCAAGAGACGAGCAGATTGATGCTGAAAATCGTGGCTCCTCTCACGAGGTTTTCTTCCCCCGAAAAGACCGTCGTCTCCTTAGTTCTTCTCGTATTTCATCGAGTCGTTTTTTCTGTTCGCTATTCAGCTTCTCCCGTATTGATCCAAAACTGTGATCAAAGAGGTTTTCAAACTCAGGTCGATGTTTTCGTCGTAAATCAAGCAACTTGGCCTGCAATTGATCGAGAATCTTTTCAATTTCAACCCGTTGTGTTTCTGTCAGATCGAGTTCATGAGATAGTTTTTTCATCAATACTACTTTTATTGGCGGACGTTCCCCTTTAGAAAACCGTTCAATTCTATGCTTGAAATATATTCCCGTTGAAAACGACCCAGCCAACGCTCCCAGGAGAAACACAAGCACTATGCCTGCCCATACTTTTAGTTTATTCATATTCCTTCCTCGCTATAGCCCAAACAACTGGACAAAGGTGAATTCCACCGGGTCATCGATGAGTAGTTTCACCATCTCGTAGTCCGGGATGAAATCAAGCGTGATTAACAAGGCGGCCAATACCAGTATTAAGAGGCACGTTACAGGAGCCAAACGCCAGACAGATTGCTCAAAGAGCATGAAGTATCTCTTCCGAGAAGTAATGGGACCCAGACTTCGGATATGACTCATTACCCTCATCTGCCAAAGCTCATCAACTTCAGACTTTCCCTTTTCATGATAAGCTCTCATGAGCAGGTCTTTCAGCCTCGCATAATCCTTTTTAAGGGATTTCACGGTCGTCCCCCCCTAGGCTTCGCCTAATCACGCAAGGAGATCGCGAAGTTTTCTCCGGGCGCGCAATGACCGGACTTTTACATTGGCCACGCTCCAACCCAAAAGATCAGCGGCTTCTCTCCCCGATAGACCCTCCAGGTAGACCAATTCCAAAACCATTCTGTCCCCAGGTGACAATCTGTCCAGAGCCCAGTCCAGCAGCTCTCTGGCTTTCTTCTGAGAATTTCTATCGTCGAACGATTGGCCTGATCGATTTGAAACGACCTTCTCCAGCCACTCCTGGTGTTCTTCGGCAAGAGAACTCATGGGCACCTCTCGAGATCTATACCGTTTTCTCCAGAAGTCATAACAAGCTCTCACCGCAATGGTCG
>Ga0209635_10005474_pt1 | contig 10006 bp, 4 predicted proteins | sample DeeMarSWOR230_32_FD_187463 | JGI IMG/M metagenome (GOLD analysis project Ga0209635, IMG submission 187463) | Marine sediment microbial communities from White Oak River estuary, North Carolina - WOR-2-30_32 (SPAdes) (version 2) | ecosystem: Environmental > Aquatic > Marine > Intertidal zone >...
ACGCCGCGAATTGCCTGTGCCTCAAGTACAGCGCTCCTTTCTCCTCAGCAGTAAATATTTGGCTATCAACCAATTTAAAACTTTTGGAATTAACTTCTATACGCTATGCAGGTTTAAATCAGATTCCGTACAACTTCGCCTAGTTCCCGTCTCAGACTTGACATGCAAACTTGCCTCAGATTCATGATTATCGTCCGGAAACTCAGCTTCAACCCAAAAATCGTAGGTAATAACTCACAACGTCTCAAAGGTTAAATAGTCCAAAAGTGATTGGTTGATTGCTGATGTCTGTTGGGACGGATAGCGAATTTCAAAGACTCCCTTGTCGAAGCGATACTGTTAGTCAAGACTTGTCTAACCACCTTCTGGTTCTGGGTTCCCGTAATCTTTGCTGCATACATGTGGGCTCAATTAGGAATAATGTTTTATGTTCATCCTTTAGCCCTTGCAATCGTCCCATCGGTTTTGATAATCTATGCATTGATACAGGAAGACAGACGCTTTAAAGCACAATACGGGCTTGACAAGAGCCAATCCATAGATACCGGAAAGAAGTTGTTATCAGAAGTGGATATGAGAAAACTGGTAAGCGAGTACAACGCGATGTTGAAGAACGATAAGAAATCACAAGATACTGAGAATTAGTTAGATGATAAGCTGAGAAACATAATCAGAGAAGTCAAGGTTTTCTCTAGTTCATTCTTATAGAGTTGCGAAATGCATACTGCAATCAATAAGGCATTTCAGAATTAAGTGCGCCGCACCTCAACTTCTGCACCGTGTCCATGCAAGCAAATGCAAACAGAAATAGAAGATGGTTCCATAACAGATAAGAAGGAGAGAGAAGAGAATATTTACTGATGCCATATGTATAAACTTAGCCGAATAGTGCTAGTGTTTTCGATATGTTTGTCAATGTTCGTGCCAACGATTTCCGCCAGTGCTCTCAACATCAAGCCATGGGAGCCCTCTGATCACAGAACATCCGATTCAGTTACAGTCAAGTTTGCTTTCCCAATGCCTATTGTGAATGAGAATCTGGAATATGATTCTGTTGAGATGCAAGGCCTGGACAGAGATGGTGCCCCTGGGGAACCGGTTCTGCCTTTTGAAACTGTCAACGTATTGATCCCGCAAGGCAAAGAAATGCAAGGCATTCACATAACTGCTGGTAATAGAAAAAAGCTGGCAGGCAAATTCAATTTAGAATATGGGAAGACACCAATACCCATTTCTTCTGATACCATTGTTGTAGATCGGCCGAATCCATCGATCTATGGTTCTTCAGCTCCATTTCCTCGCACACTGTATTCTCAAGTGTCGGAGCAATGCTGGAGAGGCTATGAAATGGTTCTGCTGACACTTCATCCAGTTCAGTACCTCCCAAAAACCGGTGAATTGTACTATTATGAAACTATGACCGTGACTCTGGATCTTGAGGAGAGAACTGAAACATCTTCACTATTCAGAAATCTGCCGCAGGATAGAACGCTCGCTCTGGCTCTTGTGGACAACCCTGAAACTGCGGAAACATACACTAAGACGGACCCACCCGTTCGACCGACAGCCGTGAACTCCTCAGAGTCATACGACTATGTGATCATAACAAATAATGCCCTAAACTCTTCATTCCAGCCACTAATCGATAGGAAAATCGATAAAGGACTCAACGCAACGACTGTTCTTGTTCAAGACATTTTGAACGATCCAGACTACTTCTGCGACGGATTGTTCGGTGATGGATGTGGCTCAAGCGCGTTCAACGATACTGCTGCTCGCATAAGAAACTTCATAAGAGATGCGTATCAAAACTGGGGAACGGAATACGTTCTTCTCGGGGGAGACACTGAGATTATTCCCGCGAGAGGCGTCTACGGCTTTGTTGATGTGGAAGACCCACCGTCTCCGTTTACAGCTGATCGAAATATGCCGTGCGACTTGTACTATGGGGCGCTTGACGGAAGCTGGAACAAGGACAACGACACAGTGTTTGGGGAAGGTGTTTACATGGCTCCAACAAACAGCCCAGAAAATGGCACAGCTGGAGAAGAAGCAGATTTCTTCGCGGAAGTGTACATTGGAAGAGCCCCAGTAAATACAGCAGAGGAAGTAACGAACTTTGTGAACAAAACTTTATGGTATGAACAAAATTCAGACGATGACTACTTGAAGAAAGCGTTGCTGATCGCCGAAAATCTCGACGCGGAGACTGAAGCGGCAAACAGTGTAGACCTCACCACAGAACACTTCCCTCAGTACACCATGACGAGACTGTACGAGAGGGATGGCACTTTCAGCCGACAAGCCATTATCAATGAGATACACGAGGGTACTCACATATTACTGCACGACGGACACACAAATCCCACGACTATGATGGAGTTGACTAGAAACGAGGTTGACACCTTCAACAACACTGAATACTTCTTTGGCTATTCCCTAGGATGCAGCGCTGCAAAGTTTGAAGTCGCCGACTCGATCATAGAACATTTCGTCTTCAATCCTAACGGCTCTTTTGCTTTCATAGGAAACTCTAGATACGGTTGGTATTATATAGGCTCATTATTAGGGCCAGGAGACCAGTTTGCCAGAGCATTCTTTGACGTCTTGAACAACACTGCAAGAAATATAGGGAAGGCTTTAGCGCTATCGAAGGAAGGCTTTGCTGGTAAGATGTCGGCCATTCGATGGACCTACTTCGTGCTCAACCTCCTCGGAGATCCTGAAACGGAAATAGTCACTGATCTCATGGCACCAACAGCCCATCTGGACACCGACCCTTCTGCAGATAGATTATCTTACGCCGTTCTGAAAGGAGATGCAAACCTTAAGGGCATAGCAAGAAGAGGAGCAGCGGTTGGAGCAACATTCGATAACTACACAATCGAATACGGAGTAGGAAAAGCCCCCACGACATGGGACACTCTTGGAATGACCCTAACTAACAGTGGTGAGAGCGAAATCACAAACGATGTGTTAGCCGTTTGGAACACAAGACTTGCCCACGCTTACTATATCTACACGCTTAAGTTAACCGTGTATGATGAGAATGGCCGAATTGGAGAAGACAAGTGGATTATCAGAGTTGAACCACCAACTGCCGTCCAAGTGGATCCCCAACTGACCGAAGTACTGGTTCCTCAAAATTTCACGATTCAGGTCGAGATCAATTACGTCAAAGAACTTTACGAACTAGAGATCAACTTTAGTTGGAACACTGCGCTCGTAGACTATGTAAGCCATACAGCATACAGCTTTCTACACGACCCTGTCACCGAAGATGAGGTAAATGAGACCACAGGAAAGTACTGGATCTGGTCAAAATCTCAATATCCAGCGACACCCTTTGATGGAAGCGGAACCGTCTTTGAAATGACTTTTCAAGCCAAAGCTGCAGGCACATGCATTCTCAACATATCTTCTAGTGAACTACTGAAACGATTTGAGGTACCAATAACCCACGATGTGGTTAGCGGCACAGCTGAAATCTCACCTGGCGTCCATGACATTGCTGTGACAAATATTTCAGCCTCCAAGACCATCGCGTGTCAAGGACTGTGCGTTGACATATATGTGACGGCTGAAAACCAAGGCAGTTACAGTGACAACTTCAATGTCACCGCCTACGCAAACGAAACTGCCATCGACACAATGCAGGTCTCACTGACTAGCTACAGCCAGATCGAGATAACCTTCACGTGGAACACGACAGAATTCACTATAGGCAATTATACTATAAGTGCGAACGCAACTGTCGTAGCCGGCGAAACTGATGTAACAGATAATAACTACACAGATGGCACAGTTACCATATTAGAGCCCAGTTTTGATGTTGCCGTCGTAGATGTCAGTCCTTATAAAACTATTGTAGGAGACGAATACGCATTGTCAATCAACGTAACTGTGGAGAATCAGGCTGATCTTACCTGTAGCTTCAATGTAACGGCTTTCGCAGATATGAACGTAACGGTCATCGGAGACGAAATTATCATCGGAATTCAAAGTGTTACGTTGACAGGTGAAAACTTCACCACCATTGTCTTCGTATGGAACACGTTAGGCATAGCTCATGGCAACTATACCATAAGCGCTTATGCCACCCCACTTGAGGCCGAAGCAGACTTAGAAGACAATACTTACGTAGACGACTGGATAGTCGTTACTATTCCAGGCGACCTAAACGGCGACTTCGATGTGGATCTCTATGACGCCGTTGCACTGCTGACTCGATATGGCGCTAAGAAAGGTCAACCAAGCTACGATCCTATCTGCGACATAGACGGAGATGGAGACATCGACCTGTACGACGCAGTAAAACTGCTCACGAATTATGGGAAAAAAGACCCATAACCATACCCCTTTTTTATTGAAGTATTTCTGCAGTGGCGTGCTGAATCTAGCCTATGCTCGTTGATCATTATTGCTGACGAGTCAGCCGTGACTGTTGGCAAAATCTTTTCTGTTGGGGAATTGAATTCAAGCTTTCCAAAAACTTAAATTAAGGCAGAGTGGATGTAATGAACAAAACGGTGATAGTATGAATCTCGGAAAGATGTTCAAAATGCTCGTTATGACACTCCTATTCATTAGCTTGAGTCTCACAATAGTTCCCAGACTGCAAATCGCACAAAGCTCACCTGACCGGACCGGGTTGCCTACATATTGGCCTTCCGTCTATTTTTGTGATGGAACAGCTTACAGCTACAATGAAACCTTCACGGGCAAGGTTGGCGACGTAATCACTGTCGCCTTGGTAGTTTCTAATCTTACTGACAACGTCTTTGTTGATCCTGAAAATCCGACGATTACGTATCCTCTAGGCAATCTTGACGGCTTTGACGTTCAGGTTTCTTGGGATCCAACAGTTCTGAAGCACATCAACCACACCTTGACGGTACCTGTCGAGAAATATTCAAATCCTATTCCTCCCAGTCCTTACGCCGGGATACTGCACGAAGAGGCATATAGATTAATGGACGTAACAGATGAGAATGATGCTATTCCGAATTCTGAGCCTGGAACCATGGCTTGGTACTCCTACGCCATAATGCCTGGCGCAGCCCTTTTCAACGATAACGGCACCTTTTTCATAATGACCTTCAACGTGACAAAACGCGGCTCTTCTCCCTTGAAGTTGACGAACACTGATCTGTCAGGTGAAGGAGGAACGCTTCGGGCTATGAAGTGCCACACTTTCGACGGTGTCTTCCGCACCGCTGACGCTCCTATGGCAGACTTAACGTTTTGGCCCAATATAGGAGTAGTTGATAAACCTGTAATCTTTAATGCCTCAGCCAGCTATAGCCCCGAAGAAAACGTTTCCATTTCTAAGTACGTTTGGGATTTTGGTGACAAAAACATCACCACTGTAAATGATCCGATAATTACCCATGCATATAACAGGAGTAGAACATACACGGTTTCGTTGGTGGTAGAGGATTCCAATGGAGTACGCAGCAGTCCGAAAACAGAACAGGTGAACGTTGTAAGTAAGAGAAATTTGAAGGTAGCTGATGTTTCACTTACGCCTGCTGATTTGGTCCTTGTGAACAGAACGGTTGACATTGAAGTCAGGGTTGAGAACGACGCGAAGGATGTTGACGAGAACTGCACAATGAAAGCCTACTATAACGCAACTGCGGTCAACTGGACCGACATTTCAACCACTAACTGGATAAAGATTGGTGAAATCAATACGTCGATCTCAAGGGACTCGTTCTCAATTGAAAGTCTGATCTGGAACACGACAGGCGTGCCACAGGCTGACGTATACTACTACGTCCTAGCTAACGCCACCTTAGTTCCTTATGAAGATGCAAAGGATAACATTTTGACTTCCATGGACCCAATCCTCATCACGTCAACAATGTTACATGATGTTGCAATCAAGAAATTCGAGTTCGGATGGGGGGACTCCTTTAAACACCCGGTACTTGACGGTGAAACAACAAAATTTCAAATAACCGTTCTAAATGCAGGAACAGAAAGCGAAACAGCAGTCAATGTAACGCTTTACTACAATGGGTCCATGCTAAAAAACTGGACTATATCAATGTCATATGGAAACACGACAAAGTTAGCGTGTACACGACTGTTCGAACCTGGCTCCTACAACATAACTGCCTTGGCAACTATAAAGGAGGATGAGCATTTAGACGACAACCGTAAACAAGGGACCCTGCGGATTATTGAAACCCCAAAACTGAATTTCACATTTGAACCTAAGAAACCCTATGTGAATCAAACAGTCTTCCTCAACGCTTCAGCAAGTTTCCACGCAGAATCTACAGCCTCAATAACACAGTATAAGTGGTACATATATGACCCTGGAGGTATAATAGTCAAGACCTATAGCGGCCCAGACCTGATCAACATAACCTACCAGTTCGGAGAAGACGGTCAGTGGCAAGTGGTTCTCTCCGTCCAAGACAGTTATAACATCGTGTATACGAAAGACCGTCCTTTGACCTCAGCATATCAGATAAATGCAAGAATTAACGTACAGCCTTCACCAGGATTTCCTTTGGAATACATACTAGTAATAATCGCCATAGTTGTTGCAGTATTAGCAGTCTTAGCAGCTTTCATTTACCGTCGACGACGACGCACATAACATAAAACCCACATCTTTTTTCTTTTCTCTTCTATAGTGCAAATGAGAAAAAAGGGGAGAATCTTAGATGTCTACTTTTTCTTGGGGAATTTCTTTGTTGCCACGATAGCTACGGCTGCTAGCAGTAGAGGTAACATCGCAAGCAATCCGCTGAATTCTGGTATCGCCTGGAAGGTACTGTTGTCTACAGCGTTGGGTAGGCGAATTACGCAGTTTCTCCCGAACCATGGGGAGTACAGTCGTTCTGGGTGTGCAAATCCCGCGATGTCTACTATGATTGAGTCGGTGTAGTAGTAGTCGCCCGGAACTAGGTCTTGAACGCATGGTTTCAGAATGACTTTTATGTCTGTGGATAGGGCATCTACTTCATAGTCTCGGACGAGCCCATCTGTGCTATTCAGTGTAATAACATCACCGATACTTATGGTTCCGCTACTGTCAGCATCGTCAAACGCAATCAGATTCCAAGTGACGCAGTACCGTGGGTACACTTCGTGCCAAGAGGTGTTGGTTGGGTCGCTTAGAACCAAGAAGTCTGCATAGTCACCTTCAAACTCTACATAGTAAGGTCTAGGATCGGGTTCGGCGCTGTAATCTATTGTCAGATATGAACCAGCAGTGTAGTTTATCCACCATGTTGAGTTAACAGGCCAAGCTGGATCATCGTGGCCCATGTACCCTAGTACATACCAGCCTTCAAGTTCGCATGGGTAGTCTGGCTCGAACCACCACTCACATGGCGGTTCTGTTTGGAAGCAGCCGAATCCGCCTGGCGAGGATCTTTCTGTGCCGTTCGGGAACTTCACGTAGACGCTTTGGATGCTAGTTGCAGTGTAGTTGATGGGTGGCCATCCGCTCAACGTATCTCCATTGACGTCAATCCACTCTTCGTTGGTTATGTGGACATCTACTGGCGTGACAAGTTCTACTAGGTCATCATCTGCATGGACCTTATAATCCACGCCTTCAGTGAGGACCCTTGAAGTGTCGTTTGCCACGAAGTTAGCGGTGATGCTGTTTACGCTGGTGAATGGATATTTCAGTGTGAAGTTGCCTGTCCAGTCAGCATGCCCTTGTCCATCAAATCCGTAGATGCTCTCAGTGGTTCTGCCTGGCAATCCGCAGTAATCCAATCCATCCACAGTCCAAGAATCTGTTGGCCACACGTAATCGTCTTGGCAGGCGAATGGGTCCTGTGTTAGTTGCAAAGTTCCTGTTATGTCGTCTACACGGTAGTCGTGCCATTTGAGAGTGTCTTTGTTCAGCAGGATGACTTGGTCGCCCACGCTGAGTTCACCGTCGCTGTCCACATCCTCCCAACCAGTAAGGTTGAAACCCAGTCCATATCGGGATACAGGGAAAACTGTAAGCCATTCAGTAGTAACAGGCATCGACAGATCGACAACGCCAGCTTCAGCGTCGAGTACGTACCAAATTTGTTTCAAAAGCGGGTTCTCCAAATCTAAAGGTCCTTCTGGATAGAGTTCAGATTCATAAATGACGTTAAAGTCGATTGTAGCTATCCGTGTAGTGCAATTGACTGGGTCGTGTGTTGCACCTAATCCCATGAAAGCTATATGAACCGAACCTTCTGCGTTGTCGATATCTTTAGCAAGCTCGAACGTGCCGTCAGCCCAGAACGCTCCGAAATCACCGTCAGGATCGATATCAATGCCCACGGCTTCGATCAACGTTGTATTGAAGTTCAAGTAGAAGTCGCATCCTGCAACGTCCCAGAAGGGATCTAGGGCTGCACCATCAGCACCAAGCAACGTAATGTTCAGACTGAAGGTTTCGTGCATACCAAGCCCTGTCACAAAGTCAGGGCTTACTTTCAACATTGGGCTTGCTGGGTACTCTATCTCAAACTTGCGTGGATGAAGTGTTATCTCAAGGTCTTGAGCCGTATGGGGGATCGGTGAGGGCACAGAATCTGAAATATCGGTTTTAAGGAAGTGGATTTTGATGGTATTACTGCCTTCATAGTTGAATGGTTGGTTTGTGACGTTGAATGTGAAAACGCAGATGGTCCCGCTTCCGTTGAAAAGGGCTGCGCCAGGCATTATGGCGTAGCCGATCCAAGCCATGGTTCCAGGCTCAGCTGAAGGTATAGCATCATCCTCATTTACAACTTTCTTCAGTTGGAAGATTGGTTCATGTAGGATCCCGGCGTAAGGGCTTGGTGGCTGCGCGGCTGGATAGTCTTCTACTGGCACAGTGACAGTGTAACCAGTATAACTTATCCATTCGGTGGTCCAGTTGAACTGAACGTCGAAACCAAAAAGCCCTAGGTCAGAGGTGAGGTTTGTATCTTCGACAACAACAGCAACACTAAATGTTGAGTTTCTTATGTCAGGCATCGTTACAGGGTCCCCTAATTCACTGACGTCCGAAACCGCTTTGATGACAATTTCCTCAGACAGCAGAGGTGCAGGCGCAGGCATCACGTATGCAACTACTATTCCGAGAATCAACGTAGATAAGATGCAAGAAATTGCTATCAGTGATTTTCTCTTCATTTTGACACCTTTCTCCCTAGTATCTGTTAATGTATATTTGAATTTTACTATGTTGTAATTCATGTGTATGGCGTGTTTGAAGAAAAGAGCCAGACGCAGCCTAAGCGATAGTTGTGTTCTCGTTCGTTTTTATAGAAAAGGGGGGATGTATTTTTTGCTTTTCGACGTTTCTAGCAACTTTTGCCGTATGTGACTAATAAAGTTACGGCGTCGTATAGGTTTATGATGCCCCATTCTGGTGCCAAGTCTGCTTCGGGATTCCAGTCAGGATCTCCTTCTCGTCTTCCGTATATGGTACTCAGTGCAGTAGCATCATAAAGATCTACTTTGCCATCTCCGTTGATGTCGCCCAGCAATTTGATTTTGACCCAACCGTCAGTGAAGATATTGTTGTCCGGATTGAGTTCATAGGGGACAGGGCTGGCTTCGGCCCAAATGGTGAAGTTGCTGCACGGGGTTAACCCTGTGGTGTTCCAGCTGAACGTGAGAGTGACGTTTGTCCAAGGATCAACAGTAACAAGTTGTGTTTCTATCGGGTTATCGTCATAGTAAAGTGTGACGTTGAAGGTTTCAATGGTCATGTTGCCTCTATTCATAGCCGTGACGTCTATTGTCACTATTCTTCCTGAGTATACTTTGTTTGAAGATGTTACGTTAACGAAGGCGATGGCTACGTCTCTCAGCAATGTGGCGAAGAAGCCGTCTTCTACTTCATGTGGCATGGAGTGGCCGGATGGGTCACTAATTCTAGTGTTATGCAAATCTAGGACTGTTTGGCCATAAGCTTGTATCTGGAAAGTTATTTCGGTTACTGTTTTTGCGGTGTAGATGGAGATTGGCTCGGCGGGTGGGTAGTACTGAACTCTAACCCATA
>Ga0209635_10005476_pt1 | contig 10002 bp, 6 predicted proteins | sample DeeMarSWOR230_32_FD_187463 | JGI IMG/M metagenome (GOLD analysis project Ga0209635, IMG submission 187463) | Marine sediment microbial communities from White Oak River estuary, North Carolina - WOR-2-30_32 (SPAdes) (version 2) | ecosystem: Environmental > Aquatic > Marine > Intertidal zone >...
CGGGAGATCTTAGAAGCCAGTGCGGAGCGTGGGATTGAAACATGACACTCGATAACCGCATCAGCTATGAAAGGGATTTATCCTCGCAGTATATCCATTCAGACAACGATTTCTCACAGGGACAGATGATATGGATGACTTAAGCGGTCAGGAAATTCGAGGCTACAAGCTGATCGAACGTATCGGCGAGGGTGGGTTCGGTGTCGTCTACCGCGCTGAGCAGCCAGCCGTCGACCGCGAGGTGGCGATCAAGGTCATCCTACCGGAGTTCGCCGAGCACCCCGAATTCGTTCAGCGTTTCGAGGCCGAAGCCCGGATGGTCGCCAAACTCGAGCACCCCCATATCGTGCCACTCTACGACTACTGGCGGGATGAGAATGGTGCCTTTCTTGTGATGCGCTGGTTGTCGGCTGGAAATTTACGGGAAGCGCTCGAGCGTGGCCCTTGGGATCCAAAGACTACTGGCCAATTGTTAGAGCAAATCACCGAAGCGCTGAACGTGGCGCACAAGCAAGGTGTGGTTCATCGAGATTTGAAGCCCGAGAACATCCTTCTTGATGAGGAGGGTAATGCCTACCTCACGGATTTCGGCATCGCGAAGGATTTGGGTGGGGAGGGGTTGACACAGACAGGCAAAATCGTTGGATCGGTGGATTACCTGGCACCTGAGCAGGCTAAGAGCGAGGAAGTTACAGCGAGGACCGATATCTATGGGCTGGGTGTGCTGCTGTATGAGATGCTGTCGGGTGAGCATCCCTTCTCTGGGTTGACACCAGTGCAGATGATCCAGAAGCATCTCAATGAGATCTTGCCATCGATCAGGGTGCCATCCTCGAAAATGTCAAAAGCGTTGAACGGGTTGATCCAACGTGCCACGGCTAAGGAGCCTGCTAAGCGTTATGCCAATGTTTCGGAGATGATGGAGGCCTATCGGCGAATCTTATCCTTGGACAAGGAGGATGTTGAACCTCGGCTGCCAGCCTTTCTTGAGAAAGCGGAGAAGGAACTGGAACATGAACGACCTGTATTTGTGGGACGTGAGCAGGAATTAGCCCAACTGAATAGCTATTTACAGAAGGCAGTCACAGGTCAAGGTCAAGTTGTATTCATCACAGGGAATGCCGGGCGGGGCAAGACCGCCTTGCTTCGGGAATTCGCAAAGCGCGCGCAGGAGGAACGTGGAGAGTTATTGATCGCCTCGGGGAACTGCAACCCTCATACGGGTGCTGGCGATCCTTACCTTCCCTTCCGTGATGTGCTAGGAATGCTCACTGGGGATGTCGAGAGCCGATGGGCAGCTGGAACGATCACACAGGATCACGCCCGTCGATTGTGGAGCCATCTTCCAGCAACCATTGAGGTGTTGATCGATAACGGTCCTGATTTGATCGATCTGTTTGTATTTGGTGGCGATCTGGTAAAACATGCTGCAGCGGCTACTTTGGATAAAGCGCCGTGGACGGATCGATTGCGAGTTTTGGTCGGTCGAGAAAGGGCTAAACCAGGCGAGCTGGAACAGACCCACCTTTTTGATCAATACGCAAATATGTTGTGTGAGCTGGCGGCTCAAAGTCCCTTGGTGATCATTTTGGATGATCTTCAATGGGCGGATACGGGGTCCATCGACCTGATCTTCCATCTCAGTCGACGAATTGAGGGAGCAAGAATCCTTATTACCGGTGCGTATCGTCCCGATGAGGTGGTTCTGGGGAGAAACGGTGGGCGACATCCATTGGAAAAGATGCTTACGGAGATGAAGCGCTACCTAGGTGATATCTGGATCGACCTAGGTGAAAAGGGAGATGTTGAAGATCGAGGGTTTGTTGATGCTTTTTTGGACACAGAGCCAAATACGTTGGATGAGGATTTCCGTCAGGCATTATATCGGCACACGAGTGGCCATCCGCTTTTCACCATCGAACTGTTGCGCGCGATGCAGGAGCGGGGGGATTTGATCCGTGATGAACAGGGGCGTTGGATCGAAGGTCCGGCGCTGGATTGGGGCACGATGCCACCAAGAGTCGAAGGTGTGATCGAAGAGCGTGTGGGTCGATTGGAGGCGGAACTGCGTGAGATCCTTTCCGTGGCCAGTGTGGAGGGCGAGGATTTCACCGCCCAGGTCATCGCTCAGGTTCAAGAAATTGGTGAACGACAACTTCTGCGTGGACTTTCTCAAGAACTTGAGAAGCGACACCGTCTTGTTCGAGTGGGAAGTGAAGTGAGGGTTGGCCGCCATCACCTATCTCGATACCAGTTCGCGCACACCCTCATCCAGCGGTATCTTTATAACGAACTCAGCCCCGGAGAGCGTCGTTTGCTACATCGAGAGATCGCTACCGTGCTTGAGGAGCTCTACGAAGGACGCGAAAGTGAGATCGCCGTACAGTTGGCTCGACATTATACCGAGGCGGGGGAAGCAGGGAAGGCGATCGAGAACTTGCTCAAAGCTGGGGATAACGCACGTGCACTATATGCGCATCGGGAAGCAATTGATTATTACGAAAGGGCTTTGGATTTCCTTAGAGAACAGAAAGAATACGATCGAGCGGCTAGGACGCTGATGAAATTGGGCTTGACCCATCACCTGGCCTACAACTTTGAAGATGCTCGACAGGCATACGAGGAAGGGTTTGCACTCTTGCTACGCGCGGGAGAGGAGATTGATGAGGGCTTGATGGAACCCGCGCCTCATCCGTTGAGAAATGACCATTTGATAGAACCATCTACACTTGATCCCGCGCTGGCTTTTGACGCCTACTCGGCGGATGTGATCGCGCAACTCTTTAGCGGTTTGGTCACGCTCACACCTGAATTCGAAGTCGTGCCTGAGGTTGCAAGAAGTTGGGAGGTATTGGAGGGTGGGCGGAAATACATTTTTCACCTACGAGACGATTTCACCTGGAGCGACGGAATCCAAGTGACGGCTCATGATTTTGAGTATGCTTGGAAACGGATGTTGGATCCTGTTTTGGGTTCCGACATTGCCCAGTTGCTATACTACATCAAAGGCGCTCGAGCTTTCCATCAGGGCGAAGCGACGGATCCCGCTTCTGTAGGAATAAAGGCGTTGGACGACATGACGCTGGAGCTTGAACACGAGGATCGGGTCGGTTATGCCCTGCACTTGCTTTCGATGGGATTCCCTGTGCCCAGGCATGTCGTTGAGGAACAAGGAGAAGCTTGGACTGAGCTGGATAATCTGGTCACCAACGGTCCGTTCCGCTTGGAGGAATGGATACCGAGGGAATCGATGACTTTGACTCGTAACCCTGATTATCCTGGCGGGTTTCCTGGTAACGTGGAACGGGTGGAGATATGTTTCTTGGATCAGCCCCAGAAGCTAAAAATGTATATGAACGGCGACCTCGATCTTTATTGGATTTGGCCTCCTTCCACTGAGAATGATCGCGCGAGGCAGCTGTTTGCGGGGGAGTACCTCTCCACACCCTCACAAATGACATCGTATGTGGGATTTCACACAGGTCGGCCGCCCTTTGATGACCCTCGCGTTCGTCAGGCTTTCGCTCTGGCCACCGATAAAGTGAATCTCGCCAATGTAACCATGAGAGGTTTTGAATTCCCTGCGATGGGTGGCTTCGTTCCGCCGGGATTACCCGGACATAATAAAGAAGCCAGCCTCCCGTTCGATCTTGAAAGGGCGCGAGAACTCCTGAAGGAAGCTGGTTATCCTAAAGGTATTGGTTTCCCCTCTGTTGAGTTCTTTTATGCTGCGGGCTGCATGAGATCTCCTAGCTTGGTAAAACAATGGCACGAGAACCTCGGGGTAGAGATCAAGTGCGAGCAATTTGAGTGGAGTCAGTTTATAAAACGGCTTAACCAGGAACCACCTCATATTTACGCGATGGCCTGGGCTGCAGATTATCCTGATCCCGATAATTTCTTGAGAACGGCGCATTTCCAAGGACTATGTCGGTGGCGTAATGTGACCTACGAGAACCTGGTAGAAGAGGCGCGTCGGGAGATTGATCAAGATAAGCGCATGAAGATGTACCACGAGGCGGAGAGAATCCTGGTGGAAGAGGTTCCGATCATCCCTCTCACGTACCCTCGCTTTCATGTGCTGGTGAAACCATGGGTGAAAAAAATCCGAGCGGTAGGAGCATTAAGAGCGTGGTACAAGGGGATCATCATCGAGCCGCATTAGGATTTTATACTTAGAGGATTAGCAGACAAAAGGCGTCTTGATCTGATCAGTAAGTTAGATATTTGGCTGAATTTGTCGAGGAACTTCAGCCAGGATTGGGATCTGGGGGCTGGTTACAAACTGCGATGAATGAGCGAGTAGGCTTTTCTCATTCGTCATATCTTTACAAGAGCATTCCACGAATCTTCCTCATACAAAATATCAACAAGCCTGCGATTGAAAGGATGAGTGCTGAGATGAATCGTTGGGTGAAATACCTGATCTTCATCCTCCTGATGATGGGTGCTGGATATTTCTTTGGAACGATTTGTAACCAGATTAGCGAAGTCGATCAGCTACTCAACGCCCCCGCGATAGATCTGCTTTATCTACTCCTATGGTTCCTCCTATCGCTCGCATTGATGATGATAGGTTCGGGTCTCGTGGCGGCTCTCTTAAGACCCTTATGGGTAGCAGCCATCGCTTTCGTCCTCAGCGGTTTCGCCATTCTGCTCGGCTGGCAGATTACGCTTGTTAGCGGGGTTCTGGTGCTCGTTTTCGCGGTCGTCGGTGTCGTGTATACAAACAATATCATGCAAGGTTTTGAGAAACAGGCCGATTTCAGCGTGCGACCTATTGGTCAAAACCAGAATATCCTGTCACTAGGGCTCATCCTGGTCGCTTGTGGGAGCCTTTTTCTTGGGTTTCGAGACTATGTTGCACGTGAAGGGCTTACGATCCCTGATCGCTATATTGAACTCCTGATGGAGCCGATGGAGAAACAGATTGTGTTACGTGCTCCTGAAGAGGGGGGTCAGGAGATGGTCGTTCAATTCAGGGAGGAATTCCGAAACTTTATAGATGGGTTTTTCGATGAGACAGTGAAGCCTTATGAGCGATATATACCGTTGATAGTCTCTGGAGGGTTGTTCTTCAGTTTGTACACCATTACCAACCTGATTACTTGGTTACCAACTTTGATTACTCAAGCCATTCTCACACTACTCATATCGTTAGCTATCGCAAGGTTTGAGATTGAAACGCGTGAGGTACGCCGATTGAGGATGGATTGAATTGATCCCTGATCGAGCCTGTTCTTGTTGGAACAATCGGTCATGAACCGTAGAGCCCTCTTAAAGGAACATAAAGGACTTCGCAAATTGTAAGCTTTTGGATGCCCCTTTCACTTTTTTCGTAGAGAACAAGGTCTTGAACATCACCTTTAACCACCGGTGAAATGAGCCTCCCACCTATCTTCAGCTGATCGATCAAAGGTGGTGGGATAGAGCCGCATGCAGCCGTGATGGCGATCGTGTCGTATGGGCTCAAGTCCTTATAACCCTGACCACCATCCGCATTCACGAGGACAATATCATCGTAGCCTGCACGCTCGAGATTTCCCTTGCCGTATTCAAAAGTAAGAGGATCGATTTCTACCGAGACGACAAGCCCTTCTGATCCGACGACTTCTCTCGCAACCGCTGCACCATAGCCAGATCCCAAACCGACCTCGAGAAACTTATCCCCCTGGTCCAGCCCTAAAGGTTCATAGAACAGAGGATAGCTGTGAGGACATGAAATGGTCGCTCGTTCACCGGGAAGGGGAAAAGGGACTTCAAGGTAGGCGTAATCGCGATAATTTTCTGGGATGTAGTCTTCCCGGGGGACTTTCAGCAAGGCATCCTTGATGCGATCAGATTTAAGGAAATCATGCTGAATGAGCCAGGTGACTTTAGCGGTCCTTTCGGCCTCGAATTCCTCTTTGGTTTTGATGGGTTCGGTGGGTGGGGGTATGATCCAGCCTCGCATTTCAACCTCGATTTAGGTGTCTATGATCAATACCATTTTAAGTGGAAAATAACCGCCGTGTGCGAAGTATAGAGTCTAATGTTTCAATTATGAATCCATAATGTCATTCTGAGCCGAAGCGAAGCGTAGGCGAAGAATCCCTATGATGAGGCTTTTACATTTATTGCACCTTAGGGATACTCACCAATCGAGTGCGATGTCGTCGCGCCTATCACTTGGTCCAGGCTTTCCGATGTGAGTGTAATCAATGTAGGGGCAATTCATGAAGCAGTGCAGCACCCTGAGCTTGTCGAAGGGTGCGTTGTTACAATGGCGTCATCCTTTGACAGGCTCAGGATGACTTCCTTATACATGAATTGCCCCTACGTCCATGGTTTGGAATAGGGGGACAATAATCCTGTGCATCGATTTTGTATTACAAATGAAGATATTCCCATCATAACCTGATCGGAGATCGTGGGTTGTAAATGCTGATTGTGAATCGATGGAGAGGATTCACACAAAATTAGGATTGATCCAAAGTATGTGGCTTGAATTCCCCGAAAGGAGTCCCTTTGTCCCGCATCAGTCGTTATGCTTGGCGCACGTTGGGTCTGCTCGTTCTGGCGAACTGGTTTAATTTCTACAACCGGCATATCGTCTCGGTGTTGGCAGAGTTGATTAAAGCTGAGTTCAGCCTGACAGACGCGCAGGTGGGTGGGATTAACAGCGCGTTCGAACTCACTTACCCCTTAGGGGCGGTAACCTTAGCGATCATAGCCGATCGCTGGGGCAGGCAACGGATCATCGCTTTTGTGGTCTCCCTTTGGAGTGTGGCGACAACCCTCACTGGCGTGGCGGGATCCTACTTATCCCTTCTCCTGACCCGTTTGGGTGTGGGTGTTGGTCAGGGTGGATATGGACCCTCGGCTCTGGCAGTGCTAGCGGAGACCTTTCCAGCCACATTTCGAGCGCAGGCGGTCGGCATTCATGCGGCGGGTTTGTTCCTGGGCTCCGCTGCAAGTTATCTAGTAAGCGGTTTGATCGCGCAAGCATTAGGATGGCGGGCATCATTTCTCGTCGCTGGTCTTCCAGGATTACCCCTGGCGTGGTTCATCTGGCGGTTACGCACCCGCGAGAAGGAGAATTCAGAAGCTCAAAAAAAACCAGCCACACTATCAACACCGCGGCTTACGCTGGATGAGTTTCGTCATCTATTCAACGTACCAACCTTGCGGATTGTTTACGCCAGTGGAGTCCTGGTCTACCTCGCCACTGGAGGATTGACCTTTTGGATGCCATCATTCTTGCAGCGTTATCATGGTTACACGCTGGCATCAGCAGCGACGGTTACGGGAGTGGCACTCGTTTTGATCGGTGTGGCTGGAGTATTAGCTGGAGGTTGGCTAGGTGATCATTTGAGCCAGAGACATCCCGGAGGAAAACTGATAACCATGGGTCTTGGCCTGGCCATAGGAACGCCATTGGGTATCATAGGTCTCCTCGCGGCAAATCGCACTTTGTTCTTGATTACCGTCGGAACGGCATTGTTTCTCCTTTCGTTTAATTCCTCCTGCAATGGACCTCAGATCCACGATGTGACACCATCTGCGTTTCGTGCGACGGCTCAAAGCATTTTCCTTTTTCTTGCACACATATTGGGGAACCTCGCATCAGCACCCCTTATCGGCTGGCTGTCGGATGTCGGATATGATCTGCGAATTGGCATGGCATCCTTCGCATCCCTCGGGTTTGTGGCAGCACTGGTGATGCTTTGGGGGGCACGATTCGCTGTTCAAGATTTTCAAGCGTTTGAGAGTGACATTGCCTCGATATAGGTGCATACTTTGGGGTAAGCTTCTACGCAGGCTAAAGCCAGCGGCTACAGGTTACAAAGAAGGAAGTGATCAGAATTGAGGAGGCATGGTATGACCTACGAATTAACAGATCGCGTAGTCATCATCACGGGCGGTTCACGGGGTATCGGGCGAGCGATGGCATTGGCGTTTGCCGAAGCCGGGGCCAGGGTGGTCGTAGCTAGTCGCAAACAAGAGGGCGTCGACGCAGTGGCGGCTGAGATCGAGTCTCGTGGAGGTAACGTGTTGGCGATTGCTACCCACATGGGAAAAGAAGAGGCCGTCGCGGATTTGGTTGAGCAGACTGTAGAGACCTTCGGTGGTGTCGATATCGCCATTAACAACGCGGCCACCAACCCCCATTTTGGACCAATCTTGACCGCGACCACCGCCTTATGGGACAAGATTTTGGAGGTCAATCTGCGGGGAGCATTCTTCCTATGCCAGCAGGTGGCTCCGATCATGGAGGAGCGGGGTGGGGGCGTGATCATCAACGTGGTTTCGACCGCAGGATTCCGACCTTCGCTGGGATTAGGTATCTATAGCATTTCTAAAGCCGGGCTCATCATGATGACCAAAGTCTTAGCGATGGAGTTGGGTCCCTCAAAAATCCGGGTCAACGCCATCGCTCCTGGTGTGATTAAAACCCGATTCAGTCGAGCTTTATGGGAGTCTGACGCCATCTCTCAAGCAGTTCGTGATGCGACCCCACTTGGTCGCTTGGGCGAGCCGGGAGACGTTGTTGGGGCGGCTCTCTTTTTGGCTTCTCCATTATCAGAATTTGTAAACGGGGATATTCTCGTCATCGATGGGGGAATGAGGGTATCGGGTGGAATGGGGTGAGTAGAAGGATCTTTGTCTGTAGAGGTGGACCCTTATAAGACCCCCAAAAAACGATGGTATGGCCGTATGTGTGAGACACAGGTAGAAGAGGGATTCGTGTCGCGAGACCAAGCGTGGTGTTAGGGGTTATAAGTGAAGAGGAGCACTTGTGTGCTACGGGGTTGGTTTAAATCAGGTTGAGGCGGTCTTTCGTTCTCAACCTGATTCTTTACGGATGACCCTGGTGAAATACACTCAACTGCCGAGGAGGAGCGAAAACCATGATCAAAATTGTCACCGACAGCACAAATAATCTTTCAGAGGACATACTCGAACGCTACGATATCCGTGTCGCACCCATTTCCATACAATTCGGCGACGAGACCTATGAGGAAGATATTGACATCGATCGCGCTACGTTTTACCGCAAGATCGATGAGATGGGCATCATTCCTACAACTGCACAGCCGACACCCGCATGGTTTGCCAAACACTATCAAGAACTAACCGATCAAGGACATTCGATCCTGGTGATCACCATTACCAGTAAACATAGTGGCACTTATGAGTCAGCTGGTCTTGCGAAAACCATGGTCCCTGAGGCCGATGTGGAGGTTTTTGACTCGTTAAGCATCTCTCTGGGCACTGGCTGGATGGTCCTTGAAGCTGCCAGGGCGATCGAAGAGGGCCAAGGTCGTCAGCAGATCTTGAAGCGCCTAAAAGAGATTCGCGATCAACATTCCTTCATATTCACACCTGCGACATTGAAATATCTCCAGATGAGCGGACGTGTAAGTACACTGCGAGGAGCCTTAGGATCCTTGTTGAGTGTTAAACCGATCATCATTTTGGATGATGGGCTTCTGGACGCTCGTGAAAGTATCCGTACGCGCGGGAAAGCTACCGATCGCCTGATCTCATTCACTGAAGAGGCGCTGGGCACGACGGACCCCGTCAACCTGGCCGTCGTGCACGCAAGGGCACCCGAGGAGGGTCAAGTTCTGCTCGATCGAGTCAAAGCGCACTTCAACTGCCAGGAGGCGATGATAGCCGACTTGGTGGCATCGCTGGCAGTTCATGGCGGACCGGGTATTTTGATGTTGACAGGCTATAAAGTTTAAAGGGAGGAAGAGCCGTCCTTTTTGGCCAATCCCAGCCGCGCATCGTTAGGATCTCTGGCTTATCTTTCTCCCGTCCTTATGAGCTGATGGGTAGGTCGATATTCCTTTCCTTTGGACAGGAAACTTTTAGAAAATATCCATATGCAGCGGGTGTCTATTGCTGACACTCGCTGCTGTTCATCATCGGAGCTTCCTCCGATGATCAGATGAATACATGGAGGCGTGACTCAATGACGGAATTTCAACATTGGCTATTCCGCTCCCAGGGCCA
>Ga0209635_10005477_pt1 | contig 10002 bp, 8 predicted proteins | sample DeeMarSWOR230_32_FD_187463 | JGI IMG/M metagenome (GOLD analysis project Ga0209635, IMG submission 187463) | Marine sediment microbial communities from White Oak River estuary, North Carolina - WOR-2-30_32 (SPAdes) (version 2) | ecosystem: Environmental > Aquatic > Marine > Intertidal zone >...
AAGATCGCAGATTTCATGGAAAATTATCCTCATGAAAAGGAGCCGCAGCTCCGGCTCGATATCGACGATGTATCCATTCCTATGAATCCCTTTGTCCAGAAAATATTCTCCAACACCCTGATGGGAATGATCTGTTCCCTGGAGGAGATACCGGAAGACCCGGAATGCATCACCCTATCCTTGTCAAGAAAGGGAAAAAAACGATGAAAAAATTTAAACCTATAATGTGGCTATTTCTCTTCGGCTCGATCTGGGGAATAAATGAAGTCTTCCTGGGAGATATCCTGTACCGGAACGATGTCCAAGGTTCATCGGTTATCCTTACGGTTATGGCTCTTTTTTTGCTGGCGGTATCCCGCGGCATGGTCAACAAGCCCGGTTCTTCGGCCTTGATGGGGGCGTTTGCCGTACTCTTCCGTCTGGCAAACACGGCCCCTTCCTACTGCCATCTTCTCGGAATCTTCCTTTTAGGCGCCACGTTTGATGTGTTTTCCTCATTGCTCGTAAAAAACAAAGACCACGCGCCACTCAGATGGGGCGCTGCGGGCATGCTGAGTGCTTTTGGGAACAATGCACTTTTCGCTCTTTTGATCACCTATGTCTTTCGCTATGAATATTGGGTAGCCGGGGGATTTCCAAAGGTTTTCCACCACATTTTTATCAGCGGGAGCATAATAACCGTTATAGCCGCATTCCTTGTACCCGTGGGATTTATTGTCGGTAAAAATGGAGGCATTCTTTTTGACCGGCGTCCGCGCTGGTCCTATGCCGGCACCATCCTCGGGTCCATCGCTCTCTGGACAGTGGCGATATTTCTGGGTTAAGCGAAGCAATCCAGAACACAACATTTTTTCATTCCTTCTAACCCTTTTGCGGATTTTATCCACCTTTTAAGTCCTGGTTCTGACAATCTAAGGGGTAGCAGGTCGAAAAACCCGTTGCTCCTTCCCATAAATTCAAATGTGTGGTGAGTCAAGTAAAGACGGAACCCCTTTTATTGATTAAAGTTGTTCCACCGAATGCAAAAGTGTTGAGAACGGGTAAAAATTGGGGCTGCCAAGCATTACATACCGATCATAAAACTGGGTCTGCCAGCTCTGTAGAGCGCTATCATCACCTCTTTCTTTAGCAATTCGCATTAATCGATAATATATATCCAAAATAAAACAGGGTAATATGTTTTCCTGATTATTCGTTAAGTTCAGAATATCGAGATACACATCCTCTGCTTGCGTCAATAAGGATTGGGATTGATTTTGTTTAAATACCTCGAAAAGACAAATTCCGTATAAACGTTTAATAAACAGATTCTCCGGGAATCGGGTCATGGTTTCTTCAAAAAAGGACTGCGCTTCAGTGGGATTATCCTTTAATAGCATCCTGCCATAAGATTCGTAATAAATTGGATTGTCACCGTCTTTTGCAATGTAATCTTGGCATATATCCATGATATTTCTTTGTCCACTCAGAACTTCTGCCCAAAAATCATAGAAAAATTCACCTCGTGTATACCGATTTGAATCTCCGGGGATAATCTCAGTATCAATGTTCCAATCATCATTGACAATCCCAAGCAAATTTATCTTTTTAAATTCCTCATATGCTGCATAGGTGTGGCTTTTAGCCAGATAAATATATCCCTGATTGGGATTCATGATGAGGCTGATATGGTTGGTCGCACTGGTCAGACCGCGATAATTGGGAATCAACCATGCATAAACGTCATCGGGATCGATTTCTATACTTGAGGTATCTTCATTCACACACACCCACCCATAATACTCTTGTTCCGGATCATAGTGGTAATAATTGTCCCGCAATAGTGATACGGTATCCTTATCAGACGTATACTGGATGTTTTGATACGTACTCATCAGGCGATTGTACCGGGGGCATAATGTCTGTCCGTTCAGGAAGGATGTGCCAATGTCCACTACATAGCCCCAGCTTGCCGGATGCTGGTATATTTGCATGTTTTGAATATTATAATGGTTGGTTAAAAATATATGGTCGGTGTCCGAAATTTCCTCGCCATACTCTTCACAATTAATTTCAAACTTGGCTGCTTTGTCATCCAAAGCCGACACAATGATGTAACCGTTAGGCCTGACAGAGCTATATGATTCGACCAACGCTTCAACCTCATCTAACCTGGAGCACTCTGATAAAACCCTGTATCTAAAAATGAAAAGAGACATCTTGTCCCTTTCGCTTATCTCGACATCACCCTCATAGGGAGGCATAGAATTTGCAGTGAAGGAAATTCCCCGATCATTCATCCCATCCAAGGGTAAAAAATTCCCAGCCCCATAACTGGTTTTATACATCATTCGCTGTCTCGATGGATCCTCTTCCACAATAAACAAATACGGTAATTCCTCTGCCTGAAAGCCGAATTCATGGTTTTTAACATGGATAAATTCTTCGTTTACCCTGATTGCAGCTGATGTGCAAAAACTCACTCCGAACATTGCATTGATTAAAAGAATATCTTTGTAATCCAGTTCCCCACATCCGTCAGCAATACCATGAATTTTGTCCATCCAGCCCTTAGGGAGCCACTCTTCCCGTTGATAGATGATATTCAAAAAAGCGTTATAATTCGATCCATACATGTCCTGCAAAATTGTTTTATAGTAAGCCACATTTTCAACAATCTCCGTTCTCATCAAAACACCATATTGATAGCCTCTCTCATAGGGTGTGCCGGTTATGAATAGCAAAGATATCCCGCCCACTGTTCTCAGTGATCCTCCTTGAAAATTGAGTACGCCGTTTCGTCCTTCTACCGGATAGTCATTTTTTTCTTCCAGAGATGAACAATTTATATTGAACAGCAGAAATACCAGAATGAGTTTGGAAATCAACAGATGAGTTCTGGACATGGCATTTCGCTCCTTTTTTTTTGCATAAATAATTTCCTTTTTACTAATTAGCCTAAATTTTCTATTTTAATAAGCAATAAACATGCCAATATGACTTACAGGGATTTTCGAATGCGTGTTCAGCCACTGAATGTCCGTACTCGAACATTTCATGTGCGCATCCGAACAAAAATAAATATTCCTCATTTCCACTTTATGAGAGAGAACAGCCAGGATTCCATTGCCTTTTAATCCAGTCCTAACCTTCTGTTTTGCACGATAAAGCATTTCCCAATCAATTTTGGAATCAATACGTTACCATTTTCTTTAATATCCACTGAGGACCATCTCCGCCCAGCCCTTTGATGGGACAAACGGCTTCTCTTGTTCGATGATAAGGATAGGATTCGCTGCTTCAAGGGTTGTCCTAATCTTGGCCCTGGGGGCATTAGAGTAGAGGCCGTAGTAGCGGACCATCACCTGGCCTTTCTCCGGGATAGGAGAGGTTGCCCGGGTGATGAACTCCCCACCCCCCAAGCGCTCGACCACATCTTTGATGATGGGTCGAAGGAAGCCTTACTTTCTCTCGACGAAATACACTAGTTCAAAAGACCAGACAGACAGTGCAAAATATTAAGAAGCAGACGAGGATTGTCCTGGCCGAGAGGATGATTCATCCCAAACTTAATCCTCCCGTTATCGAAGGCCTGGGCGGCAAACATGGCGGCCTGGAGATAAGATGTCGGGCAGAGTATGAAACATTCCTTGCAATTGATGCACTCATTCGCGGCTATCTCCGGAATGAACCTTTTTTTGCTCACCATTATCGGAATTTTTTCATAATTAAATGTCCCCCTGGAAATTTGTTAACAACTTGGAATCAATGGGGCTCAAGCTATTTATTACAGGATTCAAATGCACGGATTCAGTTCTAATTTGGGCAGGTGATAGGAAAATCGGCTGATCAATTACGACCAGCCAATATTAAAATTTATTCGTTACGTAGACTATCCACCGGGTTCGCAGCAGCGGCTTTATAAGCTTGTGTGCTTATGGTTATCAACGAAACCAGTAATGATAAGATGGCGCTAAATATATAGATTGAAAGGTTTTGATCGATACGGTAGGCAAAAGTTTCCAACCATCCTTGTAAAATAAAGTAGGCTGCTGGCCAGGCAATTAAATTTGAAATAAGTATCCAGCGCACAAAACTTTTAGATATCAATGAAACAATACCGGCGTTTGTTGAACCGAGCACTTTACGAATCCCGATTTCTTTAACTCTCTGCTGTGCGGCAAGCGCGGTTAAAGCAAAAAGCCCTAAACATGAAAGGAGAATAGCAAGTGAAACGAAATAGGTGAGTATATCTTCAAGCTGTTGCTCGGCTTTGTATTCTCTCGCGAAAGATTCATCAAGGAAATCATATTCGAACGGAGCATCCGGGCAAAACTCACGGTAGACTTGCTCAATATGTCTGATAGTAGCGCTCACATTATGACCGGAGATTTTGATCAGTGCATTACGAGGCCAAACACCAAACCGGATTCCAAGAGGTTCAATTTTATTATGGAGCGAGTTAAAGTGAAAATCTTTGACGACGCCAAAAACCGGGATCTGTCCTCCGTTGATATAATTTTCAGTAGGGTAATTCAATCCGAGTTGTTTAATAGCTTCTTGATTTAAAATAAATCCGGCTTCGATTTCAGATAATCTATCGAAGGAATAATTTTTTCCTTCCAGCAATTCGATGCCCATCAAATCTATAAAATGAGGATCGATAAACATGACCCTGGTTTGCACAAGATCTTCTTTATCATGATTATAAAATGACCAGGTATTGGTTAATCTTCCCGGCAGTTGATTGATAAAAGTAGTACCTACAATGTCGGGATTTGTTTTTAAACGATCAATAAACGCCTGCTTGGCTGCTATCATTTCCTCATTCTCACCGCTGAATCTACTTCCCATCAAAGCGCAGGTTACGACTTGCTCCTGGTCCATTCCCAAGTCTTTGGTCTGTAAATGATTGAGTTGTTTGACTACGGTTAAAATTGATATTACCAGGAATACTGAAATAGTAAATTGAAATGCTATGAGCACACGGCTTAAAAGAGAATTTTTTCTTCCTTTTGCAGATTTTCCTTTCAAAATTAACGCAGGCTGCAACACTGATAGATAAAACGACGGGTAAACACCTGAAGCGAAACCAGTGAAAATGAATACACTCCCCACAATCAATAAAAATTCTCCGCTTAAAGAAGCAATTGTAATATTTTCAGCTGTTAAGTTTGAGAACCAAGGCAAGAGCAAGTTGACAGCAAGAAGCGCCAGCACGAAAGCAACGGCAACAATCGTAAAAGTCTCTCCAAAGAATTGAAGTTGTATTGATCTTTGTTTAGCTCCGGCTACTTTCCGCACAGCTATTTCTTTTTCGCGTGTGCTGGTTTTTGCTATGGTGAGGTTTACAAAATTGATGCACGCAATTCCCAGAATCAGTACGGCAACAATTGAAAAGACAATTATCATATTCATGTTGCCATGTTTTGTATTTTTTTCATGTCGCAGATCATTGTTGAAGTAGATTTCGGTAAAAGGTCTGAGGAGTAGTTCACTTTCTGTATATTTGTCTACTGTTTTGGCTCTCTCATTGATTTTGGCAACAAGGTCATCAATGTTTACGTTTGGTTGTGTCAATACGAAAATACTGTGGTTATGACTTCGCGAAGTCACAAACTCATCGTTGCCATCGATTAAAGTCATGTCGTTCATGCAGACAAAGGCATTTATATTCATTTGAAATTTTTCGATATCTTTGACTATTCCGGTAACACGGTAATCGTATCTGTTGGATATTTTAATCATTTTTCCGATAGGATTTTCAGTGCCGAAAAGTTTATTGGAGATCGATTCCGTAAGCACGATAGAGTAGGGGGCTTCAAAGACACGTTTTTCATCTCCGGCAATAAAATCAAAATTGAATATATTGAATGTGGTGCTGTCACATAAAGCCAGGTCTTTTACCATAAAAATTTTGTCTTGATATTTAACTCTTGGTTCCCACCAGAAGAAAAACCGGGATGAAGTTTCCACTTCAGGGAAAGCCCTTACAGTTTCGCGAAGGTAAGGGGGCATAATTACCCAGTTTTGGGATTCGAGTCTGAAAATTCTGTCCTTTTTGATCTGTGCCTGATCATAGCTGAGTTGTTGACCTACCCATAGAAAAATCAAAATCGCGCATGTCATTCCGACGGTTAAACCGAAAATGTTGATGAATGAGATACCTTTTTGCTTGAAGAGGTTCCTTAAAGCTATTTTCAAGTAATGTTTAAGCATAGTGAGGATTTCAAATTAATAAATTAGACCAATATATAAGAGTCGAAAAGGGATGAATAGGTTGTCCCGGTAGGGTGAAAGTCTGAAAAATAATAGGGAAAAAGAGTATTAAATTCTGGCAATATCTGTTAACGGATGAATGCCATTTTCTTCGCTGACGAACGATCTCATCGCCAATCCAAGCCATATATCGTCGAATCGAGAATTTTTTTTAGAATTTTGATCCAATATTGAAACTTATTTATCCAACAAACGTATACATATAGCAAAGGAGTGAATGATGAGATTTATATCCCGCTTGGAAGAAATCATCCTCCTCGGCATATGGAGGCTTCAAGACAACGCATACGGCATAACCATTCTTGAAGAAGTCAAAAAGGCAACAGGGAAATCCTGGTTAACCGGCTCGATTTATGCCTCCCTGGGACGACTGCTCAAATACGGCCTAGTGGAGTCGGTCGAGGGAGAACCCACAGCGGAACGCGGAGGCAGGCGAAAAATATATTACCAGCTGACTCATGAAGGGCAGCAGGCTCTTCTCGCTGTCAAACGGTTGAATGAAATCATTTGGTCTTCGATTCCTCCTTTCAAAAGTTGAACGAAATGACGCATAAATCTCCTCCATCTCTTCCTTCCTGGATCCTTGAGCGTATGATCGACTACCATACTCGCTATTCAGCCATGGGAGATTTTGAGGAAAGATTCCACGGCATTGCTGCTGAGAAAGGGCGTTTTAAAGCATGTCTTTTCTTTTGGGCACAGCTGGCTCTTCTCTTCCCTGCCTTTCTTAAAAAATTCTTATACTGGAGTATTGAAATGTTCAGAAACCATTTTAAAATCGGCTTTCGGAATATCACGAAACACAGAGGGTTTTCCTTTATCCATATTGCCGGCATGGCAGTAGGGCTGGCTCTTTTTATTCTTATAGCTCTCTATATCCAGTTCGAACTCAGTTTCGATAAATTCCACACGAACATGGATCGGATCTACCGAGTCGAACAGATCCTGGCCCACGAATCAAGCTCAGAGCCTACCGCAGGCTGTCCGACCGCCCTCTCTGAGGCTCTTGAAACCGACATCCCTGATTTCGAGGCTGTTACCAAATTCGTAAACTGGGGAAATCCTCTTATCACGACTCCTGACAACCGGAAGCTCGAAATAGAAAAAGCCTATGCTGTCGATAACGCATTCTTGAAGATGTTTTCCTTTCCGATGATTCAAGGGGATGTAAACACCGCACTCGAAGAACCCTATTCCATGGTCATTACCGAAACCACGGCCGAGCGCGTGTTTGGCTCCGAAGAGCCTCTCGGCCAGGTACTCCGGGTGAATAACAGGTATGATTTCAAAGTCACCGGAGTGATCGCAGATATCCCGAAAAATTCTCATCTTCAGTTTAACGGCCTCATCTCGGTTTCCAGCTATCCAGCCATGTATGGAGACGACGTTTTTTCCAGATGGGGCGACAACTGGGTGCCTGTCTATGTGATGCTGAATCCGCAACAGTCCTTTCAAGAAACAAATGAAAAGATCCGCTTTTTCCTGAAGAAGTACCAGGGAGAAAGAAGCCGAAACGAGCTCTATCTCCGGCCTCTCGCCAGAATCCACCTTTACGCGGATGTGAACTTCGAATTCGCTGTTGTCGGGAGTATTAAGAATCTCGCCATATTTGCGGCCATATCGATCTTTGTCCTTTTGATAGGCTGCATCAATTTCATGAATTTGGAAACAGCCCGCAGCGCTGATAGAGCCCGAGAGGTCGGACTGCGTAAAGTGGTCGGAGCACAGAGAACATCGCTGATCAAGCAGTTTCTCGGGGAATCTTTACTCACTGTGACATTAGCTATGGTTCTGGCTCTTCTTCTCGCCACAATCCTCCTGCCCGAATTCAACCAGATAGTCAACCGGCAGCTATCCCTGGACCTTGTGAATAACTGGCCTTTCACTTTAGGGCTTGTCATTTTGATCATTTTTGTCAGTATTCTTTCCGGATTTTACCCGGCATTTGTCCTGTCCTCTTTCCGCCCTGTTCAGGTTTTGAGAGGCAATGTGTCTTCAGGAGCGCGGAATACTCTGCTCAGAAAATTCCTTGTCGTCTTCCAGTTTTCGATCTCGATCGGCCTTATCATCGGAACGATGATCATCCTGCAGCAAAATAACTATCTCTTGAACAAAGACTTGGGTTATAACAGCGAACAGATGATTGTCATCCCCAACGGGGGGCCTTCTTTGAGTGCTGAAACTCTCCGAACCGAGCTCCTGAAAAATCCAAACATCAAGAACGCGGCCCAGCATGACTACCTGCCCCACTCCTCTACGAACTGGTGCTACATCACGTGGGAAGGAGCCGGTCCTGGAGATTACATGAAGATGAATGTCAATTACATCGATGAATTCTTCATTCCTGCCTATGAAATGACGATTCTGGAAGGAAGAGCCTTCACCACGAGCATGAGAGGATGGGAAGAAAATGCAGTTATTCTCAACGAGAGCGCCGCACAGAGAATCGGATGGGATGCGCCTGTCGGAAAAAGGATTAGGTACAACGTAGATTACCGGTCCCGAACATGGGGGGGTGCAACAGTAGTCGGAATTATCAAGGATTATCATTTTCTCTCGCTTCATCATACGATCGGACCGATTATGCTGAGACTTCTTCCCCAGGACTATTCCGGAAATCGGCTTTCCTTAAAGATCTCCACGCAGGATGTTTCGGGAACGCTTGCTTTCATTGAAAAAGAATATGCGAACATATTTCCCGACAGAATATTTGAGTACAGTTTTTTGGATGAGGATTTCGAGCAAATGTACCTGGAAGAACAGAAAGCCGGACGAGTTATTTTGTATCTGGCTATAATCGGGATTTTCATCGCCTGCCTGGGACTTTTTGGGCTCTCCAGCTATACGACCAAGCAGAGGACCAAAGAGATCGGAATCCGCAGGGTTGTCGGGGCTTCGGTACCCAACATCACTCTTCGTTTAACGAGAGATTTCGTGAAACTGGTAGTTGTGGCGAATCTTTTTGCCTGGCCTGCAGCTTATTACGCCATGCACGAATGGCTAAAGAACTTCCCCTACAGAGTCGGAGTCAGCTGGCTGGTGTTTATAGCCGCAGGGATTGCGGCCTTGCTCATTGCCTTAGCCACGGTGGGATTTCAATCTGTCCGGGCAGCCCGGGCAAATCCTGCCGATTCCCTCCGCTACGAATGAACAGTGTCTAAAGCGGACGGTTGTCAATAAGATAAGAATTTTTTTTCTTGCATCAAATCTTTCACAATTTTCCCAAATATCCACCCCCTGACATCTTGAAATGAGATTTCCCCACCCAAAATGACAAGGTCAAAGACTCAACAAGTGGCGCAATTCAACCGAAATCTCCAAACCAGTTTTGCTTTCAGCTTTTTTATGCCTTTGAGCGTAAAAGCTCTTTCCGTCTGTTTAAATTTATTTGAAAAAAAACTTGACAAAATATATCGCCATGTAGATAATAATAGAGACTAGTTTGTAATGCAAACTTAAATAAAAAAAATTTAATGTTAAATGAGGTGGATCATGAACCGAACTTTCAGTTTACGGAGGCTGGAAAAGAACAGCTGGAAAGCATCATTCATAAGCGGCCTTATTGAAATCGCCATTGGGCTGGTTCTCGTGGTTTCATCGATTTGCCATATTTTTGATGACCTGCGTTATTATTTTATGCCGCTTTACCTGATACCTGTTCTTTTTTTGATCCTGACAAAAAAAAGCATAGTCATACCCAGAATGGGTGTGGTGAAATTCAGTAAGCAGCGCCGGAGAAAAAGC
>Ga0209635_10005478_pt1 | contig 10001 bp, 17 predicted proteins | sample DeeMarSWOR230_32_FD_187463 | JGI IMG/M metagenome (GOLD analysis project Ga0209635, IMG submission 187463) | Marine sediment microbial communities from White Oak River estuary, North Carolina - WOR-2-30_32 (SPAdes) (version 2) | ecosystem: Environmental > Aquatic > Marine > Intertidal zone >...
ACATCAAAAGCTGCAGTTGGATCAGGTCTAATTATCAAAACGTTCGGGTGTCTAAATTCATGTGTATAATCGTAACTAGAAAATTGCTTAATCATCCCTGCAACTTCAACATCTAATGCCCAAGATCTTAACTCTCCTTGAGAAAAAGGACCCAGAGGTGGATGACCAAAAATCAGAGAATGACCAGAAGGGAAATAAACATTCACTACATTAAGGATTTCACGTCCCTCGGGTTCATATATGTAATACTCATTCGACCTACCAACAACTTGATTCGCACTCAGTCCAAGGTTAAGAGCCATTGTCCTAACTTCTGGAAAATATCTAGAGAACTCTCTCAAAGAATAGTTAGTAAAGTACTCAATTATTTTATCGTCTTCAAGCTCCATAAACTGAAAAGGAAATCCCAAATTGTCTTTTATGTAGTCTAAAACTCTACTTTGATTTAACATAATCTGGCTCCTATCCAAACAAAAAAATAAAGTCAAACTTCAACTTCACTACTCTTCTCGTAATAAATTACCTCTAAATCGTCGGGATTAATATAAACCCTATGAAGATCTAAAGCGTTTTTAACAGCATGAAGTGAAGCTGTTTTCTTCTCTTTAATAACTTTCTCAATATACTTTCTCTTATCAATCATCTCAGTAGTAGAAGGATTATCTAAAGCTCTTGAAAGAAGATCGAACGATATTAACTTCAAATTATTCGAAATAATCTTCTCTTTCTCTTCTTTTTCAATGACAGTTCTTACATATTTGTTCTGGATGTTATCTACGTTTGAACTAAAAATCGGTTTTCTATTAAACACATTATCATATAACTGTTCGATTCCACCCACTAAAGAAACTAACTCATCCAATATTCCGCATAAACGTTTCGTTCCAATACCTTGGATTCCATCTATATCATCACCTACATCCCCAACCACTGCTAACGCCAAAGGAAAATAAGAATCTGGAAACTGACACTTCTCTTTCAAAAAATGCTCCATAACTTCATTTTCTTTTATGATCCGCTTATACGAACTTGACGCCTTAAAATACATAAAAGTATTCTTTCCAACCGTTTGTAGTAAGTCTTTATCATTAGAATACACAACGTTCGCTACACCCTCTCCTACATCAACTAATGATCTCCTTATCAGATAGAAAGGAAGAAAATCTGCTTCTAAGTTTGGAAGTCTAATAACTTTAACTTTTGGCATCAAGTTGTAAGCCTTCTCCACTAACATCAAATTTTGCTGAAATACATGGAAAAACACTTCTCTTTTTGCTCGGTCTAAACCATATAACTCATCGATTCGTCTAGATATTTTATACTTCTTGTTAATGTTCCTATGGTAAGACGAAATGCCTGTTTCAAAGAAAATATAGAAATTAATATCAATACCTCGACTGGCTGCAAAAACTTTATGGAAAGCTAAAAAAGCCATCACAGATGAAAAAATAGAAGTATCAACATACTTAGACTTTAAAGAATTCTCAACTATATTTAGTACCGCATGTTCCATATATACAGTCTGTAAGTTATTCTTTAAATCTACAAAAATGTTTAAAGTTTTGTAATTTGAATAAGATATTATCTCATCTAAGATCGCATAGGTAGGATAATAGCTAAGAATTGAAGATGGATGCATAAGGCTCCCTCTTTCTAAACCGCTTATAAATAGCAAGAACTTCACCCCAATCTTTAACGCGCTTTACATACTTAGAATCGTTAATCTCTTTATTCCACGGTTTATCCATTAAAAGAACTCTAACTCTGTTCTCCGCAAGTTCCAACGTTCCTTCATCATGGTCTTCAACGAAAATTTTAACTCCCCTTTTCTTTACTGCTTCGCTCTTAAAATGTCCTTCAACAAAATACACTTCCCAAGGTACTGGAAAAAAGCAAGAATTCAACCACTTTATCGTATTTCCCTTGTCCCACCGAGAAGTAATAAAAACTAGTGGTTTTCCACTTTCGTAATGATACTTTAGAAGAAACTCTACAGCACCAAACATAGGTTTTATATAATCAACGTTAGAAATCGCAAGATCAATACACTCAACAAGATCTACTTTTGGAATCTTATAACGTTCCTCAATACTGCTCCTAGAAATATATTCTCTTGAAATCCTAATACCATACTTCTCTTCTACTATAGGAATAAGGGCGGGCAAAAAGTCTACAACACATTCATCTAAATCAAAACCAAACAAAGGCATCTCAAGTGGCAATCTCTTTTCCCCCTTCTATTCTTCTGGCCCAACTAGTAAAGACCTACTATAGATTGTAATACCCACTTCAGCTATTTTAGCTGAAAACATGTTGACGGAGACATTCTCTTTAACGTTATACATCCGAAACTCCATATCTCCATCATGGTCAATAACAAACGGAATAGCTACTAGATTAGATGTACATTCCATAACTCGATTACTTACTATTTCGCTTAAAACTCTTGCTTGTTGATCTTTTGACTGAGTTTCAGCTGTTATTGACGCAGTTTCTCCACTAAAATTAACTTTAACTGTGTTGACATTAAAGCTCTGCGTAATAATTCGAATTCTATCAGAGATAACTTTCAACACTTCGCAACCAAGAACTAAATCCTCTTCGCTCAAAATAATTATAGAATTTAACTCTTCTTCTGACATAAACTTATTATCCATAAAGTCTAACTTAGGACTTGTAAAGCGGAGTGTTGAATACTGGTCAGAAATTGAAAAAGTTTCTCCATCAACTGAAATTGCTACTTCATCTTGTTCAGAAAAAATCTTAAAAAGATCCAGCTTTTGTTTCAAATTAGAAATTGGAAGGTTTATATTCTGAATCAAGGAATGCATATCAACTTCAAAAATAGATGAATTATCATTTGATCTTTGTCGAATTATTCCTTCTCGAACATCAGCGTCATTACATATATCTTTTAGTAAAGAAAGACATCTTAAAAAATCTGTAAACTGCTCAGAATCTAAATTCACTACATGATTCATATCAAAGTTCCTCCCTCAAGCTGATTTCTTATTTTTCGCCAGTTCTTTTTCGTTGTCTTATATATCTGTTCCATCGTTTCCATTTGCGCACTTCTACTACCAAGTAAATTCCTTAAAACAAGAAACAATTTTGGATCGCTGCTCCACACCATTTTCCTAATCCGTTTTGCAACTTTTCCCCTCAATCTTCTTCCTCCTTCTCTTCTATCTTTTTTACAATTGTCACATAAACAAACCGATCCTCTTTTACTTCTTTCGATTCCATATAATCAACAGTAGTAAATACCTTTTCTACATTTTCTACAACTTCCATAACTCTTTCCGCAATATGTTTCGCTCCTGGTCCGCTTGATTCATTAAGAGGAATAGAAAAAAGCATCAGTACCGCATCGCTATTCTCATAAACATAGTTAAACATACAAAGGTTCGAACCAAACAATTTGAAAAGTACATCTTTTGACGCAGCTTTACACATCACATTATAGTAGTTCATATCTTCTAGTGGACTATCATTCTTTAGATCAGATTCAACTGTCAAGTCAAAAATCTCCCTAAGTCTTTCCTGTGGCCTGCTCATTTTACATTTTATCTCCTCTTATACCTTATACTGCACCGGAAGAACAGGTGTATCGTTGAAATCTTTCCCAGTTTTATTATAGTACACCGAAAGGCTATTTATAATGTGAGAATTAAACTTTTTAAGCTTCTTATAATACTCTAACTTCACTCCCTTATCAGATAAAATATGAACATCAACCCGAAAAACTTGCTCATTAAAAACAATAGACTTGATTAAAGCCTGATAAGAAGTAGAAAGAGCAGAAGCATATAACCTACTAACATTTCTTAAACCTAGAACATCAAATGTATGTTCAGAAAAAATATCAAAAATTCCTTCTGCTAACACCACTGCATTCTTATTAAACCCACTTCCGCCTATTTTATAGTAATCTAAAAACTCTGTATCACGAATCTTCAACTTATAGAAAGAAAAACTCGCTTTGTCATCTATATTCCTAAACATAACAACTGAGTCATTCTCCGAAAGGAAACCTACAAAATTTGAGTGTAAATATTCCTTCAACCTAAACATTTTCGGATCTAACCCTATGTTATTCTCCTCAATAAATCTACCCACATCAAAAATTAACCCCTTGATAGATTTCAAATCAACATTTGAAAACTTAAGCCTTTTCTTTACATATAACGCCTTGTGCATAAAAAGATTCTCATCTACTGGTGGAACTACTAACTTTCTTGACTTCCCAACTCTCTCGTGGGTTAAGCTTATTTGTCTCTTAACGTTCTCTTTAATCTTGTCTTCATCTACAAACTTCGAAGAAATATCTTTTCCTTCAATTTTCTTAAGGAACTTTGCAAGTATACCACCTTCATTACAAGCTCCAAAGAAGCAATGAAATATAGGAGCTTCTAAGGAGATATACAAATGATAATGACTTTTTGTCTTCCCATACTCACACCAAGGACATCTGCAAACGATATTTTTAGAAGTAATTTTTATAGGATCACCAAGGTTATCTCTCAAATACTGAACAAACTTGTCATCATAAATCCCAGTCACTTCTTTCTCCTCATTTCTTCAATCCAATCTAGATAACCTCTTCCATTACATTTAATACAAACATTAGTCGCCAACAAGCCACTCCCCCCACATTCTTTACATTCAAAAATCAATCCTTCCGGCCAACGAATTACTCCCTTACCACCACAAAAATCGCAATACGTTCCATCCCAAGATCTAAGACCATGGCCTGTCTGAAGAACTACTCCCGTTCCAAAACACCTATTACAATTTACAAACCCCTTGTTTCCAAAGATCTCCCGAAAAGTATTTACAGCATTGAAGAAGTTGTTTATCTTAATTTCTTCATCTTTATTCAATATCATTTCGTCAAACTCCTATACGATTGCAAAACTTTCACTATTTCAAACACCATACTCATAAAGTGCATAGAAGGTACTAAACAATCTCCATGCTCATTCGAATATCTATTAACAATAACTTTAGCAGGAATCGGAAGCCCCTCTGAATAAAACAGGTTAGAATAAACACTTCTGAACTCTAAGTCATGGTCACTTAGCTGTCCAATCATCGTAGTTATAAGAGAATTTACTCTATGGTCTTCGTTATTAGAGATAGCATTTGTAATTTCAACAATAGAGCTGATTAAAACTTTCTCAGCAGTAAGGATTACATCTTGACTAATTTTCAACTTGTCGCTCATAGAACTACGTTGTAAGCTATTTACTATTCTTCTAATATCAGGATATAAATTCCCCACTACAAATTTTAAATCCCGATCACTAAACTCAATTTTTTCAGTTGTCAAAATTTTCTTGCAATAATCTTCCACAAACTCAAGAGGGAGTTGTTTAAAAGCATAAATTTGAAACCGACTTTGTATCGCTTCAGGAAGCTTAGAAAGATAGTTACATGTAAAAATAAATCTTCCATTTGAAGAGTATCTTTCTATTATTGACCTTGAAGAATGAAACGCAGCGTCGGTCATATAATCTGCTTCATCAATAAAAACGATTCTATGTTTATCGTTTCCAGCAGGTGGTATCTTCAAAAATGGCTCTATAACATCTTGAACAAAAGTAATCCCCCTCGTTTCTTTAGCGGACCCATTTATTTCTAAAAGATTATCTCTTGGATTTTGTAATACGCCGTTCTTTGACGCTAGAATCCTAGCGCAAGCAGTTTTTCCGCCGCCGGGTGGCCCATGAAACGTAAAATGCCCAATCTCCTGTTTCTCTATACACTTCTGAAAGTCAGACCTATACTCTTCAGGGAGAACCAAGTCTTCAAGTTTTTTCGGCCTGTACTTTTCTACCCAAAGAGAGTTCACTACTTCCATAAATTCTCCTTTCGACTAGCACCTCGGAAACTTCGTAAAGTCTAAACTCAATAACATTTGTTCTTGGACAAAGGCACTAATAATCTCTTGTTTCTTCGCGCTCTCTGCTAAAGCAACTGCTTCTTTTCCACTAAGAAACTTTTTGCCCGTGTAAGTAAATACTTCCATCATCTCAAGGGGAAGACTTAGTTCTTTCAATATTAAAGTATAATTGCCTGCTACATCTGGCGGAGTTGACACATGAAAAGCAACTTTCAGTTTCTTCTCTCCTGGTCGAAGAGCCACAATCATCTTTTCCGCCATTATCATGTATTCATTTTCGTTCTTAACCTTGTAGTGATCAAAAACTGGAATTCCATATTCACGCAATTTCTCAACAACTACTTTTACCATTTCATGCATCCCTTTCTTTGGACCTCATCAGTTAATTTTGTAATTTGTTCTGAATAACCGAACTGGTTTCTAAACAAACAAAAAAAAATAGAATGAAGGGGGGAAAGCTTGTAGTCCGGATTACGCAGGCTGGCGCACCGGACGGGACCAAGACCTAACGAGGAGGTGTTCCCCCCGAGCCATTTCCCGACAAACTTTCCCCCACCCCACTTAAGCTTCTCTTTCTTCCATCGCGTCCTCTTCTTGATGTAAAACAACAACGTCCCCACCACAAAGAGCGTTATGAACCTCTTCCGTCAGAGAAACTTGCATCTCTTCTTCTTCTTTCAATTGTTTCATCAGTTCCCGTCTTTTTTTCTCTTGCATCTCTGCAAAAGAAAAAACCTCTACTGATGAAACTATTGGAAGCTCTTTTCTTCCGATCATCCAATTCAAAAATCGATAGACCCATGTTCTCTTAAACCATGGAGGTCTATAAGGATGAATTCCGCGCTCAGCTATCGCAGCTGCTAGCCGAGAGCTACTTATCAACCCATCATTTGACATCCAATCCATTCTTTAAATCCACCTCCCTCCACCCTTAAACTTATGGGTTTACTATTATTCCAAGCTCTTTTGGGCCTTGGTATTTGTGGCCGAGTTTCTCAACGGCATAGGGCTCTCTTACGTCTAGCCCTTCAAGTTTTCTCCACTCAACCCATAAATGAGAGAGAAAACGCTTCACCATATACCTCCTCGCCATATAATGAATATGTCCATCAGTAAAGTCTATAATTGGTTTCCCTTTTTTGCTTTTCTTTCCAGTATCAATTGGATAGGGAAACTTTTTCCTGTAATAGACCTTCTGAGTAAAGTACAAAGGTGCATATTGGCACCCATTTTTCTTCTTGATGAAGGATTCACCAACTTTCCAACATACAACCTTCAACTTAGGATTCCAATCAATTTTCTTGCCCTTCTGGGGTTTAGGTGCTCTCCCAGTCTCAGGGTCAAGATGTTGTCCGCAATACTTCCACAAAGCGGACACCGTTCTAAATCTATCAATGGGATCTATCCATGAAATAAGACACGCAGCAAGGATAGGACCAATCCCATGAACATGTTTTAAGAAGTTCTCCCAAATTAGGATACCCTCTAACGAAAATTTGACCTGACTCTTGATGAACTTCTCAATATCTTTAAGTCGTATATCAATATGGTCCTGAAGAAACTTAGCTCTATCTATCGGTAAGCCTTCAGTTGCCATAGTTCTAAGTCGATTATCAGCTGCAATTCTCATCTCTTGAATATCGTAATAGACTTCTGCTACAAACCGTACCTCATTCATAACTCTCCTCCATAAAGTAACTCGCGTTTTTCTCTTGGATTTCATCAACGATTTGGCTCGCTTTTTTTGCATGGGTTCCAAAGCACCGATGACTCGCCATCATTTCTTGGAGTTCGTTCTGTCTATGGCTCGCGCCGTATGGATGGAAGTCGCAGATTAGCTGGCTTATATCTCTGTAGATACAGTTAAAACTTCCTGAATCTTAGACTTTAACTCTCCTAAATCATAAGATTTAAGTACAAATGCATCCGCTCCCCAACACATAAAGTCATCTCTATAACTAGAGTAAGCAGTATGTAAAATAATTGGAACCTCTCTATACGTCCTAATAATTCTAGCCAAAGTTTCTATACCGTCCATTTTTGGCATAACAATGTCTAAAATAACAAGGTCAAGCTTATTCTCTTCCAAGCAATTCAAAGCTTCTTTCCCATTGCTGGCTAGTAACACATCGTAGCCATCTTCAACTAGCTCGTCATGATATAACATCCTCTGACTCTCATCATCTTCCACCACAAGAATCCTCTTCATCATTCCCCCTTTTTTCTATGGGACTTAGAGGAAGAGCCAGCCCCTACAGACAAGGGTGTAGTGCGACGCTACCTCTAGTGCCGAACCCCCGATCGGTCTGTTTCACTCAGGTCCTTGCGGATACCTGCCCTCTAAGTCCCACGCTGATTCACAATGGGTTTCGCTTGTACCACTGGCTCGCTGGTTGCCATTGGGTTACGACCACTCGATGGCTCGCAGTATTCGTTTGGTTATCTAATGTTTCATGGCTCGCCCGAGTACAATGGGTTCCAATTAGTCTCTGGCTCGATTTTTCCACCACCTCCCCTCTTTACTTTTTCGCGAAGAAAGCTACATATACAATGAGTCCCATCACAGCTAAGAAACCGATCTCTAAACATATTCTCCACACTTCTCGCCTCCTTTTCTCATCTCATCTTCAGAGTCACATATTTCTTTCAATATAGAGTATACTACTGACGAAATCCCGCCCCCATCAATCCACAAAAAACTCCAATGAATTGGAGGGGAATCGCATAAAAATTGTAGTTGTACTAACCCAAAAATGACAAAGGCCAAACTCACTTTCCAAAACACTTCTTCCACCTCCTTCCTTATTTTCCACTAACCCTATAAAGGAGGGAAGAAGCTACGCCGCAGCTAGGTTAGGGTTTAAAGCCCCCGGTGCTACGTCACCTCAGGCTCCATACTAGCTCTGGTATTTCCCCAGAGACATATCCTCTCCCTCCCTATTCCCACTCGCAATCTACATCTCCAGCTTTGGCGTAGTGGCCCATACAATTAACATAGCTCTCACAGTTCCAGGTTGGATCACCATAATACCAAAGGAAGTACCTATTCATCTCAACCAAAAATGGAACTATATCCCAAACTACTTGCATATAGCACTCAGCACCTGGGAAAAATGCGCCACCACACCACACTTTACCCAAAATATTAGGAGGGCATAAGAACAGATCTGGTTCTACTACAATCGTTAAGTAGGTAGGAGTATTATTATACCCCAGATGTCGCTCTACTTCCAAAAACATACAATCAATTAGGCCATGGTCAATAGGGTTTCCTGTTCTGTTAATTATGCCAACCCCTAAGTTTGTAAACTCTGAGGTAGGTGGAAAAGCAGGGTAGTAATATTCAGGGTCATCATCCTCATAACCACAAGACAAGATTAAAAGTAACATCATCGAAACTACAATCAACTTCTTCATAAATTCTCCTTTCAATTATTCTCTTCGTTTCCTCCTCATAACTGCTTCATTCAAATAAGCAAGTATAAGTGCTACGAAAAAGGTAACTATCAGAAACTCCGTTCTTGCTTTTAGAAGTATTAATACAAACATAAAAATTAAAACAAACGCCAAACCTTTTAGCGTCCAAGGCGCATTTTTCCAGAATTTCTTCATGTCTCTAACACCTCAACGTCTTCTAGTTCACCAAATTCACTAAGATCATAACCTATTGTTAATCCAAGAGGACTTTTTCCAACTTGGTCAAAAAAGTAAGACGACTCTCTCCCACTTGAAAGAGAGAGATCTTCATGGTCGCCTTCAAATTCAATAGTAAAAATACCCTCTCTTATACTACACTTAATGTCCCTAATAACTCCTATATATTGCCACACGTCCTCTTCACTTCCCATGTTTCTCCTCCTTCTTACTTCAAACCTAACCTCAATCTATTCTCCTTCACTACTCCCTTATATTTAGTGCCATATCCCCAGTCACTATCAGGAACAGCCACTACAAATTTTTCTATCTCACCAAACTGGTCAATTTCACTTTCGCCAGTATGCTCAAAATCTCTATACAATTCTTTATCAATTGCGATTAACGCTGGATTATACCAACGAGAAGGTCTAGCCCTTTCAACTTTTTCTCTCCCCTTCTC
>Ga0209635_10005483_pt1 | contig 9996 bp, 12 predicted proteins | sample DeeMarSWOR230_32_FD_187463 | JGI IMG/M metagenome (GOLD analysis project Ga0209635, IMG submission 187463) | Marine sediment microbial communities from White Oak River estuary, North Carolina - WOR-2-30_32 (SPAdes) (version 2) | ecosystem: Environmental > Aquatic > Marine > Intertidal zone >...
CTGATATCACTTTGTAGGGCAGTACATCCCCCTAAAAGAATAAAAACAAAACATAGTGAAAAGAGGTGATCACATGCTCTCACTGTATATCTTCCCCCTTCATGATTACCACTTCTTCCGGAAAGCCTTAAAGGCTTTCCGGAAGAAGGTACAACGTACTACTTAATCAAAAATGCTGATCTTCTATTCTTAGCCCACGCTTCTTCACTATGACCTGGATCTGCAGGCCTTTCCTCACCATAACTAATGGTTGAAAGTTGAGTGGCACTAACCCCCAGGTTAATAAGATACCTCTTGGCACTGTTGGACCGTCTTTCTCCAAGTGCAATGTTATATTCTTCTGTCCCACGCTCATCACAGTGTCCTTCGATGACAATTTTTTTCTGAGTATTATTCATTATCCAGGCAGCATTTTCAACCAGTGTTTTCTTAGCCTGTTCATCCAGTGAAAAATCATCAAAGGCAAAATAAATATTTGAAAGTTTAATATCCTCTTTTTTTCTCAATTCGGCAATCTTCTTTCTAGCCTCCTCCAACTCCTCTTCGGTTATCCTCTCGCCTTTCAGTCCTTTCGTTTCCTCTCTTTCGGCAATCCGTTCTTCCTCCTCTTTAATCATCCGACGGGTACAGGAGCTTAACCACAGAAGAGAAAGAGTAAATAAAATAACACTTAACAAACATAAACTCTTTCGAACCATTCACTCCTCACCTCCTTTCAAAACATATATCTACATTTTATTCCTACGTCACCTTAAAAATAAATCCTAGCGATAGTTAAGATAAGGAGACCAAAAGGGATCTGTATCATTACCTTTTCCTCGGGTTATTGCTCTCTCACCTGAACCATCCGCACGCATAATATATATCTTCTTATTCCCGCTTCTATTTGAAGAAAAAGCAATATGTCGACTATCCGGTGACCAGGTAGGACCCTCATTGCTCCCTGAGTTAAAGGTTAACTGATTAAGACCACTCCCATCTTTATTGATAGTATAAATATTAAAGCTATTACCCCTCCTGCATGCAAAAGCAATCTTATCTCCTTTAGGGGACCATGCCGGTGAGGTATTATATTTCCCCTCGAAGGTTAACCTCCTCACCTTTCTGGTTTCAATCTCCATAGTATAAATCTGAGGACTACCTGAGCGATTGGAAACAAAAGCAATTCTCTTTCCATCTGGTGACCAGCACGGTGAAACATCATTTGCCCAATCATTGGTAAGTCGGCTAATCTTCTCCCCATCAAGATTTATAATGTATATATCAGAATTACCATCATCTTGACTTAAGGTCAAGACTATTTTTTTTCCATCGGGAGACCAATCAGGAGCAATATTGAGACCTCTATAATGGGAAATCTTCCTCTCTTGCCCATATAAAAGGTCTCTGGTAAAAACGTCTGGATTACCATCCCTGTAGGAAGTAAAGATCAATGTCTTTCCATCGGGAGACCATGCCGGAGAGAGGATGATTGATCTGTGAGTGGTGACCTTTACTCGATTCTGACCATCAAAGTCCATCAGATAAATCTCTTTCTTTCCTGAAATATCTGAGACAAATGCAATCTGTGTCTGAAAGATGCCTTTTTGTCCTGTGAGACGATACATCACCTCATCAGAAAACTTATGGGAGATAAGCCGAAAATCATCTGGTTTACTGTAATAGCGTTTACCTGTAATGAAACTTTCCCTCACTACATCAAACAGTCTTGCTTCAACCATAATTCTACTTTCCTCCAGGTAAAACCCACCCTTGATCAAAGCCTCAGCACCTGTTGTTGACCAATCTCTCCATTTGATACGATCACCGGTTAGTGCAGAGTTACCAGGGTCTTCTAGAGAAGCGTCTGGGTCAATCAACCTAAAAAGACCACTAATCTCTAAATCTTGAGAAATCACCGAGGAAAGCGAAGTGGAAATATGCTGGGTATCAGGAACATTTCCCAAATTTTTGAAATAAGAAATAGCAACGGGAAATTTGGCAGTTGCAGGAGAATCAATATAGATATAAATCTTGGCTGTAAGATTACTAGCAATTCCTATCACAAATAGATAAATGACCATCATAACTTTTTTGTTCATTTTTACTCACACCCAGATAAGAGCACGTAAACGATAAGCACAACAGAAAAATATTTTCTACCGGTTATCCTCTCCCACTACCTGTGGTAGAATAAATAATCGCAGTGAACATTCCTGCTTATTAAAACATGTTCTAATGTTTATTGTTACTCTCGGATTTACAACAATTCCCTCGCAGGGAAAATAATGCCTGTTTCAAAAGAAGACTCACGGATATTATATTGAGAAAAAGGGGGTAAGGGACTACTCTTCTTGACAGCTCGAAAGGCAGATTCATCAAGATATACATTTCCCGATTTTTTTTCAAACGAAGTCTTAACAATTTCTCCATCTGACCTGATGGTGATACTCAACACAACTTCCATTCCCCTCATATCCTCAATAACACCCCTAGGAAGAGCAAGATTCCAATTGTTTTTTATTTTCTGCTCAATGGCATCATAGTAAAGACTGTAATTTAAAGGAAGATCAGCAATCACCCCTTGACCTGACGGCATTCCCCATGAACCTGCCGTTGGTTCACTACCTTCCCCTTCTTTTTCACCCCCCTCCTCAGCAATCTTATCCTGGATTCTTGCTATCTCCTCCTTCATACGTCTTTCCTCTACTTTTTCCTTTATTTTACTTAGGGCAAGAGAGAACTCTTTTTCCGCATCTCTGGCTTTTAGTTTACTTTTAAGACCTTGTGCTACACCACTCTTTCCCATTTTATCTTTTACCGCTAGTAAGGAACCTTTTTTCTCCTTGGTTCTCTTTCCCCTATCGGTCTTTTCCGATTTTCCTTCAATTGTTTTGCCGACCACCACCTTCCCCGCCTTGCTTCTCCCTTCTTTGGAAACCTTTACCTTCCTAGGTCTACTCGTTGACACATCAACCAGCTTAACCCTGTAAGCCGATGAAAAATAGGTCTTCTTAGATGAAGAAAATCCTGGCACGCCCACGAGCACACAAATAAGAACAAAGTGGAGAATAGATGAACAGAAAACTCCCCATACTAGTTTGGGCTCAGAAGAGGATGCTTCGGGAAAAGATTGTATGGCTGTCATTTCCTTTCTTCTAAAGGAACAGTTACCATCCCCAACTGGTCGATACCAGCACTCCTAATTATTGCCATTGTCCTTACTACAAATCCATAGGGAACAACCTTGTCCGCTCTCAGAAAGAGCTCTTTGTTAACCCGATCTTGAAAAACCTTTTTCAACCTATCCTCTAGATTCGAGAGCTCCACTTTCCGATCGTTAAGATAGATCTCTTTTTTGCTGGTTATGGTGATGGTCATACGTTTTTCTTTGCTAGGAAGGCTCTTACCTTTAGCCTGAGGAAGGTTAACATCGACTCCCTCTTGCATCATGGGAGCAGTTACCATAAAGATAACCAGAAGAACCAACATCACATCTACAAAAGGTGTTACATTAATTTCGGAAAGGAATCGGCTTGCCCTATTACCACCCTGCATCAATTACCTCCCCGTATTTTATGAATGTTTTCAACACTGGCTCGGGTCATAAACGTCTGAAATGCCTTTCTATAATGTTCAAGAATTCAGCAGAGAAGTTTTCCATTTGAGAATTCACTACCCTGATCTTATTCAGAAAATAGTTATAGGCAACCACCGCTGGTATAGCTGCAAACAATCCTGCAGCGGTAGCGATCAAAGCCTCAGAGATTCCTGGAGCCACCACAGCCAAACTAGTCGAACCCCTGAATCCTATCTGCCTAAAGGCATCCATAATTCCCCACACAGTTCCAAAAAGACCGATAAAAGGCGTTGCATTCCCGGTCGTTGCCAAAAAGGTCAAGGCCTTTTCAAGCCTGGTGAGCTCTGTCCCCGCCACCCGTTTTAACGTGCGATCAATCGAACTAACTCCTTCCATTAATTCCGCATTTGCTCCACTACCTGAAGGTGCTTTTGAGGGATTAGGACTCATCCGCTCCTTTTTTATTTTTTCTACATCTATATACCCGCATTTGAAAAGAGTAGCAATGGGGCTGTGGGATAGTCTTTTAGCTTCCATGAATGACTTGGAAAAATCTTTACTAGTCCAAAAACGACTTAGGAACACCTTAGATTCTTTCTCGGCTAAGCGGAAAACCAGAAATTTGACGATGATGATAGCCCATGAGAAAATAGAAAAAAGAAGTAGGATGAGAAGCACTAGCTTCACCACAGGGCCTGCATGAAGGGCAAGTTCTAAAACATCTGCTCTTAAACCAGAGGAAATGCCAACTTCAGTAACCATACTAGGTAACGAAAACGCGTTCACGTTCATATCCTTGTTAAACAAATTTGGTAGTAGTTATTTCAACCATTTCTCTCCCTATAGCGGGGAAACTTCTCCTTCAACTTTTCACACACAAAATCAGGAACCAACCCTTTAACTGAACCGCCAGCTATTGCAACTTCCTTAATAATTCTTGAATTCACAAAGAACCACCGCAGTCCAGTCATCATAAAGATAGTCTCTATATTGCGATCCAATTTTCTATTCATGAAGGTCATTTGAAACTCATATTCAAAATCTGACATAGCCCTAAGCCCACGAATAATCGCATTAATATCCTTAGATGCTACATAATCAACCAGAAGTCCCTCAAAAGAATCAACAATTACATGAGGATTATTTTGGGTTGCCTCCTTAATCATCTCAACTCTCTCTTCTACGGTAAAAAGGGGGGTTTTTGCTGCATTGACGGCGACAGCTACAATAAGTTTACTAAAAATTTTAAGTGCCCGTTCGATAAGGTTAATATGTCCATTAGTAATTGGGTCAAACGAACCTGGATAAACCGCAATCTTTTCCATGCTTACCCTTCCTTTACGTTAGAGAAATGCACTAATTAAAAGCCAGAGGAACTTCTATTTCATGGATTGTGTTTATTATAAAAAAAAGATACCCCTGTTCTCCCATACCTCCGTTGATCACTCATCCGCAACCTTCGATAGCGATCTAAGAGTGCTTCTCTATAATGATGTTCAACAACAACCATGCCATTTTTTTTCAGTATAGTGCTCCCAGCTATCAAACGTAAGGTGCTCTCTGTTAAACCTTTGCCATAAGGAGGGTCAAGAAAGGCTACATCAAACTTCCACACCCTTCTCTCTATAAATTTCATCCCCTCTTCTACCCTGAGTCTCACCACATCGCAATTTCTAGCAAGGTTCAACGCTTTAATATTTTTTTCAAGAACTAGTAGTGCCTGAGGATGGTTTTCTACAAAAACAACCCGGCGCGCGCCTCTGCTTAAAGCCTCAATCCCAAAGCCCCCTGTTCCGGCAAAGAGATCGAGAACTTCTTTTCCCTCCCATCCAACAGAAAGGATATCAAAAATCGCCTCTCTTACCATATCAGAGGTAGGGCGAATATACTGACCTTTAAACGAGGCCAGCTTCCTTCCTTTGAGATTACCACTGATTATTCTCAATTAATAAATACTGAATGTAATTAAGCTATTAAGCTAAAATGATAAATTATATAGTTAATAATGTCAATTACCATTTTACATACTTTCTGAAACAAAGTAGTTTTTTTTATTAATTATCATATTTTCGTTTATTAATTTCTTGAGTTATGTTACAGTCCTACTCATTTTTACCACCTTTACATCCCCATCTTACAGCTTAAAATAAAACTTGATGTATGAGAAAATTAATATTTTTAGGAGTCATCTTTACTCTTCTATCCTTCTTTCAGACTTCGATAAACCTTGCTACCGGTTTTCTAATCTACAACCAACACGCCGCTGCTCACGCCTCAGCTATAGCTCATACTGCACAGGTTGATAACCCTTCTGCAGTATTTTATCAAAACACCACTGTGCGAAGAAATAGAGATGGTTTAAATGGTGAATATGAGGCTTATTGTAGCCTCATTAGTATGAGCTTTGATTTAAGATTTTAACCCTATTCCCGAAGCCAAAATTGTAATATTGAAATAGCAACACATTTGAATTTTGCTGCACATTGGAGCATGTAAAAATTGATAAAATGAATTCAGTAATTTCAATTAGTTATAAGATCAAATGCATATTGTGTGCATGGATCAAACAAGTTAGGAGTTGAGAAACATGAAGAGATTCTATTCCTAGTTGTGGAGGTGTAAAGAGACGCGTGTTGTACCTATACTTCTATCTGAAGGTAATATCTAGGATGGTATACTCCTTCTCTCCGGAAGGGATCTTGACATCTACAGTATCACCAACTTCCCTTCCAATGAGAGCCCTGGCAAGAGGAGAGTTTATAGAAATCTTCTTCTGTCTGACGTCTGCCTCATCTGCTCCTACAATTCTGTAAGTTACCTTGTCTCCGCTCTCACTGTCTTCCAAACAAACTGTTGCTCCAAAAACAACCTTTTTGCCCGTTTTTATCTTACTTGTATCTATTAATTGAGCACTCGCTAGTTTGTTCTCTAGCTTTTTAATTCTTCCCTCTAATAAGATCTGCTTATCCTTGGCTGCATCATATTCTGCATTCTCACTAAGATCACCATGTTCTCTCGCCTGTGCAAGCTCTTTAACAATCTTAGGACGCTCCACCTCCTTTAGGTGATTAAGCTCCTGCATCAACGATTCATAGCTTTCTCTTGTCATCGGTGTTTTTTCAATCACTGTCTCCTCCACACAGCAATAAGCTACTCACTAATTATACCCAGTAGAGGAACATTCCACATCGTTCACAATTTCTTAATTCTCTATTCCCAAGCTCCCTTATGGCTAATCGTTTAGGAAGAGTTACATAGCACCCCATGCACTTATTATCAACAACAGGGGCAACAGCTCGTCCAAACCGCTCCATCAGCTTATAGTACTTTGATAACACCTTGGGGGGGATTGTCTGTTCAAGTGCGTTTCTGGCATCATGAAGTTTTTCGTCTCCCTTGATTTTTAATCCCATCTTCTTCTGAACTATTTTCACATCCTTACTCTTAACCTCAACAATCATGTAATCCAAATCTTGGAGCATCACTAATTTTTGAAGAATCTTATTCACGTCTCACTTAACCTCTGAAACAAGATTTTTAAATTCTTCAAATGATTTAATCTTCAAAAGCATCTTCTTAATCTTTCTATCTGTGAGAAGCTCAACCAGCTTTCCTAAAAAAACTAAATAGTGAACATCATGGGGAGGAGCTACTACCATAAAAAACAATTTTACCGGTTTTTTATCAGTTGATTTAAAATCTATCCCTTTACTCTTTATGGCAAATAAAACAATTAGCTTTTCCACTGCTATAGAACGACAATGGGGTATAGCTACCCCTCCTCCTATCCCCGTGCTCCCCAAGCCCTCTCGTTTCTTCAGTAAATCATAGATAATAGAGGCTTTGTAAACCTTTTTTGAGGATTCTAACCACGCTGCCATTTCTTTGAGAATACCGTCTTTACTTGATGCTCTTAATTCAGGAATAAAAAGATCCTCATGAAAATAACTTAATAGTTTACTCTGTTTCATGATCAATCAGCCAGATTACCATAAAATTGCTTAAGTCTACATTTATTAATAGGGTCAATAAATAGTTTACATAAAGACGAAGCGTCATTGCGAACGAAGTGAAGCAATCTCATTTTATAGTCGTGTGTTAGGATTGCTTCGTCGCTATGCTCCTCGCAATGACATGTAAACTATTTTATGCCCTGAGTAATATATAGCATAATACAGCATAAAAAGCCATTCTTTAAAAAGGATAATGTTAAATTTAAAATTACAACAGCACCTATAGGTGTCAAACATACTTCATTGAGACCTCATTACCACATCTTCTCGCTCAATACTTCTCAGTCCACTCCATTGAATAGCATCAAGCTTATGAAGGAGGTGATCTTCTATGACATATAAAGAAGAACCAGGTAGAAGCAACTAATAGCACTGCGTACCTGGTTCCTTACATTGACGCTGGGAGTAGCTTTTATCTAAATAAAACATAAAACACTAACTATCAAACTTCTCTTGCAATCTTTAAGAAATCATCTATTGAAAGAGCTGTCATTGTCTGGGAAGTAATTCTTCCCTTAGAACATATCTTCAAAATTGTTGCTGCTGCTACTTTCTCATCAGGCATTTCCATAATGGTGATCACATCATACTCACCTATTAACCCATAAATAGAGAGCAATTTCCCACCAGCATCGCTAATAATCTTCTTTACCGCCTCATAGCGATCAGGTGTATTTTTCATGTCCACCAATCCATCTCTTGTATACTTCCAAAGGGTAACATACGTTGGCATACTATCGCCTCCTTTTAAAGCTACTCCCCATAGCAAATATTATCAGTTTAGGCAAAAGCCTACACCATATACTGTATTAAAAAACTATCACACAATGATAAGAAAATCTACCTCTTATTGTTCAATTTTCACATATACCAGAGATAGTTTCTCCTTTTAAAAATCTGAAGAGGAGAGGTGAAGGTAATCATAGTCCTCTGTACAACGTATAGCGTCCATACATGTCTCTTATGTAATTCCCGAAATGGATCACTTCGAGACAGGTATTTTACGGGGTGAAGCCCGCTATAAATGGTGGTGATTTCTCGCTCACGACGTAAAAAATTACTCAATAATTTCATTATAAATTCCGATAGTAATTATAAAGAATTTGGTTTAATAAGCACTATAGGAAACATAGACAGGGATGTTGAAATGCCTATAGCAGCGCCAACAATTCAGATGGAAAGGAGTATCTTAGATTTTTTTCATAAACATGTTAAAAAATCTATAAAGAATCAAAATATTGAGATCACTGACATCTCTAAGTACTACCTCGTACACCTCCTCACAGATTTTACCCTCACCCAAAAAGCTTTCAACCTCGCACTAAGTGATGATCGTCCTTTAGCTCTCATCTATCACCAAGCACAATTTGAAACATCTACTAACAAAATAAAAATTTTTAAAGAACTTGGCGACTTCTCCCTTTTCATCACAGGATTTTTCCCTGACAGCCTACATCGAAAAGTCACTGATGTGGATTACTATATATCTCTTGGCAAAAGTGCTTATGAAAATCTTTCGACTATTCTCGAGAAAATCCACAAATCAGACTTCACCTCCTTATATTATGAACTCGCAGAAAAATTTGTTTCTATTACTGATATCTTAGCAGAAATTAGTAGTGAGAGCCTTACCCAATGGAACGATGGAATCCTAAGGCTATACGAGCGGTGGTTAAAGACACGGAGCAAGAGGGATGAACGACTACTTTGTAAAAAGGGAATAATCCCTCAATACACTTTAAAACATAAAACCGTTCAATAATCTTAATATAATACTCATCGAATGTTACTTAGGAAAATTCAACAACAATTCGAAAAAATTTATCACCTTCCTCAAGATCTATCTATAGAGAATTTTCTGATTAATCAAGAAATGCTAGAAAAACTTAAAGAACGACAGCGCACTCTCTCAAGTTCCTTAAACTGCAAAGGTTTAATGTTACTCTTCCCTGAGGGAGATGAATTAAGATTAGCTATCTATCTTCATGATCAAGTAATAAATAACCTTAATACACATAACCCCTGCTTAGGTTTGAATGATAAAAATATCCATGCCTTCTGTATCATGGTCGAAGAGGTAAGCCATTTCCTTTATACCACCTGGAAGGCACGACGCCGTATTCAGATAACCAAGCTGGAGTTAGAACTACAAGCTGAGGTTGATAAATTTATAATCTGCACGCTCTACTGCTTAAATCATAAAGCCCGTATTAACAGCCTTTCCATAAAGGAATTTCTCTTTGAAGACTTCAGCCTTGAAAAAGATTTACCCTTAGAATCAAAAAATAGGTACTCTACCGCCACCAAACTTGCACTTCACTACTGCCATTTCTTAGAAAACCACTTTATTAAAAAAGCCAACTTCTCTCAAATGCTTGAAGAAACCAGAGGATTCTATCGTCTTGGCCAAACAGAAAAAATCTC
>Ga0209635_10005486_pt1 | contig 9995 bp, 11 predicted proteins | sample DeeMarSWOR230_32_FD_187463 | JGI IMG/M metagenome (GOLD analysis project Ga0209635, IMG submission 187463) | Marine sediment microbial communities from White Oak River estuary, North Carolina - WOR-2-30_32 (SPAdes) (version 2) | ecosystem: Environmental > Aquatic > Marine > Intertidal zone >...
AGCCAGTCATTTAATTCCTGCGTCATAAAAGTATTTCTGATTCCATCCAATGTGATGGCACCAATAAGCTTTTTGTTGTTGTCGACAACAGAATAATAAAAGTTGTCGGTAGTACTGACTATTTTGATAACCTCACGCAACGACATACCTGTAGAAATAGTCGGCACCTTTGTGTCCATGACATCGGCGACACTGTAAGTCTTGATAAGGTCCTCCTCAGTAATATTAAGACCAACTTCACCGGCTTTTTTGACACCAATTTTTACAAATAACGGGCCGATAAACTGAACTATAAACACACCAACTATTATTACCGACAACATCATATCTTTGATTTGCCCCTCAAAGCGATGACTTGCCATAATCAGCAAAGCTATGGCAATTGTCCCTTGCTGATATAAACAAAATCCAAGATACTTTCTAATCGGCGACACAGCCTTTGAATAAACAGCACCCCAGTATGACCCCGCGGTTTTTCCGAAAATAGTGCCCAAGACATAAACGGCGGCTAATAGCCAGATTTGTCCTGTCGTATTAATACTCAGTCTGGAGCCGATAATAACAAAAAACAAAACATAAATTGGCGGCGAAAACTTTCGAACAAGCTCGAAACTTTTGAGGCTTCGCCGGGGCGAAATATTTATCAGGCTTACTCCACAAGCCATCGAAGACAGAATAACATCTAACTTCAAAGCCATTGCCAAACCGACTGTCAGCACTATAATACCGATAGTCAGAACGAGTGTTTTTTCGTCATCTTCAAGCCTTCTTAGAATCCAGTGCAATAAAAGTCCTGCTGCGAGTCCCAATCCTAATGAGCCGCTTATCTCATAAAGCGAATGAACCATCATTTTCAGGACACCAACTTCTCGATGGCCTGTAAGGAAACCCGCCAGGCTTACACTTGTTATATAAAGCAACAAAGCAAGGGCATCATCAAGGGCGACGATTGCAATCAACATCGTTGTAAGAGGCCCACGGGTTTTATACTCCCACAAAATGTTTACCGTCGAAGCAGGGTCCGTCGCCGAACATATTGCTCCGAACACCAACCCAACTGCCAACGCTGTTTGCCAGTCATAGAAGTAGAAAAGTGCAAAAAAGCTTGAAACCACAACAAACAAGAACGCAACTCCACCCTCGAATAACAGGATTGTAAAAACCTGCCTGCCGAACTTTGCAAAAATATCGTGTTTAAGCTCACCGCCGATTAAAAAACCGATAATACCCAGAGCAAACATATTGAACGGTTCGAAGGCCTGAACTGTCTGACGAGAAATAATATTCAGCAAAGGCCCCAGGATTATGCCAATCGAGATATATCCGATTATCTGAGGAATGCGAAGTCTCTGGAATATTCTTGCCCCCACCGTTCCCCAAAAAATGGCAAGACCCATTAGCAAAATGATATTAAGGTGCTCGGTGCCATCTGCCAAAATATTGTCTAAAAATTCTATCATTGACCTTTTTTATAAATTCACTTGACTAAAAATGCTCCTCAGCAGAGAAAAATATATAAACTTAAATCAGATGGGTGCTGTTAGTCTTAAGACGATTTATGCTAACCTCAAAACCCGTTTTGTCAAATAATTTTCGACACACCCATCCGGACAAAGATTTCTCAATTTCCGCTTTTTTCTGCATAGCTTTTGCGGTATAGTTAGCTCACTTAACTAAAAATCAGGAAAAACTTAAAATGTCAGAGCAAAAGAAACAAACTGCACTTTGGCCAGCAGTTGTTCTCGCCGGACTTGTACTTGCTGCGATAGTTGTCTGGAGACTGGCAATTTATAAACCTGCTTCACATATTCATACAGGCAATGAATTGCTTAGCGAAAGTCTCAACAAAATCATAAGTTCGGCAAGAACTTGGGGCCCGACACACTACTCCTGGTTTGGTAAAATGTCGCCGGATTTTACATTGACCGATATCACCGGCAAGCAGCACAAACTAAGCGACTACCGCGGCAAAAACGTTATGCTTGTCTTCTGGGCAACCTGGTGCGGTCCTTGCCTGATGGAAATGCCCCACCTTATTGCGCTGCGGAACATCATCGGCGAAGACAAACTGGCAATGCTCGCTATCTCTTTTATAACCACATACCCTCCTAATTCTACTGAGGCAGTCAAAAAACTCGTGGAAAAAGGAAAAATCAACTATACGGTCTTTTCTGTCGATGTAGTTGATATGCCGACGCCTTATAATAAGATTCAGGCTATTCCCTGCAGCTTCTTTATCGACCCGGAGGGCAAAATAAAGCTCGCTACGGAAGGGCTGTTGACCTTGGGCGATTTCAAGGCCATAGTACAGGCCGAATAAACTGAATCTATTAAACCTGAATTTTTTAAAAATTGTATGGACAATACCCACTAAAGCGGTTAAAATTGTTGTTAATAAGTTGGTAGCTTCAGATTGTTAGAATTAGAGGAAGTCTTCTATGGCACATAAAAAAGGACAAGGCTCTTCCAGAAACGGCAGAGACAGTAATGCCCAGTTCAGAGGCGTTAAGCTATGCGGCGGCCAGAATGTTACAGCCGGCTCCATCATCGTCCGGCAATGCGGAACAAAATTCTTTCCGGGCAGCAATGTTGGTATGGGAAGAGACTACACACTATTTGCCACCGCAGACGGGACTGTCCAATTCCAGGGAAGAAAAGTTCACGTCGTTTAAGCAGGATAGCAATGTGCTCAAAAAGCAAAAGGATGGCAAAAGCCATCCTTTTTTTATATAACCAGATACGAAATACCAACAACGAGTATCGAGAAATGTTTATTGACGAGGCCAAAATCCGGGTCAAGGCAGGAAATGGCGGCAATGGCTGCCTGAGCTTCCGACGTGAAAAATTCATCCCTAAAGGTGGTCCCGACGGCGGCGACGGTGGAAAAGGAGCAAGCGTCTATTTCCAGGCTGTCGATGGACTTGATACCCTCCTGGATTTCGCCGGCAGGCATCATTGGCGCGCTCAAAATGGCAGACCCGGTTCAGGAAACAACAAGCACGGCGCAAACGGAAAAGACCTCGTTATCAAAGTCCCACCCGGCACCCTCATCTACGATGATGACCTGAACCTGCTTCTGAAAGACCTCGATGAGGTCGGCTCGAAGGTCTGCGTCTGCCGCGGTGGAAGAGGGGGAAAAGGAAATAAGGCCTTTGCTACCCCGACAAATCAAACGCCAAGATACGCCGAGCAAGGCAAAAAAGGCCAGCAGAGAAACATAAAACTTGAATTGAAGCTCATCGCCGACGTAGGTCTGGTCGGAATGCCGAATGCAGGAAAAAGCACGCTTATCTCCCGCTGCTCCAAAGCCCGCCCAAAAATCGCAGATTACCCGTTCACCACAACCGAGCCGGTCCTCGGCATCGTTGAGCTGAGCGACTTTCGACGGTTCGTTATGGCCGATATCCCAGGCCTGATTGAAGGTTCCCATAAAGGCGCTGGGCTTGGTATCGAATTCCTTCGACACATAGAAAGAACTCGAATTATCGTCCACCTCCTTGATATAATGCCGGTAGATGGCTCTAAGCCAGCAGAGAATTATAAAGCTATCCGACAGGAACTGAAGCTGTATAGTAAAGCCCTGGCAAAAAAGACCGAAATCATCGTGGCCAATAAAATCGACCTCGACCCCGATGGAAAAGCAGTTGCAGATTTGAAAAAGAAACTAAAAAAAACAATCCACCCGATCTCCGCCGTTACTGGTGAAGGAATCAAAGAATTGGTTGAATCCCTCTGGCAAAAGTTGAAAAAAACAAAAAACTGACAAAGCCATCCGAATCTTTGAATTGCTCAGGTATGTTAGAAGCTGAGGGTGAAACGTATTTAGCCAACACACCTTTCTGTTTTAACACGATTGTTCTGCCGGTCTCGGAGTTCCAAAACACATCGGCGCGGGGACTATCTTTTTCAGCAATAAGGCGGTTAACTAATCCTGTCGTTTTGGTCGCCTCTGAATCATAGACGTCAAGGACCTTTATACCGGTCTCTTTTTCAAATGCTTCGAGAATTGGCTGGCTGAAGACCTTGTCAAGAGATGTATAAACTACGACTTCCTGGATAGATTCCTTACCTTTACAGCCTACAAAAGATAAGATTGATATCACTGATAAAAAACAAGCAACTCGAAATGTTTTTGTGTTCACTAATTTCCCCTCAATGTTAGATTTTTAAGAGACCCGGAGTCGCCATACTCACATAGCACCTGCCAATTTTGATTATAGTAGTAGAAGGTATTGGCATCAGCTATGCCGTCGTACTTTCTGATTCTCCTTCCAAGTGCATCATAATCGAATTCCGCCACTGTGGTTGTCCCGTTCTTTTTGATTTTGGTGATGCGATTCTAACAGCCGTATTCATATTTAGAAAACATCCTTATCCTCGAACATCTATCTATTTGTTATTTTCGCTAACTCCTGTTTCCAATGATTTCCAGTGTGGTATTCCGATAGCACCAATCACATCAGAGACTTCGAGGAAGAAAAAGTCACATACAAAACCGTCATAAGCGCAAAATGGGCAGTAAGGGAGAGGTTTGCTAAAGTGTATTGTCTCATCATATAGCCAAAGCATGCATCGCTTGAAACTCTCGGACTCCTTCCAATTATTTTCTTTGCAAAAAATGCTCAGACCAGTTCTCTTTTTTTTGATGTTACAATATGCTTTATACAACAGGGTCATAGTTGACTCTTTATAGGAATCGTCGGCTGTCATCATTAATTCCAGTTCTTCCGGATAGAGCTTATAGTCTGGCTCGCCGACCATTGCAACAAGTTGTTTATCCACAAGAAATGGCGATCCTCTTTCTCGACAAATCTCAACTGCACGAGTCCCTCTCAGTATATTGTCGTGCCACCTCTCTTGTTGCCAAGGGCCTGATGGACAGCATCCCTGTAAACAGAAAGTCATCAAAGTAATACCAGCATATAACACCTTACTCCTAATCATCTGTATTCCTTTCATTTCTTAACGTTCTAAAATCCTGGTGGAATCAGTTCGGATATTTTAGGACCAAACATGTGAAACGGCAGTGGAACTAAGGTGCCAGTTTTACCCCAAAATATTGCATTAGATGAAAAATAATCCCTCGCACTTTGACTATGACATGCAAATAGGATACCCAATCCCATTCTATACTCTGGATTCCATTTTGCGTAGTATGAATAATATGTATCATCAGCCTTTTTACCGGCCATAGTTAAAAGATATCCTCGCTTTGAACCGTGTCCCCAAGCAAAAATTCCGAACAACTTTTTTGTCTTCATAAATGAGTCGATCACAAACTCTAAATGAGCGGCTGTATAGTTTTCAATTTCATGCACAAAGAACCCGCGTCTCTTTAACGTCGATACGTCAGAACCCCAATCTACAAAATGCTTACCAAATCCACCAAGTTCTCCACCCCAATAGGCAATCACAAAGTTAGGTATTTTTACTTTTTGACCCATGCAAATTTGATGTGCGACTTTTAATTGATTTAAAGTTTTGACACCGGACGAGGTTCTTATCATACCGTCAAGAGTTAGCCACTTCCTAAACTCGTTCTTGTCAAGCCTGATTCTTTCCGCCAATTGACTAATCGTATCGGAGCTGTCAACCACTTCAGCCTCTGCTGTATGATTTCCTCCTCGACTGATTTTCCACTTGTCTCCAAAAGGATCTGTCCTGATGATTGGATTAGAACCTGCGTATTCAAATAAATTAAGACTGTCCCAGTATCCAATTGGATCATAGCTAAACCATCTTCCAGTATAGTAGTCGTAATAACGGAATCGGTTGTATTGTAATATCAGACTGCCATTATCCAGAAAATCCACATTCCTTCCCGTGAACAGGTAAGGATTACCGTAGCTCGAAGAACTCCTCGCATTATACGAGGCATCCATAATATAAGGCTGGCCGTATGCATCATATTCATAACGCTCAATTACATTCCCGCTAGCATCAGTCAACGCAGCAGGACTGTAAAGGTGGTCCTGAATATAGAACTTCGCATCGGATGCAATAGCTGAAGTGCTCATAATCAAAACTTCGTCTATATAGTTACCATACGCATACCAGCGTTCCGGAGTCATCGTACTCGCACATCACTTGCCAATCTTTGCCGTTCTGGGAACCTCGTTAATAACAGGTTACCTATCGAATTAATGTCTTTATGGTGTGCAAAAAACTTTCCGCGGCTCGAACAGCTTGCTCTGCTTGTTGTGCAGATACATGTGCAGTGCCCCCATAATCTCCGACGCTGCGCAGCTCGAAAAGCCAGTTCAAATCACGGCCTTGTTCCTTACTCAGTTTCCCTGTCTTGACCAACCTCTGGTGAATAGATGCGATAACAGCGCTGTGCTTGCTCAGTTCCACACCTTCGTTCAACAAAACAGCCGTTGCAGCATAAAAAGCCGCATAATACGCCCGAGAAGAGGCAAAATCACAGTATCCTTTGACAGTCAATTCTTTAGCGGCTTGAATAGATTGTTCGGCTCGTTCGAGATTCGCTGTTATTTCTTCTTTGTATTCCGGATTCACACAAGGACTCCTTCTCTTTTGACATTTCTATACAACTGGATGCATCCACCCTCAAACTCATCCAGTAAAGCAGGCTTGGCTGAAATCAGCCACTCTGACTCTAATTGTATAGGATACAGCACATCTACAATTTGGCGAAGTTCCTCAAAGTAATCAAAGGGCTTACTTAGCAAAATCAGCAAATCAATATCGCTTGTTGGGTCAGATTCGTTGCGCGCCGTAGACCCGTATAAAATCAGCCCCTCCATCGGGGAGCCATAACACCCCTCGAGTGCTTCCCTGCATTTTTGCACTATTTCTGTTACTGACATATCAACACCCTTATTCTTAATCCATCTCTATGTTTGTCCTGCCGGCGTTCCACTTCTGATAATATCCGCTTTTCAATCGCCTTTCAAGTCAAAAAAGCACTAAAGAGCACAAATTGACAATCTACAAATATTGTGGTAAAAAGACTCAAGCAGTGGGATTGTCAACTGTTGGCCAATCTAAACACAGATAGCGAGCAGCCGAATTATGAACATAGTAGCGGTAGATATCGGCAATACGAATATCACGATAGGATTATTCCTCAATGACAAAGAGGAGTTTATCAGCTCTATCCCCGGAAAATCCCGCGGAAAACTCGCCGACTGCCTCAAAACCGCCTGGGACAAAATCCCGGTCGCAAAAAGCTCGAAAGAAAAAAAGCGAGATGGTGTTATCGTTGTAAGCAGCGTAAAACCCCAATGGACCGAACTTATGCAGAAGATAGTAAAGAACACCCTCGACGAAAAAATCTATATTTTAGGTAAAGACATCCCTCTTCCTATGACTTTGTGGGTCGATGCGCCTGACAAGGTTGGCACCGACAGGGTAGTCTCTGCCGCAGCAGCTTATGCCGTCGTCGAAGATGCCATCGTGGTGGCCGACTTCGGTACTGCTGTAACAATCGACCTCGTAGATGAACACGGCATCTTTCAGGGCGGTGTAATCTTCCCGGGTCTTGAAATCTCCGCAGACGCACTAAAGAAAAACACCGCTCAACTGCCTAAAGTCAAAATAAAAAAGCCTAAAGAACCCTACGGAAAAACCACAGCCGAGGCCATAAACGCAGGGCTTTATTATTCCGCTATCGCTACATTGCAGGAGGTAATCAGACGGTATGCAGAAAAAATCGGCAAATGGCCGCATACCGTCCTTACTGGCTCTGCCGCTGAACTTGTAAAGGATGACTGTGAGTTTATCGATTCCTACGTACCAAACCTCGTTGTCAAAGGCATCGTTTTGGCATATCGAAAATTTATCGATGAAAAAGCAAGGTAAGCTGTTAGGAAAGCACAATGTCATCACTAACAATACCAAGATTTTTCTTCAACACTTGGTTTTGGTTCACTCTTATAGCAATTGTTATTGCAATCCATTATTTTTGGGGCAAAACCCCACCACCGCCGAAACCAAGCAAATTTTTCACTAAGCACAAAAAGACTATTACGAAAGTTGGCGACATTTTCCTAATCTTCATTACACTGCTTCTATGTCTGCCATGGGTTTCTTTTCCAATTAACACTGTACTAAAGGCTGTATCTGAGCATCACCAGATCGGAACACGGGAACTTCGTCTCATCTGTTCAATTTTTCTTATATCCATGATTACCTGTTCAGGTATAGCTGGCGGTCTTGTTGGTCTCCTATCAATCTTCCGTTCGAATCTTACAAAAGTCAAAAGAATCATTTTACTTATTATCTCACTCTTACCATTAATATTTACAATTATAGACCTGTCAATTACATCTACAGAAAATTTATGGTCATTTATCAAACTTGGCCTCATATATTCATCTACTTGCTGGATAATCAACGGCCCTGCTATAATCACGGGAAAACACTTCTTCCGGGTATCATGGGCACTACTATGTAAATTACGATTAGCATCGGGGGACTACCTTGAATGACTCGGAGGGTGTTATGAGCACTTTCGCTGCAGTAATGACCGCAAAGGGGACTGGTGCGATAGCAACCATTCAGGTCTTCGGGGGCAGTTCTAAAGCTATCATAAAGAAAATATTCAAACCTGCAGGGGAAAAGCCAGCAGATTTCAAAACCGGCAAAATCCTGCTCGGAACAATTATTGACGGCACCGAGCCCCGCCCCTCGGAGGGGCGGGGCGAGACCATTGACCAGGTTACAATTGGCTGTGAAAGCCCTAACAGCCTCGCTATACACTGCCACGGAAATCCTCTCATCGTAGAGATGATAATGCAGCTACTCGCCCGGCACGGTGTAACACTGCTCACTGCAGACGAGCTTCTTGCTAAAGTCCTTTCGTGCGAAAAACACATTAACACAATCGAACTCGAAGCAAAACTCACCCAGCCCAAAGCACTTACATTAGAAGGGACAAAAATAATCGCAAATCAAATCAATACAGGATTAAACAAAAAAGCTCAGGAATGGTCGAAGAATATAAACAAAATATCTCTTAACGGAATTAAAACCGAGGCATCCGAGATACTTAAAAACAGCAAAACAGCAAAGCTGATTATTGCCGGCTGCTCTGCGGTATTGGCAGGCCCGCCAAACACCGGGAAAAGCACATTGTTGAACTGCCTTTGTGGCCGACAAAAAGCAATTGTTACCCCAATCGCCGGCACAACGAGAGACTGGGTCAGCGCACGATGCCAAATCGGCCCGCTTTCAGTAGAGCTGTTCGACACAGCGGGACTGGACGAAAAGCTCACGTTGACATCCGAAGATACCATTGAGAAAGCATCTCAACAAAAAAGCATCGAGATTTTAGATAGGGCCGACCTAATCTTGCTCGTTTTGGATAACAGCTTACATGCCGACCAGCTTGACGAAAAACTGCTCGAAAAAATCGCTGGCAAGCTTGTCCTGACAGTCTTAAATAAATCCGACTTGCCCGAAAAATTGGAAGCGCGCAGACTGTCGAAAGTTTTGGTCGATAAGGTCAAAATAAGTGCGAAGTTTGGCACTGGAATTGAACAACTTCTTAAAAAAATTCAACAACTTTTCAACGTTACCGATTACAATTTGAAAAAAATTGCTTGTTTTACACACCGGCAGGAAAACCTGCTAAAACAGCTAAAGAAGGCTAAATCCAAAGCCCAGGCCACCCAAATCATAACAGAGTTGTTAAATGGCCGATTGAGTGTATAATCTGCTTTTATGACCGTAAATACCGAAAAACTAACGCCTGCGATGAAGCAGTTTGCCCGTTTCAAGCAGAAATATCCTGATTGCATACTGTTTTTTCGAATGGGTGATTTCTACGAGACCTTTTATGACGACGCTAAGACCTGCTCACGCGTCTGCGGCCTGGCACTGACAAGCAGAAGCAAAGGAGATAATCCCATCCCGCTGGCTGGCGTGCCGTATCACGCCGTCGAAGGGTATCTGAAAAAAATGCTCCAGGCCGGATACAAAGTCGCCGTCTGCGAACAGGTCGAGGACCCGAAGACAGCAAAGGGCGTTGT
>Ga0209635_10005487_pt1 | contig 9995 bp, 7 predicted proteins | sample DeeMarSWOR230_32_FD_187463 | JGI IMG/M metagenome (GOLD analysis project Ga0209635, IMG submission 187463) | Marine sediment microbial communities from White Oak River estuary, North Carolina - WOR-2-30_32 (SPAdes) (version 2) | ecosystem: Environmental > Aquatic > Marine > Intertidal zone >...
AACATCATTGGGGTAAAATTCGATGAGAATCATGTCCTTTGACTGGCGAAAATTAATTTTTTTGATATCCATATAGTCGGGATCACCTACTGGGATATCTCCAATTGGATCATCAACAGTTTGAGTAAATACGATATTCCACGGTAAGGTAAGGAATATACCTACCGATAAAATAAATCTTAGAACAGGCTTATTAAAAACAAATATCTTCATAATTATTTCTATCTTTTTCTGTCACTCTACCAGTGATTTTACCCTTTGAGCCAGCCAATGCAAAAGGAAAAAAGACGTCACCAATATTGTGCTCAAAAGACAACTGAAGAACTTGAGTCTCATTAACTTTAACTCAAAATTAAAAAGTCAAACGAACTAGTCTAATGATAAAGCTAAATTTCTGCTACTAAACTATTGAAGTACCGTACACTTCCTGATTTTCACACCTTGATTGGTTTCCAAAGAAAAGACATAGATACCACTGGGGAGACCTGAAGCATCCCAAACCAACTGATGAGTTCCAGCACCTTTGAAACCTTCATTCAAAACTGTCACTAATTGCCCCAATAGATTGTAAATCTTTACCTTCACCGCTGAGGACTTTTGAAGTTGATAGCTAATAATGGTCCTTGAATTAAAAGGATTAGGATAATTGGGAAAGAGCTGAAACTGCATTTCTCCCAAGGCTAACATTTCCTCTACGCTTGTTATCATGCCCTCAATTTCAGGTTTGACTTCATCGTAGAATGGATCGTAAATAGGGAAATCCCACCGATTCTCGAATTGATTTCGAAGATCCACTCCCGAAGCCACGCTAAAGGCACAACAGGTAACAGTCATCGCTAAAGTTTTGGCCCAATCATAATCATAATCTGGTTTAATTTCATCAAGCAGACTCCATGATTGATCGGGGGGTTGTAGGATTTTGAAGAAATTAGGAAAAATTTCATAGCTAAAAGAATCAGCAAGCGTAAAGAATATTCCATCCACTAAATCTGGATAGATTTTGCTGAAATCAGGATTCTGTTCATAGATATTTAGTGCCCCTTGATAAGAACTTTTCATATTATTGAATTCCTGTTCAAGGTTTTGGACGCAATCCGAGCTCAGCTGATACTGAGGACCTTCAGTGAAAAGTTCCCGCATGGCGTACAGTCCAACCATGGTCGCCCATGCTTCCACAAAATTCATTCCGAAATTCCAATCATCACCCCCCATTGGAATATAGCCGAGACCAGGATATAATTGGTTAAATCTTGCCGATGCCAGAGTATAGTTATGACCTAATTCATGAAAAACAACAAACCATGGTGGCTCGTCATGCCACATCCATGAGCCCATATCAACTGGATTGCCACAACAAGCGACACCATTCATCCATGGATTATATTGTATGATCTGAATACCTTGAAATTCCGTACCACACAATTGACTCTGAACCTGAGTCCCAAGATCAATTGCTTTAATTACTTCATATTTATCCAATACATCCTGATAGGTAGAAGGATAGATAAACTCTATGTGTTCGCCACGAACGGTGTCGATATCAGCTACCTCACTTGTATCAACCGCTAAGGTAGCATGGCCTTGATCCGGTATTTGATCCGACCAATGATTACTATAAAAAGTACGGGCAATCCAATTGATCTGGGGCCATTTTAAGCTGATCAATGAAAATTGCCATCTAAATATATAGGGTTCTGTAGCTCTTGGATTACCTTCGGCAAATATAAAAAAACCACTCAGGGAATGAGATGATCCAAAAGCATCATAGTCCCAATAGACAGTCCCGTCTATCCAATTCTTCCCATTCCATTCGTAAAGATTAACGTGCAGTTTGTAATCATACCCTATATCTTCTAGTGGGACACCAGTAGTACTATCATCATCCACATCCATATAAACTTCAAAGATAGTTGTTGCATTGATCCCCGCCTGGTTCCCTTTTGGAATTGGACCTTGCGAATAAAAATCAATACTGATCGTATTCCCATCACCTAATTGACGGAATCTGATCTTTGTTATATCTACATAATTAGGATCAGTGGCAGGAATGTCACCAATTGTATCTTCGATCGTTTGAGCATAGATCGAATTTACTAATATAAAACATAAAATATAGTTAACAACAAATTTTTTAAATTTACGAATTGCCATATTTGAAACTTCCACAAGATCAATTTTCCTTGAAGATAGAAAATAGCCGGGTGAATTGCTTTAATTCACCCGGACTCGGCTATAAACTGTAAACTACTTCAATAATAAGCACTTTTTCACTGAGGAATATTGCCCTGCTTCTAATCGATAAAAATAAACACCTGAAGGCAAATTAGAAGCATCCCAAGATATCGTGTGGTATCCTGACATCATTTGATCTTTTACTAAAGTAGCCACTTCTTTGCCTAACACATTATATACTTTAATGTTAACATTAGATATTTTTGGTACTGAGAATGCAAATGTGGTTTTGGGATTGAATGGATTTGGGTAATTCTGAGATAGCTTGAAAGTGACAGGTTTCACTGTCAATTCATTGTCCACTGCTGTCCCACCTATCTGGAATCTTATTGCTGATCCAGCTACTGGGTAACCATCTGCAGGAGTCTCACCTCCGTAATACTGACATCCTAAACGACTGTCCCTTCCCGGCTGAATTCCTACAGTCGCTCTTTTTGCAGTGGGCTCTGGTGCTGTCCCCAGATCTTTATAATAATACGTGATAGCACCGCTGGTATCCAATACTACCTGGAAGGTGAGTGTTGTATCAGGGCACTTATCATCCACTACGTAATGATGGTTAGTCATATTTTCATATTCTATTGTAAAGGTTCCTGCAGCGGGATCGGAATAATAGTACATTGTTCCTGTGGCAGTGTTGTAAGGCGCAGCCGGATAAGCTTCAGCAGCCATGATATCGCACGCCAGAGGACAGAGGATATTGTCCCAACCCATGCCGGGAATCGTTGTGCCATAGGTACCACTTGTTATCCAATCAATGTGATCGGTGAAGGAGCATTGACCATTCACGCCAATATAGATCTCATCGAAAGTCTGGCCGTAAAAGGGAAAACTAATTCCCATTGGAATCGGTCCAGCGCTTCCATCATCGTATTCGGAACCTTCCCAAGGACATGAAAAATCTTCCCTAACCAGTGCCGTCCCTACTGAGTTTATTTCATTCCATACATAGGGAACCGTATCATCAGCAGTGTAGGGATCAACAGGACTCGTACCTAGTAAATCCTTTGTAGTATTGAATACATCTTGATCGAGTGGAAAGTCTGGTATTCCCTGCAAGCCACCATAGACATCTTGACCACAGGCTAATTCGATTACAGCCGCTTGAATGGACGCAATCGTAGCATACCAGGTTTGGTGAGCTTGAGTTTCGAAATCTGCTGTGTTATCGATTGCATAATCCGCACTATAAATATAGTTATTAACAAGTTGACTGAACGGATCATACGGATTCCCAAGATAGAGTTTCTTAGGAAGTATGTCTTTGTAGATCGTCTCGGTCCAGCTTAAATCGTCTGTGAGAGAGAGTAACAAGCCGGTCAAAATCTCGGGGGTCAGATCTCTAGCTGTGCCCGAAAAGTTATTCCAGGCGGCTAGCATATCTGCCTTCTTATTCATGATAGCAGTTTTTGCCTCCCCTTCGCTCAGGTTTTCCGCAATATAGAATATATAGCAATTTTCAAAAACATTACCCAACAATGCTCTAAATGACCATTTATGTTGATCGTTCCATTTAAAGCCATTTGTGCTATCATCATCGGTACAATACCACCCTTCCCCGGATATAGGAATCGGTACTTGATACGCTTTCTGAACAAGCAAAATTTCTCTCAATCCGGCGCTGAGTTCCATTAGAGTATTATTAACAACACCATCTAACATAGCGAACCAATCGGGTTCATCCACCCAACCGCTGCCCGGAATTCGGCAGCCAAATTGATTACCAATATTAGGCCAATAAATCATAGGATGCGCGTAATTTGTAAAATTCTCATATTTTACGCTGAATTTTTTATCACTTTCTGAAATAATACCGATCTTGGATCTAACCCAATTCACCATCTCATCAACCACGCCGGTAATATTCTTTGCATCTGCGGTTGCTGAATAAGGTTCCGGAACTTTGATTATACAATTGGTTCCTTCTTTGTCTATTAACTGAGTAACCTGACTTACATCAATCTCCAAGAAGCCCGGTTCATCCTGGGTATCTCCCCCAAAATGAGGTACATCATGCCAAGTATTACCATCTTTATACCATCCTGTAAGTTGGTATTCCACTTCTTCCCAACCCGTACCTACAAGGGAAATTTTGCAGCTCATGGTTTTGCCGTCTTCATGTACCGTAACAGGTACAAGCACTTTTGTAGTAAAACTTCCTTTTTCCTGGTCCCACAATAAATACATTCTTCCCCACCAGTTACCACCTCCGTAATCATGAAAATCAACATTATTCTCATTGCCACGGAATTGTCCTGTACTGGGATCAAGGTCGCTGTCAAGAAAAAATTCGTACAAACTCCACCCGGCTGGATCTCTGTCAGCAAACAAACCAAACATGGAAAAACCAACAAGCAGACTCTCTCCTTGCTGAACAAACCAACCTTGGGTAATATCTACTGATGGCATTGCGACGTCACCAACCGGATCAGTGAAAGTTGGGTCTGGTAATTGTGCTTGTAATAGCACTGGGATACAAAACACGAGAGATAACGTTATAATTCTGCAGAGTAACAATTTCATTGTTAGTACCTCCGTTTAAAATAATTAATGATGATAAGGAATAAGATTTGTACACAAATTTGCTTTGAGAGCATCACCTCCTTTATTAATTTTTTAAAAGAGTTATTAATTCATTTAATTTAAATGGCTTAATTAATAATGGAAATTTGCTGAATTTTGTGTGTATTTTTCCCCTCAACAATGCAGTCATGTAAATAATTTTAATTTCTTTGTAAATTGAATAAACTTTAGATGCAAACTCCCAACCATTCATCTCAGGCATATCAATATCACATAAGACATAATCAAATTTTGTATTTTTAAGTTTTGCAAGCCCTTCTTCACCACTATTGGCTGTGTCTACATAATAACCGTATCTTTTTACACCAATTGCAAGGGATTCTGTTGAATTATGTTCGTCATCAACAATCAATATTTTTAACATCTTTTACTCTTGTTGCAGGAATGATGGTCTTCTATACTATTACCTTATAAAAGTTTGTTTTTTTAACAAACTTTTTTTAAAAAATTTTGTTTGCAGCTTTGCTGCGCTAGGTAATAAAGGAATAGAATTTTACAATATGATAAAATATTCAAACATCATGCCAAAATATAATAACCTGTTATCATAACATCTTGAATTTTTTAACAATATCAGATTAAAATTTAATTATAATACTGGGGATTAACTTGGAAATATTTTCAGAATGGAATATTAGACCTTTTCATAATGAAAAGGTTTTTTGAGGAATGAAAATTTTATTGATTAGAGATGCAATAATTATTATGATCGTAAATTATATTTTTTTATCTTACGCCATAACGTTGTCATCCCAATATTTAAATCATTAGCAGTTTTAGTCTGATTCCAATCATTTTCTTTAAGTTTGCTTAAAATCACATTTTTTTCAATCTCGTCTAATGACATTTTACCATTTACTTTAACGGATAAAATATCGGGATTGACATTTGCCGTTACTTCTAAAGGTAAATCATCGATCAGAATTTCTTTGCTTTTGGTTAAAATAACCGCTCGTTCAATAACATTTTCCAATTCTCTAACGTTTCCTGGCCAATTATATACCATCAATTTAGATAATGCTGATTGCGAAACACCCTGGACATTTTTCTTGAATTTTTGAGAAGTTCGCTTCAAAAAGTAGTTAACTAACAATGGGATATCACTTTTTCTTTCGCGTAATGGGGGCAAATTAATTTGAATAACATTAATCCGAAATAACAGATCTTCTCTAAATCGGCTTTTATGAACCATAACCTTAAGATCACTATTTGATGCCACTATGAGCCTGGCATTGACGAAAGTCGATATATTCCCACCAACAGGCCTAACTTCACCATCTTGAATGACACGCAGTAATTTAACCTGAGTGGACAATGACATCTCGCTAATTTCATCCAAAAAAATAGTTCCACCGTCTGCCTCTTCAAATAATCCTTTTTTATTTGAAATCGCACCTGTGAAAGCTCCTTTTACATGACCAAACAACTCACTTTCTTGAAGATTTTCTGGTAACGCACCACAATTAATTACTACAAAGTGTTTATTTTTTCTATTGCTGCTATTATGAATCGCTTTTGCGATGAGCTCCTTGCCAGTACCGCTTTCACCTAAAATAAGTACGGGTACATCCACATTTGCCACAGTTTCCACCAACTTGAGCACATCCACCATATTTTTGTCATTGCCAACAATATTATCAAATCTGTATTTATCCCGAACCTGTCTCTGAAGTGTTTTTACATCAGCAGTTAATTTTCTTTTTTCGAGTACCTTATTTATGTTGAGAAGAATTTCCTCACGTTGGAAAGGTTTGGAAATATAATCATAAGCTCCTAATCTCATTGCCCTGACAGCAGTATCAATGCTGGCATAAGCTGTTATTACAATGACTTCGGTATCGGGAGAAACCCGTTTGATATGATTAAGAATTTCAAAGCCATCCACCTTGTCCATTTTTAAATCGGTAATAACAATATCAAAATTTTCTTGGTTTATTAATTGAATCGCACTCGGACCACTATCAGCTTCTGATAATTTAAAACCCTCTTTCTTTAAAATCATTGAAAGGGTAAATCTTGTATTCTCATGGTCATCGACAATAAGTATCTTGGTCATGTTATTATTTTTTAAGTTAAAGGTACCTGGATAATGAACGTAGTTCCTTCATCTAACTGACTTTCAACATTGATTGTCCAATTATGTTGTTCGATTATTCTCTTAATTATGGATAGGCCTAAACCAGTTCCGTTTCGTTTCATCGAATAAAATGGTTCAAATATTTTTTTCAATTCTTTAGAGGCAATACCTTTCCCGTTATCGCTAATTCTAATTTCGACATGTTCATTGATTATTTCAGCTCTTATTTCAATAACGCCCTCAGATGAAATGGCTTCGACTGAATTAATCAATAAATTCCAAATAACTTGTTTTATCGAGTCGCGATCGAACACCAGTTCTGGCAATTCTTCATCAAAGAAAAATGAGAATTTAATGTCTTTAGAAACTTTTTTGTCTGCTCTGAGCAACGTAATGGTTTCTTCTATTGTTTTCTTTAAATTATTGATTTTAGGATATATTTGGGGACTACGAGCAAAATCGAGATAATGGGATATGATTTTATTTACTCTATTTGACTCTTCTTTAGCGACATTCATTAACTTCTTATAGTCACCCTCCATTTCCAAATCTGTTTGCAAAATATCAATTGCGTTATATAGAGCATTTAAGGGATTTCTTATTTCATGAGCGATACTGGCAGTTAGTTCTCCAATTGTTGCCAAATACTTGGTATGTTCTAATCGTTCCTTCGTTTTACTCAATTCTTCTTCAATTTTAATGTTTTTCGTCACATCATCAAATACTTCTAAAACCTGATTTACTGTACCATCACTCGCTTTGATGGGTGCTGAAGTAATCTGATAATACTTCCCATTTTTCGTCTGAATCATTTTCCGATCAATTTTACCAGTCTTAAATGTTTTTTTAGCAGGACATCCCAAGCAAAACTTTTCTTTATTACTGAATAACGTATAACAATGTCTATCTAATATATCATTAATATTCCATCCCCAATCGATAAATGTCTTATTGGCCCACTGAATTTTGAAATCTCTATCCATTGTAATAATCCCCTGCCCCATTGAAGAAACTATATCATACAACCGTTCACTATTTTCTTGAACTTCTTGATATAATTTGGAGTTATGGATGGCAACTCCAACTCGATTTGCTAAAACCTCAAGTGAATTTAAATCATCTTTATCAAAATCCATCACTTCTCTGCTTTCAATATTTAGTGCTCCAATAATATTATTTTCAATTTTAATAGGAACACACAATTCAGAACGAGTTGGCGTTTCTTCTGGAGTAATATTATAAAAATGCGGATCTTTTTCCGTATCATTAGATAAAATAGTTTCACCAGTTTGTACTACCCAACCTACGATACCCTGCCCTAATTGAAGTGTCTGGTTCGTAGGAGTAATTTCTCTGTATATACCAGATATTGATTTCAGACAAATCGAATTACTTTGGCTATCAAGCAGATAAAGCGCAACGTGTTCATAGTTTAAATTTTTTTGTATAACATTCACAACCTTAGTATACAACTCGTCGATATTCATTATCGAATCTATATTTTGACAGATGCTATTAATTTGAGCCAGTTGGGCTGACTTCTTCTGTTCCCGTCTGGAAATAATTTCATTTTCAAGTATTATTCCTATTTGATAAGAAAAAGCTGCAAGAAGGGGTGTATCAGTTTTGCTGAAATAATTTGTTTCATCTTTCGACAAAATCGCTATCCCTACAAGTATGGCATTCACCTTCAATGGCAACAGGATCAACGATCTGTCTTTACTGTTACGGCAAAAACTGAAAAAAGCGCCAATATTATCATCCTTTTGAAAAATATAGGGTTCTCCGCTGGTGCTCAACTCATCTACAATAATTCGGGGTAATTGCACTGAAGTAAATTCGTTTATCTTATTGTCAGGATATGTAAGCACTAATTGGAAGTTATTTTTTCTATGAACATAAACAAAAGCTTGATCATATTTTTTTAATTCCGATAAATGTCTGAGTGTCATGCATAATATCTCTTGGACACTGGAGTTATTTCCCCCAGACGATGTTTTCCAATTGTAAATGGTATTTTGAGAGGTTATCGAAGTCCCCATGGCTATATTATCTCATTTTTTTCCTTAAGTTTATTTCTATCCATCACTTTTTTATTGCATGACTTTAATAAATATAGATAATTTTCTATATAGTGTCAAGAAAAAAATAAAAAATGATCCTTTTACTTTTTCAGCAGCGATGACTATCTGAATTCATACTGGAGAAAGGCATTATTAGCCTATTGGAATGTTAAGATCCAGCACCAGTTCAGGCTGTAAGAAATTAGAAGCATAGGGATTACATCTTTTCCTCTTGGAAAATGCACAATGAGAGATATAGAGCTTAAAAAAGAAGGTATAGAAAAACTCATCCTGGAAGCACTTTCCTCATGGGAACAGAGGAATAGTTTTGTTGAAGAATTAAAAAACGACTATGTGATTACATACTTTTGGGTGAAATATAATGATATGCAACGAACATTTAATCCTACTGAAAATCTGATAGAGTTGTTAAAAATTTTTAGACCTTAATAAGTATATATACTTATTAAGGTTAACAATTTCATAAAATGCTGTCATTGCGAGCGAAGCGAAGTAATCTCATAAATGGTTAAAAATTAAAAGTAGGTGATGACGTCCTTTGATTATTACAGGCACATCATTAAATCCCAATAGATAGATTTGCGCTTTGTTTATAATAATAATCTCGATAGTCCCCTTTGTACAGCAAACTGGTAAAGGTATTTTTTCCAGTTCAGGGTCGATCTGGTAGACTACTTTTTGATTAACTACATTCGATGAATCAGGTGGTTCTGAGTTTACAATATAATTATCAAACTCAATCAATCGATAAATTTTAATTTTGATTCCCATCCAGTGTATTTCAAATTCTTCTTCAACGATGGCTGGAAGCCAATATAATTCATACAGCAGCACCTTTTCTGTTTTAACTTACGGAATTAACTTGACATCGAATGGGCTGTAACCGAAATACACATAAGTTTTCGATCGTCCCCTAAAGATCACTCTATTAATTTCGTCATAAGAGCGCTGGCTGTTAATTTGAACTTTTTTGATCAAGTCATTGAAATCATCACTCGAAGAAGCCAAAGCGGTGTTGA
>Ga0209635_10005489_pt1 | contig 9992 bp, 8 predicted proteins | sample DeeMarSWOR230_32_FD_187463 | JGI IMG/M metagenome (GOLD analysis project Ga0209635, IMG submission 187463) | Marine sediment microbial communities from White Oak River estuary, North Carolina - WOR-2-30_32 (SPAdes) (version 2) | ecosystem: Environmental > Aquatic > Marine > Intertidal zone >...
TGGTTTCTTGATCAGTGGCTCGGGTTCGTATTGCACGTACTTTCGCAGAGAGGTGTATGCGTAGTATGAAAGGTCTCGGACCCGACGCAAATCGCGGGCTGAACGGATTGTGCGATGTCGTCGATGGCGCAGTATTGCCGCGGCGTCGATCGGAGTCATGCGGTCTATGTTAAGTAATTCGTCAAAGGTGGCTTCGTTGACGTTCATGGGTGAACGTATCAGGTCTTCCCAGACATCTATCGCCGCCTTGGCTGGTGGTTCCTCACTGGCCAGCTTTTTTTGCTCGAAGAGTATCGAACCCCATTCGGTTCTTTCCGGGAACGGAACCGCAATCTTCACCAACGGTTTTATGGTTTCGAATGTTACACCATCGATTCCTTCTATTCGACGTAATTCGTACACCGATGCAAAGTGACCGTAGAGCACGCGGTATTCATAGATTCTTCGCGCAACAGTCGAGTCTACAGGTAACTTGTAAATTTCCCCCAACGGTGCACGGTTGAGGTCGAGCTGACTTGTCAGCAGCAATAGAAGTAGCATTACATGTTAAAACACGAAACTTATCGTGGCGCTATGACTGAGCGGGAGTTCAGGAATAAACTCGGCCGCATAATCAAAGCGGATGAATTTATGGATGATGCCAGCTCCAGCCGCGAAAACCATCGGGTTGGTCTTAACCCCGGTTCTCAAGAAGAGTAGATCGAACAAATCGAACTGACCGGCGAAGTGTACTCTCATGTCATCATTCTTCAGTGAGAAGTCTACTTCAGATAAGATTCCGCTAAACGGTTCATAAGATAACCCGGCCTTGAGTTCAACAGGCAGTTCGCCTTGCTCGTCTGCGCCGAATTGGGGGCGATTGATGTTGTGTCCGTAGACGCCGAGGGACCACTTCTTGTATAAGTTACCCAGTAGTCCAAAATTCAATCCGTAAGCATAGTTGCGACCGGTGCGTGCATTGTCGATAATGTACACATCACCACTCGCTCCAAACTTGAATGATTCATTGAAACTCGCACCAAAGGCAAGAGTAATAGCCTGTTCTTTTTGCTCGGAGAAACCAAATTCACTGAGCTGGATTCCAAGGCCGCCCCATAAAAGTGGCCGCGCATAGCCAAGGGCAATGTTGTGCAGGCCTTCGATACCGCCGAAGCTGCGTTCATAACCCGCGGAAAGCGCGTTCTGATTCACCAATGACAACGCGGCCGGATTGAAGCGAATCGCATCAATACCGTGGCACGCAGCAGTGAATGCATGAGCCAGTGATGCTGCCTGGGCAGATTGCGCATGCCGTTCGAATGCGCCGTTGAGAAAGACGATTAATATCAGCCCGATCATTGGCTACCTATCACAATCAAGCTGCGTTTGTGTGAAGATTTGCCATCAGAGGTTATCGCTTTGAGATTCAAGAGATAGATGCCGAGTTTGCATGATCGCGCCAGATCATCCCTGCCATCCCAGTATATCGTGTTTGAACCACCGGCTCCTGCATAGAGTCGCCTGACCAGTCGACCTGACATGTCATGCACATTGAGCTCAAGTCGGTGATCGAGTGGTGAGTTAATCTTGATTAATGCCTGCTCACCGATGGACGGGATGAATGTTTTGGGTCCAACCAGTTCGATCAATGGTTCGGCACTTGCCGAGTCGAAGCCGGGCGGTCTGATGTCTTCACAAAAGCGTAAGAGAAGTTGATAGCCTGTAGTATATGGCGCTTCAGGATCATACTGTCCGACAATGCCAGTCATTACCCGGTCATCGTTTCTGTTAATACTCAGTGGGTTTATACCGGATGCCGTCGTGAACCTTACCGCAACTCCAGCATCACCATTCAGAACCTCAACGTTGTAGCCATCACCGGTCTGATAGGGAATGCTTGTTACTACACCCCTCATTTCGACCAACCAACTTTCCATACCCTCGGTGAGGAAGCGATTGGGGAGAAGGTCTTTTGGTAAAGGCAGCGTGTCCATGCCCAGGTACCAGCCATAGCCGTTGGCCACTTCGGTCAGACCATTGTATTCAGTTACGGTTCCCGTGATTCTGAAGCGCGCGCCCAGCGAGTCTATGTACTGATGGAAGTTACTATCGCCGTCTGCGTTGTAGATATTGATACCACCTGTTTCATCTTGTATGTAGAAGCTCGGGTTGCCTGCGGTGAAGACGTAATTGGGTCCAGTCAACACTCCTTCCACGGTCACGGTGCTGTCGACGTATTTTGAGGTTACCCCGTCAGGTCCGACTTCCTGCACCTCACCGATGTTCATTGTGACTGGCATGAATAGATGTGAGAAATCCGCTGTATCACGTGGCATCAGTTGGTAATAGTCGTCCGGGGGTACAGAATATGTATATTGCCCCTTGATACCGGTCAACGTGAATGTGTCAACCGGCGCCAGATTGCCGGGGATATTGGTATAGGAATCGATCCAAACCGTGAATTGAGTGTTAAGTGTATCCCAGGCATTGTATGATTGATTACCCTCCAGGAGAAAACCGTCAAAGAAGAAAACCTTAATGCGCACCAGGGATCCCTCATAGTATTCAGTGTTCAGTATGTTCCCATCGACGTCGATCGGTTCGGGTAAGGTGCCGCTGCCGATTAAGGTGTAAGTGTGATTCGCCAATTCGCTTTTGCCTCGGTATTGGTCAACCGTACCCGTGGCAACAACGCTGTCGCCGTAGCCAAGTGTAATTGGGTAATCACCATACAAACAGACACCACCGCTATGATCTTGAATGTATGCTTCCGCATTCGAGAAGATTCCTGGAGGCGCCGTAATCACGCCGGTTATCGTCACGACCGTACCGGAATCATCAGGTACATAATTGGAATCCAGGTCTCTGAACGCATACGCAATGGGCCAAATGTATTCCTCGCCATTAGTACGCCCCGGTGAAGGCAAGGCATAATTGACCCATGTGTAGCTGCCATTAGGTAGCCGCGCTATTGCGTAATCTGGGTAGACATCGTTACCCGTGTATCCTTTTTCATCGAGGTCGTTATAAGACTCGTCAAGCAGTCTTATTGTGTCACCGGTGTCGTTCAGATCAGGCCAGGTGCCGAGCCAGGTGCTAGTGGTCAATGTATCGGCATTCTTATCAAAAATGAGGAATTCGCCACTCGCATATAAGAGCAAGTATCCGGAATCGGGAATTGTATAGCCGCTCGGTATGGTCAATGTGTTTGATCCGACAACATCCTGAACCTGATAATTGTTTGTACTAATAGGGCCGCCTGCTTTGTTGAAAATCTCGATAAACTCTTCATCGGCGTCCCTAAAATCACCGTTGTTATTATGATCAAAGGTTTCTGGGTTGACCAGTAATTCGTTCAGTATCACGGTTTCGGGTATTGTATCGTAGTTGATGACTTGAACCGAATCGAGCCAGAAATTACAATTAAACGAGCCAATCAGCCCATTTGGTTTGTCTTCGTAATGGAATCTTACACTAGCGTTCGTGAATGTATCGTATGGAGACAAATCAAGACGCGCCGTCTGCCATGCATTCGTGTCGGCACCGGCACCAATTTTCATTAAATTGAACCAGTTATTATCATCGTTAGAGATATCGACATACATCGTATCGTCGGGTCCAAGATTTCCCGAATCAATCGAGAAGCGGTACCAAAAATACAGTGTTTCCTGTCCTGCTGCACCGGAAAGGTCCAGGTTCAGGGTCTTGAGCATGGACCAGCCCGTACGTAAAGTATCACTCGCGTCGTATACCCGTACCCGCGCTTGATAATTGTCTGGATTGCCCGATGAGTAATAATACCGGTACCAATTCCTCATCAATGTATCGGAACGTAGTGTATCCCAACCTACTGGTGGAAAAGTCTCGCCGGTGAAGCTTTCGTTGAGGATAGGTGCTTGGTTGATAACGAGAAACGCAAGGCCGAGGACTATGCTACTCATGAGTCGCACATTATAGCTCAATACCGAATGCTGTCAATGCGAAAAGCTGTCATTATGTCATTCGTGATGAGAGAGGGAGAACGGAGAAGCGGAGCGTCGGAGATCGGAACCAGGAGTGGAGCTTCAGACTCCTCCCGGAATAGCTGATCAAGATATCACGAGATCAGGACCGATGCATTGTGGCCAAATCGCAGAGTGATATCCTGATAACCTGGTGAGCCTCCTGCTGATGTCCTGATAACCTGCTGTCCTTTTTTCTGGTACTCTGATCTTCTAATATACTGCCTTTGGGTACAGCGTGGCAAGATACTAGGATAACCGTGTGTCTTGTAGCTTGACGCATGTCAATTTATGTTTATACTTAACATACATCTGTATTGAGAATGGGGGTCTTATGAGGAATATATCAAGACGTGATTTTATCAAATATTGCGGAATGGGTGCACTCGGGCTTATCATCAAACCTCATCTGTCATGTGCTCAAGCAAAAGATAATTTCCGCGCGAGTGATGTAGTACAATGTTTTGATGAGAATGCTACGACAGGAAGTAGCATCAACGAATCCGTTGTTCAAGTTATGATGGACGAATCAATAAAGGAACTGACCGGAATAACAAATGTCGGCGAGGCTTGGAAATCAATTTTTCCTGGTATTACTGAGGATAGCATAATCAGTATAAAGGTAAATCCCATAAACAGCAGCTTACCCACTCATCTCGAGCTCATTAATTGCATTGTAAATGGCCTTGTACGTATGGAGTTTGGTGGTTTAGAATATATTAAGAATAATATTATCATCTGGGACCGAAGTGATGGTGATTTGACCGCTTCAGGGTACACTATCTATGACGGAAATGACCCAGATACAGTGCGTTGTTTTGGTACTAACCACTCTGGTGTTGGTTATGACTACGCCACTTCGTTCGACGTGAATGGCGTAACCAGTCATCCGAGCCGAATACTAAGTGAAATGAGTGATTATCTCATTGATGCGGCTGTATTGAAAAATCTGAGTCTTTCTGGTGTTACTATGAATTTGAAGAATCACTACGGTTCGATAAACAACCCTAGTTCATTGCATGGCAATATGTGTAATCCGTATATCCCTTCTCTCAATCAACAGATTCGTGACGTTCTAGTGCCCAACGATATACAGAAGGTATTCATTATCGATGCATTGTTCGCCAGATATGTTGGGGATGGTTCAGCTAACTTCAATCCTAAAATGCTAATAATTAGTCAAGATATTGTTGCGTGTGATTATCAGGGTCAGAATGTGATAAACGAAGAACGCGCAAACCAGGGGTATAGTCCCATAGACGCCGAGCACATAACGACGGCTGCACAACCACCGTATAACCTTGGCACCACTGATATTAATCTTATTGAGATAGAAAATCCAACGAGGATCAAAGAATCAGATATCATAAATCCAAAAGGTAGTTCTTTAGGAGTAGCACCCAACCCGTTCCACGGAAAGACGAAACTCACACTCTCACTCAAACGCAACTCTGCCGTTTATCTTGATTTGGTAAATGCATCGGGCAGGGTTCTGAAGAAAATCCATTCAGGACAATTTGCTAAAGGTACGCACCAAATGTATTGTCATCTGGGCAGTGATATTCCTGCCGGTGCTTACTTTATTAGGTTACTGGCATGTGGGGAGAGCCAGGTTAAAAAGGTAATGTTGATGCGATAAGAGAAAGCCTCCGTATCCTATCCATCTTGTCCGATTCTCAGCAAGATTTGCAGTAGTCTAAATCATGGATGTAGTGTGCTTGCAGAGGTCAGTTCATGACAAATATCTCTTTCGGGTCAATTGACAACGTTTCGCGCGCGACTATAATGCATTGAATGTTGAAGTATTTGTTGTTGATAGTCGTCGGATTTCAACTATTGTCTGCTCAATACAGCCCTGCCCGGAATGATACGGTTGACCAACATGATAGCCTGCACATTGCACCCGAGATGAAAAAGCAGATATATGACCCATGGTTCGCGTGCGACAAAGTACTACACTTTTCGGCTGGCTTCGCGATCCCGGGTTTAACTTATCATTTCTACGTGAATCGTCTGAACCGTGATGAACAGAGGGGCAAGGTGTATGCCGTATCGCTAACCGCACTCCTGGCAGTCGGTAAAGAATTGTACGATAAAAAGAAAAAGGGCCATTTTTCCTGGAAAGACCTAGCGTGGAGCGGCCTGGGACTCGCCGTAGGATACTTCATGTTTGTACACTGAAATATTTTGTTTCAAATCGAAGCGAAAATCTGCGCATTCGTAAAAAAATTCTAAATTCGAAGCACTAAATACTGAACAATCTCTAATAACAAATGATATAAATTCAAAACGCGGTTGATAGAGAAGTTGAACGCCAGAAGACATGCACAGTAATGTAATGAACGAATTGCATGGATTTTTGCCCGATAAATCGGGTAACTACTGAACTCGGTCCTTAGTTCGATGCACCCGGTTTTTTTGCCACGCGTTAGCTATTTAGTTAATTAACTAAATACCGAAATGCGGCTAAAACCGTTGCTGAATGTCATGAGACAAGAGCCTATTTGGGTCTGATCGATCCAGCAATGATGCGGACAACATTCTCTCGTATCGGGTTCATGAGCCCGAGTTTTACTTTCGGATGCACGGCATTTGCTAGGAGAACGATGATCAGGTCGTGCTGTGGATCGATTACGAGCATCGTACCCGTGAAACCCGTGTGCCCAAATGCCGTAGGGGAGAGAACTCCAGGATATGGGTCAACACGCCAACCCAGGCTTCGTTTTTCCTCGCCACCCGTGTGATCCTTGGTCATCAACGCACGGGTGTCTGAGTTAATTATTTCACCGCCGAGATAAGCGCGCGTAAACCTCACCAAATCTTGAATATCGGAGAAGAGCCCCGCATTGCCGGCAACACCCTGAAAGCCGTAAAAGGCATTTCCATCATGTACCTCGCCCTGGAGTAGATGTTGGCGCCATTTTATCTCGGAGATGTCGCCGTATTGGATAGCCATCTTCTGCTCGTGTCCATTGCCTTGCTCAGTCGGTGCAATTTCGGTTGTATCGGACACAGGCCCGAATCGAAGCGTGTTCAAACCGACTTTCTTTGTGATATTCTGTCGCAGGAACCTATCCAAGGTAATCCCGGAGACATGCTCGATGACTTTTCCGAGTAGAATGTAGCCCAGACAGGAATAGACAACCTCTTGTTTGCCTGTAGCCAGGCTGGCGAGGCGCTGGAGACGTTCATTTTCTGGAATCAGGTACGTGGGATACCAGGCAGGTAAACCCGAGGTGTGGGTGAGAAGTTGCTTGATTGTAGTATTATTGCAGCCAGTGTTCTTGAACACGGGTAATGTGTCTCCGAGGCGGTCGCCAATCTTTAGCAAGCCTTTCTCTTGCAGAATCATTATCGACAAGGCCGTAGCTATGGGCTTGGTGAGTGATGCGAGATCAAAGACGGTGTCTTTTTTCATCAACATATTTTGTGGTGTGATCTGTGCATAGCCATATTTCTCTGAGAAGGATGTTTCATGCTGACTTCCTACCCAACAGACACATCCGGGAATCTTTTTCCTGCTCGTACACTCTATCAGATAGTTGTCTAATTCTTTCAATGACATATGCTCAGGGTTTTACCATCGAAACAATGTCATGAAATTTTGTGAAATCTGTTTCTCTTAAACCATGCTGCAACAGTGCTACACCTCTTGGTATATATTGGGCAAAGTGAGGTTTTCCCTTGTTGAGTGAGAGATTAGCGAATGCGCCGAGCGCCTGCATATTGCGCTGTAAACATGTCAATTCATATATTGTGAGGAATTCATTCCAGGATATTGTGATTCCACGTTTACGGATCCGGGAAAAATAGTACTCGATGAGTAGGTTCTCTATTTCAATACCGATATTAACGTATGCATCCCTTAACAGAGCAGCCAAGTCATAGGTCAGAGGACCGATTCTGGCCGATTGAAAGTCAATGATGCGGATTTGGTCATGCTTGAAGTAAATATTCTGTGATTGAAAATCACGGTGCATCAAATAATCACTTATTGGCTCTGCGGTTTTCAGAAGGTTGATCATGATCGCCGCAAAATCTTTTTCTAATCCGTGCAGGTCTTTTTCTTGAAGCCCACAGTATTGCATGAGAAAATGATCTCTGAAATACCCCTGTTCCCAGCGAATATGGTCTTGATCATAATAGCACTGTAGAGGCGCTCCCGGGCGGGCGTCGATCTGGAGTTTGATGAGTTCATCGAGGGCCGTCTGATAGAATCCCACTGGACTTCTCTTTGTCTTGCTCATGACAAGCAATGAAGTATCACCCAGGTCTTCTTGGACCATTAGCCGCTGATCGAGGTTGTGCCAGTGTACTTTGGGTACTGCGACGTTTTTTGCCGACAAGTGCCTGTGCAATTTAAGGTATTGTTCGAGCTCATGGTCGTAGATCATGACATACGTAGTATTTTCCTTTGTACAGCGAAAGAATGTGCGTTCAGAGCCGCCCTGATTCAGCCTTTGTACCAGTTTGTAACCGCCTATTACATCGCCAGGTTTCATGCGACTGTAATGCGTAGTTCGTCGGAGAGTAGGCAATTACGATAATTACCGCTTGTGATGCGGCTTTCGGGAAGCACGATTGTATTTTCTAGATATACGTCCTTAGAGATGATACAATCATCACCGATGCTGACAAAACCCTTGAGTGCCTCTGTTTCCACTCTGCTCGTGGATGCGATGTATACTGGTGATTTGAAACAAAGGCTTTCGAAATCGACTTGGTTGTTAAGCAAATCGTGATGCACCTTCCAGTACGCGTATAATGAGTTTACGTTGTACCAGTTCATTACCGAAGGTAACCCCATTAGCAGTTCCCGAGTCTCGAGAATGTTTAGAAAAATATCGACGATGCTGAAAACCGATTTTTGTGGCATGAATGAAAATACGCGTTCCGAGAAGACTCCGATTCCTGAATAGGTATGTGCGTATTCAGCACCACGCGAAATTCGGGTGATCCGATTATCCTTTCCGAAACTGAATTCGGTTCCCTTATGTTTGACCAGCACTAGTGTGGCAATTGGGTCGTGTGTTTTGTGAAAATCGATGATCTCTGTAAGCCGGATATCTGACAAGACGTCGCCCGATAGGATGAGGAAATCCTCGGTGAGGAAATCACGAAAGTTCAAAAGTGCGCCGCCCGTGCCTTTTAACTCATCCTCAACCACGGTAAATACCTGATCCTGATACTGATCAAGATATTCGCGTATCAACTCGTGTTTGTGATAAAGGTTTATGCCGATACGTTTTATGCCGTTTCTCAGTAGATGATTAATGTTGATGTCGATCAGACGCTGATTCACTACGGGCAACAAGGGTTTGGGAATTCTATCGGTGACTGGTTTCATACGCTCGCCTAAACCGGCGGCAAGTATTATTGCATTCATGATTGACTATAGATGAGATATTTCTTTCTTAACGATTTGAAGTTCTTTAATGCCGTGAGCCATCTTCTCTGGATTGCGGTAACTGCTCTGCCGTTCTCAATGGCCTTTCGTACCCATGAATTCCCGACCAAGATGTCAAAAGGCATTTTTTCTTTTTCAAACTCATATGGTGGTTGACGCCATTGGAATTTACCTGGATAGAGTCTGATTAGAGTCCTGATGATTTCAAGGCCAGTCAGCACCGGTTTGAATTTCCTGCGGTTTGTCACATAGATCTGAACGCCGCCGCACAACTGACCCCGGTATTTGTTAAAGGTGGGAATGAAATAGGTTGGTCGGAAATCGGCACCGGTGATGCTCCTCTTCTGTAGTGCTTGTGTTAGTTGATTCGGAACTACCCAGGGTGCGCCGAATGTCTCAAAAGGTCTTGTCGTACCACGGCCTTCAGAGACGTTGGTGCCCTCGAGGAGGCACATTCCTGGATACACCAGGGCTGTCGAGAAGTGCGGCATATTCGGTGAAGGTACGGTCCAGGTCATATGTGTCTCATCGGCGTAATTATTGCGGCGCCAGCCCGTTGCGTTGATGACGTGAATATCTGCGCGGATGTCGTTTTCCCGACAGAA
>Ga0209635_10005490_pt1 | contig 9991 bp, 9 predicted proteins | sample DeeMarSWOR230_32_FD_187463 | JGI IMG/M metagenome (GOLD analysis project Ga0209635, IMG submission 187463) | Marine sediment microbial communities from White Oak River estuary, North Carolina - WOR-2-30_32 (SPAdes) (version 2) | ecosystem: Environmental > Aquatic > Marine > Intertidal zone >...
CCATGACATCCCCTATTGCACTACCCTTTCCGGGGCATCGGCGGCGGTAAATGGTATTGAATCCCTGATCCGGAAAGGAATCTCAGTCCAATCCATCCAAGAGTATCACGGCCAAATCACGGGCTGATCTCGCCAAAAAGAAAGCCCCGATACCTCCCCTCTCTTTTCCCTTTCAGAATGCTGGAAAGTACGTAATTTCAGTAAGTTAGAGAAAGAATCTCTTTCTTTTTGAGAAATTTCAACCTTTACGGCGATTAGGCGATTTTCCTAGAAAAAAAATAGAGTTGGTAAGATAAAATCCTAGAATTTAAAAGCTTTTGAATATCTAACCTTTCCCGGAATGTTTCAAAAAAAGATCAGAACATTCGGGGACGTATCGGGCCGAGAGAACGGTCGCTTTCCATTCGTGAACTAACTCCTCTCCTAGCCACTTTCTTCTCTTCTCCTCCTCAGTTTCCTTAACTGCGGGAAAAAGAGGGAAATCAGGGAAAGGATGATGAGGGCTGCGCTCAGAGGAGTGCTGACTAGGACCATCGGGTCGTTGTCCGAGATAATCATGGCCTGCCTTAGGTTCTCCTCGGCAATGGGACCCAAAACGACTCCGAGTATGATGGGCGCCAGGGGATAGCCGTACCTTTCCATGAAAAAACCGATGATGGCGAAAAACACCATGATCCATATATCACCGAAATTGTTGCGGATAGCGAAGGTACCGACGACGCAGAATATGATGATTCCTGGCCCGAGGATATTGTAAGGGAGCTCGATCACCTTGGAGAAGTACCTGATGAACAATTTTGCCAGGATGATAATGGAAAGGTTCGCTAACAACATCCCCACGAAGATGGAGTATACGAGTTTTGGTTGCTGTAGGAAAAGCAGTGGGCCGGGTCTTAGCCCGTGGATCAGAAAGGCCCCCAGCATGATGGCGGTCCCGGCACTTCCCGGTATCCCCAAGGTGAGCAGTGGTACCATGGCACCACTGCAGGCGGCGTTGTTGGCAGCCTCCGGTGCGGCTACTCCTTCGGGGATGCCGGTCCCGAATTTTTCGGGATGCTTGGACCACCTCACGGCCTCGCTGAGGCTCACGAAGGCCGCTGTGGTTGCCCCTACACCCGGCAAGATCCCGATGAAAGTACCAATGAACCACGAGCGGAGGAGCAACCCCTTCAGTCTGTTAATCACCTTAAGGGAAGGCAATTTCGCCTTCGCCCGTGCCCGAATACCCTCCATCCCCCTCATCTCTCTTATCCTGTTAAGAACCTCGGCCACGGCGAAGAGGCCGATAATTACCGGAATGAAATCTATTCCGCCCAGGAGTGTGGTGGTGCCAAAGGTAAACCTGTTGAACCCGGAAATTTTGTCGATGCCAACGGTTGCAACGAAGAGGCCCATAAGAACGGAGATGAGGGCCTTCAATTCGTTCTTAGTCCCAAGGCTGCTGACCACGCTGAGCCCGAGAACAGCTAAAGCGAAATACTCAGAGGGGCCGAATTCAAGGGCGACCTTGGCCAATTGCGGGGCGATAAGTGCCAACATGATCGTCCCGAAAATCCCCCCGGTGACGGAGCTGAATATGTCCACGCCCAGGGCCTCACCTGCAAACCCTTTTTTGGCCATCACATGCCCATCCAAGGTTGCGGCCACGCCCTCTGGGGCGCCGGGGGTTCGGAATAAAATCCCGCTGACCGACCCGGCATATACAGAGGAGGCATAGATAGAGACTAAGAGCAAGAGCGCTGTGATTGGGTTCATCACATAGGTCAAAGGAACTGCCAGGGCGAGGGCCATTGTCCCGCTGATGCCAGGAATGGCGCCGGCCATGATGCCCAGGGATGAACCGATTACGATGATGAGGAGGTTATAGGGCTCCGTTGCGTTGATCAGCCCTTGTGTCCAGTAGGAAAACATCTGTCCTCCGCAGTGAAGGGAAGGGAGTCATAATCCTAAGAAGATACTGATATCGTGAAATACCCCAAACCCCTTCGGCAGGGGCACAAACAATAATTGATCGAAGATGATATATATGATGAACATGATTCCCAGAACGGTGAAAGGAATCGTCCTCTTCCTCTCGGGCATGATGAGAAACATTATCCCAATGATGAACAGCGGCGATGCGACGATAAAACCCAATGGTTTAAGGAAGTAAACGTATCCCACTGTGAGAAGGACCGCGATGAACACCTTTTTCAAATGCTCCTCCTTCTCCTCGATGACCATTTCCCTGCCCCGGGACCTCCTCCACTTTAGGACATTGAAAACGGTGAGTAATGCGCTCAGCACGATGAGACAGAACAAGACGATCTTGGGCCAAAAGTCCGGCCCCACTTCTTTATAGGCGCGAAACACCCTCAGCTGCGCGGCCTCATAGTACAGATAACAGGTGGCCACAAATATAAAAAGGCTCATGATCGTTTCGCCGAGCATTGACGTTTCCCCTGACAAGGGGATGGGCGGAGTTTTCCCCGCCCATCCCCTTCAATCTTGAACCTACTTAACGTAGCCCAAATCCTTCAAGACACGGGCAAAGGTCTCCTTCTCCTTCTTAATCAACTCCCCCAGTTCCTTCGGCCCCATGTACCCGGGGCGGAGGTCCAGGAGCATGTTCTTTTCCATGTTCTTGTAAACGGAGTGCTCCATGGCCTTTTTGAAAACCTGGTGTAAGAACTCGATTCTGTCGGGGGGAGTTCCGGACTTTGCACCGATTCCCCTCCACCGGCCAAGAGTTACATCCCAGCCAAGCTCAGGGGCAATCGGGATTTTGGCAAATCGCTTGTCCTTTACCTTCTCCTCCTTGAAGACGACCAGGGCTTTCATATCGCCCTTTTCCAGGAGAGAGACGGTGGGGCCGAATTCCTCGAACATGGCATCGATGTGCCCTCCCAAGACCTGGGCGTGCATCTTTCCCGCCGAATCGAAGGGGACGTATTTTGCATCGATTCCAGCCGCCTTCATGAACACAGCCACGACGACCTCGTCAAATCCCGCTGAGCCCGTTCCGCCGATGGTGACCTTTCCTGGGTTCTCCTTGGCAAACTTGGTGAAGTCCTTGATGTTCTTGAAGGGTTTCCCCTTGGATTTGCTCTTCTTGGCGCTTACCTGAATGGTTGCCGTGTCATACTGGCAGCGAATAATGGGCACGAAATCATCTATGGTCAGAGGTTTCCCCTTGAACTTGGCCCTTTTCAGGACATCGTTAATGGGAAGATCGTTTCCGATGGACGTGATGGCGTATCCGTCCGCAGGCTGTTCCATGGTGTAGATCATCCCATTGGCCCCGGCCGCTCCCGGGATATTGATGATCACGAGGGGTGCGGGCTTGAGGTATCTCCGGGCAGGGATACCGATGGTCCTGCTGAAGATATCCGTACCCCCTCCGGGGCCATACCAGAGGTTCCATTCGATCTTCCTCTCCGGAAACCCGGCCGGTTTCTTGATATCAGCCGCTTGGATTCCGGTGGCAAAGAGGATTCCCGAAAGAAAGCAAAGGATCATTAGTGGACTGACTAACCTTTTCGCTCGCCTTCCCATACGCTCATCCTCCTTTCTCGCACTAAGCGTATAACCTGTTTCCAGGATTAATCCAGGGTGAAGACGGTTTCGAACATCCCTCCTTTCCCCGCCATAGTCTGTCCCCCATCCAATGGGTACCCTGAATATCAGGGCTACCCCCTTCCTAAGTTTTTCAAGATTAGATCCGCCTTCTCCGCGGGCTCCATTTTTTCAGTTATCACGTTGAACTTTGCGCCGAAGACCTTCTGGCAAAAATCCCCTAAGGCCTCTGTAGTCTTGGGACTCCCAGTCACGGGCAGGAACGGCCAGAAGTAGGTAGGTACCCCCATGGCTACGGTCCAGGCAGCCCTGGCCACCGCCTTGGTCCGATTGGCCTCGGGGAAACAGGCCACAAGGGGCAACTCCTTCGGCGTCTTCCCCAATGCCAGCAGGAACTCCGTTACGCCCCCATTCTCGCAGCTTCCCAGATCGACTACCGGGGGAAGATCTTTCCCAAGGGAGGAGAGGAGATCCGATAATCCCTTGCCACAACTGGATTCCCGGTTCTGAGGATTCAAGAGGCCGTATTTGGCCAGGCTAATGCTTGCGCAACCCTCGGATACGCAGAAAACATCCCTCTTCAACAACTCCCGGGCCAAGGAAATAATTTCAAGATCCTGGGTGAACTTAACGTTATTGCACCCGGCCAGAAGGGCCAATCCCTTGATCTTTTTCTTATTTATGGCCTCGGTGATCTTCTTCGCATCCAATCCATCCGCGGAGAAGCCTATACGGGCCGACTCCTTAATATCAGGAACATCCTTGGATACCTTGCGGCGACTGTCAAAGGCCTTCTGCGCCTGGTCAACAATTTTCCGGGCAGAGCCTTTCAGGTCCCCTCCCCGGTTCAAGACCTCAGTCTGAACGAGACCCACATTCCACTGCTTGACCAATTCCGCCAACGAGGGATTAACACATTGATCCCCAGCCACGATGAGGTCAACCGCCCCCGTCATGATGGGAATCTCCTGGGAGCCGTAATTCGTTACCGGTGCGAAGGTATAGGGAGGGATCAATGGATCGGTGCAAACACCCATGACTGCAACTTTCTTTCCCTTCGCCGCCTCGGCGATCCCCTGCTTGAGAATGGGAGAGAAATGGCCACAGAGGAGAATCGTGGGAACCCCCTCCTGAAGCACCCCCAGATTGACCTCCACATCTTCGGGGTCACCCTCCCCAAAGACCGCCAGCTTTAGCCTTCCCTGAAGCACCTGGGCCACGCATCCCGACAGAGCGGCCTTGAAAGCCCAGAGGAGGGTATCCTTTACGCCCGAGGTCCCTCCATCCAGTTTCTGGGAGACCTTGAACAGATCCCTGGCAATGCCTTCAGGAGAAACCCCCTTTGCCTTCCATCCATCGACGAGGCCCTTGGGAAACTCCTTCATTACGGCAGCCGTGCCATTTGACAACAAGGCCTGAATATCCTCCAGTACCTTATCGGAGCGACCCTTATCCTTTGGAGAAATCGCCCCTGACTTGACGCCCTCGGCAAAATCGGCGAGCTGATCGAAATAGGCCATCGCCCCGTGAACGATCAATCTCAGGAATGAATGTACACCGAGAATATCCTTATCCTTGCCGCAAACACCCACCTTGTTCTGATCGCGGAAAGGGTGGCTTATGCACGGTCCCTGAAGGCAATCCCTACAGTTCAGTCCGGTCTCACAGAATCCGCACTGGGGAAGCGATCCCTCGTAGCGGTCCCAGACCAATGCAACCCCCTGCTCTGCCGCCTTCAGCAAGAAAGACTCCACTGCGCTATCGGCGGTCTTTTTTTGAACGAATTCCATCTCCTCTGCTCCTTTCTTCTATAGAGTCTCGATTTCCGAGAACTTTGCTAAAAGCCCTCCAATCCCTTACTGTATTGCACGTAGTGTGACTCCCCTTCGGGCAATCCCTTCCTGGTTTCCTGCAATTTCAATGCGTTCGTGGGGCACACCTCCACGCAAATGGGATATTCCATGTTTCGACACCGGTCGCACTTGATGGCCACGTGTTGAGAAGACGACGGTGCAATGATCCCGAAGGGGCACACCATCAGACACATCCAGCAGGCGATGCAGGTCGGCTCGTGCACGTAGACCAGCCCTGTTTTCGGGTCCCTTCGCATGCTTCCATTGGGACAGGCATCGATACACGGCGCGACCTCACAGTGGCGACAGTGCAAGGGGAAGTTGTTCCCCTCCACAAGGACCCGAGGTACCGGCTGGGGTTCCTCGTGAATGGCCTGGTTGAGCTCCTTGGCCACAGATCCTATCTCAATTCCGCACCAGAGCGCACACGTATGACACTGCGTGCATTTTTCTCGATCCACCATGATTACTTCCATCTTTCCCTCCTATGTCATTGAAACCATGGGTGGCGTGTTCCTCTCCATCAATTCGCGGATCGCATCCCTCTTTGCCCCCTCAACGTGGGCACGCATAATGCGTTCACAGAGGTCGGGATCCCCCGTTTCCAAGGCTAAGATGATCCTCGTGTGACCCTTCAACGTTCGTTCTGCCCCGCCGGGAAACCTCAACGTGGCCGCTCGATAGCGGAGAACATATTCCCTGAGGTCCTTGACCAGACTCTTGAGGCGTGCCCTCCCTGAAACCTGCTGCAAAATTCGGTCGTGAAACAACGTGTTAATGCGGTTAAGTTCCTCTATCTGCGATTCGGCGAGGCACCTCTCCGCCTCTTTTAACAGGGACTTCAATTCCGAAAGTAAATCATCCGTGGCGCTCTCACAGGCGATTCGGAGGATATACCCCTCGAGTATAGACCGTATTTCGAATATCTCCGCGATCTGGCTCCCTGTCTCCCTCGTAACCGCAAAGCCCCTGTTCTGAAAGTGTTCGATAAGCCCTTCTCTCTCCAACTTGTGGAGCGCCTCACGAACCGGGGTCCTGCTCATCCCCAATTCCCTGGCGATCAGCTCCTCGACCAAGCGCTCCGCGGGGTAAATGCCACCGCTCAAGATCGCTGATCTCAGATGGCAGTAAACCCTCTCCTGCAGTGATTCCCCGCTCTGACGGGCCGCTCCAAGAGGAGAAGAGCCGCTTCCAGCCAATTTACCGAGAGGTGCTGGCGAAAAGCTCCCTGTATTCAATTTCCGTGAATTTTTCCGCATTGTTCCTCATGAAAGGCAAAAGGTCTGCGACATTGAGGCGATCGCTCATCAAGAAGGGTACGTAGTCGGAAACGTCCACCTTTTTCCGTAGAAGCGTCGATAGAAACCCCGCCTTTTGAACCTGGCCAACGAGGATAGCTCCCACGATACGCCCGTCCTGCAAGACCAACTTCCTGTAGCTCCCCATGGTTTTCCTCTGGACTTCTTGAAAATCACCCCCATCAGCGCGCGTGAGGCCCATGGAGATGACGGGAAGGCCGTAGATGTCGAGGGAGTTCATGCGAAATGAGCCGACATACCGAGCCTCTTTGCCAGCCATATTCAGCCCGGCAATTCGCCCCTGTTCGAAAGCACATGGCCAGATGGCATTGATCGCTGTCCGATTCTGGGAAATATCGTATGTCTCCGCGACATCTCCCGCCACATAGATATCCGGCACATTCGTCCTCATTGTCTCGTCAGCGACAATTCCCTCCTTTACTTCAATCCCTGTGGAGGAGACGATCCCCACGTTGGGATCGACACCCTTGCCGATGATCACCATCTGGCAGGCAATCTTCTCCCCGTTGTCGAGCACGATCCCTTCGGCTGAACCCTTACCCAGTATCTCAACGGCATCCCGACCCGTTTTGATCTCAATGCCGTGCTCTTGCAGCCGCTCCTGGACCATTGCCGATGACTGTTCATCCAACATCTGGGAGAGGACGCGGCTCGATTTGACGATCATCTTGACCTTCAATCCCCGAGCTGCTAATGCATAGCCATCCCTCAACCCGATGAGGCCACCCCCCAAGATACATGCCACGTCGGTCTTCTCCGAGCGCTCTATGATTTTCTCGGCATGGTCCAGCCTCCGCATTCCATAGACCCCAACCTTGTCAACTCCCGGTATATCCAGGGCCTTCGGGGAGGAGCCCGTGGCTATGAGGAGTTTGTCAAAGGAATAGTTCTTGCCATCTTCTGTCTGGATTGATTTGGAATCGGGAGAAACTGTTCTTACCCTCTCTCCTAGATGGGGAGTGATGTTATTCTCCTTGAAGAACTCCAAGGGCCTGAAGTGCAACTCCTCCTTCGAAATCGCTCCCGCGATATAGTAGGTAAGGAGAACCCTCGAGTAGAGGGGGGTTTCCTCATCGCTAACCAGCTCGATGGGGGATGTGGCATCGAGGGATCGGATAGCCTCGATGGCGCTCACTCCGGCAGCGCTTCCTCCGATTATCACGTATCGCATATCTCGCTCCTTCTTTCATTCGCCTCGTTGCATGGGATGGTGGCCGTTTCAATAACGATTCACCACATAGAGCGGCAGCATCTCTCCGAGGAGCTGCGCTCCTCGAGTCAAATTGAAATTTCCACAGGTGCAGCATTTAGCCATCTCCTGGGATGCCTCCTTAAGGGTTTTTCTACCCCTCTTGATGTCGCGAATCAATTTCCCCACCAGATCGCTGGCTATCATGGCATGGCCGCACATGGTCGTGACCTTCAATACCTCAAAATCGGGCAACTTATCGGTCTTGCCCCATGTGCCCATGGAATACTCGACCGTGTGAATTCGACCCAAGCCAACTTCATCCATGATTCCCTGGACGATGTCGGTGACACCGGAAACGATCACCGAGATCCCGGGCTTCTTCTCCTTCAGCTCCTTCAATAAGGAAACCACCCTCTCCCTGTTATCGAAGGTGCACTGGACAATGGTCCCGTCGGTTACCCGGTCCAGGATGTCGTCAATAGTGGTATTGTAAGTGTTGCCCGTCTTCATATCCCCTAAGTTGATCGGGCCATGTTTCCAGCAGATGCGCAGGAACTCCCGAGTCTTGGGTGCCGATCCCTTCTTATTAACGCCAGTAGCTGGACACCCCAGTACCACGAAATCCTCCTTGAGGCTCTCCCTGTCTCCCCTCCGATGCAAACTGTGCGTCATGGTCTTCCTCCGTTATGTCGCCTATTCATTGAACTGAAAGGCCGGCTCTCCCAGCCCCATGTTATTCTTGCTGTTGATGGAATATTCGTATCCCAACCTCTCCAAAATAGGAATGATGGGAATCTCCCCCTTGGGAGGAACCTTTGAGATGATCTCCACCGAGAAGACCGTGTCAAGCTTCTCAGCTGCCTTCTTGATTGCCTCCAAGACCTCCGGAAGGTTCTCTATCTTGCACTTTCCCTCAATGATGGCGGAAGTCGCCCTTTCATTGAGAATATCATCCCGAAGCTTTCCCGTCTTCCGATCCGACATGAACTGGGTGACGGGATTTTCCTCCGCCATCTCATACCCTAAGGGTGCTAAAGCCATGGCAACGACCTCAACCTCCCTGAAGTATGCCGCCACTCCCGGCCTCCCTAATTCAATGCCAATTCCAACCTCCCCCGGCCGAAATCTCCCCGTGACGTCATTGGTTTTCATCTCCTCGGTTCCGCGGCCCGGCACCTGAGACCCCTTGTACTCGATGAGGGGATTGCTCAGAATCGCCCGAACCTCTCGCGGCCAGGGCTCAGCCGGTTGATACAGGGCGTCCACGGCACATACGTTGGCCCGAAAACACATCCCGCAGTCGGTGCACTTATCCTGGTCAATCTCAATATACACCCTTCCCGGGATCTTCGGATGTCGGCGGAGGATCTGGATCCTCCCCAGGGGACAGTAGGGAAAACACCTCTTACAGGCTATGCACTTATCCTCATCGACCCGCATAGAACCCTCCTGTTCATACGATCGAAGGTTAAGACACGCTCATACGATACACATCATTAAATTGTATACAATACCCCGATATTTGCTGTCAATTCCTTTTATCCACTATGACCAACAAATATGGCTCATACCCGTAAAAAATCTTTTGAATTCACGCATTTCCGTCGTTTTTCACGCACAGGCACTCCCTGCCTACCTTTTCGGTAATTGTATCCAATCCTACACACCAACGATCTTCCAGATAACTCGATACCAAAGAAGGCCGGCACCCCCTGCCCCGCAGATCCCACAGACGGGAATCCTCTGCGATTTCCTCAACACGATCTCGTTCCCACAGGAAGAGCACTTGTAGGTACCTGACGTGGGGGCCTCGGAGCCCTCGCCGAAGAGCCGGTGGCGCACCATGGCATATCCTAGGGTGAGGGGAAAAAGGAGGGCAAACGCCTGGCTGGTGACCGCAAAAACACCGAGGTTCACGCGGAAGAGATAGGAGATGAGGATGGAAAAGATGGGAATAAGGGAACCGCAAGAACCGAAGAAAACCACCTTCGCCCTCATCCGGCTAATGGGGGACGAAGCCCTGAGGGAGCTATGTGCGAGGGAAGCCAACAATACCACAAAGGATAGCGTCA
>Ga0209635_10005493_pt1 | contig 9989 bp, 2 predicted proteins | sample DeeMarSWOR230_32_FD_187463 | JGI IMG/M metagenome (GOLD analysis project Ga0209635, IMG submission 187463) | Marine sediment microbial communities from White Oak River estuary, North Carolina - WOR-2-30_32 (SPAdes) (version 2) | ecosystem: Environmental > Aquatic > Marine > Intertidal zone >...
CATGAGGAAGGTTTTAAGTAATTTATTAACTTTGCATGATCTTACTCTTAGGCATAAATAAAACCAATTAACAACGCTTAAAAAATGTGATAATTTTAAAATCCTTATTAAAAATTTCTAAAGAATAAGTCTAATAACGAGATGACAATCAAAAAATGTGAATTTTTTTATAATATAAGTAATAAATTTGAAACATTTTTTTACTCGAATTTTTATTAGTAGATTATAGTTAAATTCTGTACTTTAGAATTAGGAGCATTAATGTTTCTGAAAGAACAGATAGTATAATCGTATAATCTTTACAAAATAAGTCAAATATGAAGTATTAGAGATTAATTTATTAATGGTCAATAGAGGTTATTTATTTTTGAGAATGTTAATATTAAGTCATCGGAATATATATTTTCCTCCGTATATTTTTTTAAAAATGCCCGAAAATGTTCAAAGAGATGATATCAAGCAGGTTGCTTTATTAATAAATCTCTATGAAAGTGGTTTTTTTAAACACACGTTTGGAACTTTTAAAACAGCTAATCTAATCTTTGAAATTCCAAGTGAGTATTCAAGAACAAAAACAGAACGCCTTTTAGTTTCGTTAGTTATTGATGGTGAATCAAAAATTAATACTACTTTAGCTGAAGAATATTTAGAGGGATTTGTCGAAGCGTTCAAAAAAATCGATGGAGCATTCAAAGCTTTTTACCTAGACTCTAAAGTGGATAAAGGAGATCCTAAAAAACTGGAGGAAATTAGGATATTACTCAAGACTTTTCATGCCTCTTTTCCAGAAGAACAAGTAATATTTGAACAAAAAGAGGCAAGAGTATTAATTTTTGGGCTTACTATGGGAGGGAAGACAACTATAATTAAAACGAGAAGAAAATCGGTATCAAAAACGACATTTCCAACTATAAATGTAGATATTTCTAGAATTTTAGTTAATAATGTATCTATATTAACGTATGATGTCCCTGGACAATATAGAGCGAGAGAGCTATGGAAACCTTATCTAAAAAATCAAGATGGATTGATTTTTGTTTTAGATGTTACCGATAGTATAAAATTCTCTTATGCCCGTGAATTACTGCATGAAATTGCCAGGAAACCAGAGTTAAGTGAATTACCACTTCTTATCCTTTATAATAAGGTTGATTTAAAACAACCAGATATAAATGAGTTAGAGGAAGCTATGGGAGTGAAGGAACTTGGAAAAAGACCGATGAAATCATTTTTAACAAGTGGGATTAAAAATATAAATATTGATGAGGCGTTCAATTGGCTTTCACTTAAAATTGCAGAGAGAGTTGATCGCTATACTCCAAGAGAAGAGGTTGGGATAATTTTTTGTCGCTGGGACGAGAATTTAGGGATTAAAATTGAAGCGATTTATCCTAAAGATGCGTTTGAGAATCCAGAGTTGATTTCTGTAAAGAGTCTTTCTATATCGCAGTTTATTTTTGGAGGAGATCAGTTTAGACCAACCTCAGTTATTCTTCCTTTTCCTCACCTAAATTCAAATGCAGCAATTTATTTTGACTATGTTGAAAATGAGAATATTAGGGGTGGAGTATTACCATTATCTTTAATAATTTATTACAATGAAAGAATCCCCAAAAATATCATTAACCAATTCAGTTCTTTCATACTCCAACAATTTGATGAGATAAAAAAGAATTATTCCAATAAGAATCAGGTAATAGATAATCTTGAAATTATTCATAATACAATAAATAATCAAATTGATTTATATCGACCATCAATTGAAGCACTCAAAATGGCTGAATTACGTTATGAGGCGTTATTTAAAGCTGCTCGAGATGCTATTTTGATAATTGATAAAAAATCAGGGATCATAATGGATGTGAACAAACAAGCGGAGGATTTATTTCAACGACCATTTGAGGATTTTGTTGGTTTGCATTCAAGCCAAATATTAAGCGGGATAATCAATATCGATTTTAACGAAGAAGTATTTGATCAGCTTAATTATCCATTTCCTTTAAGATTAGAGGTTGTTGATAGTGCTGGTAATCTTATTCCAGTTGAAATTAGTGTTAATGAAGTTCAGATGGGCGGCCAAATCTTTGTACAATACATAATTCGAGATATTAATAAGAGAATTGAAGTAGAAATTAAATTAAAGCATTCAGAAATAAAATATCGACATCTTTTTGAGGATTCACCCTTTTCTATTCTTTTAATTGATCCTAATGGATCTTTAGTTGATTTTAATCCTGTTTTAGAGGAAACTTTAGGATATACAAGGGAGGAGCTATTGGGGAGGAAATTCATAGATCTTTCATTGATACATAAAGATTATCTAGTAGATGTTTTAAAAAGATTGCAACAACAAGAAAAGGGTAAGATTTTTTCTCCTTTAGAAATTCAACTTTACAAAAAAGATGGCAATTTAGTTTGGGTCAATATGCAATCGTCATTAGTTGACATTGGCGATGAGACTTTCTATCAAATTATTTGCCAGAATATAACAGAACAGAAAAAAATCGAACAGGAAATAAAGAAAATATCTAGATTAAAAGCTATTATTACCGGGATTGTATCAAGATTTGTAGTTTTACAGGAATTTGACCAAGCTATAATTGAATCGCTTAGAGATATTGGTGAATTTGTTAAAGCAACACGAGTATATCTTTACATGTTTAATAATAATTTTAATTTCACTAAAACACATTTTTTGTGGTCTCGTAAGTTGATTTTACCCCAAATTAAACTACCTGAAAAGATATTAATTAATAATTTTCCATGGGTAATTACGAAATTAAAAGAGTCTGATTATTTTTTCGTTAAAAACGTAGATACTCTTCCTGAAGAAGCAGTAAATTTAAAATATTTTCTTGAAAACCAAAAGGTTAAGAGCTTTTTAATGCTTTCAATAAAAATTAATGGAATCTTGGAAGGGATAGTTTGTTTTGATAATATCGCGGACAAGGATTATTGGATAGAAGAAAACTTAGAATTATTAACCATTATTTCAGAGATTCTTAAAAATGTAATGCTTCGTAAGTTAGCTGAAGAAAATTTACGAATAAGTGAAGACATTATACATCAAGAATTAGATAGAGAGTACTTTTATAAAGAGCTGTTTTTAAATGATATAAATTCTATAATTAAGAACATTCAATTATTATTAGATGAATATATCAAGCATGATACTCAAGCTATTTTAAAACCTAAAAGTAAATTACTTGATTATATTAAAGATCAATGCATAAACGGTCAATTTCTAAGCAATATAATAAAAAAATTAACGATGATTAATGAAACAAACGTTTTAATTGAACCAGTAAAATTATATGATGTTATTGATGATGTAAAAAAATTCATTACAAAAAGTTATACTAATAAAAAAATTAATATAGTTGTTGAGCATCCCTCTGAGGATCTATATGTAAAAGCTGATAAATTTCTAGTGGATGTCTTTGTCAATATCCTTATTAGTTCAATTAGATATAATAAAAACCCCATAATTGAGCTTAAAATTATTATCTTTAGAAGTCAACAAGATAACATAAATTATATCAAAGTAAAATTCATCGACTATCAAAAAGATATTTCAAATATAGAAAAAATTTTGATATTTCGAGAAGAAAGAGAAAAGGATAGTAAGATTAAAGAAATAATTTTAGGATTTCTTTTAGTCGAACGAATCTTAAATAATTACAACGGCAAAATATGGGTCGAAGGAGATTCTTTTGTTATATTATTACCTGAAGCTTAAATTATGATGGTATTTTTCCACTTAATTTCATGGGAGCAGAAAAAATCTTTACATTCTCGATATAAAATATTTTTTATATCCTTTACTATTTAATATATAGAAATGACAATTGTTGAAGTAAATTGTGGAAAAATAAAAGGGTATACTGAAAATAATTTACAAATTTTTAAAGGAATTCCCTATGCGGAGCCTCCTATTGGCGATCTACGATTTAGTCCTCCACAAGCTAAAAAACCCTGGGATGATGTGTTAGAAACTAATGATTTTGGGCCCTGTGCATTTCAAGGATATACCCAACTGGAAGATGTAACTGGAAAACTTCACCCTGAAAGTGAAGATTGTTTAACGCTTAATATTTGGACTCCTGCGATTGATAATCAGAAAAGACCAGTAATGTTTTGGATACATGGTGGCGCTTTTATTTTTGGAGGAAGTAGAAGCCCCAACTATGATGGATCCAAATTATGTCAGCGTGGTAATGTTGTAATAGTAACGATAAATTACCGATTGGGTGCTCTTGGATATCTCTTCATTCCTAGTGTCACTGCAAATGTGGGACTACTAGATCAGATTTTAGCATTAAAATGGGTCCATGAAAATATTGCCAAGTTTGGGGGTGATCCAGATAATATTACTATTTTTGGAGAATCTGCAGGTGCTTATTCTGTTATTGCTTTAGCAGCGATGCCCGCTGCTAATGGTTTGTTTCGTCGAATTATAGCACAAAGTATGTTTACTATAGATCCTAAAGTTACAAAAAAACCTACAAGAGAATTGATGCGTGCTTTAGGGATTAAAACGGGAGATATTGATGCGTTACGTAAAGTAGCTCCTGAAGAGATTATAAAAACTCAAAATGAAATCACTAAACAAAATCTAGGCGCTTTTAGACCTTTAATTGATGGTGAGACAATCCCAGTACATCCTTTAACCGTATTCAAGGAGGGTAAATGTAAAAAATTTGATTTAATGATGGGAACTAACCTACATGAAGCCAAGCTTATTACTTCATTGAATCCCTTAACAAGGGACATTAAGGATGAAAAAGCAATAATGCTTTATTTAGGTATGATGGGAATAAATTCTGAGAATGCTAGAAATATCATTGATACTTATAAAGAGGCAAGAGCGGGAATCTTTCCAAATGAACCCAAAGAATTATTGGATGCAATTGTTACTGACTTAATGTTCCGAGTGGCAACTCTACAAATACTTGAAGCACAATCAATTCATCAACCAAATACTTATAATTACTTATTTACATGGGAAACGCCCATATATAATGGAAAATTTGGAGCTTGCCATGCTCTTGAACTCCCATTTATATTTGGTACTCTCGAAGAATCAACAATGAAAGCTTTTATAGGCAATGCACCCAATACAGAAGATTTAAGTGAAAATATGATGGACGCTTGGCTTTCATTTGCTCATAGTGGTAACCCAAATCATGATGGAATTCCACATTGGCCCACTTATGATAAGAAAAATAGAACTACGCTTTTATTCGGAAAAGATTTTAAAATCGCTAATGCGTTATTTGAAAAAGAGCGAGTTGCATGGGATGATATACTGAAGTTCTAACTAATATCTTTAATATTAATTTTAATTTCTCTAAAAATGAAACTCATAAGAAAATTAACAACCTTGAAGGGCACTGAAAAATTAAATAAAAGAATAGAATTATCTATAAGTTTTACCCTATTTATTAATAACAAACCCTATAAAAAATAGGAGTGAGTTTTTCAGAAAAGTTATGGTATAAGGTAGCAAAGAATTTTATAAATTCAGGAGCAATGCCCTTTTTGTTCAATAATACATTCTTAGATATATTAAGAACTCTAATCAACCATTCCTAAATTCAATATTTTTTCTAATGGAATTTCTAAGGTACCATTTATATATGTGGGACGCTATGTTATTCACATAGTATTCATTCGATATACAATTTTGTAGAAGGATACTTACTCAATGGAAACAAGGGGTTTAAGGTTGAGAGAGAAAAAAACTAAAATTTGGATTTGCACCGTTTTATTTATTAGTCTATTATCAGTGGTTTTTTTGGATAATTATAACTTTCAAAAAGATGAATTTATAAATAACTCTAATAAAAATTCTAATGAGAATTTTATAAATCCTAAGTTATCTTCTATTTCTTGGTATAATGGAGATTGGCAATATCGTAACGTTATCAATATAACTGCCGGTTCGGCTGCCGTTCCAACCGACTATACTGTTTCTCTGACTTTTGATCACGCTTCATTAGTCAGCATGGGAAAGTCCCGGGCAGATGGCAACGACATTCGAGTGGTATATTTGAGTGGTTCAGATTGGGAGGAGTTAGATCGGATGTTAGATCCAGGTTCTTCATGGGACAGAAACTCCACGAGGATCTGGTTCAAAACGCAAGCAGCTATACCAGCATCTTCGTCTGATGACAATTATTACCTGTACTATGGCAATAGATTAGCCAGTTTACCTCCGACCAACAGTTCAAATATCTTTTTCTTTTATGATGGTTTTGAGAGTGGCAATTTTTCCGCTTGGGACAACATATCGGAGGGTTCTGGTGACAAGATCGATATTACTGGCTCCAGAGTGCATACAGGTAATTATGCCGCTCGATGCTATATCGATGACGGCGGCGGGGCTTATGTTAATAACAGTTTCCCAACATCACAGTCATTGCATACAACTGCTTGGTTCTACATACCCGACAATTACTCGGATGTTCTTTGGACTTCATTAATCATGTATTACTCTGAATATAACCACCAAATTGCCGCATTAAACATCTACGAGCCTCCAAATGCTATGAAACCCTATATCGCTAACCTTATGGGATCTGATTTTTATTTCAGTGACCAAAATATTACTGTAAATGAGTGGCATCGATTGGAGATAAAAATCATTGTCTCAGATACTTCAGGTAGAGCAGAGCTCTGGGTTGATGGTGTTAATAAAGTTAATGAGACAGACATCAATACGGGAACAGAAGCTATTGTTAGCAACAATATTGGTATTTTTTATAGAAATGCTAATGAGACAACAATCTTTTTCGATGACTGTTTTGAGAAATTATGGATTGATCCAGAACCTACAACCTCACTTGGACCTGAAGAAATATTGAGATCTTCGATAAATGATTTTACCTATTATAAAGAAATAACTATTGACCATGAAAAAGTCTCTGGATCAAGTGCTCTTATTAATTTTCCTATCTTAATTTCTCTATTTGATACAGATTTACACGACCATGCTCAACCAGATGGTGATGACATTGCCTTTCATAACGGAAGTGAATGGTTGGATCACGAAATAGAACTATTTAATCAAACCTATAATGATACCCATGCTCAATTAATTGTATGGGTTCGGATCCCTTCTCTTTCACCATTAATAGACACTAATATCACAATGTATTATGGAAATTCAGCTATTGGATCTCAAGAGAATCCGACAGGGGTATGGGAAAGTAATTATAAAGGTGTGTGGCATTTAAAAGAAGACCCTTCTGTATCTCAAATCAAAGATAGTACTTCTAATTCTTTCCATGGAATTTCATACGGTTCAATGACTGGTAGCAATCAAATGGAAGGACAGATTGGTGGAAGCTTAAAGTTTGATGGATTAAATGATTATATTGATTTAGGATCTGACCCAGAATTAAAGCTTACTAATGCATTTACAATTGAAGCATGGTATAGTGGAATTTACAATAATACCGTAAATACACGCTCTCCAATATTTACTAATGGTTTTTCATATTCGAATAGCATTGGGATTAGGGTTGAAGCTTTTCATTCAACTGCTGGTGAAACGAATAGAGAAGCACGAATAGCTGTTGGAGATGGCTCTAATTTTGATTATGTTATTTCTGATTATGAGATAAATGATAATACATGGACTTATTTAGTATGTACTTATGATGGCTCAACTTTAAAATTATATATTAATGGTACTAAACAAATTGATGAACTTAATACAAATATAGCCTATAATACTAATAATGCTACTATAGGTAGAAATTTAGGTAATATAGAGCAATGGTATAAAGGTCAAATCGATGAATTAAAATTTTTAGCAAAAAATTGCTCTGCTGAATGGATTGCAACGGAATATAATAACCAATACAATCCAGATTCTTTTTATTCTGTTGGAACGGAAAATTTGGTGAATAAATATCTTCCACATGAGAATTATTTTACTCATTATAAAATTATTACAATAAATCATACTCAAGTGGCAGGAGATGGAGTTCTTCTCGATTTTCCCTTATTACTATCAATTATAGACTCAGACTTACAGGATAAAGTTCAGGCTGATGGTGATGATATTGCTTTTGCTAAAGATAATGTTTGGTTGGATCATGAGATAGACATATTTAATTTTACCTATAGTCAAACAGAATCACAATTAATTGTTTGGGTAAAAATACCTTTTCTTTCAGGGACAAAGGATATACAATTTCGTATGTATTATGGGAATTCCACTATGGATTCACAAGAAAATCCCAATGGTATTTGGGATGTAAATACATTCGGAGTGTGGCATCTTTCTGAAAAGGGGAACGGAACTAGTAACGAATATAAAGATAATAGTATCTACAATAATTATGGTCAAGGAGGAGAAGGTGATTCTCTTTTTGTTCCGAATCGAACAAGTGGAATAATTGGATTTGCACAAGATTTCAATAATTTAGATGGAAAATATGATATGATTGATTGTGGAGATAATAGTATCTTTGATATTTCTGGAAATCAAATAACCCTTCAAGCATGGATAAAACATAATATTACCCCTCAAGCACATTTTTATGGAATTATGAATCATAAGGGATGGTATGATGGATATAGTTTGTGGATTGAACAAAATTCATTGAAATTAGCTTTTAATCTGCCAGGACAAACTCACAACTTGCTTAGTGATACAGATATTACTACCAATACATGGCATTACATTGTAGCAACTTATGATGGGTCTTATATGAGAATTTATATTGATGGAGTACAAGATCCAAATAATCTTACTAAAGTAAATAATATAGCACCATCTTCATCTGAAAAAGATTTCTGGATAGGGCATGGGGATCAACCTAAAGATGTGGTTTGGAGCGCTGAATATGAAGGTCAAATAGATGAAGTGCGACTCTCTAATATCGCTCGTACAAGTGAATGGATCGCAACGGAATATAATAACCAACATGAGCCCGAATCATTTTATTCTATCGGAATAGAACATACCACACTTGAGCATCCTCCAAATGCTTCATATTTTAAATATTATAAAGAAATTGTTATAGATCATACAAAAGTTAATGGGACAGGAAGTCATACAAATTTTCCCTTATTAATTTCAATTATTGATGAAGATTTACACGATGATGTTCAATTTGATGGAAATGATATTGCATTTGCTTCAGATAATAAGTGGTTAGACCATGAGATAGAATTATTTAATCAAAGTTATAGTTCCACTCACGCACAATTAGTAGCTTGGGTTCGAGTACCCGCTTTATCTACATCAAATTATACAAATATCACTATGTATTATGGAAATTCTACTATGAGTTCTCGAGAAAATCCCACTGGAGTTTGGGAAACTAATTATGTAGGAGTATGGCATTTATCTGAGGATCCTACAGGAACAGTTAATGATTCTACTTCCTATAATAACGATGGTACTTCCTATGGTTCAATGGATTCTGGAGATCAAATTCTTGGGAAAATAGATGGAAGCATAAATTTTGACGGAAATGATGACAACATTGCCACAGATGAAAATAGTCTTCTAGCCGGTAGTTCAAGTCTTACAATGTCTGCTTGGATAAAACCTCTTAGCTCTCAATCAGATTTTTGTGGAATAATTGAATATGATAATACTACTGATACTAATAGTTTTGATGCTGCTATGGAATTACGATCGACAAGGGTTCCTAGAGTAAATGTTTGGACAACCTCAGGATTTGAATATGTAGATTCATCGGTAGTTTTACCTACTACACAATTTACTTATTTTGTGTTTGTATATGACGGAGATTTAAATATTTATTTGGATGGATCTTTTGATAGTTCTACAACTCACGGCGGAAATATAAGGAATAATCTTAGGTATATAAATATTGGTAGAAATACTCATGATGGAATTAGTTTTAATGGGATTATTGATGAGGCTCGTATTTCAAACATTAATCGTTCAGCTGATTGGATAGCTACGGAATATAACAATCAATATGATCCAAACTCTTTTTATT
>Ga0209635_10005494_pt1 | contig 9988 bp, 12 predicted proteins | sample DeeMarSWOR230_32_FD_187463 | JGI IMG/M metagenome (GOLD analysis project Ga0209635, IMG submission 187463) | Marine sediment microbial communities from White Oak River estuary, North Carolina - WOR-2-30_32 (SPAdes) (version 2) | ecosystem: Environmental > Aquatic > Marine > Intertidal zone >...
CAGTCATCTCCATCATCTCATCCAGGCCCTTGTTCAGGATCTCATCAAGGTCAATGGATTGATTGACTGTCTGGTTGAGAGCATTCAGAATTGAAAGCTCCTGATTGAGCCTCAGGATCTCCTCCTGGGTACCTTCTGCTTCCTTTTTTTTTGGATAGACTTTCCGAGTCATCCTCACTCTACCAAAATCACCCCAAAGACATTCCTTTCATCTTCGCGAGTTTTCACCACTTCAATAAAAAATCCATTATCCCTTGCCGTCTTGAAGACGTCAATGCCGCAAGCCTCCATCGAAGGCCTTGCCTCATATCCATGCCTGCAAGGAGTGCTCAGATCACATTCTTTGCAGAGGCGGCATGGGCCAGAGCCCATGCTCCAAGCTTTGTAGTAGCCATCCAGAAACATCTCAATTTCGAGGCGGACCACCGTTTCGTTTAGAAACTTTGACCTCTCCCCCTTTTTTAATCTTCGATGAAGCAAAATAGCTTTCTCATAGGAATCGATTACCTTCCGAGTGATGTCTGGGGTAGGTGTGCGCGGAGGGCAGCAGAGGCTCAACCCAAAACCTGAACAGCCAAATTGACATTTCATCCTCACCCATTCAGCAGTGACAACGGAACAAGGCTCGATCTGCTTTGCTCCATCAACCCCCAACTCCAACGCCTTATTACAATAATCTTCTAATGGCTTCATTTACCCCCCTGTAATCATGCAAGGCTTTGTCGTGAACCATTGGATCTGAACCTTCGACAAAGCTCATTCAAGTCCCTCAAGCCGAAAGCGCCGTCGAAAGGTTAAAGCTTTGCCCTATGCAATGGACCAAATTCCAATGACCAAATCCCAAATAAAATCCAATTATCCAATTTGCAGATGGTCAGAGCCTATATTTATTATTGCTTTCTTTAGAAATTTGGTTATTGGAATTTTACTTATTAATTGATTATTGGGATTTGCCTGCCTGCTGCAGGCAGGGAATTTGCTTACTTCCCTCCCGTCAGTTCCTTGATCTCCCGTTGAGCCTCTGCCTTTTCAGGTCTCTCCTTCTCCAGTAACTCGAAAGCCTTTCTGAAATGGAGAAGAGCATTACTCCTCTCGCCCCTCAATTTGAAATACTTCCCAAAATTGAAGTGGGAAAGGCCTTTCTCTCCCATTCTGCCATAAACCGATCCGAGGCTGTGGTAGACATCAACGAACTCGGGCCTTTCTTTCTGAACCTTCAGAAAGAAAGGTAAAGCCCTGGCAAAATCCTTTCTCTCTTGATACCCTCTCCCGAGGTAATAAAGACTCAATAAATCCTCATTTTGATTTCCCCCGGTCCGGGACATGGAATGCATTGCTTCGAGACTTTCGATCGCCAGATCCAGCTTTCCGGAAAGAAAATTTGCGATCCCAAGATCTCTCAATATATCAGGATCCTTTGGATCTAAGGCGTGGGCTTTCTGAAAGACCTCGGCCGATTTATCCAACCTTCCCGCCTTTCCGTAGGCAAGGCCCAAACCATAGTATCCATCTACGTCCTGCGGGTCGGCATCCACCAAGGACTGGAAGTGGGTGATGGCTAGATGAGGCTCTCTTTCCTCTACGAAGACCCTTGCACGAATTTTCCTGAAATTTCCCATCGACCTGAAAGGGCCCATGGCCCCAGGTCCAATCTGGAGAAGGTTCTCTAGAAGAGAAATTCGATTCTCAGTAATAGGGTGGGTTAAAAGGTACGCGGGTAATTTGGCGCTAGAGGTCAAACTGAGTTTATTTATTTTATTAAGAAAGGTGATCAATCCCTTGGGGTCATAGCCCGCTTTGACCATATATTGCAAACCTTTCTGATCGGCATCGACTTCATTCTCACGTGTGTACTTTAAGGTGACCGCCTCAGCCGTGGCCATCGCCATGGCAACACCTGCCTCAGAGCCCTTTCCTCCCCCACCTATAAGAACACTTGCGATGATGGCGCCTATGGTGGCGATGTTAAACCGTTTGGATCTCTCGATCATCTGGGCAACATGCCTTGCCATGACATGGGAGATCTCGTGGCTAAGTACACCCGCAAGCTCATGTTCACTTTCTGTTAGAACAATCAGACCCGTTGTGACGAAGATGTAGCCACCTGGAATCGCATAAGCATTCGGTTCAGATGCCTTGATCAGATGAAATTTGAACTCAAAAGAGGTCGGACCCACTTGGGCTACCAAAGAATGACCCATTCTGTCTAGATAAGTCTGAAGGGTCAAATCCCTCACAAATTCAACATTCTTTTCTATTTCGAGGAAGACCTTTTCCCCCAACTTCTTCTCTTCTTCTACCGTCATGGCTCCCGCCCCACTTTCGAGAATCGAGAAAAACAAAAATAGGAACAGAAGAGGGACAAGCCAAGTATGAAATGTTCTGTGAAATGCCATATTTCTTCCCCTTTGTAATATAGAGGGTTGTAGGGTGAATACGTAAATATTAGCACGTTATGATGATATCTACAATACAGGGGAAGTGTTTATGGATGGGCGTTTTCCTTGGATGGAAAAGCCCTACATATCCCTTCCAAATTGGGTGGGGTTTGGATGGTGGGTGTCAAGGGATATATAGGGCTTAAAATTTATGTATTATCTATAACAATTTAGAAACTGGCTTTTCGGTTAGGTTAAGAAACCCGTTTGGTTCAAGGTCAAAGGATTTATGATTAAGCTTAGGTTAAAGGCTTAAAGACCATTGACATAACCCAACAACAAAGCCGGCATCCCTGCCTGCGGCAGGCATGCTTACCCCAATCTTTCCAGCAAAGACCTTCATTTTCTCACTAATGCTCCAAACAGGGACGCCGAAACGAGAAATTTCCAACATTTTCGATCTTCCACTTCAACCACTCATAAGTTCTTTCCAAAAATTTTCCCTCTTTAGATTTAATCCGGCTTCTCCCTTTCTTCTTAGGATATGGCCCGTATCGCTCCATGATGTTCTCGGACATGACCCACCACCTCCTCGACGCCGGTCCCGTCGTGCCTTTAGGGCGGGACAATATTAAATGAAAATAACCTTAACCCGGAAGTTCCACTTTTGCGCGCGACCTTCATATCCCTTTCCAATTCTTTAGGGATTCATTAAAATCCTGAACAGAACCAAACAGCCGGCGAAGAGAGAAACCCTTTTTTCTCACTTCTCGAGGGGACACATAGGCCTTTTCACGGCCAACGGCTGCTGGCTCTCTAAGCTCTTTCACCTCCCCCCTCTCCTGGGCCTTTATCCTCTCCAGTTCCAAACCATGTTCTTCCTTCATCTCGTGTTCCGTAAGGTACCCTGTGATCCAGGCCCAATTCATTGGGTAGATATCGGGATTGAAGATGACCGAATAGAAATGCCAAACGATGATGGTCAAGGTGGCTAAGATCGCCTCATAAAAATGGATTGTCCGGGCCAAATTGAAGGTCCATTGTGGAAAATATCTAAGCCATTCCACCTCAAACCAGAGGATGAAACCTGTCACCGCCATCACGATCGTTCCCCAGATCAGGCCAAAGTATTCCAGCTTTTCACGAAAATTGAAGCGCGGCATCTTAAGTTCTTTAGCCGGCCGATTGATGAAGAAGTTGTTCTTCAATGTCTCCAAGAGGTCTTTGGCATCTTGCAACCCTGGGATCATATCCTTGATAATTCCTCTACCCCTCTTTGTGAAGGTGCAATACAAAATGTGATAGCCCCCCAGGAAAACCGTGGCCACCCCGCAGAGTCGATGGAGGAAACCCCGCATGGTCATCCCAGCAGGTACTTCGGTGATGGGAGAAACCCAGAAGGCCTCCGGAAAACTCAAAGCAAAACCCGTGATGACCAGGATTGTAAAATTGATAGCAAGATTGAGGTGCTGAACCCTTTCATTCAGTGTCATTCTGAAGTATTTCTTTGTCATGGCGGTCTACTCCCTAATCTCTAATGTCTCCGGTCTATTGTCTTTCTCAGCCAATCAGTAAAATTAAAGAAAGTCAATCCACCAATGACCGTAACAATCAGAATAATGTAGATGACCTTCACCCACCCAACGATCATATCCCCCATCTCATCCCCAGCAATAGAGGCCACCGTGTGCATCTTCCCTTTAGCGAAGTTCGCTGAGGCTCCAGGATGGCAGTTTCCACACGTCTTCTGCAAATTGTCTTTGTGAATCATGGATTTCGGGTCTGAAGAGGGCAGGATATCATGGACTCCGTGACAACTGGCACAATTTGCTGAATAGGTATCTCCACCTCGATAGGAAAGGCCGTGAAAACTATCATAGTACGATTTAACAGGGGTGGTAGTGAGTTTATATTCTTTTGAGATTCGCTCCGCAGCATGACATTGTGGGCAGGTGGTCAAGGCAATTCTTCTCTCATTGACTGGAGAGTCAGGATCAACCTTTGCCTTAATCCCATGGATGCCATGGCAAGTGGTACAAGTGGGCGAGTCTGTCCTTCCTCTGGCAGCAAGGACTCCATGGATGCTTACGATAAACTGTTCGGTAATCTCGGGATGGCATGCTCCACAAGTTTGGGGAATATTCGATCGGAAGATTGACGATTTTGGATCGATAAGGGACCCTAAACTATGGCTCCCATGACAGCTTGTGCATGTCACCTCTCCTGTTTTTCCATGAACACTTCTTTTAAATTCCTCTCCAGGAATGGCTGCCCCCAAAGCATGCTGCTTGACAAATTCAATATCCGAATGGCAGCGATTACATGTTTTATCAATGTTAGAAATGTGGGTCATTGATTTTAAGTTCTTACTTGGAAAAATATTATGTTTTCCGTGGCAGTCATTACAATAAGCCGCTCTTTCCGTTCCCTTCATGATCATTTTTGAATGAAGTCCCTTCCGATACTCCATTGCAGCTTTCTCATGGCAGACCCCGCAATCCACCTTCTTATCTGCCGCCTTCTTCCCTCCTTCAGCATGGGCATCATCCTTCACTTTCGTGTGGCAATCGGAACAGGAAAGTTCTCCATGGACTGAATTTTTAAATCCGGCCTCCGACACAAAAAGAGATATGCTTCTACCTCGAGGATCTTCTTTCTTTAGTGACTCATCCTGGTGGCAGTTCAAGCAGAAGGAATTATCGCTCCAAGCCGCTCCCGTGTTTAAAGCCACAAAAAAGAAAAGCAGGACAACCCCCAAAAGGACGACCCATGTCTTACTCCCTCTATCTCTCCTTCTCATGCTGGAACCCTCCTTGGAATGAGGAAAGGAAAGAATCCCTCTTTTAAGCTCTCTCTTTCAATCTTCTCAAATGCACATTCCACTGCCGATTTGATCTCTTCCAGGTCAACCGGTTTCATCGCTTGATAAAAGATGCCTGCCCCCCGGAGGCGCTTCACCAAACCGAGGGAAGCCTCCGACGAGATCACAATGATCTGAACTTTATCATTAATCTTTTTAAACAGAGGGACTAAATCACAGGCCTTCACCCCTTCGATCTCATCATCGAGGAGGACCAAATGGATGTTGGCATTTCGAACCTTTCGAATCATATCGCTCACCATCTTTGCAGTCTCAACCCTGTATCCAATGCCATGGAAAAAAGTGGAGAGCGATTTGGCCCAGAGATCATCCTGATAGGCAATAAGAATTGTTTTCTTCATGTTACCCCCTCTCCTGATTAAGAGCCTCCTTCAGTGCCTCAATCTTATTAGGGGGAAAATTCCTTTCTCGCCCTACCATCACTAAGTGGCCCGGATGGCCATCTCATCCTTTCTGAAAGAAGAGAACGCCGTTCCAATGAAAGAGGAAAAAAGGATACCCGCTGGGATCAATTGGGCTAAAACAGTGATGATCCCAAAGGTGAGGAAAAACCAGACTCCCAAGAGTCCTATTCCTCTCACCCCTCCCACATAAGCAACGCCTAAAGAGAAGGCCCCGATCGCTAAGATCAGCGTCAGACTTAGGATGACCAGAATCTTTTTCATCTTTCCAGACATGGCTCTTATCTCCATCTGCTATCTATTTACTTTTTGACAGGTGCCGGTTCATATCCGGGAGCAACAACTTTCTCCTCCTGATCAATTTCCTCCATCGCTTTCTTTCTTTTGAAGACCGCACTGGACGTGGTTCCGATGAAGGAGAAGAAGAGAATAAGCGCTGGAATCAACTGTAGAAGGACGATGACCGCCCCAATGATGATGAAGATCCATAAGGCAATCCCTGCATCCTTCAGACTAATAGACCTTGCAAATGCAGGCGTGGCTATCAAAGTGATCAAAGCAATGCTTAACCCACCAAGCCAATATCTCTTTCCTTTTAACATACTCATTCCCCCTTTCTTCTTGGGTCAACCTAAGGGAATGCATTTCATATGCCAAAAAGAAAAAAATCACAAAGTTTTATTAACATATTGAAATAAATAAATTTTTTTAAAATGTAATTCTTTGAGATAAAAGTCCTGGAAGGCGACCTGTATATTTAAGATATACATATTTTATAGATTCAGAGGGAGAAGAATTTGACAATTATTTGAAATCGTTTGCCTTTTCTAAAAAATTGAAAAAATATACAAATGGACACGCCCCGAAACTCGTAGAACTTAATTTGTAACATATTATTGTTAGGTAATATATTATTATAGTGATACTTGACATTCTCAAAGATCCTCATTCTCGCTCGATCCGATATTCCAGCATTCCATGATTCGACTTTTTCAATTATGACTAACCTAAGCTCTTAGAATCCTAAAGTTCTTGCCAATATGGAGAACGCAATAATGGGTATTAACCAACAGAAAAAAGCAATAATGAAACAAAGGCTTACGTCATCGGTCTCGATCTTCTTCACCTCCCCATATTTAATGATTAAGACTGCTCCAAGGGCACCTATACCCACCACTACAATCGACCAACCAATAATCAACCATTTGAAGAAGTCTGACAAAGCAGTTCTTACCTTTATCTAACTATGACCCGTGAACTGGGCTCCGAACTCCTAACTCTCTTCGCGAGCCCGAAGATTATATTTTCTCATCAGTGCTTGGAAATTCGGTCGAAGCATTCCAACTTCCTCCGCTGCTCTTGTCACATTCCAATGGTGCCGCTCGAGTGCGCTGAGGACAAATGCCCTTTCAACCTCCTCTACTGCCTTTTCCCTTATCTGCTTCTTAATCTCTTTTAACTCTTCGCTCGTCGTCGGAACGTGTTGTTCCATCGGGATCTCCTTCTCCTTTTGACCCGGGAGAATAAGATGGTCTACACGGACCATTTCCTCGTCGATCATCACGACCGTTCGCTCAATCACATTTTCCAGCTCCCGAACGTTGCCTGGCCACGGGTACTTCATCAGTTTCTCCATTGCCTCAGGAGTGAACCCCTTGACCGCCTTTCCCATCTCTTCTGCGTATTTCTTGAGAAAATGGACACTTAAGAGAGGAATATCCTCCTGCCGCTCTTTCAGGGTGGGGAGGTAAATAGGCACAATATTGAGCCGATAATAGAGATCCTCCCGGAAGGTTTCTTCTTTAATCATCTTCTCCAGGTCCTTGTTCGTTGCAGCAATGAGGCGAATGTCGACTTTCTTCGCCTTGGTCCCACCCACCGGTGTGAACTCCCTTTCCTGCAATACCCTCAGAAGTTTGGCCTGAATAGCCAGGCTTATATTCCCTACCTCATCGAGGAAGACGGTTCCCCCATCCGCCACCTCGAAGAGCCCTGGTTTAGTAGTGACGGCACCGGTGAAGGATCCCCTGACATGGCCGAATAACTCACTTTCGAGAAGGTTTTCTGAGAGAACAGCACAATCAACCGGGACAAACTGTTTCTCCCTTCTTGAACTATTAAAATGGATGGCTCGGGCAATTAATTCCTTTCCTGTTCCGCTGTGACCATAAATCAGGACCGTACTGTCCGTGCCGGCCACCTTGGCAATGATCCGATAGATCTCTTGCATCTTCTTGCTTTTCCCGACAATATTGTGGAACCCATATTTTTCCTGTAATTCCTGGCGCAAATAAATGTTTTCAAGAAGAAGGCTTTTCTTCTCGATGGCCTTCTTCACAACAATTGAAACCTCGTCAGGAGTAAACGGCTTTGGGATATAATCAAAGGCTCCCAGTTTCATAGCTTCGACCGCCGTCTCCACGGTGGAAAAGCCTGTGATCATGATGATGATGGCCTCTGGATACTCTTTACGGAATGTCTTTAGAACCTCCATCCCATCGATCTCTGGCATCTTAAGGTCGGTAATGACGATGTCGTAGGGGTTATCCTTCATCTTCCCGAAGGCTTCTTTGCCGCTGAGGGCAGTCTCCACTTGATATCCTTCTTCCTCGAGGATCCGCTGGCAACTCTCACAAACAATCATCTCATCGTCGACGACCAAAATCCTTGGATTCGGCACTTCTTGAACCTCCCTAGGTAACTTCCAATTACCAAAAAATCTAATTTCAGATTGCAGATTTTTTCGATCTGCAATTAAAATGCTATCACAAATAAAATAGTTCTTTCAATCTCCTTTCTCCCCAATTTCTTTCGGTCTTCCTAAAAACCCAATCACGACAGCAGCAACCAATGCAGTAAACGCTCCAAGTCCAAAAGACCATCGAAACGTCCCGGTCACATCAGCCAGATGGCCGGTCAGCATCGGGCTGACCATTGCACCGACACCGTAAAAAATAGTCATCAATCCGAAGACGGCCCCGGTAATCTCTTTTGGGAAATAATCCCTAGCACAGCTTCCATACATGGGCCAGATCGCCCCATAGAGGAAACCAAAGCATCCCAACCCCACCATCAATAATGGAACACGATTCCCCACAAAAATGATAAACGCAGTCCCTAATGCGACCAGTGACTGAATGATCACCAAAGACTTCTTCCTCCCAATATAGTCAGAGAGAGCCATCAATAAGACTCCACCCATCACACCGCTAAAAGCGATCACCGTGATGAAAAGAGAGGCGGTCTGATAAGGAATGCGCAACTCCATCGCGCCATACGTCACAACAAAATCGACCATCGTATAGGTTCCATAGGAGATCAGAAGATAAGAGACGCCAATTATCCAAAATCGACCCATTTTCAAAATATCAAAATAACCCATTTTCGGATAAGGGAGAGTAAGAATTTCCTTCTTCCGCTCCATTGACTCGCCCCAAGGAGAGAGACCCATTTTTTCGGGTTGGTCTTTAATAAGCATTCCGTTTATGAAAAAGAGCAACAATCCTGCGATCCCGAGGACAGACCAGCCAACCCTCCAATGGTATTCGAATACAATCACTGGCAAGATCAAACCCATCAATCCAAATCCAATCCCGTAGCTTGGCGAGAGGATACCTAACGCCAAACCTCGCCTCTTTTCCGCAAACCAGTTCTGGGTTAAAGTGACGATTGGAACCCAGGTCGCTGCAGCCCCGACACCCACGATGCTGTAAAAAATCACACCGAGGGTAAGACTATTTGCCTTACTCATAAGAAAAGTCCCTCCACCTAAAAAAAGGCAGAAGAAACTGATCACCCATCTTCCCCCAATCCGGTCAGTCAACCAGCCCATCAGTGGAGCAAAAAGCAGGTAAGCAAGCGAAAAGGCGCTCTTGATCATTCCAGCTTCGGCTTTTGTCATTTGCAAGTCTTTAATCATCTCAGGTAATAGAACAGAATACGCCCCAATCCGAATGCTGTAAGTGACAAAGAGAGTGACAAAGCCCGATCCCAAGACCACCCAGGCCCAGTGGACATGTCGTTTACTCACTATGGCTTCGTTAACCACTATCATCGTTTCAGCCCGACAAGACTATGCTAAAATCCCGAGCTCCAATCTCAAATCATCTAAACTAAAATGTTTCGAATTTCGGTCATTGGAGCTTATTTGGGATTCGGTGCTTGGTGTTTGGTGCTTATCAGAAGCTTCTCCTCCAGATCTCTGAGATCTGAGATAGTGAAGTCTCCTTTCTGCTTCCCTGATCGATCCAAGTAGAATGTATGGATCCCCAATTTCCGTGGGACGAGATAATCAAACTCATAGTGGTCACCGACATGGGCAATCTCAT
>Ga0209635_10005495_pt1 | contig 9988 bp, 10 predicted proteins | sample DeeMarSWOR230_32_FD_187463 | JGI IMG/M metagenome (GOLD analysis project Ga0209635, IMG submission 187463) | Marine sediment microbial communities from White Oak River estuary, North Carolina - WOR-2-30_32 (SPAdes) (version 2) | ecosystem: Environmental > Aquatic > Marine > Intertidal zone >...
GTCCGAGAAAGGTTCTAAAGAGACCCACGAGACCGATTCCGGTCCGGAAGAGCCGTGTTCGCGGAAGTGATTGGGGAATAGTGTAACGGTAGCACGACTGACTCTGGATCAGTTAGTCCAGGTCCGAATCCTGGTTCCCCAGGTGTTCTTTACTGCGTAAGTTCAGCGGTAAGAGGTATGTAGTCACTGAGCGGGAACTAAAAACTATTAGCCGAGGATAAAAGGGCATAAAATGAGTTCAGGTAAAGAACAAATTCAGGGACTGAGTGAAGTGGCCCGTAAAATAAAAGAAGAAGATTCTTCCGCTTTCAAGATAGCGCTTGTGGAGGACGGGTACACGGCTGGCTTATTAAATAAGCTGCTCACTCGCGGGATGCGTGTGTCAAAAAATCGAATCACAGAATTAGGTTATATGGCAAGCGACCTTCAGAATCTTGCAAATTTGGCAAAGGAACGAGATATAGTCATCGCCCCGTTTGATATTGTTGCCAATCGACTTTCCACTTTCTGTCCTCCAGCAGAGGTTACAGAAATAGTTCTTCTGTCGGTTACCAGTGATAACGTGCGAGTGGATCGTTACAGAAATGAAGGTAAACCTTTTGAGTTGAGTATCCATTTTTAGGGAGTCATAAAATAGGCAGGGTGTTATTGAAAAGAAGATTAGAGTTAACAATATTCATCCTGTTCATGTTTCCTGAAACACTCTTTATGCAAGAAATCCCGCGACAGGGCAGCTATGGCAAAAATAACTTTTAGTCTTGAGGAACTTATAGGAATCCTGATTTCCAACGAACTTTTACCTCGGCAGATGATACGTACGAAAGTCAAAGGTCAAAGAGTTCATTTCGTGATAAGGACTAACTCGTTTGTTTTACCATTTATTCCTGCTTCGTTAAGATATGTAAGTTTTGATAATAACAATGCGATATTTGAACTCACCATTGTGAGTGGCCATCTGAACAAAGCCGTAAGCTGGCTTAATCAGGCACTTAAACTCAAGATACCGGCCTGTATGAAACTTGAATATCCGAATATTTCCATCGATATAGACAAACTTCTTAAAGAGAAGAATATTAGAGGCGTTCGGGTGAAGGACATCTTTTTTCAAGATGGCGAGTTTGCTATTGTCACTGGTGACATTTGGTAGAGTTTTTACACCTATCACAAGAGATTCGTCGTTTCCTCGTTTACATCACCACACCCAGGCCCCGTAGCATAAGGCAGTCTCTTGCCCCATAAGTTAGCGGTTGGTCTTATGGGGCTAACAATGCTATGGGGCCAGCCGAGCAGCGAAAGGCAATGGATGGTATTCTGCGTCTGCATGACCAAGCAACAACGCCCATTTCGACGCTGCCGAGAATAAGAGCAGCAGGCACAGAATTAGATTCACAAGACTTGAACAGGAAAGTGCCATAACTACCAGTCGAACTCAGCGATGATGGGAGTGTGGTCGCTTGGTCGCTCGGCTGTTCGGGGTCCTCTGTCTATATAGCAGGCCGTGCTCTTTGTGGCAAGGGGGCCAGTGGCCATGATGTGATCCAGGCGCCAGCCAAGATTGCGTCCGAAGGCATTTCTTAATCTGTAGTCCCAGAATGTATATTGGCCGGGCTGGTCACAGTGCATCCTGAAGACATCGACGAAGCCCCATTTTTGAATCCTGTTCAGTGCCTTGCGCACATCCGGATGGAAGCAGACATGTCCTGATAAGCCCTCTGGGTCGTACACATCGATGGGCAAAGGGGCAACGTTGAAGTCACCTACCCAAAGGACAAGGTCGGTGGGCTCGAAGTTCTCGTCGAAGAAAGCAAGCAAACGGTCAAACCAGTTCAACTTGTATTCGAACTTTTCAGACTGGGGCATATAGCCCTGGGGGATATAGGTATTGACGATGACTATGCCGTTAACTTCGGCTTTTGCCAGGCGAGTGTCGTCCTTTGGTTCGTCATCGAAGCCGAACTGAACTTCTTTGATTTCATCTCTGCAAAAGACTGCCACGCCGTTATAACTTTTCTGGCCTTTGAATGCGCATCGGTACGCGGCCTTTTCAAACGCCTCGCTTGGGAAATCGGGATCCTGAACCTTAGTTTCCTGGACGCACAAGACATCCGGCTGATGCTCGGCAAGCCACTGGAGCACTAAGGGCAGCCGGGCACGCAGGGAATTGACGTTGTAGCTGGCAACTTTCATATAGGCCACCTGTAATCGCAAATTATATCAAGACCACACAGCTAATCTGCCCGATTCTATCTGTGATCGGTTTAAGTCTGTTTTCTTTGACGCTCTGTTTGGCAAATTCGATAAATCACATTTGAAAGTCTGCCCATAGTTCGTATCATATTATCAGAATATTTGGTCTTTTCTATGCGTATTTTCGAACATGATATTGAGCCAAGTCCAACAACAAAAGGGCGTGAGGAATTGCTTAGAAAAGTGCTTCTGGTGATTGCTTTGGTTGTCGTGGTCTTTTCATTAGTGAGTTGCCAGACCGTCCAGGGCATAGGCGGCGATATCACGTGGATTGGTGAGAAGGGCGCTGAAGTCCTGGATCGATAGACCCGTAAGCCTGTTCAACTGTGTGGGTATCACGGCACTTCGAAAGACCGGGGCCATCGTGTCAGAGAAGTTCTTCGACCTGCCTCTTTTCAGTCTTCGTCTTGGCAGATATGCTCTTGATAGGTCGCGTATTCTCAGTTATCTGGGCGATGAGGTCGGTCTGGGTCAAGGAAACGCCTTTACCGCCTTTGATTTTGTCAACGATAGCGTAGCTTTCGACCATGGCCAGCAAGCTTAATAGAAAGCTGAGCGTGCTTTCCGCCCCCTGATTGGTATTCACGCCGTCACGTGTAAGGGCATCGTTACACCCTTTTGTCCTAAAATCATAGAGCGGAACGTGCAGGTCGTTTTGGCCGAGGAACCAATCAAAGGCTTTTCTTTGAAGTGTCAAAAACCTCTCGTTTTGCGTGACATCATAAGCAGCCCTCAGCATCATAACCATACTTGCGGCCTCGATGGGCTGTTGGTCAAATGTCGCCCTTGTCCCGCCCCGTTCGTACCATCCTTTGCAGCCAATGAAGCTGAAATGCGCGCCGTTGAACGTGTTTGCGAGCAGGAACTCACAGGCTTTTTCTGCAATGTCCCGGTACTTCTTGTTGTCGAAAGCCAGTCCGGCGACAAATAGCGCGTGTGGCAGGACGGCATCGTCGTAAGTGAGTATGTCCTCAAACCACTGCCAATCAGGGTAATTGTTCTCTTCGTACTGAGTGACCAGACCGTCCGCTGCTAATTCCATCTGGCGTTTTATGTCACTGGCTCCGGGAAACTGCTCGAGATAGTCATTCATACCGAGTATCGAATACGCCATGCCCCGCGGGAGCTGCCTCTGGACGTCTTCAACCGATTTGTCAAAGCAGTCTTTGGCGATCGATAGATACGCCGGCGTCGGAGATTTTGCCATAAGCGCTCCGAACGCCCACAATACCCTCCCGAAAGCATCGTTTAGAGGTTCGTTCTCACGCCAGGTTCTATCAAAGTTCATAAAGTTTCTGACTGACCCATCGTCGTTTTGTGAATGGATAACAAAAGACAGATACGTGTCGAGAAGCTGGAGGGCCTGTGGCTCCGGGTACTGAGCATAGTATTTCGCCGTGGCAATCACTGCTCTTGCATTATCATCTGTGCAGTAGCCATACTCGCGATTGGGGATTGTGAATTTGGCGTGCTGGTACAGGCCGGTGTCATCGGTCAGCTTTTTCAAATGATCCAACGAAGGTTCCGGTACCTCAATACTTGATATTGTTTCGGCTGCGGATAGTTTGGCCTTGGCAGAGATTCGGAGGGGCAATCGCTTCGCACTGAACAATTTCCAATAGATCTGGCCGATTCTTGGCCAGGTTCTGGATCGGCCGTATTCGTATGCTTGTCTCCGCAGGGCATAATACAGCGAGTCATTTTGGAGTATTTCCACTATCGCCTGGGCCATTTGTTCCGAATCACCGAATGGCACGAGCTTGCCCCGGCCATCGGCGAGCAGCTCCGTAGCCGCCCAATAAGGTGTTGAGACAACCGCTTTGCCCGTACCGACGGCAAATGATAACGTACCACTGGTCAACTGCTTTTCGCTTACGTAAGGCGTGACATAAATGTCGGCGGCGCACAAGAAGTTATGAAGCTCCTGGTCATTCACAAACCGGTTGTGAAAGATCACGTGCTCCTGCAGGTTGAGGTCTTTGACCATTTGCTGGAGGCCGAACCTGTAAGATTCGCCTTCGTGTTTGAGTATGTTCGGGTGCGTCATGCCCAGGACGATATACATGATCGCCGGCTCAGCCTTGACGATAGGCGGCATCGCCTTGAGCATGGCCTCGATACCTTTATTCTTGTTAAGCAGGCCAAATGTCAAAATCGTCTTACGGTCCTCCAGACCGAATTTGTGTTTGTAGTAGTTGCTGTCAACAAAAGGCAGATCAGGTATGCCGTGCGCGATCAATTTCACTTTCCTCGTGGAGATACCGTAAATGTCCCGCAGCATACTAACGCCTCGCCCGTTCATGGTGATGACTTTCTGAGAGGCGTTGCAGACGTCCACTAATGACTTGCGGTAAGCCGGGCTCGGATCATCAAGGACTGTATGAAGGGTTGTTATTACCGGGGCCTTTAATCGGTTGAGCAACAGGCTCAAATAGGCGCCGGCTTCGCCGCCAAAAAGGCCGAATTCATGCTGAACGCAGACAATGTCAACATGGCTGAAGTTGATATAATCGGCGGCACAAATATAATCGCTTCTGACATCCTGGCGGATTTCGAACTTGACCGGATCATCATATTTCTGGTCCCCCGACCGCATGACGACGACAAGCGGCTCGAATTCACCTTTGGCGGCTAACGCAGTATTTTTGATCAGGTCAGACGTGAAGGTCGCAATTCCACATTTTCTTGGCGGGAAAGAAGAAACAAACACCACTTTTTTGGGCGAACTCTTTGCCATCGACATCATCCCATTTCAAATAGCCCCGACCCAATCTTCTGTATTTTAGTAGGGCTTGAGCAGGCCGTCAAGCGAATTGCCGTTGAACTTGCATAAAATGTGTCTCTTGCGTACCGGTCAATCGGTCATGCTCTCTGACGAGCCAAAAACGCAGATTTGGGGTCGTTGAACAAGCCGAGATCACTTCGTCATCCAGTCCCATCGGGCTCAGGCTCCCAACTGATGGGTGCTGAACCGCCCGCAGGCACGCAAAGGCAGGTTTTTCAGGTCATTGCTGAAAGCGCATTTTGACGGCACTGAAGGTAACAAAAACCGTATGAAGGGGAGCGCCAAACAGCAGGCACCTCAACCGACGCGTTTCAAAGCGAAGAAGGCAACCTCTCGTGCCGGACTTGGCAGAGCGTGCCCTGAATCGAATTCGGGAGTCTCAAGAGTGACGCCCTACCGATTCTTGCAGCAGTGCAGTCCGGTGGCACCGCCGAATCCAATTTGAAACGCTGGTCGCGGCTGCTGCAGGCAAATCCAGGCTAATACAAGACACGCTCCGGCTAACATCTTGCTTAGTTCAGCGGGCTGCGGGCAGTATCCACAGTCTTTATGCTGAAAGACAAATGGAGGTGCTTAAAGAATATCAGATCTGCGGGCTGTCTTTTCTTACTGAAAATCGAACAATGATTGCGTCTTGACCATGGTTACCTGCTCGGGGTAAGCGGCGAATGCGTGGATGTGCAGCTCAGTCTGTCTGGCTTCGAAGTCAACATAGCAGAACGGCTGGAGTCTATCGATCTCCAGCTCCGGGAATTTGACAAACACGCCCCGATTTCGCGCGAAGCGCTCGAGGTCGATATGGCTCTGCCGATATAAATTGGGACTCATTTTCTCGACTTGAAAGTCAGTCATGTAACTGACGCCCCGGCTTAGAGTGCATTTGTGAGTCCGTGGGCCACGGAACTGAAAACGCTCGATCAAACCTCGAGAAGGCAGCATCTGACCCGGTGTGCTGATCACTTCGGCAAGGCAGATATCACCGGAAAAAACACTGACGACATGGGTACACCCTGTAATCCAGATAATCGCTTCGTATTTCTCCGTATTAATGTGCCGACTGGCGTAGATCTGGAAAAGCTCCGGGTGCAGAGGCCTCTGAAAAAGACTGAACATCAGTTCCTCGATAGCTACGTTGATTTGTGGTGATTCCATCAAAAAAGATCCCAACACAAAATACTCACTTCCGGTTTTCCGCTATTATACCAGAATCCGTGCGTCTATTCAAGGCTGATATTAGTATTAATAAGGCCGATATCGGCCCTTATAGGACGATTGTTCTGCAAGCTCCGCCACTTCAAAGAGTAACAGCGGTAAAGTTTTTTCGAAAAAAATCCAAAAAAATTCAGTTCGGTCCCGGATTGTTACTGGGGGAAAAAAAACGCATTAATCATGGTCGCGATCATATCATAGAAGGCATGGGTTCCGGCTGCAATTCCGAAACCGCGAATCGCAAAAAGAACCGCAAAATAGATTCCCGCGATTGTTCGAAAACCAAACTTGGCCCAATCAAAAGCGGCAGTTTGACCGAGTTTGCCGTCCAGAAGAATGACATGGTGATGTGCACTAAACAATGCCGCCGAAATGAGAACCGAAAGTATGATCGCGTTCCTATGCGTCAGCCCCAGAGCATCCTGAAACAACAGCATCAAAACGCATATCAAAACCAAGCGAAAAACAAGTTCCTCGTAAATCCCTGCCCCTATACCGGTCACGATATTTGCCAGCAGCGATCGACCCGGCTCCTCGCTGCCCGCCCGCCCATTCGGCGACGATGGACGAGGGCCTGCCGCCGAAGAGCGGCTTGGCGGCCAGGCGGTCTGGCCTTGTCGCATATCGTGATCGACCCGGACGACGTGACTTTGTGCCCCAGCCGAACTGCTTAGAAACAAAGTCAGGACAATCAACGGCACGGCAAGCAGAATACACTCGACGGCCATGGGTAACACATCGCCAAACCAGAAACGCCATGGCTTGCGGGACGTGATCTGTAGCGCGATCAAAATCATCACGACCGCCAGCGGAGGCGCCACCCATGCAAGTTTGCCGCCAAAGCCCAGCGATTCGAGCAGCCTCTGCAGCCAGACAAACGCGACGACCCGAATCTGTGATTGGTTCAAGACATCGGTATTGATGCGAAACGTCCCGACTTCGTAGAATATGATAAACGGCAGCAGAAAAACGACGGCGTAAATGGGCCGAGATGTCCTCTCGAGATAAGAATCTCGTGCAAAGTTAAACAGTTGACCTGTGCTGTACTTGTATTTATCTTCCGTTCTGTCAGCTTTTTTCGCTTTTGGCATTTCCAATTCTTTGCCGGGTATTCTCTGTTATCTGCGACTATTTCCCAACTTGGACTGTTGAATTTTTGCAGAGTCTACTTCAAGTCGGCCGAAAATACAATAGTCAAACACAACGGATACCGAAGATGACGATGACCCGCGAAAGACTAACTGAAATCTATCAACTGCTTTTCGATGCCTTTGGCCCTCAGCACTGGTGGCCCGGCGAAACACCCTTCGAGGTCGTCACAGGCGCGATACTCACACAGAATACGAGCTGGGCCAACGTCGAAAAGGCGATCACGAATCTGAAATCCGCCGAGTATCTGAGCCCGGAAGGACTTTATTATATTGACCTGCCGCAACTGGCCGAGCTCATCCGGCCGGCCGGCTATTACAACATAAAGGCAGCACGACTCAAGAACTTCGTAAACTGGCTCTTTGAAGATCACGACGGCGAATTAGAAAACCTCCAGGGTGTCGATACTGACAGGCTGAGGCGGGAGCTTCTGGCGATAAAGGGCATCGGGCGCGAAACAGCCGATTCTATCTTGCTTTACGCATTAGGCAGGCCCATTTTCGTCGTGGACGCCTACACCGCTCGAATTGCTGTCCGGCACGGATTGACTGAGCCGGACGCCGACTATGAGCAACTGCGTGAACTGTTTGAGTCGAACCTGCCACAGGATACCCAGCTTTTCAATGAGTACCACGCATTGTTGGTAAGGCTCGGCAGAGAATTCTGCAAGCCGAAGGCCAAGTGCCCCGCCTGCCCCCTCGAAAAGCTCCCCCACACCCTCGACATTGAATATTCCTAAACGTCACACGCTGCAAAGTCATTGCGAGCATCACGAAGCGATGGCCTCCCCCTGGTCGGAATGATAGACTCCTTCGCGCCCCCCATCCGACTCTGGGATAAACTCCGGCAGGAATCCGCGCGAGATACGAATTTCTATTGACTTTCGCCTCCGTTGCCGATAAATATAGAATCGCCTTCAATGACGTTGCGAGCGAAGCGATCTCAGTTGTCGGCCGATAGAAAATCGTCTGTGAAAGGATTGACCGATGTGCAAAACATGTGGTTGCAGCTCAGGCAAAAAGCCCAAGGCAAAGGCCAAGCCGAAAAAAGCCAAAGCCAAGGGCAAGAAAAAATAGACACTAACGCTTGAGACACAATGGGAGCCAAAGCGTTCGGCGTTTGTTCCGGCCACAAGCCAAGCCGAACACTGACTGCGGGCCGCCCGGCCGCTAAGGGAGGTTTTTCTGTCCCTCGTTGCCCCACCCAGAGCTATCACTGCGCGCATGTTCGTGAGGACATGTGTGGACTCGTTTGGTCTTCGACTAACCGACCTACTCTCTGGTGAAATGCTGCGTTAGCGCCCCGTACAGCCTCCCGTCAAATACCGCTTTGATCTGTTCTTCGTTCAGATACGGATAAGAATACTTCCCATGAAAGAATGCTTTCTTATCCTGGTCCAGTTTTCTGGACATCTCGAATTGATACATCCCCAGAATCTCATCATCGAACAGGGACTCCCCCCACCCCCTCGTGGCAGTCAATGAGGGCCTCATCTACTATGCTCCTTTCGATCAGCTCGTATCGGGCCCATGGCGGGCTTATCTCTTCGTCACGATGGTACGTAGTACAGCCAAGTCCGCAAAACGGTTGACAAGAACTCCGGGTACTACAGGAGGGTCTTTCTTTTTCTCATAGGGAGTTACCGGATTGAAGTTTGGGCCGACTTGCTGCGTCGGCCCTGCGCCACGCCGGTACCGTCGCCTTAGTCGCTGGGCTCGGTTGCCTCCGGCTTCAGGCGGCTGCGTTCCTTCCAGTGCCGCTGGAGAATCCCGTCTCTCAGCTCGAACGCAACGATATGTTCCACTGCCTTGTCATCCTTGATCACGATGGGGGGTGGAAACAAGACAAAGGCGTTGTCCTTCGTCTTTGTGCACTGGTACTTGAGGATTTCGGTGCCGTCTCCGGTCAGAAGCTGCTCGGACGGTTCACCGAATGTCGCCACCAACTCGTCCCTTGTCGTCCGGCCGCAATCGACCTGCTTGAGTGTCTTGTCTTCAATGCCGGTGTATCGTTCATCATGTTTAACGACGACACAGCCGACAAGCAGAACCGAGGTGACAATTAGTGACGCGATCAGGGCAATCTCGCCGCACTTGTGCTGTTCCATTTTTCGCTTCTCCTAAATCAGTTTATTCTCTGTGTATCTGTCTAACGCCACTCTACGAGCCATAGCAAACCGCGTCTCCACGGTGCTCGTCCCTATAATATAGGCGCAGGAGGCGCGAGAAGGTTACAAAATTTTTCTCAACAACTGTGTTTTTTGTCTGAAATACTTTGTTGAGCGGTTGTGTGCCTGGCCCGGGCGAAAGCGCGCAACCGCCGGCCAAATACTGCTCACGAATCATTGTTCACTAACAACGAGCCAAAATAACATCTTCCGTCATGTCGAGTGCGGGTCGGGACATCTGGAACCCGGTAGGATTGGCCTGACTTGCCCGCTCTCGAGTAGTTTGCTTTGGGGCGCCTACCCTCGGGTGAAAACATACGCACCCGGCTTAACCGGCCGCCTGAATTCGTGGAAAGCTTTCTTCAGTTTGATGCGTCCTTTTTCCGGCGTGTCCATCGTAGGAGGACCGACGATCAATCCATACTCATCCA
>Ga0209635_10005498_pt1 | contig 9985 bp, 11 predicted proteins | sample DeeMarSWOR230_32_FD_187463 | JGI IMG/M metagenome (GOLD analysis project Ga0209635, IMG submission 187463) | Marine sediment microbial communities from White Oak River estuary, North Carolina - WOR-2-30_32 (SPAdes) (version 2) | ecosystem: Environmental > Aquatic > Marine > Intertidal zone >...
GGAAGGGGATGTGGAGATAGAATCCAGTCTTGGATTTGACACCGAGTTTTTTCAATTCGAGAGCAACATTAATGAGGTGGTAATCGTGGACCCATATGAAATCCTCGATATCGGTGTTATCAGCAATGACGGTGGCGAACCGCTGGTTGATGAGCTTGTATGCTTCCCAGTATGACGGATCGAAATTGCAGTACGATTGGAGGTCATGGAAGAGCGGCCAGATAACCTCGTTGGCCATGCCGATGTAATAGTTCTGAACCTCTTCCGCTGTCATCATGACCGGCTTGAGAGTGTATCCTGCCTCTCGCGACGCGTTCTCGAGAGGGGAAGATAAATCAGTGATCGCTGATGTGCCCGGCCAGCCGATCCAGAGACCTCCACGGTTTCTCAAGACAGGAGCCAAAGCCGTGACCAGTCCGCCCGAACCCGGTTTCATGAGCCAGCGCCTTCCCTTTCGTTCGAGTATAAACGGAAGCCTGTTGGAACTGATAACGAGACGTTTGACGAAATCTTTCATTGCTCCCCTCCACATGCTTCGGCCCACATGCCAAGAAACTCAACAAGCTCATCCGGTGGTCTCAACCAAACATCAGCCGCTGTTGAATGAAACTCATCGGTCACGAGGACCCGTAATCCTTTCGATTCGAGTGCCCGAAAGGCGTCTTCATCCGTTCGATCGTCCCCCAGATATGCGACTGCCGGTTTCTCACGATATTCCGACAGGATGGTTTTAACAGCATATCCCTTATCCCGTCCTGGAGGGCGGAGCTCTGTCCCTCCACTGAAGTCTTGAATCAGTAATCCACTTTTCTCTGCGATCGGTCCCCACTGGTCATACACCAGATTACGCAATCTGGCGATCTCATCAGGTGTGAGGCCTCTCCAGTGAAAGGCGAGAGAAGCGGGCTTTCGTTCACACCGTGAGGAGAGCTCTTCATCGACGAGGTTCCGGTATGCCTCTTCGAGCGAAGCGGCAATATCATCCCCCAGCAGAGGTGCGACATAACTTCCATCCGGCATTTTCCGTTCCCAACCGTGGGAGCCCCATATTTCATACTGTTGTTTCAATGGTACCAAACGAACGATATCGTTTATTTCCCGACCGCTAATCAACACCACCCTGCACCGTTCAGATTGCATAATCGATTCAATTACCTCTATAACACCCCGGTACGGAACTGCTCGGTCACGATCGATATGGAACGGTGCGAGAGTCCCGTCATAATCGAGGAGGAGGACACAATCGTGCGCTTCGGATACGCTTCCGAAAAAGCCTTCGAGACTGATACCAGGTTTAAGGATTTGCATTGTACATATTGAGTTTTCTTCGATTGTTGTAACGGTCAACCGAGGACGATTCTATCACCACCACCATGGGTGAGTGAGACCATCATGGTCAGGTATTCTCTCAGATGTCTCGTCAGGAGGAAGTTGTCTTTCACAAATGTCCTCGCCTTACGGCCCATCTCTTGAAGCTTGTCTCGGTGGAACAGGAGATAGCGAGCCCGGAGGGCCGCCCCTTCCGGCGCTTTTACCAGAAAGCCGGTATGATGATTCACAACCTGAATCCGGATGCCACCCGTATCACCGCCGATAACAGGTTTCCCTTTCCACATGGCTTCGGTGACAGTCAGGCCGAATCCTTCCCTGATAGATTTCTGAAGAACGACATCTGCAGCACGTTGCAGTGCGTTGATTGTCCTGTGTGCGTCGGCGGGGAGGAGAAGGATATGTATATCCTCGTCCTCATTAGCGGCAATACGGACTTCGTCCAGGACAGTTCTCGATTCTGGATCATCTGTTGCTTCTCCTCCCGCGAGCACGAGTTGCAATGTCGGGATGAACTTCTTGGTGAGCCGATAGGCGTGAATCACTCCGACTGGATCCTTGAATCTGTCGTAGCGTGAAACTTGCAGCATGATTTGTCGGGACAGGTCTATTCCGAGCTCTGAGACGATGGTGTGGATTTCTCTCTCATCGAGCTCTCTGTTCTTCTCACTCAAGGGATCGATGCTGGGTGGAATGAGGTACTGGGTATGGGGAAGCGGTCGGGCAAAAGAGGACAGAGAAAAAACACTCGCATCATAGTGCTCGATGAAATTGCGTAAGTACTTCCAGACAGCACGATACGGGCGGCTGACGTCAATATGGCATCTCCATATCCACTTGCCTTTTCTGTCGGGGCAGAATGTGAGAAGCGGAACCGGCTGCGGGTCGTGGATGAAGACGATATCAGCCGTCTCCAGTGTAGAGCGGAGTTTTTCGGCATTTTCGGCATTCGTCTGTTCATACGCCTTGAGAAGAGATTCCGGAACCTCTACTTTGTTACCCTGGAGAGCATTATGAAAACTCTTCGTGCATTTAAAAAATTCCTCCTTACCGGTGATTACCTCCCACGTGACATCAATACCGAGCTCTCTCTTGAGCGGCACGAGCTTGTTCAGTATTTCTGCGACGCCTCCACCCTCGCGAGTGGAATTTACGTGGACCACCCTGATCCCCTTCAGCGGGGTAACGAGCTGATGGAGCTGGTCTATGACATCCCAACCGACGATATCCGCGTAAAGCTTGAGCTTGTCCGTCATGAAACGTTCTCCCCGAAATATTTAGTAATTAAGTCGGTGATTTGCTGGCGCAGTTCGGTTAAGGGTGAGAAGAACGGATCGATGGTAGAGAACAGGTAGATGAGATCTAGGTACAGTTTATCGAAGCCATAGAGCCATGCCCGGAAATCATCGATGTTTCCGAATGTCCTCCGGCGTGCATCAATAAAATGATAAAAAATACTGCCGGGAGACATTGCAGGAATAACATTCATGAGCTCTCTCGGCTTCTTTATCACCTTATTTGTATTGAAGACAACGATTTGAGAAGTAATAAAATGGAACTGTTCGTCAGGCTCACACCACGGGATCACCTCGCTTGCATCCAGCCTCTCTTCGATGATGTCAACGAGCTCTCTTCGCAGTTCCTCAAGGTCCGGGAACTCCGTGGGATCGATCATGCCCAGTCGCTCTGCGAGTACTTTATCGTGGAGCGCATGACGTGCCCACGATGCGAAGTCGTTGTTATACTCGGGATCGTCGAAACCTGTTCTGAGAAGGCCACCCCAGAAGTGGTGGTAGATACTTCCGGGGTCAACCATTTGGATGATGTTCCTGATCTCTTTGAGATTCTGTGCGCTCTTTCCGGTTGCAATTGCAGCAAGAGCGCAATCCTTTATCTCGAAGGGCTCGTGCTTGATCCTTCCCTTCGCCATGTCGATTCTCCTGTTATGCGAGATTTCGTGAGCATTCCATTCACATGCATGATACGTCACATTCCATAATTACCGCATGATACGTCACATTCCATAATTACCGAGGGATACTATTTTCAAGATTAACTGTACTCCTCACAATGCCATTCACGTTTTCGATAAGTCTATTTGATTCATTCAACATATTACGGAAATTCGTACGTTCTTTCAATAACATTATTCTATTCGAGTTCTTTCTCTCTCTGTGTGCAGGTTTGTACTTTCGCATCTGTTCTTCATTTTCAGCTTGCACCGAGATCTTGAATCCTTGAAATTCGTACGTATCATTACTATAATTGCAACCGTTACACGTATTCAATCAAGGAGCGTTGATCTATGAAGGGAATCATACTCGCCGGGGGATTAGGAAGCCGACTATTACCTCTAACGAAAGTAACGAACAAGCATCTTTTACCCGTGTACGACAAGCCGATGATATTCTACCCCATTCAAATCCTGATAAACGCAGGGATACAAGATATTCTCATTGTCACGGGAGGTAGCAACGCGGGTGATTTCTTGCGCCTCATCGGCAACGGTGAAGATTTTGGTCTCAAGCACATTAATTATACGTACCAGAAAGGAGAGGGGGGCATCGCCGAGGCGCTCGGTCTGGCAGAATACTTTGCAGCTGGTGAACGGATATGCGTCGTTCTGGGGGACAATATTATTGAGAATAACATCGTCAGGGTCGTCAAAGCATATAAGAAGCAGCAGAGCGGCGCGAAGATCCTCATCAAAGAAGTTCCCGATCCTGAGAGGTTCGGTGTTCCGGTGCTCGCGGGAGAGAAGGTTGTCAAGATCGAGGAAAAGCCGCAGAGGCCACAATCACCTTATGCCGTGACGGGGATCTATATGTACGATAGCCAAGTCTTCGAAATCATAAAAACGCTGAAGCCGTCGCAGAGGGGAGAGCTCGAGATCACCGATGTAAATAACTCCTACATTGCGAGTGGCGAGTTGACGTGGGATATACTCGATGGCTGGTGGTCGGACGCGGGGACTTTCGAATCGTTACGGAGAGCGACGAACCTCGTGGCACAGACAGGCGCAAACAAGATGGACTAACCGACTATCACTTCACTCTTGGTTACCGAGGACGACGTTCGACTCGCAATTATCGAAAAAGTAGGTCCCTGGGCTCAGCAAAAAGCAGTCTTGATATAATCCTCCAAGGCGTCTTTCCAGTCCCGGAGAGGTTCAATTCCCAGAAGTTCGAAGTTATAATTTCTCATCGCTTCCATGCGGGGGCGAGGAGCTGCATGCGGGAACTCACTTGATGTGACTGGAATGAGCTGACAGCTCGTAATGTTGGCAATCCTCAGTATCTCGCGTGCCACCTCGAGACGGCTGGCGCAACCAGTATTAACACAGTGGTACTTACCGTAGAGACCGATTTCAATGAAATTGAACATGGCTATCGAGAGATCGACCGTATATGTTGGTGAGCCGAACTTATCCTCGACGATCTTCAACTCCCTCTTCTGCTTGGCAAGGTTGATAATCTTCGCTACGAACTTCTTATCATCAGATCCACCACCGAACATCCAGCAGGTGTAAAATATATAAAACTTTGATAGCAGGTCGCGAACGATCATTTCACCCTGATACTTTGAGCGTCCGTACACATTCACCGGATCTGGCTTGTCGTACTCGATGTACGGTGTCGGCTTTTGTCCGTTGTACACACTCCCCGTGTTGATATACGCCATGATGGCGTCGCATTTCTGACAGGCGAGAGCCACGTTTCTCGTCCCCAGCGTATTCGTCCGATATGCCTCGTCGGAATCTTGCTCACACTGATCGACGTCCGTCATGGCAGCGAGATGAATCACGAAGCGGGGGTTGCAGCTGGATATCTCATCCATAATGAGTGCTGCGTTGCGAACATCGTACTCTTCGAGATCGGGGGGGAAGACCTCGTACCGCTCTCTGAATATCGGGACGAGCGCCTGCCCCAGCATCCCTTTCGCGCCCGTTACGTAGATACGATCCAACAGTGCCTCCTCACATGTATCTTATCCGTCCTGACGGTTCCAATCGTATGGGATATCATTGTCGTGCGGATCGGTTCGATATTCATCTGGGGTTTCATAATCGTACGGTTCGGAGACGGTGTTGATAACCACCGCTTCCTCGCTGCTGATACATTTAAAGCCGTGGCAGACTCCGGGCGGAATCGTAATCCGGATCGGATTGTGCGGTCCTGCAAAGAATTCGTTCACTTCCCCGTATGTAGGCGATTCCTTGCGCATGTCGTACAGTGCGATCTTCATCATGCCCTGAATGACAACCATGTTGTCATACTGTTTCTTGTGGTAATGCCAGCCTTTCACGACCTCCGGGTATGCAGTCGTCATATAGACCTGACCGAACTTGATGAAGTCCTCCTCATCGGCCCTCACCATTTCCATCAGTCTGCCTCGCTCATCGGGAATGACCCTCAGTTTTTTTACCTTTACGCCATCGATCATTCTTCGAACCTCCATCGTGTCACAATCCAGTAATGCAAGGATAGATGATAGAACTTTAATAGGATTACAACAGGTATGTCAATCTTTCTCAAGAAGGCTTCGACCTTTCATATCCGCCTGTATGTGAAGGGCATCATAATCGATCTCACCGTCTGTGACGAGGCTCCCCGCGAGCTGCTTTACTCCATCTGTTCTGTCCAGGGCCAACGTGCAGCACTGTGGCGGTGACATTCAGCGGAAAAACACATTCGCGCCTCTCCACCCACAGAAACACCGCTTTGGCGCGAGAAGGATCTTCATTTTTCATCCAGGGCCAGAGCAAGTATACCGCCAGGATCATCATGATGGAATCTCGTCCATGATATTAACATGAAATAAAATAGGGGAAAAATACGAATTATAGGGTAGAATAAATTTATTAAAAATGTTATAATTCTTACACTTGAGGTAGGGGCAACATATGGGGCATTGACTGTATGAGTAAGATACCGTTTCTCGACCTACGAGCAACAACCCGGCAAGTCAGAAAAGAAATAGACGAAGCAATAAATCGAGTTATCGACAATACAGCCTTCGTGCTTGGTCCAGAGGTAGAGAGCTTCGAGCAGGAGTTCGCAACGTACTGCGGAGTAACCTATTGTGCTGGAACGAGTTCGGGGACATCGGCGTTGCACCTCATTCTCCAAGGCTACGGAATAGGCCCGGGGGACGAGGTCATCACGGTTCCAAATACATTCATTGCGACCGCTGAGGCGATCGTCATGACGGGCGCGAAGCTGATATTGGTAGACGTATATGAGGATTCTGCACTCATTGATATCGAGAAGGTCCACACTGCGATAACACCGAGGACGAAAGCCATCATCCCTGTTCACCTCTTTGGACAGTGCTGTGATATGGATTCACTGATGGAACTCGCCAGAGAAAAGAAGATACGCATCATTGAAGACGCATGCCAGGCCCACGGCGCCACCTATAAGGGGATGAAAGCGGGATCGCTCGGTCATGCCGCAGCGTTCTCATTTTACCCCAGCAAAAATCTCGGGGCCTTCGGAGAGGGTGGAGCTGTCACAACGAATGATAGTGAGCTGTTCAAGAGAATCAAGGCATTACGACATCATGCCCAGTTCGAGAAAAATGTACATGCAGAGATCGGATACAATTACCGCCTCGATTCCATACAGGCTGCCGTCCTCCGTGTGAAGCTAAAATATCTCGATGAATGGAATAGCAAACGGAGGGCTGTGGCGGAGCGGTACCTCGACGATCTGAAAGAGGCAGATTACCGTTTGCCGGTTGAAAGACCCGAGTGTCGGCACGTTTACCACCTATTTACGATAGGGTGCACAGACAAGGAAGCAGTTCAGCAAGCCCTCTCGGATGCTGAGATCGGGTGGGGAGAACATTATCCGATCCCCATTCATCTTCAACCGGCGTTCTCCCATCTGGGAATGAAGGGGGGTAGCTTCCCTGTCGCTGAGAAACTCATGAAGAGGCTCATCTCTCTGCCCATGTTCCCAGAGCTCAAAATGGAAGAAGTTGACCGGGTATGCGACGTACTGCGGAACGTCCATGTATCCTGACAAGGGCTTAGCAAGGAGGACGTATAGGCTAACGGTTACTGACATACATTGAAAAGGGTCTTAGAAGCAGGACATCGTTGCGATGAGAAAGAATTCACTGGCCCTGGACAGAACAGATGGAGTAAAGCAGCTCGCGGAGAGCCTCGTAACACCAACCGGTGAAGGGCTGAGGAAGAGAAGCTGGTGGGAGAGTTTTATTAAACGCTTCATCGATGTGGCGGTTTCTCTATTTGTGTTGGTAGTAGGCTTTCCGTTTTTACTCCCTATCGCGCTGCTCATCAAGCTGACCTCTGAAGGTCCCGTTTTCTTCAAGCAGAAAAGGGTAAGGAAAGAAGGACACATCTTTACCCTCTATAAGTTTCGGACAATGAAAACGGGGTCGGATGACACCCCCCACCGCGATTTCACCCGACATTTTATCCAAGGACGAACACCTCATTCTAGGCTTGACGAAAATAGTTCCGGAATTTATAAGTTAACAAATGATCCGAGGGTAACAGCTGTGGGAAGCTTCCTTCGGAAGACGAGCCTGGACGAGCTTCCTCAGTTCATCAATATCCTCAAGGGTGAAATGACGATCGTCGGACCCAGGCCGCCATTACAGTATGAGTTTGACTATTACGAAGATTGGCACAAGCTCAGGATGAAGGTGAAACCAGGGCTCACCGGCCTCTGGCAGGTGAGCGGAAGAAGCAGAGTACCGTTCAATGAAATGGTCATGCTCGACCTTTACTACATTGAAAATTGGTCGCTGCTTCTCGATCTGAGGATAATGTCCAAGACACTGCCGGTGATGCTCGCCGGAATCGGTGGATATTAAAGGGGGGAATATTGTTAACCATCGGAGTAATCGGTTGCGGGTACTGGGGACCCAATCTCATCAGAAATTTTGTCAATCTGAAAAGTTCAGAGGTAAAGGTATGCGCCGACATCGCTGAGGACCGATTAGACCACATGAAACAGCTGTATCCTTCGATCAAAACGACGAAGGCCCACCGTGAAATAATCAATGATAAAGAACTTGATGCCATCGTGATTGCGACTCCTGTATCATCACACTTCACGATTGCGAAAGAAGCTCTCGAAGCGGGGAAGCACGTATTTGTGGAAAAACCGTTGGCGAGATCTGTCGACGAAGGGATCAAACTGATTGAGCTCGCCAGGGAGAAGCAGCGAACCCTCATGGTCGGGCACACGTTCGTCTATACAGCTGCCGTAAACAAGATCAAAGAACTCATTGAGACTGGCGAGCTTGGTGATATCTACTATGTTTCGACGTCGAGGGTAAACCTTGGAATATTCCAAGAGGACATCAACGTTGTCTGGGACTTGGCACCACACGATCTTTCAATAATGAACTATATTTTAGACTCTCAACCAATCTCTGTCTCAGCCGTCGGTCGCTCGTATATCCAGCCCAGCATTGAGGATGTCGCATTCATCACGTTACGGTATCCGGGATCGATACTCGCAAACGTACAGGTTTCATGGCTGAATCCCAGCAAGATCCGGAAGACCACAGTGGTGGGAAGTAAGAAGATGTTGATCTACGACGATGTTTCCAGCCTCGAGAAGATACGGATTTACGATAAAGGTGTAACGGTCCAGCCTCACTACGACACATTCGGTGAATTCCAGTTATCGTATCGGTATGGGGATATTTCCATCCCCAAGCTGGATGACGCCGAACCCCTGAAGATAGAGTGCCAGCACTTCTTGACCTGCGTCGAAAATGGCGATGAACCGAGAAGTGGTGGTATAAGCGGTCTCAACGTTCTCGTTGCACTCGAGATGGCGGATCGATCGATGAGAGACAACGGGAAGGAAGTTGAAGTCGTTTATCCTGATTTATCGAGCTCCCGGTGATACACTTGAAACAATTCCAGCGCAAATTAGGGATTGTGCAGTTAGGCGACGGATCGGTAATCGATCCCGAAGCAATTGTTGGGTATCTATCACCACGCCGTGGTGTCAGTGAGGTTCTGAGGATAGGCCCACACTCCCGCATTCGGAGTGGATCCGTGATCTACGCGGGCTCCACCATCGGTGCACACCTGGAGACGGGACATAACATAATTATCAGGGAAGAGAGCGAGATAGGAGACCATTTCTCCATCTGGAACAATTCGGTCATCGACTATGGATGTACAATCGGGAACGGGGTAAAGGTTCACTGCAACAGCTACGTCTCTCAGTTCACCGTCATCGAGGATGATGTGTTTCTCGCTCCCGGTGTTATGATCGCCAACGACTATCACCCCGGTTGCCCGGAATCCAGAGAATGTATGAGGGGCCCGGTACTGAAGAGAGGTTGTCGTATCGGTGTGAATACGACCATTCTTCCCTATGTAACGATTGGGGAAGGAACACTCGTTGGGAGCGGTTCTGTCGTAACAAAGGATCTGCCTCCCGGTATCGTCGCATATGGAAACCCTGCCCGTGTATATGGGAAGATAGAAGATCTTCGATGCAAAACTGGCCGCAGGGAAGCCCCCTACCTTTGAAAGCCTCTGATATGACCAATTCCGGGAACATTCCAAGGGTTTATCTCCTAGCTTCGACACTGTCCACAGGTGGAGCCGAACGGATTGTCAGGGCACTGGCGAGCGGCCTCCCGGCGTATGGTTTTG
>Ga0209635_10005499_pt1 | contig 9985 bp, 11 predicted proteins | sample DeeMarSWOR230_32_FD_187463 | JGI IMG/M metagenome (GOLD analysis project Ga0209635, IMG submission 187463) | Marine sediment microbial communities from White Oak River estuary, North Carolina - WOR-2-30_32 (SPAdes) (version 2) | ecosystem: Environmental > Aquatic > Marine > Intertidal zone >...
TCTGTTATACTCTCTCCCAAGGGCCGGTTCTTGGATGATCAATGATGTATAAGATGAGAGTCCACCGCGACCCCTTCCAGGTCCTATAACAGATGGAAATCTAACACCTCTGTAGTCGATCCCAAATCGTGTGCAATAATACTCCCCTAATCTCTCTCCAAATGCTTTTGTCACTCCGTACATAGAAACTGGTCTCTGTGGAGATTCGTGTACAATGATATCACCAAAATCTCGACCGTATGTAGCTAGTGTGCTTAGAAAAATGAATTTCTTAATATTGAAGATCCTTGTGGCTTCCAGAAGGTTAAATGTACCCACCGCATTGACGTTAAAAGCTGCGACATGTTTTTCTTCAGCTGTTTGAGAAAGTAAAGCACCTGTATGGAAAACATACTCAACATCATGACGGCTTATAACATCAACAACTTCAGACCATGAGGATAAATCTCCTTTAATGACTTTGATGTTATCAGATTCTGAAATTTTTTGATATTTTTTCAAAGGAGCGACATCTAATGCGATGACATCTTCTCCTCTTTTTGAAAGGGATTTTGCTAGGTAATATCCTAGAAAACCTGTTCCTCCTGTTATTAGAGTTGTCAACTTTTAAACACTTGAGCTACGATCTATCTAATCCTAATCTAAAAAATCTATTTAGTATAAATCAAAACTTTGCTAATTTTATTCATACTCGAAATATTTAAAATAGATATGTATGCTTCCACTCTACAAAATTATTGCTCACATATTTTACGAATTCGGATGGAGAAGAAAGTATAATTGAACATGCGCATTAACAGCGAAAGAACTTTTGGAGAACTATATTCAGTTATTGCCCTTACATTCGTTTATTTCATTGGCTTCAACATGCTCATACCAATATTGCCGCTTTATATAGTCGAGATTGGAGCGTCCAAATTTGAACTTGGCATTATTATGGCAATCTTGCCCGCATTAACAATTCTAACCAGATTGCCTTTTGGATTTATTTCTGATAGATTGGGTAAATGGTTAACCTTATTGTCTTCCCTCTTTATGCAAATGTTGGCTTACCTATTATTCTCATTTGCTCCATCTACTATCTATCTCTATCCAGCAGCCATACTCCATGCACTTTCCTTTGCATCATTTGGTCCTATCAGTATAGCGATAGCATTGGATTCAGCTCAAGCAAGTAGTCGCGGTTCTGTTATGGGAAAATATTACTTCTCAATTGGTAGTGCGATGATCTTAGGACCGCTTTTAACGAGTTTTCTGGCTTTGAATTTTGAATATAGCCAGATATTATTTGTGGCATCGCTTTTTCCGCTCATATCAATCCTTTCATTTTTAACGATACAATTGAGATCCTCTATACTAATTCAGTCAAGACATTTAACTAGTGAGCTGCAAATAAAGCAATCAGAACTTATTCCATTGAAATCTATTTTCAGAATTCTTCGTCTTAGGAATGTCTTGGTAATTTGCATCGCACAGATATGCTATTTTACAGCTACCGGATCTTTTTATACATTGTTTGCAATACACGCTAAAGAGAATCTTTTGTTAGCCACTTCAGCAATTAGTATTTTATTTGTAATAAGTGGAATACCCAACACTCTTATTAGAATACCGATAGGAAATCTATCTGATAAAATTGGCCGAAAGAAGCCCTTATTATTTGGTTACGCTCTAGCTTTTTTTGCACTTTTTTCAATACCCCATATGACAAGCATATTCTTTATCTCGCTCCTAATGGGAGTCTATGGAGTTGCGTGGGGATCTAGAACTGCACCTACAGCAGCGCTTATGAGCGATAGTGTCAAATCAAAAGACATAAACTTAGCCTCTGCATTGATATGGTTAACCTCGGATATCGGAATGGCTTTGGGCTCATTTTGGGCGGGTTATGCCACCATTATCCTAAAAATACCCACAATCTTAAAGATAACTTCATTATCTGTTATTCCAGGAATCATAATTATACTCTTTATCAAGGAACGATCAAGTATCCGTGCGTAATTCCTAAATGATTTTAAAGAGCCAATTTTAATTTCAGATATGAAAAAATAGTCAGTTTCTTAAGAATTATGCAAGATCATTTTGTATGTGATTTTATGGTTTCCGAAAGAGGCTTGAAATTAATTCCCTTCTTAAAGGAATTCAATCTTGAATTGAATGTCTCAGGTTTGGAGTCTAGGCTCACTATGGAGAGAATAGTGTACTTTTTACAGGAATTTGGTGCTAAGATAGGCTATACTTTTGGTTGGTATGTTTTTGGGCCATACTCTACACAGCTCATAGATGAAGTGCATGTAATGTCAAATGATAAAAAAGTCTTTGAGATGAAGATTCCAGAACTTGGTGCTAAGGATGAAAAAGTAATTAAGAAATGTAAAGAGTTTATAAAGGATCTAATCGGTGAAGATAAAGAACAAGAAGAACGATGGTTGCATTTGGCATGCGTAATTCACTTTTTAAATAAATATTATCATGAGCATTTGAAAGATGTAGAATCATTTGGAAAAATGTTCTCCAAGTTTGAACCAAATAAGTATCAGCTTAATGAGATTGAGAGAGCTTGGAAAATACTGAAGAAGCATAAGCTTTCACCGTCGAATGTTGAAGCGCGCGTGCGCTAGACGCACTAAAAATTTATTTTAAAAGTATATTATCAAACTAGGTTAAGAAAGTGATGCATATGTCTCGAATAGAAGAACTAGGTGAATACAGACTTAGAGAAGCGAGTTTAGATGATCTTGAAACATTAGTCTACCATAGGCGAGTTATGTTTGTGGAAGCTACAGGTGTTGAAGACGAAAAGGCGCTCAATGCCATGGATGAAGCTTATAAAAAACATATTCTTAAAGCAATGCCAGCAGGAAATCTGAAAGCTTGGCTTGTCGAATCGAAAGAAGGTAAGGTGGTTTCTGGAGGGGCTCTTTCAGTTTACGAGGCGCCACCAAGACCGCAAGATGATACTTTGAATTATGTATACATACATAGCGTCTATACAGAGCCCGAACATAGAAGGAAAGGATTGGCAAGAGCTATTCTAAACACGATTGTTCAGTCGTGCAAAGACAACGGTTTTAAGACGCTTACATTACATGCTGTTGAAGCCAGTAGATCACTTTACGAATCCCTAGGCTTTACACCTACAACTGAAATGCGAGTCTTCGTATAGTCTGATTAATCTCCAGCTACTCGATTCATGCTGCCGCTTCTATAACCTTCAAGATCAATAGTAACGTACTCAAATCCAAGCCCTTTCAGTTTTTTAATTATTAAATCAGCAATTCTAGCATCGAAAAGATATTTGATATCTTTTTTTTCAACTTCAATTCTCGCAAAAGAGTTATGATCCCTAACACGTAGATGCTTTGTTGAAATTAGACTGTTGATAAATTCTTCAGCTTTGGCTATTCTTTGTAGTTTTTTCACTGTTATTTCTTGGCCATAAGGAATTCGCGTAGCAAGGCAAGTGTTTGAAGGTTTATTTGCTAATGATAAACCAAATTCATTAGCCATAAGTCGAATATCTTCTTTAGCTATCTTCTCCTCAATAAAAGGAGCGTATACTTTTGCTTCTTTCAATGCTAACAATCCAGGCCTATGGGATCTCATATCATCTATATTTGTACCATCTACTATTGATTTTAATCCATGGTCTTTGGCAACTTGCTTAAACTTGTCAATCAGCTCTTTTTTACAATAATAACATCTATTACTAGGATTAGAAACCAATTTCGGATTTGAGAGTGGATTCACCTTTATAACTAGATGTTTAATTCTGATCTCTTTCGCAATTCTTTTTGCATCCATTATTTCCTCTTCGGGTACAAAGTCCGATTCGACAGTAACTGCTATAGCTAGATCTCCTAGAGCCTTTTTGGCCAGAAATGCTACTACAGAACTATCGACGCCTCCTGATAAAGCCACAACAGCACTTTTTCGTTGTTTAAGACTATTAATTAAACGTTGAATTTTTTCTTCTAATTTTCGATTTATGTTTTCTATCATTGAAAAATTCCTTTGGAAGCCTTTAACTTAGGAAGTGTCAGAACCAAGTCAGAATGTAAACAGGTTAAAGTATTTGATAATTGGTAAGTGGGATTAAGAAAAATAAAAAAGATCTAGGTTATCAATTTCTGAAATTTTCCTGATTTTAGGAGGAGTCATAAATTTTCTTTACGAAATCAACACTTTCCTTTAATGTCTTCATAGGCTCTTGAAGATTAAGAAGTTCAATTGAAATGTATCCATCATAATTTCTTCTTTTCAATGCACCAAAGAAGTCGCCGAAATCCTTTTCAGTTAAAGTACCTACATTCAATGGTGTATGAATATCGTTCTTTCCATCATTATTATCCAAGTGAACATGAAAGAGTTTCTCAGTATTCATAACAGTAGCTGCACGATCCTCTTCTGTCATATTCAGATGCCCTATATCCAATAAAGCTCCAAGATTATCCAGATCAAGTTCTTTTATAATTTTATTCAAAAAAGACGCGGTATCTATCAGACTTCCTGGAGAGTGCTCTATGGAGACTTTTATACCATTTTCTGAAGCATATTCAGCCAATTCAACCAAGAATCTTTTTGTACCTTCCAAGGCCTTGTTTTGATCTTTAAATTCACTTTTTGGCCTAGTGGTACAGACGTATATCAATTCACCGTTCAAATCTGATGTATAATCTATACATCGTTTAATATGTTCTAAGGTCTTGCTACTTATATCTGGATCTTGACTTTCAATAGCTAGCTCTCCGCCACTTAAAGCCAGAGGCGGACCCAATGCTACAAGTGGGGCTTCTATACTAACTTCATTCAAAGCTTTCTTAGTCTCTTGCATACCTTCTGAAGTCATTTCATGAGGGAATCCTAAGACCTCTATGCCATCAAATCCAAGATCTTTTGCTATTTCAATTCTTCGAACTGGAGTTTCATTTCTAAAAGTAATACTATTTAAGCCAAGCTTCACATTAAGCACCTTCGATAATTATTAGAAGCTACTATCCTATTTAAAAAATTATAACCGGTTAATTGGATTTAACCTTCAAAAATTTATTATTGAAGGTACTATTATACGAAAGTCTAATTTTGTGGGGAAATAATTGAGTAGCTACATCAAGGGCAGAAGATTGGAATACCGAGTTAGAGATATGTTCAAAGAAAAGGGTTTCATAGTTATTCGCGCTGCTCGTTCAGCACCGGTGGATTTGGTTTGCTTGAAAAATGGGGATTCATTGCTTATTGAATGTAAGGCAAATAAAGTAGAATTTGGAGAAAAGAATAAAAAAGAATTATTGAAAATGGCAAAGAATGCTGGGGCCAAAGCTATTCTGGCATATCGGGATAAAAGGAAGATATTTTTGATTGATGTATTGAGGAATTCGCATATCTCTTTAGACGATCAATAATTCATTCTGACTAGCGTGCTCTATTTTTGGATTTGAACGATTTTATGATCCTTTCAAGAGATTATTATGAAAGAGATCCTGAGAAAGTTGCGCGTGGGTTATTAGGCAAGAAGCTTGTAAGAAATTTGGGTAAAGATACTCTAGAGGGATTTATCGTAGAGACGGAAGCCTATTACGGAGAGAATGATCCTTCCTCAAGAGCTTTTCATGGTCAGAAAAATTTTAACAAACCTATGTGGGGCATTTCTGGTACAATTTTCATCTATAACGTTCATAAATATTGGATGTTTAACATAGTTGCTCACGAGCCCAAGGAGATAGGTGCAGTTCTAATAAGAAGTTTAGAGCCAATTAAAGGTATAGAGATTATGAAGTCCAACCGAAAAAATTCAGATGTCATGCAATTAGTAAAAGGTCCTGGAAGATTAACTGAAGCTTATGGTATCGATAAAAGTATGAATGGTAAATCTGTTACTTCAAGTAAAAGTGAAATAAGGGTATTCGATAATCAGATGGATTTTGAGGTAAATACTTCGCATAGAATTGGTGTCAAAAAGGATCTTGATAGGGAATTGCGTTTCTTCATTAAAGGAAATAATTTTGTATCAAAATAGATTTTCAAAAGGCCAGAATTACACTCTGAATTTACCTTTATCTTGGACTATTTTACCATCCAAGATAATTTTTCCTTTCTTCATCGACTTTATCATATCCCAATGAATTGCACTTTTATTCTTTCCACCGCATTCCTCATAGGACATTCCAATAGCCAAATGAATAGTACCGTAGATCTTCTCATCAAATAATATATTTTTAGAAAAGTTAGGAATGCCTGCATTTGTCCCGATACCCAACTCACCCAGTCTTTTTGATCCTTTATCAGTATTTATCATGCTTTTTAGAAGGCTCTCATTTTTAGCTGCGGAAAAATCAATGATCTCTCCCTTTTCAAATTTTAGTTTAATCCCAAGAACTTCCCTGCCATGATAAATAGCGGGTAGGTCGAAACTTACTTCCCCGTCTACTGAGTCTTCTACAGGGGCGGTAAACACTTCACCACCAGGCATGTTATGAGTTCCATCACTTATTGCAAATTTTCTACCTTTTACAGACATTGTTAAATCGGTGCCCTCAGCCACCAGCCTTATCTCTTTTCCAGATTCAAACGCTTTTTTTAACTTGTTCAATCTCTGCTTCTCTTTCTCCCAATCTCTGAGTATGGCAGAATATACAAAATTCTCGTAATCAACAAGAGCCATGTCAGCTTCCTGAGCAAATGCGCTGGTAGGATAGACTGTGAGGCACCATCTTTTTTTCAATCTCTCCTTACGGATCTTTTCAATCGCTTTGGACCTTACACCCAATAATTGAGGATCAGTATTTGATAGAAATCTTGTATTACTACTGGATAGTATCGAAATAAAAACATCAGATTCCTTTACTAAAGAATACACATTTGTTGGGAAATTTTTCAAAAATTTCTTTGGAGTCAATTCATAGTAACCTCTAACAGCTTCCGATGGAGTAATGATGATTAAGGGATTGCCCCCTATCTGCGCCACTTTTTTATAAATTTCCGTAGCTAGATCGATTCCTTCGTCACTCAATTGGATTATTACATTGTCTCCTCTCTTAACTTTCGTTGAATAATTTACTAGTACATCAGCATGTTTGGCTACTCTTAAATCCAAAATTGTATCTCCCAAAGAACGTATCCTATATACTACTATGAAAATGAAATATACTGAAATGTTTTAAATCCTTTTCAATCTTTATCTTCGTTTGAGGAGAATGATCCCTTGAAGAGAAAAGAAAAGCCAATTGAAGCTTTCACTTTTTCACTCATCTCTGCTCTGTTAATTCTATTCAATAGTTGTATGCTTGCGATAAATCCATCTTTAATAGGAATTCAAAAAGAAATAACGGAACCATTGGTTGTATTGGCTGTAGTTGCATTCATATTTGGAATTATGGTTCTAATAGGTGCGATCTTAATTTACAAGGACACAAAAGTCAGATCAGGACCCATTATTGTATTGATCTTTTCTTTGATGAGTTTGATTATAGGCGGGGCAATAGCTCATATACATTTCATAGTTGCATTCCTATTCGGAATCATGGGAGCAATATATGGGCTCAACTGGAAGCCCAAGAAATCAACTCGAAAGCGTAGTCGCTAATTAGATTTTTCGCTTGAATACCGCTCCCCGATCAGCAGATTCGACAAGTTTGGAATATCTATATAGATAGCCTCTTTCAACTTTAGGCTTGATAGGTTTCCATTTCTTCAATCTCGACTCAATTTCATTTTCGGATAATTCAAGATCTAATTTTCTAGCTTTGATGTCTATGCTTATTATATCGCCATTCTCTACAATAGCCATAGGACCTCCTTCCATAGCTTCCGGTGAAACGTGACCTATACATGGACCTCTTGTTGCACCTGAAAATCTTCCATCAGTTGCAAGAGCTATTGATGAACCCAAACCTAAGGCAACAGCCATTGAAGTGGCCGTTAGCATCTCACGCATACCTGGTCCTCCTTTGGGTCCTTCATAACGAATTATAATAAAGTCTCCCTTCTTGATCTTTCCTTCCTTTAGCTCTTCAACTACTTCCTTTTCGCTGTCAAAGACTTTGGCCGGACCTTTAAATTTCCACATTTCAGGCAAAACTGCAGATGCCTTTACAACAGCCCCCCTGGGAGCTAAAGAACCCCAAAGTATTGCAAGACCACCTTCAGGGTGCAGAGGGTTGTTTGCAGGTCTTATCACTTCTTCATTGTATACTTTTGCATCCGCTATTATATCACCAATTGTTTGACCCGAAACCGTGGGGCAGTCTTTGTGTAAGATACCTTTTAGACTCTTCATTAAACCTGGAATTCCACCTGCATTATGCAGATCAACAATCTTATAATCTCCAGCAGGTGACATATGGCATAGGTGCGGAGTTTTTCTGCCAATCTTATCAAAGAGGTCGAGATCTAATTCAATGTCTAACTCGTGAGCTGTAGCTTTAAGATGGAGAATTGTATTCGTAGAACCTCCCAAAGCCATATCAACAGCTATTGCATTTTCAAATGCTTTCTTGGTCATTATCTTGCTTGGAGAAATTCCTTTTTTCAATAATCCAACAACATTTCTACCAATTTCCGTTGCTAACCTAAGTTTAGCTGAATCCGTAGCTGGAGTTGTCCCCATGAAAGGAATTGTTAATCCTAATGGTTCCATCAAGCATTGAGTTGTTGTAGCGGTGTATAAACCTCCACATGCACCCGGACAAGGTAGGCAAACATCCTCAATATACTTCGCTTCCTTTTCAGTAACTTTCTTTGCACGATAAAGGCCTGGGACTTCGAATAGATCCCCAATAGCGATGCTTTTACCTTTAAAATGTCCCCAGGTCGGATATGCTGGATACATAGTTCCTCCTGGGCAGAGTATTGTCGGTATATCCAATCTCGCTGTTGCCATCATCATTCCTGGATTTATCTTATCGCAATTGCTGATACATACCATGGCATCAAACATATGACTTTCTATCATCACTTCAACAGAGTCTGCTATCAACTCCCTGCTTGGAAGTGACATTCTCATTCCTTCATGATCCTGTGCTATTCCATCACAGACAGCTATTGTATTAAACTCTAGAGCTACTCCTCCAGATTCCCATATTCCTCTTTTCACAGCATATGCTATCTTATCTAAATGAACATGGCCGGCTACCACTTCATTCCACGAATTTACAACAGCTATTATCGGTTTTTTCAAATCGCTCTCTGTTAATCCGCAACATTTGAATAATCCTCTATGGATGCATCTATCGATCCCTTCAGTAACCTCTTTACTTCTTGGACGTGGTAATTCTGACAATTTTCTATACTCCGAATTTTCTAAAATAAATCGCCTTATTATCTCATACGTAAATCAAAATCTAACATATAACCTTCAAAAAATCTTTTCGGTATCGAATAAGATCAATGAAGCATACATTTGCTTAATTATATGATCATAATATTTTATCTAAACAATATTTAAGAATCAAATTATCTTTTCTAAACCATCCTATAATGGCAAGGTGTCAATAAATTGAGGTCAAGGGCTCATATTTACGTCAGTGGAAATGTTCAAGGCGTCTTTTATAGATATGAGACAAAGAAACATGCGGAATTGCATGGCGTTAATGGATGGGCCAGAAATCTTCCAGATGGAAGAGTGGAAGCTCTTTTCGAAGGAAAGAAAGACAGGGTTGATAAACTCATTGAATTTTGTAGCCGAGGTCCACCAGGCGCAACAGTGACAGATGTTGAGGTTACCTGGGAAACCTATACGGGGGAATTTCGAGACTTCAAGATACATTACGGCTATTAGGCATAAAATTTGACGAAGTATCAAGTCTGTCTCCCGTGAGCTGCACCGACGTCTTCCCAAATCAGACAAGGGTTATAGAATCACTGGCTGGCGAATAGCCGACTAATTCGAGGCCTACACAGAACAAACGTCCAAGCAGTCAAGGCTGAAAGATGCCTATCCATGACACCAGTCACAATCAAACTGCAACAAAGTAAAATAGCATTAAGA
>Ga0209635_10005501_pt1 | contig 9984 bp, 9 predicted proteins | sample DeeMarSWOR230_32_FD_187463 | JGI IMG/M metagenome (GOLD analysis project Ga0209635, IMG submission 187463) | Marine sediment microbial communities from White Oak River estuary, North Carolina - WOR-2-30_32 (SPAdes) (version 2) | ecosystem: Environmental > Aquatic > Marine > Intertidal zone >...
ACCCAGCGGCTGGGCATCGGCTTTCAGCCAACCTGTTACTACCTTTTCAGCCTCGTATGCTGTTGTCGGCCGTGCCCACAGACTGCTGTAGCATAAGTGCAACGTTACTAAACCAATCGTGAAAATTATGCTCCTGAGTTTCATTTTTTCTTTTCTGCAAAAAATCTGTTCTATTTATAGCACCTCAGTACGTCTATTATGGGCTATTATCCTCCGGCAGATGATAAGGCATTATTATGAAGTCTCTTAAATCTATTTTGCAGTCGCTGTTTATGTAACTTGCATCTATAGACAACAATATAGCAAATTATTGTCACCAAAGCAAGTGAATATCGGTTTTGAAGTATGATGATTGGCTTTGCTTTGTTTATCTGCGAGGTAATCGAGACATCCGCAAAACCATTGACTACAGTTAAGATAAGTGCTTCCAGCCGATCTCACCAAACCGCTCTAAAACAGCTTTATTGTGGTTTTGCAAAGCTTTAACAAAATTGTAACGACGATAGCCCAAACGTTAGAAGAATATTTATGTTGCAAAAGGCGAATTCAAAACTGTTAACTTACTTTGAATTGTAAGTTAATGTAAAAAAAATAGAGCTAAATAACTTCGTTGAGAATTTTATTTGCCAAACTGTTGTTGGCATGGTCAAATCTCTTTGAGGTGTTGGCAGCATTAAGACTATGAGCCTGATTATTTAGCAAAAGGCAAAGTGAGTATTTGGTGCCGAAATGACGAAGCTTCCAGGTATGTTGATGGTTAGTGCCGGTGGTAGAAATGTCGGCAAGACCGAATTCGTATGCTCATTAATCAGGAAGTTCAGCTTGCAGTGCAATATTATTGGGATAAAAGTAACCACGATAGACGAAGTCAACAGCGGTTGTCCACGGGGTGAGTCAGGCTGCAGTGTATGTTCGTCATTGAAGGGCTATTATTACATTACCGAGGAAACCGACAGTCGAGCAGACAAAGATACCTGTAGAATGCTGGCGGCCGGTGCTGACCGGGTCTTTTGGCTTAAAGCCCTGAAAACACATCTGGCTGAATCCATAACAGCATTGCTTGGTATTATCGGCTATGATGCGGTGACCATCTGCGAGTCGAACAGTCTTCGCCGGGTTGTTGAACCTGGGCTGTTTATTATGGTTATAGGCCAGGGCGAGGAAAACTGGAAAGCCTCTGCCAAAGACGTAGCTCAATATGTAGACAGGATTGTGTCTTTCGATGGGAACGAATTTGATATTGACGTCGATGAGATTGAGCTTGTGAATGGAAGATGGGTGGGGAAGATGGAGACAACGGCGATAATAATAGCCGGCGGCGATAGTACTCGAATGGGCCACGACAAGGATATGCTGCCGATAGACGGACAGCCGATGATAAAACATATTTATGACCAGCTTCGTCGGCACTTTAATCAAGTCCTTATCAGCTCCAATAATAAATCGAAATACAGCTTTCTTGATGTAGAGGTCATTATCGACAGAGTCTCTGGCCAAGGCCCGCTTATGGGTATTGCTTCGGCATTAAAGGCTTCTGCGAATGACTTGAATTTTGTGATAGCTTGTGATATACCTCGGGTCAACATTGTTTTGATGAAAACGATGCTAAGGGAAGCTCATAACTATGACGCTGTAGTGCCTACGACCGGGCTGTCACAATATGAGCCACTTTTTTCTGTGTATAGAAAAAGTACCCTTCCTGCGATTGAGGATGCTTTATCGTCAGGCAATAATCGAATAATGGATGCGCTCAGTCGCTGCAGGGTTAAGTATATTGACCTGGCCGGCGCTGAGTGGCTGAAGAACATCAATACAATGAATGATTACAGTGAGTTTGTCAGGAAGCAAAGCGATGATACCGTTTGAAAAGGCTCTTAAAACCGTTTTGGACTCGGCTCGACAACTCGGCAGTGAGCGTATTGATATTACCTGTGCGGTCGGCCGGATATTAGCTGAGGATGTCAAATCGGATATGGACATGCCACCTTTTGACAGGTCAACGAGAGACGGTTTTGCCTGCCGAAGGGCAGATTTGGCCAATGAACTTACGATGGTTGAATCGATCCCGGCAGGGTATGTTCCAAAGAAGACCGTCGGGCCGAATCAGTGCTCAAAGATAATGACAGGTGGCGTGGTTCCACCTGGTGCCGACTGTGTGATTATGAAAGAGTACGTCGAATTAACAGCCGAAAATACAGTTCGCTTTATTGGCGAAGAGACGATAAATAATATTTGTCAAAAGGGAGAAGACATCAAAACCGGCGACATCGTCCTGCGCAAGGGCACCCGATTAGAACCGCAGCATATTGCAGTTCTGGCGTCGGTCGGCAAAACCCAGCCAATGGTTGCAAAAAGGCCGAGGGTTGCGGTTATTGCAACCGGTGATGAGCTGGTCGAGCCGGCGTCCAAGCCGGGACCATCACAAACAAGAAACAGCAACAGCTTTCAGCTTGCTGCACATGTTGAAAGCATGGGGGCAGTTGCAACAAATTACGGCGTTGTCAAAGATACAACCGGCCACATCGACAGCATGTTCAAAAAGGCCGCCGAGGAAAACGATGTAGTTATAATTTCCGGTGGCGTTTCGGTAGGCGATCTCGATCTCGTGCCGGAGATACTCAGGCAAAACGGCATCGACCTGTTGTTTGAAAAAATTGCTGTAAAACCTGGAAAACCCATGGTCTTTGGTATATCAGAAAAGGTATATTGTTTCGGACTGCCCGGTAATCCGGTATCTACGTTTGTTTCATTTGAGCTTTTGGTTAAGCCTTTTCTATATAAACTGATGGGCCACGACTATAGGTATCCCAATGTTCAAATGCCTTTAGCTGAGTCCCTCAGAAGAAAGAAGACGATAAGGCAGAGTTGGCTTCCGGTAGCAATAACAGAGACAGGGACGGTTAAGCCCGTTGAATATCACGGCTCGGCACATATCAACTCCCTATCCCTCGCTGATGGGTTAGTCAGTATGGGTGTTGGCGTGGCTGAAATCGAAAAGGGAACAATTGTTCCTGTTAGGCTGATTTGAATGAAAAACAGCTTTTAGGTTTTGTAAGCAATGAGTGTTAACTATCTGAGAATTTCTGTTACCGACAAATGCAATCTGCGGTGCATCTACTGTCATCCTTTAAGCGGTTGTGATTTTATTGAACGCAAAGAGATTTTAAGGTTTGAGGAAATACATCATATTGTCAGACTTTTTGTCAGATGTGGTATCAGAAAGGTTCGGCTTACAGGCGGTGAGCCGTTAATTAGAAAAAATATTGTTCATCTGGTGCGCAAACTGGCTAACATTGCGGGTATTGAGGAGCTGGCGCTTACAACTAATGGGGTTCTTCTTGAGCCGGTAGCTGCGGAGCTCAAAGACGCAGGTTTGCAGCGGATTAATATAAGCGTGGATTCGGCAGAAAGGGAAGGTTACAAATACATTACAGGATTTGATTTGTTGCCGAGAGTAATCAAAGGTATTTACAAGGCGTTAGAAGTCGGCTTGACGCCGGTAAAGATAAACACTGTTATTTTAAAAGGAATAAACGAATCCCAGATTCCGGCGCTTGCACAGATGAGCGTTTATTTGCCGTTGACAATTAGATTTATTGAGTATTGCCCCACCAGCAAATACGCGAAGCCTGCAAGTGCCTATGTGCCTAACAGCGAGGTTCGCAAGATTATTGAACACAAATTCGGACCGCTTTCGCCGGTCCTGGTTAGTGATGTCGATGGTCCTGCTTTGTATCTCAGGCTCAGAAATTCGGCGGGAACCATAGGTTTTATAAGCGGTCGCTCTTCGATATTTTGTCAGAAGTGTAATCGGCTTCGTTTAACCAGCGATGGGAAAGTAAGCCCCTGCCTGTACTCGACCCATCATTATGACGTCAAGAAGCTTATCAGGGGTGGTGCCGGTGATGAGGTAGTGCTGGATTTATTGAAAAAGATACTGCACGAAAAAAGCGGCTATACAAAGTTGAACTCACCGGAACCGGAGTTCTCTATGCAAAATATCGGAGGTTGAAATTAAATGCGAGCTTCGAAAGGTATGATAGACATAACTGGCAAGGATGTTACAGTGAGGACCGCAAAAGCATGCGGGTGTATTGTTCTTGGCGAAGAGGCCTTTGACGTAGTCAGGCAGGGCACCTGTATCAAGGGTGATGTGCTTGCAACGGCGAAAATAGCGGCCACACAAGCTGTAAAATCGACGTCGGCGATAATTCCGATGTGCCATCCGATCCTGATTGAAGCTGTTGATGTTGATTTTACCCTGAGCGAAGCGGATGGTTCGGTTACTGTAACTGTGACCGTCAAATCATCAGGCAAGACCGGCGTTGAAATGGAGGCTCTTACAGGAGCGACCGTAGCTTGTCTTACCATATATGATATGCTCAAATACACGGGCAAGGCAATGACAATCACCCAGGTACAGTTAGTTGAAAAAACAGGTGGAAAAAGTGGCGATTATCGAAGGCAGGATTAAGGCGATATCGGTTTCGAAGGAAAGAGGCACACAAAAAGTGAATGTGCCCGAAGCCGATCTGAAAGCTGACTTTGGCATAGTTGGAGATGCTCATGCAGGTAATTGGCACAGACAGGTAAGTTTACTGGCTTATGAGTCTATAAACATGATGATTGCAAAAGGCGCTAAAGTTTCGTCGGGCAGTTTTGCCGAGAATATCACAACAGAGGGTATTGAGCTATTAAAGCTGGCCGTTGGCAGCAAGCTCAAGCTCGGCAAAAGTGTCGAGCTCGAAATTACGGAGTTTGGGAAGAAATGCAATAGTCGATGTAAAATCTTCAAGCAGTTGGGCGATTGCGTTATGCCGCGGGATGGTATCTTCGCGAAGGTAACCACACCCGGTCACATCAACGTTGGTGATGTTATTGAGGTCATTGCTGATAATGATTAGGGCAGCTATATTGACAGTCAGCGACAGTTGCTCGCAAGGAAAAAGGGAGGATGTGAGCGGCCGAACGATTGCAGATATGCTGGACGAAGATAAATTCGAAATATGTGAGAAAAAAATTGTAGCTGACAATCTCAAGACAGTAATTGATGAGTTGAATTATTTTTCTGATAAAGCAGGCATTGACGTGGTATTCACTACCGGTGGGACAGGGCTGGGGCCTCGCGATGTTACACCAGAGGCTACGGCCTCTGTGTGTGGAAGAATAATTCCTGGTTTAGGCGAAATGATGAGGAATGAAGGTCTTAAAAAGACTAAAAATGCCGTTCTTTCACGGGGTATAGCGGGAATTTGCAACAAGACGCTCGTAATCAATTTGCCAGGCAGTCCAAAAGGTGTGAAAGAATCGTTGGAGATAATTTTGGACATCTTGCCGCACGCTGTGGACATGATGCTCGGCGGTGGACACTGATAACAGAAGTCAAAAAATGGTTTAGCTCGGACTTTTCATTGTGTTTTCAATAATTGGTTTGTTTGCATTTGTCAGATATTCAGAGAATGTTAGAGAGCTGACTGCAAAAAAATTACAATAGTTAGTTGTGTTGATTTTTAGTGCTGCAGTAGAGGCTGGCGCTTGTTTCTGTACAAATCTTTTTCAGATAAGAATGACCGGTACGGACGTAACACCCATTGTCGTAAGAATCTATGTGATTATACTCAATGAAGAACCCTGCAGCAAGCTGCAGAGAATGACCAACTTCAATTGGCCTTGCCGTGTTGAACTGAAACGATGATAGACTATCTGAAATCACGAGGTCTCTCATCTGATTACCCAGAAGTGTTTTATGAATTATCGGCTCACATCAGGTAGATGACCGGCTTTATGCAGGCGCAGCAAAACCAGCCGGCGGGGGGAAAGCAAAAAACAGAGGGAGATGAAGCGTGCCTCGGATCAACCAGACCCCGATTGGCAAGCAAGTTCTATCTTGAATGCGACAAGACTATGCAGAAAAAGCGGACGCAGCTCTTTTCTATTGTGACGAATGGAACATAAGATTATTTATATTGACTAATTGAATATCTGAAAGTAATCTTAGCTAAAAAGGAGGTCAATATTATGGAAAACGTTTCTTTCAAACTCAATGGTAAACCCATAAGCTTGTCCATAAATAGTGAGCGAATGCTTCTATGGGTTTTACGTGGTGATCTGGGGCTTACTGGAACAAAATACGGTTGTGGAGCGGGTTTATGCGGTGCCTGTACGGTCCTTGTGGATAACGAGGCTATACGCTCATGTCGATTTCCTGTAAAAGGTGTGAAAGGAAAAGAGGTTCTTACTATCGAAGGATTGGCTAAGAACGGCAAACTTCATCCGATCCAGGAAGCATTCGTAAGACAAGATGCTCTTCAATGCGGTTTCTGTACGCCGGGTATGATTCTCAATGCTTATAGTTTATTATTAAAGAATTCCCAGCCGACCGAAGCAGAAATCATTCAGAACATGGATTATAACTTATGTCGATGTGGAGCGCATACGCGTATCATCCAGGCTATCCAATCTGCTGCTGAGGAAATGAAAGGAGTCAAGCAGAGATGAAAGAAGATGAATACCATAAAAATGAAGACTTTGGTTTTAGCGATATAACCACTGACCCTCAACTTAATCGGCGTGATTTCTTGAAGTGCCTGGGTGGCGGCATCATAATCCTTTTCACTATCGCGGACCCCTCGATATTAGAGGCACAAAGGCGCGGCAGAGGATACCCTGACGATTTTAACGCTTATCTTAGAATTGGAACCGATGGCCGAGTTACCTGTTTCACTGGCAAAATTGAGATGGGGCAAGGAGTCATAACTTCCTTGGCACAGATGCTGGCCGATGAACTTGATGTAACCTTAGAATCAGTTGATATGGTCATGGGAGACACATCCCTCTGTCCTTGGGATATGGGCACTTTCGGCTCCATGACTACGCGTTTCTTTGGGCCAGCTCTCAGGGCAGCAGCGGCTGAAGCCAGAGCGGTTTTGATAGAGTTAGCGGCTGAACATCTCAAAATACCTACAGAGAGGTTAATAGCAAAAGAAGGATTGATATTCGATAAAAATCAGAGGCAAAAGCAGGTTACTTATGCCCAACTGGCTAAGGGCAAGGTAATTGAAAGGCATTTGAAAGAAAAACCCGCTTTAAAGACCCCGTCTGATTTCAATATTGTCGGCAAAGATATCTTACGCCGGGACGCTTTGGAGAAAGTTACAGGTAAGGCTAAGTATGCGGGGGATATCCGGCTTCCTGATATGTTGTATGCAAAGATTTTAAGACCTCCTGCTCACGGCGCTAAATTAACCAGTGTTGATACCTCGGAGGCTGAAAAGATTGATGGTGTTCGACTGGTCCGGGACGGGGATTTCATTGCTGTTCTCCACAAGAATCCTGATGAGGCAGAAGATGCCCTGGCGAAAATTAAGGCCCAATTTGATGCGCCGGAAGCGCAAGTTAACGATGAGAATATTTTTGATCACTTGGTTAATAACGCTCCGGGAAGGAATATAGTAGCCCAGGGAGGTGATATCAAGCGTGGAGAGGAACTTGCTGATATTGCTGTCGAGGAGACATACTTGAACAGTTATGTTGCGCATGCGCCGATAGAAACGCATACCGCTTTGGCTAAGGTTGAAGGTAATAAAGCAACTGTCTGGGCATCAACTCAGACTCCTTTCGGGCTCAAAGACCAGGTAGCCCGCGTACTGGGCTTTCCTTCTGAAAATGTACGAGTTATCACCCCCTTTGTTGGTGGAGGATTTGGTGGAAAAACCCAAAACCAGCAGGGCGCAGAAGCAGCGAGGTTAGCAAAACTAACCGGAAAACCTGTCCAGGTTGCTTGGAGCCGGGCAGAGGAATTTTTCTATGATACTTTCAGACCTGCAGCGGTTGTCAAAATAAAGTCTGGAATCACAAACTCAGGCAAAATTATCCTCTGGGATTATGGTGTTTATTTTGCAGGCTCAAGGGGTTCTCAGCACTTTTATGATGTGCCGCATCATCGCACAGCTACCTTTGGAGAATGGAGAGGAGGCTCCGGCGGTCCACATCCCTTTAGTACGGGACCCTGGCGTGCGCCCGCCAACAACACCAACACCTTTGCCAGAGAATCCCAAATTGACATTATGGCCTCTAAGGCGGCAATAGATCCCGTGGAGTTCCGCTTGAAGAACCTGCGCGATGAGAGGATGTTAAGGGTCCTCAAAGCTGCAGCAGAGAAATTCGGTTGGCCCAGCAATGCTGGGTCTGGATCAAACCAGCCTTCGGCTGGGTCGAAAACGCCCAGTGGTCGTGGCTTTGGCGTGGCTTGTGGTATTGATTCAGGAACGTATGTAGCCACTATAGCCCAAGTCGAAGTAGACAAGAAAAAGGGCTCTGTTCAGGTCAAGCGTATAGTATGTGCCCAGGATATGGGTCTGGTGATTAATCCTGAGGGAGCCAAAATACAAATGGAAGGCTGTATCACCATGGGATTAGGTTATGCCCTGTCCGAAGAAATTCACTTTAAGGGTCGTAAGGTTCTTGACTTAAACTTCAATACCTATGAACTACCTCGTTTCTCGTGGGTGCCAAAAATCGAAACAGTTCTGATAGAGGCACAAGACTCTCCTGCCCAGGGAGGCGGAGAGCCGGCGATTATTTGCATGGGTGCTGTTGTCGCCAACGCTATTTGTGATGCAATAGGTGCAAGATTGCTTCAACTTCCTATGACGCCGGAACGGATAAAAGAAGCTTTGGCAAGCCGTGCCCGATATGCAGTTCTAACAGCATAAGGGAGATATTCAATAGCACGACGGGAGAATTTATTGCCCAGTGGCTAAATTGTATATTGCAGTATGCCATGATTATCGAAGTTACGTTTGGGGTAACGCCTGTTAATAGCTCGAAGTCAAGAAATCCCAGCAGTGCTGGGTCTGGAACAAACCCGCCTTCTGCGGGCCCTGTTTGCTCTTTGCTTCCTGCCGTTTTTGGCAGGGGGTTTAGTGGGGCGGAATACTGAAGCAACTTAATGTCCTCCTTAACTTTGATCTCTCAAATCTTGAGCAGTCGCTGCATTTGAGATTGGCCCATTTAGCTGCGCCCTTCGACATACTCAGGACTTCGCTCAGGGCGAGCATCCTTTCGCGCAGGGCAGGCTTCTCTGGTCTGAAAATTGGGTTTGTTTGGCATAATCGTTCATAGTTCGTGGTTCATTGTTCATTGTTATAATTCTTTGTTACAAAAGAACTTACATCCATTTTTGCCTATTTTGAAATTGGGTTTGTTTTGCATAAAAAGGGGCTGATTTGTAGAGGATTCTCGACAGATGTAGAGCGGCGGCCCTGTTCAGCCGCCGAAATCCTAAATCCTAAACTCGAAATCCTAAACAAATCCAAATTACACAAATTTAAATGTTCAAAACCTTTTCTGGCTCGACAAATAATGCTTTTTGGCGTGCGCCGCACCAAATTACAGCAACGGCCTATCCTTCGATTACACTCAGGACAGGTATCGTATTGTGTATTGCGTATATAGTATTGCGTATTGCGTGGTTCATTGCTCATAGTTCAGGGGCCAGGGGTCAGGGAACAGGGGCCGGAAAGAAAATGCAAAAATCAAAATGTAAAATGCAAAACTGTGGAGGCCCTTCGGGCAGACTTTTATTTGTGGGCGCATAAGAGGACAGAGGACGTCGCCCGTGGCTCGTGACTCGTGACTCGTGAATCGTGGCTCGTGACTCGTGGCTCGTGACTCGTGGCTCGTAAGAAGACAGAAAACAGAAGACAGAAGACAGAAAACAGAAGACAGAAGACAGAATACAGAAGATAGATGATAAGTTTTTGTTGCATAAGGAGTTATCTGGTAGACTGAAATCCTAAATTCTAAATACTAAATCCTAAACAAATCCAAATTACACAAAATTAAATGTTCAAAACGGTTCCCTGCCTAATGCATGCAGGGATTCGGGCTGGCTCTAAGTCCTTGCTGCGCTGCAGCTTACGACATGCAAACTGAAATGTCATCTTCGCCTGCTGGCGGTTGTGTTAGCCTTCTGGCTAACAG
>Ga0209635_10005503_pt1 | contig 9983 bp, 7 predicted proteins | sample DeeMarSWOR230_32_FD_187463 | JGI IMG/M metagenome (GOLD analysis project Ga0209635, IMG submission 187463) | Marine sediment microbial communities from White Oak River estuary, North Carolina - WOR-2-30_32 (SPAdes) (version 2) | ecosystem: Environmental > Aquatic > Marine > Intertidal zone >...
GCCCTTAGAATGCCCTTTCCCAGGTACTCAGGAATCTTCAGATTGCTGGTCAACCCCAGGACTGCCCGTAGATTGTATGATTGTGGTTCTCCAATCTCATCCTTCACACGATCCAGTAGCGCTTGGATATTGACTAGAACTCTCATAGTGGCACGATGGCCAAAGGGGCACTCACCAGTGATCTCGTCTACAGGTTTTCCGCAGCCGTCCTCCAGGCACACTCTTCGCAGTTCTGTATGCGTCCCACACTTCTCACATCGCGATTCGAATGTTTCATTCTCGCAACTGGGACATTGTCTACTGACAAGTTCGAGCTCCACTCCAGTGCCTTCTGAGATTGGTAGTGAATTCGCAGTATCTAGGTCAAAAGACTCGAGAAGGGCAGATTGATGCGTGCTCTTCGCCACCTTCTCCATGCGCCGCTCGCTTGCCAGTGTGCGTCCCACTGGAAACAGGACTTGGACTGGAGGTCGCATTCTCCGTTCCTCAGCCTTCTCTGGGCGGCCCATCCGTGCACCGATAGCCACACCCATCTTGTTTCTAAGTTCCACTTGTGAACATGAGTTGAGAGCGTCTAGTGAGTTACTTCCTGCTGCTGTTGCCGATTTCTCTCCAAGCTGCGCGAAGATTGTAACGGGGTCATCAGTCAACCGTATCCTCTTGCCAGCTTCGGAAAGCTCGTGAGGTACTCCTAGATTCTCCAGCAAACCCTTGTGACGTTGGTCGTTTGGAAGGCATATTCGGTCGCCATCTTCAGTCTTCTCGAGGGCGTGTTTGGTAAGAATCCAGGACCTAACATCTAGCATCTCTTGTAAATCAAGCGCATGCCATCGGTACAGGTATCGCGGATGTAGAGGAATATTGAACTTCTTTGAGATGGCGATGGCCTCTTCTGGACTCGGAGTCTTTCTGAGGGGCGATTCTATGAAGGACTCAATAACATCTGAGTCGAAACTAACGTCAGAAAGAAGCTTCTCAAGCTGTTTGCTGCCTAGGCCAGAGTAGGCACTTTCTAAGTCGTGAGACCACCATTCCTCACAGTATCCGGATGGCACTAGAGGGTGGTTGTTTTCCAAGAACTCTCCCAGACCTACCAGTATGTCTCCCAGGTAGACTATGCGATCAACCTTCCCCTGAATCTTCCGTGCCTCTTCAACTGTGAAGACTTGGCGCAGTGAACCATCCCTGAGTAGAACGATTGGTCCTTCGATAGTATCCACCGGCGCAACAATGGATCCCTTGCCAGGACGTTCTGTTCTGATATGAGTGCCTGTGGCTAGGAACTCGTCAACAAGAAGCATTGTTGCAGGATGAACGCCAACACCTGCCAAACCCGTATTCCTAGAACGGCCATACCTGAGTCTAAACCCACCGAGATGGGACGGGTGAGAGAAGACGGGGCGACCACCAATTACGTCGGTCAGATAGTCTGATTTTGGCTCAAGTTTCTTGTCAACGACAGTATCAGACTCTGAAGGGAGTACCTTGGACATCTTCGCGGCCACATCTTCGAGCCACTCCCATCCCTCAATGGACATCTCACTTACGTTCTTGGCCAGTTTAGTAGCCCGTCCAACAAGGCCGTCGCTCAGTACTAGTACTGCGCCTCCTCGAACACGGTTGGTTTCTATCCGAGGGTCGAGATCGCGGCTTCCTGTGACCTCGAACTCCTCAGTGGGTTCGCCTGTAAGCATGATTGGAAGTTTGGATGCAACAAACCGGACGAGTTCAGGTTGGACCGGGAATTGTAGGTGTACATTCCTGGCATAGAGTTCTACCTCCTCAAGCGCTCGTTCAATCTCCTGCTCCGTGGCCACGTATGCAGGGATGCCCAGACACTGACGCACGTAGTCTGCAACTAGGACGGTCATTGCTGTTTCAGTGCCTCCGGCCGCACGAATGGGCCCAGCCAGGTATAGTGCAAGGTATTCCTCATCCTTCGGGCCCCGTATTTGCACCTTGGCTATTCCCTCAATTGGTGCTGCAGTTATGCTCTCCGTCATGATAGCTAGTGCGACACGTACCGCCTTGTCTGCAGCCTTCTGTGGGTCATTGATGCCCCCAAGCTCCCCCAGTGCAATCTCCTTGGCGACTGCAAATGCTACTTCTTCTCGGGTTCCGTACTCTTCTGACAGTTCCCGGATACGCTTGGCAACTCCAACTGGTCCTTGTAGTGTGACCTCGACACGCGCAGCGACATCATGTGCTGGGGGAATCTCTATCTTCGTTGTGGGGTCATATCCTTTTGAGCGAGCATCCTCTGCAATCTTGTAGACACGCTCAACTTCATCGGTAAGGGTTTCGAAGTATTGAGCGTAGCTAACACTGTGTTTGGGTAGATTCAGCTCAGACTCTGTCACGGCAAGTCAGGACATTGATGTTGGGTCTTGTCTTTTATCTTTCGGCCCAACCAAGCTAACTCGTATTCATTGAGCAGTGAGCTTTAAAGCATGGACAGATGAATTGTAGCTGACCATGAGCCACCAGTGGTTGTTAGGACGGTAACAGAAGTGCTCACGCTTGAAGAAACCATTGAGCTGATTCTGAAACACACCAAGTATCAGCGACAAGATGTACTGAACATGATTGAAGAGAAGCGGCAGGAATTGGGCCCAGAGGTTGTGAATGATGAATCGGCTGCAATGATTGTTGCACGTGACCTTGGCATTGACCTGCATCAACTGTCTGCAAAACCACGCATGAGAATCGAGGATATCTCTGAGAATACAAGAAACGTCATATTGACTGCAAAGGTCATCAATGTGGGCCCAGTGAAGACCTTCACTCGCAAAGGTGAGGGCGGAGAAGGAAAGGTGGGGAGTCTGGTCATAGCAGATAAGACAGGCCAGATTAGAGTTACACTTTGGGATGAAGTCACAAAAGCCATCTCGGAAGATTCAGATGAAAGCATAAGGATTGATGATGTCATTCAGTTGCGTGGGGGGTACGTACGAAGGGGATTAGGTGATAGTCTTGAGATTCAGATGGGTCGCATGTCAGGTATCAAGCGCCTTGATGAACATGATCTTCAGGACCTTGAGATTGATGTTGGTGAGCCTCCTTCAAAGAAGATCAGTGACCTTCAGGAGAGAGAGTTCGACATTACGCTCCTTGCCAAGGTCATGAGAGTCTTCCCTTTGTCAACATTCACCAGGAAGACTGACGGAACAGAAGGAAAGGTGTTGAGCCTGATTGTGGCGGATGAAACAGGGGACACACGCTTGGTCTTCTGGGACAAAGATGCCGAAGAGATGGAAGACATCTCGGAGGGGGAGGTCATCAGGGTCAGAGGGGGTAACACCAAGAGGGGGAGGTATGGTAACATCGAGGTGCATGTGGGTCGTTCTGCACAGATTGAGAGAGGGTTGGACATCAAGATAGAAGCCGGGGAATACACTCCAGGTGCAGCGGCATCGACCCCAGTTGGGAAGAAGCAGATTGCGGAGATAACTGCCCAGATGAAGGATCTTGATCTAGATGGAAGAGTTGTCAGGATATTTCCAGTCAATACGTTCGACAAGGATGGAGGAGAGGGTAGAGTCCAGAACATCATAGTCGCTGACGAGTCTGCACAGATTCGACTGACCTTCTGGAATGAGGACGTAGACAGGATAAAGGACCTTCAGGAGGGAGATGTGGTCAGCGTCACCCATGCCTACGCGAAGGAAGGCTTTAGAGGTGGAGTGGAGGTACACTTGGGCCGCAGAGCAGAGATTGAGATCAATCCGAAAGGCTCTCCTTTGGAACAGCTGGACCTCTCAGATTTGTCTGTAGAGTCAAGATCGCAGGCCGCAGGACTTGTGAGAATAAGGGAGATTGATGAGAGCAACGAGGGTAAGAGCGTAGAAGTTTCCGGAATCGTGATGGGAGCTACTCAGGCAAGTCCTGTGTATCCAGCGTGTCCAAGCTGCCGGAAGAAGGTGGAGGAGGAGGGTGGCAGGTTCACTTGTAGCGTGTGTGGTGATGTCAAAGAACCTGAGTACAGGATGTTGTACAAGATAACCGTTGATGATGGGTCTGGCTCTATAAGGGCTACTCTGTTCGGTGAAACTGGAGAGGAGCTACTGGGAATGACAGCCGAAGAGGCACATGAACTAATCACAAAGTCTGGAAACAATCTGGAGCCTCTTGAAAGGAATTCGGACAGAATACTTGGAAAGTATGTTTCTGTACGAGGCCGTGTTTCCAAGTTCAGGGATTCTATGGAGATTGCGGCCAGTGGACTAGCCTTCCCGGATCTTGTCGAGGTAAGCAAGCGCGAAAGGGAGCGCATTGATGAACTAATACGGTAGTATCTGCATCACGATGTGGCCTCGATGAGGGCACGCATTCCCTCCAAGAACCTCTCAACGTCATCGAGATTGTTGTATAAGTAGAAACTGGCCCTGGCCGTTCCCACAGTGGGTTTGATGCCCAATTGATAATGGAAAGGTCCAACACAGTGCCAGCCACTTCTCACCATAACAGAATACTGGTCGTTTAGAAATGCAGCAACATCGTGAGCGGCCTCCACGCAGTCCACGGTGAAAGCAACAAGCCCTGTTTTGATGTTGATATCGTCGGTCCCCACAATCTTGACATGGTCCATGTCTTTGAGATTCTTGAGAGCTACCTCCAGAAGAGATCTCTCGTGTTTCTCAATCTTATTCATTCCAATCCGTGTTAGGTACTCGGCTGCCGTCCCTGCACCAATAGCTCCTGCATAGTTCTGTAGTCCAGCTTCAAATTTCTCAGGGGGCGGCAGGTATTCGGGGAGTATCTGTCCGTTCATATAGCGAACATCAGATACGGTATCGCCTCCGACCAAGAACATGTCCATGGCCTCTAGATGTTCCAGCTTCCCGTAAAGAACCCCCATTCCCGTCGGACCACACATCTTGTGAGCTGATATTGCAGAGAAATCAACGTCCAGCTTCTGTACGTCCAGAGGATGATGCGGCGCATATTGTGCGTCATCAGACGTTACCAAGGCACCTCGGTCGTGGGCAATCTCGATGATTTCGTCAAGAGGTGCAACGGTGCCTGTGACATTCGAAGAGTGCACGATTGATACTAAACGAGTGCTACTATCGATTGCTTCTTTCCAGTCCTCAATGTCGAATGTGCCATCCATTTTTGCCTCAACTATCTCAATCTTCAAGCCATCGCGTCGAGCACGCTCTACAAATGGAAGCGAGCCACTATGGTGTTCCAGTGTGGAAGTGACAATCTTCGCATCCTTTGGGAGTTTCAGTGAAGATGCAACCATGTTGAGAGATTCTGTGGCATTTCGCGTCCAGATACACTCAGCGGCATGTGCTGCATTCAGAAACCGCGCAAACTTCTCTCTGGACGCAGTGTAGGCATTTGACGCTTCTTCGCCCAGTGTGTGGATGCTGCGCCCACCACAAGCGGGATATCTCTCGTAGTACTCATTCATGGCCTGAACCACTTCTATTGGTTTGAGGGCCATGCAAGCACTATCAAGATACACAATGGAACGTCCATTGATCTTGCGATTCAGGACCGGGAAGTCAGCTCTTACATCAAGCATTCCAATCAATCGCCTCTCACTAGTTCCCAGCGATATCCGCCCTTCTCTAGAGCCTTGCTGATCAGACCCTTGTCCACTAGCTGCCGTGCCGCAACAATGAAAGTGTCGCCGCCCGCACAGTCTTGACATACATCAGCATACTCATCACTACGAGCAATCTCGAGAATCTCGGATGTTGTCAGTGGATTGGTCGCATTCTGTAGAATGTTCAACACGCATTGAGCGTTTCTTGAGAGGTCTGACATCGTGTTGGGCTGCGGTGCGGGATTCAATAAGAAGGCTTTGATTGGTGGTCATCCTAGACCCATCATAATCCTTAAATGAATTCTATCAGGGTGCAGCCCGCTCATTCTATGGGGACCACCTGCCCTCATTGTGGGTAATAGGCAGAGGTGAACGATTGTGGGAAGACGACGACGACAGAAAGTACGGCGACGACCTCAGAAACGGATCCCAGACGTGTATCCGTGTCCTAGTTGCGGCAATACATCAATCAAGATTGAACTGAATCGCAGTGATGGGATTGCTGGTGTCAAGTGTGGTTCTTGTGGATTGGAGATGGTCGTAGATGAAGTGAATCCACTGACAGAAGCGGTTGACATCTACGGTGCCTTCATAGATAGGTTCTACGAGAGCCGTAGCGCTCAAACTGCCTAGTGCAAGACTCGATATTCAGCAATTGTTATAAGTGCGGTCAATCCGAGAACGCGGGATTTCTATGCAGATCGAACTCATGGAGTCAATCTTGTCTCTTATGCTCATGGCCATGGGCATTGTAGCCCTCATGCTGATTCTTGCCTACTCGGTTTGGGGCGAGGAAGAAGATGAGTAGTGATATGAGAGTGCGGCCCCGATGAGTTCTGATGAAACACTTCTTCTTGCCTTTGAGAACATTGCAGGACACCTAGCTAACCTGGATTCGATACGCTCTCTTGTGCAGGAACTCACAGGTTGTGGTCACACTATTAGTGAAACAATCCAGTTGCTTGAAGGGAAGATGGAAGAAACTGAAGTGACACTAAGAACAGACCTGCGTATATTGATTAATGAGATTCGACACATCACGAGAGGGAAGTTCTCTGGATGAATGCCTTTTCTCGCCTGGGCAAAGAAATCAACGAGTTTCTTACTCATCACGGAATGGTTTCACCAACGCCAATCCAAGAGAGTGCAATCCCCACCTTACTTGACAGCCAGGATGACGTTCTTCTCCTTTCGCCGACAGGATCTGGCAAGACTGAGGCGGCACTGCTGCCATTGCTCCACAATCTGCAAATGCGTAGAGAAGAACGGGAGCTGTTCGGTTTCTACATTCTCTATATTACGCCACTCAGAGCACTCAATAGAGATGTCTTCACGCGAATCGAGAGTCTATGCGAACATCTTGGACTCACGGTTTCGGTAAGGCATGGTGATACTAGTCAGTACAGAAGAAGACAGCAGGCAATCAAGCCCCCTAACTTGCTCATAACAACTCCAGAGTCACTTCAGGCTATTCTTCCAGGAAAGCGACTCAGATATCATCTGAGGACAGTCTTTGCAGTGGTTGTTGATGAGATTCACGAACTAGCCGATAGCAAAAGAGGGACACAGCTGAGCGTTGGTCTGGAGCGACTTGAACGATTGATTGGCTCGAATGTTCAACGAGTAGGGCTGTCTGCAACCGTTGGGAATGTAGGGGAAGTCGCGAAACTACTTTCGGGTCAAAACCGTGTCGTCAAGACTATCTGGGCAGGATACGATCTTAGGAAAATGGACCTGACAGTGAGCATGCCCGTTCCTCGCCCTGAACACAAGAAGCTAAGTAGGAAGCTCTCCTACCCATTGCATTCTACGGCACGCCTAGAGAGGATTGTTAGTCTGATTGACAGCCATTCTTCAGTCTTGACATTCACGAACACACGATCCTTTGCTGAAACCTTGGGAGTGAAAATGAGAGCGTTGGAGCCCCCCTTTGACTTTGACGTTCATCATGGGTCACTTTCGAGAGACGTTCGTGTTTTGGCTGAGGAACGGTTGAAAGGCGGGGATTCTAAGGCAATCATTGCCACCTCAAGTCTCGAACTGGGCATAGACATCGGTCAGGCCGACCTTGTGATTCAGTACAGCAGTCCTCGCGAGGTGTCGCGAGCTGTTCAACGGACTGGAAGAGCCGGTCACGCGATTGGGAGAACTCCAAAAGGGGTCATCATTTCTACAGTGAATCTAGACGACATCACCGAGTCAGGAGTCATTCGCAGGAGGGCACTACTGAACAAGGTCGAGAGAGCAAACATCCCAATCAGAGCGTGGGATGTCCTCTGTCATCAGATTACCGGCATTCTACTTGATACACCCGAGATTGAGATAGAGGACCTGTTTGCTACGATCACCTCTTCATTTCCATATTCTGAGCTAGAGAAAGAGGAACTGGACAGAATCCTTGAGTTCATGGTTTCCAGAAACCTAGTAGAGATTGACGGTTCCTTGGTTTCAAGAGGTAGAAGAGCACGAGTGTTCTATTATGAGCATCTAAGCACCATTCCAGATGTACATAAGGTCAATGCAGTGGACATGACCACAAGGTCAAGCATCGGAGTCCTAGATGAAGAATATGTGAGTCAGGACATCGAAACTGGTTCTGTCTTTGTCATAAGAGGAAGACCGTGGCAAGTTGTCAGTATAGAAGAGGATGAAGTGTTGTGTTCTCCCGCTATGGATACTGACACAAGCGCACCCAAGTGGATTGGTGAGATGATACCAGTGCCATATGAGGTGGCAACAGAGGTTGCAAAGGTATGGAATGCCGTGGGAGAGAAGAATGAGAAGGACAGTAGGAAGCTACTGGAGAGAGAGTATGGGATTGATGACGAGGCACAGATTCATGTCATTGAAACCGTGAAGTCAGCCAAGAAGGACCTTGGCAGACTGCCATCAAAGCATGTGCTTGTTGTGGAAGACTTTGGAGCCGGTCTTGTTCTCCATGTTCCACTCGGTACAAAGGCGAACGAAGCACTGGGAGTAGTAATCGCCGCACTATTGACCACTCGATTGGGTGTAGAGGTCGCTGTGGAAAGAGACCCATATCGCATTCTATTCACTGCAACCGCAGGACTTGACGCAGAGAGAGTGGTTGATGTGCTCAAGGACTACACTAGTGAGCAGGCTTCTGCGATTCTAAGATTGGCGGTCAAGTCCACTCAGAATTTCTCGTCTAGGTTCATTCACGTCGGTAGAAGAATGGGAATCATTCGCAGGAACGTGAAGATCAAAGAAATTCCCGTCCGGGGGCTCATCGGTGCCTACGAAGATACGCCTGTATTTGATGAAACGATGAGAGAGGTCATGGAGGAGAAGCTGGATGAGTCTAGAGTGATGAGTGTCTTTGATGGGATTGCAAATAGCGAGATTGACATCCACATTGTAAGGACCAAGGCACCGTCAGCTCTTGCTCGGCTCATAGTGGAGGAGAAGTCCCGGTTTGAAGTCATTGGAGAGATTACAGAAGAGAATGAAGTGCTCGCAATGATGGAAGAAAGACTCCTTTCACATCGTTTTAGGTTAGTCTGCGTGGGAAACGGCGATTGGAACTCTGTTCGGACGGTGTCTTCCCTGGAAGACAAGGTTAGCTGCCCAGTCTGTGGATCCACAATGATTGCGGCACTGCATCAGAAGAATGCGGATTTCACAAAGATTGTGAAGAAGCAAATAGCTGGAGAACCTCTTACACGTGAGGAGAACAAGAAGTACAAGGCGGGCGGTCTTACCGCTACACTGGTATCAGACTATGGAAGACGAGCGCTGTTGGTCCTTGCGGGACAAGGCATAGGACCCACGACTGCGTCAAGAATACTCAGACCGGGCCTTGATGACCGTCATTCTCTTCTGAGGGAGATTGCTAAAGCAGAGAAGGAATATGCAAGGACGAGACCGTTCTGGAGTGATTGAGTTGGATAAGCCGTTGATGGTGTTTGCTGGAAGAAGCAATGTCGGGAAGAGCAGCACCATAAGGCTACTCACTGGTAAAAAGGTCCGAGTTGGAAAGCGGCCTGGAAGTACGAAGTGGGAAATCATGATAGACCTCGGACCTGTGACTCTTGTTGATATTCCTGGTTTCGGCTATATGGCGGGAATGAGCAAGATCGCCATTGAAGAGATGAAGACCACGCTCATTCAGAAACTTGAAGGATGGAGTGACAGACTTGCTCTCGCGGTCTTGATAGTCGACATATCGCTCTTCCGAACTCTAGTAGACCGCTGGGAGAGTCGAGGAGAGATACCTATCGATGTGGAGTTCTATACGTTCCTGTCTGAGATATCTGCCAGAGTGATTGTTGTTGCCAATAAGATAGACAAACTGAAGAAACGTGAGCAGCCCCTAGAAGTGGAGTACCTGGCGATGAAATTGAAGGAGGCTCTTCCTGAATCGGAACCATTCATAGTTCCCTTGTCTGCCTCTAGGAAGACAGGA
>Ga0209635_10005505_pt1 | contig 9982 bp, 9 predicted proteins | sample DeeMarSWOR230_32_FD_187463 | JGI IMG/M metagenome (GOLD analysis project Ga0209635, IMG submission 187463) | Marine sediment microbial communities from White Oak River estuary, North Carolina - WOR-2-30_32 (SPAdes) (version 2) | ecosystem: Environmental > Aquatic > Marine > Intertidal zone >...
CCCCCCGATCGCCCCAAGCACGGAGGGAAGGAGGAGGTGCCAGACCCTGTCCATCAACAAACGGTACCAGGGAAGCTCCCCCATGCCGAACGTTTCCATTCCAATGACCGGCACATGGAAGGTGTTTACCACCACGATGATCAAGATATAGGCGAAGAAAAAGCCGGGGATGGAGATCAGGAGATAGGAAAAGAACGTGGCGCTGCGATCATAGGGTCCACCTCGGAAAATGGCCGAACGGATCCCGATGGGAAAGGATAGGGTCCAGGTCAGGATGGTTCCCACGACAAAGAGCCAGAGGCTGTTCTTGAACCGTTCCCAAATCTTGCCCAGAACCGGTTGATTGTCCTTCCAGGAGACCGTCTTTCCCGTGAAAAGGTCACCATAAAAATAAACGTACTGGACGTAAAGCGGCTGATCGAGGTGAAATTGCTTGCGAAATCGTTCCACCATCTCCGGGGTAAACTTGGGATTCAGGGGATCCACCTGGCTGGGCTCCCCAGGGGCGAGGTGGATAACCAGGAAGGAAATCACGGACACAAAGAACAGGGTGATGATCTTTTGAATGGCACTGCGGCCAATGAAAGACAGCATAAGCTATCCATCTGCACTGAATACAGGGACTTCAGGCAGCTTGATCCACCGATTAAAGTAGAACATAAAGTTCCCCGTTTTAGTGGGCGTGATCTTTTTGTAAGTCACCTTTCCTTCGACATTCACTTCCTTTATCGCAATCCTTTTATCCAGGACCGCCGTCCATTTGCTTACATAGAGAAAGGTATAGGGCTGTTCCCTGGCAACGATCTCGTGGAGTTGGTGACAATATCCCACCTGCTGCACATGGTCGTACTCTTGCCTGATCTTTATGATGAGATCGTCCGCTGCCTCATTCTTGAACCCGACAAAATTGAGCTGATAAGGATTCGTCTGACTGGAATGCCAGATCTGGTAAAGGTCGGGTTCGATGCCCATACTCCAGCCCAGGATCAGGGCATCGAAATCAAACTTATTGACTCGTTCCTGGATGAAAACAGCCCATTCTAAGAGATCCGTCCGGACATCTATGCCGATTTGTTTCCATCCGTCCTGAGCAATCGTCAGGATGGCCTTTCGAAGTTCATTGCCACTGTTGGTTATGAGGGTAAACTGAAACCGCTTCCCATTCTTCTCCAGCCAACCGTCCCTATTGCGTCTCCATCCCACTTCTTCGAGGAGCTTTAGAGCTCCTTGCGGGTCGTAGGGAACAGGTTTGACATTCCTGTTGTAATAATCCGTCTGCTTCACGAATGGGCCGGTGATCCGTTCCCCCTGACCGAACAGGACATATTGAATGATCTTGTCCACATCGATCGCCATGCCAAGGGCCCTTCGTATCCGTGGATCGTTGAACGGTTCCCGTCGCATATTGTAACCGATATAAGTGTAGCCAAAGGAGATACCCGAAAAGCTCTGATAGGTTGGATCCTTTTTTAAACGCTCGACCTGATGAGGACGAACCGCGTAGGCGTCTGCCGTCCCCGCGTAGAACTCCATCTCCTGAGTCAGAGGGTCGGGGATGATGCGATAAATGTACTGCCTGTAATTGGGTGGCCCCTCCCAATATTGATCATAGCGATCCAGAAGAATGTACTGGTCTGATTTCCACTCCTTAAACACGAAAGGACCGCATCCGATCGGATGGCGGTTGAACCGACTCTGCCGCATGGAGAAGGCTTCGGGATTTTTCCCGGACCGGATCGCCTCTTTCTTTAAGGCTTCGTCATTCAGGAGATGCTCCGGGAGCATTCCCATGCCCCACGTCCCGAGAGCAGGGGAATAAAGACGTTTGTAAACGATACGGACGGTAAGGGGATCCACAACCTCTACCTCTTTCACCGGCTCATAGTCAGAGAGGCGGGGTGAAAGATTCTTGGGGTTCATGATGGCATGATAGGTGAACTTGACGTCATGGGCATCGAAAGGATGGCCATCATGAAATTTCACATCAGGCCGCAGGTGAAAAACAATGATGGGATTATGTTCCGCGGAAGGTAGAACTTCATTGATGTAGGCAAGCCTCTTGCTCGGTTCGACCTCTGGGTGAATCCGGACGTATCTTTCGCCACGGAAGGTAGTGAAATACCCTTCGCCGAGGATCTTTGAAAGATTTTGAAAAAGAAACTGATCTACCTCTTTTAGGACAAGTTTGATTCTGACCGGAGCCTTCGCTTGGATGGTCACATCTTTGACTGGCCCGGCCTCCTTTCCCTCTTTCTCTCGCCGGGTGACAACAAATTCCCTTGGGGGCAAGATGGAGATTTCCCTGATGTTGTCCAAGGAGGTCTTTACCTCCGCACGGACTGGCAAAGCTCCCCTTTTTACTTTCTGAAGAAGTTCAACAACCTCTTCACCTCCTGCTTCTCCCACCTGAGGGATGGGAGCATCCTCATTCACGTAAAAGAAGGCCTCTTCATAGATTTCCCAGGACTTTGCCAATCGCCCTCTGAAAAGGAGGTCTTCGTTGTAATCAATCAGGCCTTCAAAGACCAAGTTGTTAATATCGCTGCTGGCCGAATCCGCCGAGAGGATCGGGTTGAGGATGCTGGCATCGCCGATGGATGCCGTAATATACTGATTAAGCCGATCGGGATTCCCTCGCGACTGCTCTTCGTAGGTGGGAACCCAGAAATACGACTGCAGCAAGAAGAGGGCAACCAAAATGGGTGTAGCAATAAGAACCTTACGGACGGTCATGCACCTATTTCACCTTCAGATCGTCTTTGAAGCTAGAAGGACACCCGTTATCATACGTAATTTACAATTTAATAGTAGCATAGTCGATTCAGAAATCTGTGTCAAATTGAGTGCAACTTCATTTATTATTTGATTTTTTTTAAAAAAATATATTATTATTTGTTGATTTGGTTTTTGGACTTCATTTCCTCTTGAGGAGTCTGGGTCCTCCTTAAGGAGTTCGTTGATGGATCAAGAAAAACTTCTCTATTTCAAAGGACTGCTCGAGGGAAGGCTTCATGCCCTGCTGGAGGAAGCGGGAAAGGCATGTAACGACATGCGGCAGGATAGCAATGGAGATTTTCCCGACCCAACCGATCGGGCCTCTTTGGAATCGGATCGGAACTTTCTTCTGAGGATAAAGGATCGTGAAAGAAAGCTGATCCTGAAGGTCAAGGAAGCCTTGGATCGGATCGACAATGGAACGTTTGGCGTTTGTGAATCCTGTGGAAGGCCCATTTCTGAAAAGAGACTGATGGCGAGGCCGGTTACCACCCTCTGCATCGAATGCAAAACCGAGAGGGAAGATCAAGAGCGAATGGAGAGACAAAGAGGGGGGAGGTCCAAAAGTAGCTTCCCCTCTTAGCTCCCTGAGAAAGAAGAACCCCCATGCCTGAGCTAAGAAAAGATCCGATTCACGGTCGATGGGTCATCATTTCCACTGAAAGGAGTAGAAGGCCCTCCGATTTCGTGCCGGAGGAGCGAAAACCGATTGGCGGCTTCTGTCCCCTCTGTGAGGGGAATGAGGACCGAACCCCTCCTGAAATCATCGCCTATCGAGAAAATAGCACTCCTCCTAACACCCCCGGATGGACGCTCCGGGTCGTCCCCAATAAGTTTCCTGCCCTCCGTATTGAAGGGGAATTGAACCGGGAGGGTGAAGGCATCTACGATAAGATGAATGGGATTGGTGCCCACGAGGTGGTCATCGAAACGCCCCGTCATGCAGAGACGTTAGCGACCATGCCGTTAGAAGGTGTGGAGCGCGTTCTCCAATCCTACCGCGATCGGATTATCGATCTCGGGAATGATCCACGACTTCGATACGTTCTCGTCTTCAAAAACCACGGTGTGGCTGCTGGTGCTTCTCTGGAACATTCCCACTCTCAACTCATCGCCCTTCCGATCGTTCCGAGGAGAGTGGCTGAGGAGATCGAAGGAGCTAAAAACTATTTCAATTATAAGGACCGATGTGTCTTCTGTGATATCATTCGACAGGAGATTCAGCAGAAGAGCCGTCTTATCGTCGAAAATAAGTCCTTCCTTTCCATCGCCCCTTTCGCCTCCCGATTTCCATTTGAGACATGGATTCTTCCCAAAATTCATTATCCCAGTTATGAGCAAATGGAAACCTCTCAGTATGAACAGGCTGCCGAAATCCTCTTGGATACCCTCAAAAGGATGAATCATGTGCTGACCGATCCCCCTTACAACTACGTCCTTCACACCTCTTCCTTTTCAGGGTCAGAGAACGAACACTACCATTGGCATTTTGAGATCATGCCCAAATTGACCAGGGTAGCTGGGTTCGAGTGGGGGACGGGATTTTACATCAACCCTACCCCCCCTGAAGAAGCTGCAGAGTACTTAAGAGAGGTCAAGTAATTTCTTATGTCTGGCCATCCTGAAGCCTTTGATCTTCTGAAATCGATCATCCATCTCTCCAATTCTGCTATCCCCATTAAAGCGAAACTCGATCAGATGCTCCAGACCATTTCCGAGGCTTTCGGATCAGATCAATGCCTCTTCCTGAGGCGCGAGAAGATCGTTGAGAACGGATTTCTTTCCCGCGTGGCCTCTCAAACGGAACCTTTCTGGGCCGATAAGGAATCACCTTTTTCCGGAGAGGAGATCCACCCCGAAGAGAAAGACCTCCTTCGCCCAACCTTTGCATGTATCCCCCTCTATGACGAGACCATCTTCCAGGGAATCCTTTATATTGGTTTCTCAGAAAAACAGCAGCTCTCATCCCAAGAGATCGATCTGCTCGTCTTGGTCGCAAAAGAGATGGGAGAGGCGGTTCGAAATGCCCATCTCCTTCAAAAGATGGAACAGACATCCTCCGAATTGGCGACACTCCACGAGATGGGGAAAGTGGTCACTTCCACGCTGAAATTAGAGGAGCTTCTTGAATCGATCGTCAGGACCGGTCTAAAAATCCTGAAGGCTAAGGGAGGGGTGTTGAGGATCTTAGATAGAAAGACGAAGGAGTTAAAGGTCAAATGGAGTCTGGGGGACTACCATGAAAATCCTCTCGATGAGAAGATCGCTAAAAGGGTTGTCTTCACCCGAACGCCCTTCCTTCTTAATCACTTCAGTAAAGGCAACACTATTCTTTCTATTGTTTGCGCTCCTCTTCTATCAAAAGAGGGGAGCTTTGGAACCTTGGGCTTCTATGACAAAGAGACCGATCCTTCAAAATTCGATGAGAGGGACTTTCAATTGTTGTTGACCATGGCGAACCAGATGTCCTGTGCCATTGAAAATGCTGTCACCCACTATGAAACTTCCAAAATGGTGGATGAGCACAAGAAAAGAGTGGGGCAGCTTTCTATCCTTTGGGAACTCAATAAGGCCCTTCTGACCACAGTAAATTTTGAACGGATCCTCCAAATTACCTTGACCGCTATCACGGTTGGTGCGGGATTGGGTTTCAACCGAGCTATGCTCTTCATGCTCAACGAAAGGAATCGGTCCTTAAATGGGACCATGGCGGTGGGACCCGATAACGCGGAAGAGGCTGGTAAGATCTGGAATTATCTTTCTCAGGAAAAAGAAGAAACTCTTTCAGACCTGATAGCCCAAATCTTGCCCTCTTCCACCAGCAACTCCATCTTGAACCATAAAGTTAAAGGGATTCAGGTCCCTCTCGAACAGGAACAATGCATTCTTTCAAGGACAGTTCTGGAAGGAAAGTCTTTCAATGTCCTCTTTCCGCAGGTGGATCAGGAAGGTGTTCGAACACGATGCGAAAGGGGTTGTCTCTTAAGCTCAGCAGCGAGTTGCCCTATAGGAGAACATCTCAGTCGTGATCCAACAGTCTATTCCTTTGCCACCGTTCCTCTCCGGGGGAAAGGGAAGGTCATTGGTGTCATTTTAGTCGACAATCTTTATAACCGGAACCTCATCACCGATGAGCACATTCAAATTTTGAGCATGTTTTCCAGCCAGGCGGGACTGGCCATTGAGAACGCCCTCCTCTACCGAAACTTAGAGGAAGTCCATCAGACCCTAAAGGACACACAGACCTTCTTAGTTCATCAGGAAAAGATGGCGGCACTTGGTGAATTGTCTGCGACGGTGGCCCATGAGATCAGAAATCCTCTCGTCTCCATCGGCGGATTTGCACGCCGTCTTTATCGAACCATACCGGATGAAGCTCCCGAAAAAAGATATACCCAAACGATCATGATCGAAGTGTCGCGGATGGAGGAGATTCTCAATAACCTTCTCAACTACACACGGGATGAATCCTTAGTCCTTAAAGAAGTGGACCTACAGGACATTCTTGAAGAAAGCCTCTCCATGGTCTCAGAAAAATTCGATGAGAGAGAGATTGAACTCGTCAAAGAATACGCCGAAGAGCTTCCCAAAGTGATAGGAGATCATCAACAGCTAAAGCAGGTGTTCTTCAATCTCTTCATCAATGCCTATCAGGCCATGAGTGGAAAGGGAAGGCTCTCGCTCCGCGTTCATCCCGTTTCAAGGAATGGGGCCTCTTTTATCCGGGTGGAAGTGGAGGATACAGGGAGCGGAATCGACCCTGAAAATCTCTATAACATCTTCAACCCCTTTTATTCTACGAAAGAATCCGGTCTGGGTCTGGGCTTGCCCCTTATTTATAAAATTATCACCTCCCATCGGGGCCAGATCGAAGTGGACAATCACCCTGGAGAGGGAGTGACGTTCATCATCACCCTTCCGGTAGCACCATTAAGGGAGGGAAAAATGAGGGAGGTAGACCAATGAAGAAAATCTTGGTCGTCGATGATGAGGAGAGTATCCGGTACCTCTACAAGGAGGAGCTGGAAGAAGAAGGGTTTGCGGTGGAGGTGGCAAAGGGTGGCGAGGAAGCCCTTGAGAAAGTCCCCCTCTTTAAACCCGACCTCGTCACCCTCGATATCAAGATGCCAGGGATGAATGGTATTGAGACGCTGAAGCGAATAAGGGACTTAGACCGACAAATCCCAATTATCATGTGCTCCGCCTATGGAGAGTATAAACAGGATTTGACGACCTGGGCCTCGGATGCTTATATCGTCAAGTGTGCGGACTTGACAGAATTAAAAACGACCATCCGGAGGCTTCTGGGGCTTGTATGAAAATAAAGAAAGCCCTCATACCGGCTGCTGGTTTCGGAACACGATTTCTCCCGGCCACGAAGGTGGTTCCAAAAGAATTGTTGCCCATTGTGGATAAACCCACCATTCAATATATCATGGAGGAGGTAGTAGCCGCAGGCATCGAAGAGGTGATCCTCATCACCGGAAGGGAGAAGGGTTCCATTGAGGATCACTTCGACACGTCTGCAGAGCTAGAGAATCATCTCAGAAAGAAGGGGAAGAAAGACCTAGTGAAATTAATTCAGAATATCTCTGAGATGGTGACATTGGTTTCGGTCAGACAGAAGGAGCCTTTAGGTCTTGGCCATGCAATTCTCTGTGCCAAGAAGGTCGTTGGAAACGAACCGTTCGTTGTCCTCCTGGGTGACGACCTGATCGATGCGAGGGTGCCTTGTATCAAGCAGATGATCAGGGTTTATCAAAAAGTGGATGGTGCCGTGATCGCCATCCAGAAAGTCCCTAAGGCAGAGACCCATCTTTACGGAATCATCGAAGGGAGGAAAGTGGAGGACCGAATCTACCGCATCCATGACATGATTGAGAAACCCGAGAAGGGAAAAGCCCCTTCCAATCTGGCCATCATTGGAAGGTACATCCTCCCTCCTCAGATTTTTGGTATTCTAGAGAGGGTTCCTCCCGATTCGAGAGGAGAAATCCAGTTGACCAATGGGCTGAGGATATTGAGGCAAGAGGCCCCTGTTTTCGGATATGAATTTATTGGCGACCGATACGATGCCGGTGACAAATGGGGATATCTGGAGGCTAACCTCTCGCTCGGTCTGAAACATCCAGAAATCGGTCCCAAATTGAAACGCTATTTAAAGAGCTTGAAACACTAGGTTAGAGGATTGAGGCATATTGCTGTTATGCATTCTGTGGATATTTCTCGCCTTGAGCCTCCAACCTCGAACCTATGACAAGATCCCGGGGCAGTAGCTCAGCTGGGAGAGCGCCAGAATCGCACTCTGGAGGTCGGGAGTTCAAATCTCCTCTGCTCCACCAAGGAAGAAAAAGGGGTTAGCCATTTCGGGTAATCCCTTTTTCATTTTTTAAGAAACAAAGGCACCCTTTTTATATTTGATGGCAATCAACTTATCCTTTTTTAACTGCTGGAGGGCAAAGATGATTGTCTGCCTGCTCACATTGAAACGGAGGGCAAGTTTTTCCTGTATTAACCGCTCCCCCTTCTTTAATTTACCCGAAAGGATCATCTTTCTCAGTTTATCATAAACCTCGCCGTTAAGGTTTCTCCTTCTTAATTTCCTTTGAAAGATTTCTTTAAGAACTTCTTCAGGTACGACGTTTTTCATAGGAACCCCTTTCGCTATTGTTGTCCTTCTGAAATAGAAACAGATAAAGTATCTCCGCTAGGCCCGAGGTCTGAAGGATTAGGAGGAGAACGCCCTCCACCATCCCCTATGACCTTCCATCCAAAAACCCGCCCCAGCACTTTTCTATAGAAGTTTAATAGATTGAAATGAATGGGTCAATAGAAATTTAGAGAAATCTAAAGGCTCCTTCCCTTGACACCCCCTCTCTATTCGTCTACGATTGACAGATTGAGAATCTTCGTGGATCTTATACAGGGCTATGGAACGGGCAAGTCAACGTAATCTGATCTTTATCTCCTTCTCCCAGTTTGGAGCCGCCTCCGCCCACAATTTCCTCAACGTTTTCTTACCCTTCTATATATTAAATGTCAGCCCTTATTCTTTCGAAGAAACCCTTTTCTGGATCGGCGCCATACTTGGCTCTTCCGGTCTCGTTACAGCTTTAACCTCTACCTTCTGGGGATCTCTTACCCACCACTTCAGTCCCAAGTTGCTCTATCTTAGGGGGCTAATCACTCATTCCCTTATGGTCTTTCTTATGGGCTTCACAACGAACCTCCATATCCTCCTCCTCCTCAGGATAGGCCAAGGATTGGTAGGAGGCATTTCCACGATCGGGATGGTTATCGTCTCGTCTTCATCTTTGAAGGAGAGGGTTTCGTTAGATATGGGCATCTATCAATCATCCATGACATTAGGCCAGCTGGTAGGACCTCCTATCGGTTCCCTGGCGGCAGTGGCACTCGGTTTTAAGGGGGCATTCATAAGTGCATCAGTTGTAATATTTGCTGCTTCCATCTTCTGCTATCTCCGTGTCACCGATGTCCCTAAGCTACCCAAGCCAGAGAAAGTCTCCTTTCGTGCCAGTATTAATAAGCGAGTCATCGTCGGATGGGCGCTTTGCTTCGTAGCCACTGTCCAACTGATGTTCCTGCCAAGCGTTCTTCCTAATGTCTTTGAGAAATTTAATATTGAAAAGACTGTTGCTTTGAAATTGGCAGGAACGGTCGTGATGCTTTATACGATCACAGCCATGATCGGCACCTACGTTTGGAGCTGGTTATCAAGAAAGTATGGACTCACCAGAACGATCGCCTCCCTTTTTGCCCTGGGGATCTTCTTTCAGGCTCTCCTCGCCCTAGCCATGGGGATCGTCGACTTTACTCTAATGCGAATGATACAAACAGGACTGGTGGCAGCAACCATCCCGTTGACTCAAGCATCCCTGCAAGACCCGCGTCAATCAGCGCGCCCCGGCCAATCTGCCCCGAACTCCCCTCCTTCAACTCCTCCAGCATCGATTCGAAGCTCCCGGTCGTCTGCGCCAAACAGACCCATAGGTTCTTCTGTTCTGCCGTAATGGTGCGCCCTGTCGTACGCTCAAACCTCGTGCACGCCGCCGCCACCGCATTTGCCGCCAACACCTCTGCCGTATTCTGTCCGGTTCCATACGCGTTCATGAATAAAATAGAAGAGTAGCTTTAATACCACATCGCTCATCCCGAACCCTGCCATCAACTCCCATTGACCTGTAAA
>Ga0209635_10005506_pt1 | contig 9982 bp, 8 predicted proteins | sample DeeMarSWOR230_32_FD_187463 | JGI IMG/M metagenome (GOLD analysis project Ga0209635, IMG submission 187463) | Marine sediment microbial communities from White Oak River estuary, North Carolina - WOR-2-30_32 (SPAdes) (version 2) | ecosystem: Environmental > Aquatic > Marine > Intertidal zone >...
ATGCCTTTAAGATCTTCTTTGGGAATATCTCAGGGACCACCAAACGTCTAAAAGAGAAAAAAAGGAAAATAGAAGAGATAAAGATTGTCTTCTTAGGGGATATTTTTGATCTATTGCGGACGGAGAAGTGGTTTGATTATCCTGAAGAGGAAAGGCCCTGGGGGGATGACGAAGCAAAGATTGAACAAAATGCCAATACCATCTTTGATACCATAATTACCCAAAATCAGGATACCTTTAATCTGCTTAAGGGAAACCTGAAGGAACAATTTGGTTTACCTTTTGAACCAGAAAGGATTTATGTCCCCGGTAATCATGACAGACTATGCAATAAATATGAGAGCTTAAGGGATAAGGTATGTAAATGGCTTAAGATTCCCAAAAGAGGATCTGTGCCATTTCAGCACTATCTTGAAGATATTAACTACGGAGTTTTTGCCCTGCATGCCCATGAGTATGATAAGTTTAACTACGAGGAAGGGATTTCTTTTCGACATCAAGATTACATGCGGGTACCCATTGGAGATCCCGTCACTACCGAATTAGTGACCAAGCTTGCGTATGTTGTAAAGGAAGAGATTGATTCTCTGCCGTTAACGCCTGAAGAAAAAGAGAAACTGAAAAAGAGTTTTCAGGAGATAGATAATGTAAGACCCTATTCAGGCATTATTGAATGGCTGCTTTATCAAGTGAAAAAGGATTTAAATCTGAAAGAGATCATTGAAGACTCGGTAGAGGAAGTTATAAAGGAGTTTAATAACCTCGAGTTTGTCAAGGGATGGTACAGACATCATGATAAATGGACTGACTGGTGGGATGAAGCGGACAAAGTTCAATCGGTGCTTTGGCTTTTGGAAAACTTCAGGAAATTCCCCTCAGAAGTGGTTCTTACTTTTTTGGAAAAGGTTGCGAAACCCCTTGATCTTTCAGAGGCAGCTTCCAAGGAATATTCGCACCTAGACAGCAAGATTCAATATGTGGTTTATGGTCACACCCACCATCCAGTACAGCTCCCGGTAAGAGTAGTAGAAACTAAAAGGGGTGAGAAAGAAGATGTCTATTTGAATACCGGAACCTGGCGTGGTAGGCATCAAAAAACTCAGGAAGGCTTGGCTTTTATGAGCTTCAAGAACTTGACATACGTCACTTTCTATAAAAGGGAGGAAAGAGGAACGGACTTTCCTTCATTTGAGATGTGGAGAGGAACATTAAAGACCATTTAAAAGGAGAATATGGCGACAACTGAGAGGTTAGCGATGCAGTGAATATGAAGCTGCATACTCTTTCATGAATAGGATAATAGGAATGAAAAATTATACCACAAGTGAAAGGTACCTAACCTATCTAATGCGGGCTTATGCCGCTCTCTTTGCCATCGTTGGGTTCCTCTTTCTTCTCTTTCCATGGTTTATGCTTCATATCATAGATAAGCTGAGCGAGAATCCGTTCGTCTTATGGATTCTCCGTGACAATCCCCTCTTTACATGGATTGGCTGGGAACTCCCGCATGCAAAGGTAAATGCCCATGGAACACCTGCCGAATACTTCTGGGTCTTCCTGAGCTTTTCTATGATGATGACCATTGCTACATGTAGCTATGTGGCCTCAAAGGATATCCGAAAAAATAGGGCTGTCATTATCCCCCTGATTCTCTCCAAACTCTCTTCATCCCTTTCTGCCCTTGCATTCTATAGTGCCAAGGGTGTTTTTGCCCATTTCGTTATTTTCATTTCCGATTTTCCCCTCTTCCTCCTCACCCTTTACTTATATTTGAAGGCCCACACAGGGCGGATTCCCGAAGTGTATCAGTCGTGGGAGATTGGCAAGGGTAACTATCAGGAGATGTGCATTGGCCAAGAGAATACGAAAGTAGTCTGTATTTCAAATGACGATAAATTTAGAGCCTTGGATCGCGTTCTTGAAGGGACGGATTTCTTTGAAATTCTCGACAAAAAATGGAGGGCTTCCGGTAAGGAAAAAGAGAATTTCCTCATCGCTATCAAGGCGAATTTCATGATGACATATAATAGAGCAGATGAGAGCACCTATACGGATCCGGAGCTTGTGGAATATCTCTTCAATAAACTCCATGAGCGTGGATATACCGATCTGGCCCTCGTGGAATCCAGAAACTCCTATGGCCTCTACTTTGAAAAGAGAGAAGTAGCAGAAGTCGCGGAATATATTGGTTATCGGCCTAGGAATTATAGGGTTTGTGATTTGACCCAGGAAAAGGAGGAATACGACTATGGTGGACCCCTTGGCCGCCACTATGTGGGACGAACCTGGCGTGATGCGGACTTTCGAATATCCTTTGCCAAGAATAAAACGCATAGCTTCTGCTACTACACCCTTACCATCAAAAACGTCTATGGAACACTCCCTTTGGAGAACAAGCTCCTCGAATACCACAGGAAACGGGAGTTCGACTGGCCCACCATAGAGACCCTCAAGCACTTCCCCGTTCATTTTGGCCTCGTCGATGCCTTCATAAGCGCTGACGGCCCGATGGGAGTTATCTCCGATGTAAGGCCAAACCTTACGAGGACCATCATTGGAGGAGAAAAGCTTGCGGCTGTGGATTGGGTGGGGGCTTTGAAGATGGGGCTCAATCCCTTGAAGAGCCGTTTTATGAAAATAGCCGTCAGTGAATTCGGTAACCCCCAGGAAAAGATTGAGCTTATAGGCGATGATACGCCGTACAAGCCATGGAAAAATGTGGGTCCCTTTTTGGCTGATATCCTGGCACTGGCTGAGGAGTGGTGGGTTTTCACTCACAGCTTTGTATCCACATTTATCTTTGCCGAACGATACTTTCCCCGTAAGCCGACGAGTATCGTCTTCAGAAGCGTGAGATGGCTTATAACTCCCTTTCTCCCTCTCTTGTTCAAAACGGAGCACCGCTTACGGAAGTCAAGGAGGAGTGTATAGATGCAAAGGAATGATGAAATGATCGTCAAGATACTTATAGTTGGCGGCCTTGCGGCAGCGCTTCTGATATCCACAGTTTTGGAGGGATATACCAAATATCTTCAGGGTTATGTCATCGTCTTCTTTGCCGCTGTTGTCGCAGCCTGCATCATAACCTCGTGCGTGATCCCAATCCGTCGCCTCTTGGGTCTTCTTTTCTTTGGCTTTACCATTGGCTTCATTACCCAGGCAATCGGAATCACCTCGGATATGTGGTGCTATAAACATACCTTTATCTTTGTGGCCCTTTCATGGTCCCTTGCAGCAGTAACCATGGAGGGAATATCGAAAATAATAAGATTCAAGCTGAACAAGGTAATTGATAACCCTATGAACGTAGTCACTATCCTTGTCATATTTGCAGCAATACCCATTACCCTTGCTCTACAGGATCACTGGAAGTATGCCAAGTACCGTCCTATTCCCAGAGAATGGGCGGAGAGGGATGAATCCAAGAATCAGGAGCCCACCGGGGAACAGTCTCCCTGCTTCATTTATCAGACAATGCCAGAGGAAGGCTCGGGGAAGTCGCCGTCTCATTATGAGCCCAATGTGCCCTTTTGGCTTTTTTACATCTCGCTGCTGGGCTTTGCCATGGTTATAAATTACCATATCAGCTTTACCGAGCTCCTGAGCTTAATACTGGCAGCGTGGATTATGGGCGGTATCAGCGAGTGGATCGGAGCCACCGCAAGGCTATGGCATTTCAGAACAGAAACGTTGCCTCCCCTCTTCCTTCTCCTCGGGTGTTGGCCTTTGGAATTTCTGGTCATACGTGGCTTGGCCCTCAGGGCTCTGATCTCTTATCCGACCGAGGAAGGGAACATCCCATGAGCAGTAGCCCCACGGTCTTCAAAAACACCCGCCGATCGTAGATGGTGAAAACCCGCCTTTGATTTTGATCATGCGGAGTATAGCAGGAAGAAGATAGGAGGCAAAACAGGAAAGTTTGGCAATAGAGAGCGCAGATGGGCTTGTGCTCGTCTCTGAGTGCCATTCATTGAATGGAAGCCAAGCGCGTCATGGTAGAATCAAAATGGATCATCAAATACGTTCTACGGAGGTAAGAGGAATGCTCAAGGTAAAAACCTTCACCACTGAGCTGAAGATATTTCAGACCATCAAGGAATTGACGGAGTTGGACGAGAAGGTCAACCAGTTTATTGCAGATCACGGGATTAAGGAAGTGATATCCGTTAGCGATTGTGCGACTACTGACAATTCCGGCATGACCATGGGATTGATTCGGACCCTCACATACCGGGAATAGAAAAAAACGACTGAAATCCCGAAAAAATATAAGTACATCTTTTAATGTTGCATTTCTGGCTTGTTCAGGATATACTCCACCAGTGCGGTTCCCCGATATCCAGTGAGATAGGTATTTCTCATACTTTCCAGTTGGCTAAAATGGCTCTTTTCATTTCCCGGGATTTTTGGCTTTTAGAAAGGAGACGATAAAATGAGAGGTCGGGCAGGACTCTTTCGAGTGGTTATTGTAGCCATAGTCGTTATCGTTGGGTTAGGCATGTTCGCCTCGAACCTGTATACGGCTTGGCTTTGGTTCCAGAATTTACAATTTTCCTCAGTGTTTCTTACCATGCTGATCTCAAAAATTCTAATTGGGCTGGCTGCCGCACTTGTTTTTCTCCTGGTCGTGGGAATCAATTATTACGTTGCCCGGCTCTATGTGAAAAAAGCCCCTCCCATAAATGGCGAAAGGGCTGGAATTTCTATGGAAGGTCTTCCCATCAGTGAAAAGGGGGTCAGCTGGGCCATCGGAGCTTTTGTCATCATTGTTGCCCTGATGATAGGGAGCGCTGCCTCCACAAAGTGGAGTATGATCCTACGGTATATTCACCCCAAATCTTTCGGGATCTCTGATCCAATCTTCGGCCAAGATGTGGCATTTTATGTTTTCTCCCTGCCTTTCTACCTGTTCCTGAAAAGCTGGATCATGGGCTTTATTCTTTTCTCTGGTGTGGTTGTCCTCCTGGTATATAGCACGGGGAATCTCATCAAAATGGAGGGAATACCCGCTCAGGCACAAGGTCGAGAGGTGCTCTCCTCCTTTAAACTGAGGGTAGATTCGCCCGCATGGAAGCACCTGTCCATTGTGGGAATGATCATCGTTGCCCTTTTGATATGGGGATACTGGCTGAAAATCTACGAGCTTATGTACTCAACCCAGGGGCCGGCTTTTGGAGCGAGCTATACGGATATTCACGTGCAATGGATCGCTTATAGAATTCTGATGGTGGTCCTTGGAGTTTTTGCCATCTTCCTGGGAGCAAATATGGTCCGGCAAAGGAGGGGCGCCCTTTTGGTTGGCCTGGCAATAATCTTAGGAACCATGGTAGTGGCCGGCTCCATCATTCCGTCTCTTGTACAGAAGATCATCGTGAAACCAAATGAACTCGAAAGGGAGAGGCGATACATCGCCTATAACATAGAAAATACTCGAAGAGCTTATAACCTCGACAGAATTCGGGAGAAGGATTTCATCGTCAACGAAAATCTCACCATGGCCGACATCATGAAAAACAGATTGACCATCGAAAACATTCGGATCTGGGACGAACGGCCATTGCAGGAAACGTACCAGCAACTCCAATCGATTCGGCTGTACTATGATTTTTCAGGTATCGACGTGGACCGCTATCTTCTGGACGGTCAGTACCGGCAGGTGACCCTCTCGGCCCGTGAAATCTCCGTGGATCAATTATCTCCTCAGGCGAGAACATGGGTCAACAGGCACCTCGTGTATACTCATGGCTATGGACTGGCTCTGAATCCCGTTAATCAGGTCACGCAGGAGGGGCTCCCAAACTTACTGGTCAAGGATCTCCCCCCTGTGACCCGAGGCATCGGAGTCAAGCGACCTGAGATCTATTACGGAGAAAAGACACGCAATTATGTCATTGTCCGGACCGAGGAAAAAGAGTTTGACTACCCCAAGGGTGACAGCAATGTCTATGCGACCTATCAGGGAGAAGGAGGGGTTCCCGTCAATTCCTTCCTGAGAAGGCTTCTCTTTGCGGTTACCTTTAAGAGCTCGGATATTCTCTTTACCGGTTATCTCACACCACAAAGCCGAATCATGTTTCATCGGGTCATCGACAAACGTGTGAAAAAGATTGCCCCCTTTCTCCAGTTCGACCGGGACCCTTATCTGGTCATTGCTGACGGCAATCTTTTCTGGATTCTAGACGGCTACACTACAACATCCATGTATCCCTATTCCTCCAGGATGTCGGAAAAATTCCGTTTGCAAATCAACTACATACGGAACACGGTCAAAGCCGTTGTCAATGCCTACACGGGCAAGGTCGACTTCTATGTTATCGATGAGGCCGATCCGATCATTCAGAGCTTCATGGAGATCTTTCCGGATCTGTTTCGACCCTTTGATGAAATGCCCGAGTCTCTAAAATCTCATATTCGCTACCCGAGAGATCTGTTTGACATTCAGGTGGCCATGTACCGATCATACCATATGAACGACGTGCAGGTTTTTTACAACCAGGAGGATCTCTGGCAGATTCCCAATGAGGTGTACGCCGATACCCAGCAAAAGATGGAACCGTATTACATCATCATTAAGCCGCCCGGCGAGAAGCGTGAGGAATTTCTCCTGATGCTTCCCTTTACGCCTTCCAAGAAGTCCAACATGATTGCCTGGCTTGCGGCACGAAGCGACATACCCAACTATGGGGATCTCTTGGTTTACAAACTCCCAAAGGATAAGCTTATTTTCGGCCCCATGCAGGTGGAAGCCCGCGTAGATCAACAGACTGAAATCTCCCGTGAATTGACCCTCTGGGGCCAGAAGGGCTCACGAGTTATTCGGGGGAACCTCATGGCAATCCCCATCGAGCAGTCCTTCCTCTACGTGGAGCCTGTCTACCTGCAGGCCAGCCAGGAATCAAAACCCGAGGTTACACCCCCTGGAAAGACGGCAAGGCCCTCAATGCGCCGACCGGAACGGCCCACACTGAGCGTTGCCCTTCCCGAATTAAAGCGGGTGATTGTGGCCTATGGAAACGAAGTGGTAATGAAAGAGGATCTCGTCAGCGCACTGGCCGCAATCTTCAAAGAAATGGAGATTCCAAGAGAGACCACGCCAGGGGAAGGGGTAGAGAAGAAATCGATCCAGGATCTGGCTGTTTCCGCTCTGGATCAATACAAGGCGGCTCAGAAATACCTGAAGGCTGGGGACTGGGGAGAATATGGGGAGGCACTCGGCAGAATGGAAAAGATACTGGAGGAGCTTGCTCGGGCAGGTAAAAGCGGTTCATCCGGGAAGTGATGTCTCTGTGGAAACGCTATATCATGGAAGAAAGGACTCCCATACCTCTGGAGATCGACGAGGAGAAGAGATTTTTGAGATTGGCTATGTCTCACCTCTGGGGCCATTGAGGATTCTGGGGCTAGCCTCTGCGGTCTTGGAGGTTAAGTTTTGCAAAACCGAGATCCCCAGTATTGACGATTCTGTGCCGAAGATGCTTTTGGCGTGTGGATCTCAGCTCGATGAGTATTTCAGGGGAAAGAGAAAGGTCTTTGACCTGAAACTGGAGCCTCGGGGGACAGCCTTTCAAAAAAGGGTATGGCGGCAGCTTCTTCGGATCCCCTACGGCGAGACCCGATCCTATAAGGATATCGCGAGTGGCGTGGGAAACAGTCGGGCTGTTCGGGCAGTAGGTATGGCTAACGCCAGAAATCCTATTTCAATTATCATCCCTTGCCATAGGGTGATAGGGATAAAGGGCGACCTTGTCGGCTATGGCGGGGAACTCTGGCGTAAGCAGTGGCTTCTAGACCATGAAAGAGATGGGACCTCCCTCAAAGGCACCTGAGTGTGAGCCCTGTTAGAAAGCTTGAAAGGATCTTTAAACCCCTCCCAAACCATTTCATGTGTTTTCCCACCTGTGCCCTTACGGGTGAAACCTTCTCTTTAAAGGGTAAATAAGAGTTCCGTGAGTTTTCAGGCGATAATATCAGAGTAGCATTTCCCTGAACGGTTTGCCACATAGCCTGAGGGGGGAAACCAAGACCTGCGCCCAAAATGATTGATGGTGTTTTCAGTTGGAGCCTTTAGAGGGCAAGGGGTATGATCAGCGAGTTTAGGGGGTATTCGGGGGCTTTTTCCCTGTAATAAGGGCATGGGCCCAGTCCAGGATGGGTACCACCCGGGATGATAGTAGGCGGCAGGCCTCTTCGTAGCTCACCCACTGGAACTCATGATGCTCCGGCCGCCCCAGTTCTGGGCTGACCGGCAAGACCACCTTGACCTGTCGGGTCAAGGCCACATAGTAGCGCGCTACCTTGCCGGGACCATATGGGGGTGTTTCCCGATAGTCATAACCCCAAGAAAACATCAGTTCCTCCAAGCCGGTTTCTTCCTCAACTTCGCGGCGGGCCGACTGGAGTGGATCTTCCCCAGGCTCCACAATCCCTTTGGGGAAATCCCAATAGGTGTAAAGGCGCAACAAAAGGTAACGCCATGAGTCCACTTCGCGCCGTACCACGATCACCCCTGCCGACAATGTCTCTTGTGCCATCTCAGCGCTCCAGAATTTGACGGCCCAATATTGCGTCCTGGTCATCCACAAACAATACCTCCCCAGGGGCTGGCTGGAGATCAACCAGCACATCTTCAAAGATTGAGGGGTCAGGCTTTCCTCTGCTGAGGTGGCAGTCCCCGTAAACTTTCTTGCCAATAATCTCTGCCAACACCTTCCTCCGGTTCTCATCTTCAAGGTTTACTCAAAGACCTCTTCAAACAGAAGAGACACTTCGGGCAGCCCTAACGTGCAATCTGGCCTGGACGCAAGGGTTTCTGAGGCGTACGAGGTTCGCCGGGGTAGAGATGACCAACGTACTTCTCGTACCCGTTGAAGATGGGGGTGGGGAAACATTCTCCCGATCCTAGCCAGAAGGATTGTTCCTGACTCCAGCGCGGATGAGGGATATTCGGGTTCACATTGGATAGAAACCCATATTCATGCGGCTGGATTTGCCAGAAATTTTTCGGTTGTTTGGAAAGAAACTCAATTCTGGCGATGGACTTCGGGCTCTTGTAACCGTAATTCCACGGAACAACAACCCGCACCGGAGCGCCATGCTGCCTCAAAAGAGGTTTGCCATAAACCCCAGTGACCACCATGGTGAGTCCGTTCATTGCTTCATCCATCCTCAGGCTTTCATGGTAGGGCCAGGGTACGAGGGAGAACTCTTCAAGCCAGGCATTTCCTCTGGACGATTGGCACTCACGAAGCGGACAAACTTGGCTGAACTTTTCGGATCTACCTTCTTGATGAGCTTGCTCAGAGGAAAGCCACTCAAGGGGATGTTCATGGCCCACCGCTCCACACAACGAAAATGGTAGAGCCGATCCTCGTGCTCGAATTTGAAAAGGTCGTCCAGCTCAATGGTTATCGGATTGTTGCACTCACCCGTGATCTCAATTCTCCAGGGATCGACTTCGAAATCGTCCACGTATTTCCAAACAGGTCCACCATGGCCGGGAAAGAACTCGTAGAAGTTATTGTATCTTGCGGCGACTTCTCTGGGTGTGAGGTCTGCCTTCAGGCCTGCTGGCAGTAGATACTTCGTGTTTCGTTTGGCCGGAAAGACGTCCCGTCTGCTCAACGTTTCAGACATCAGACCGCCTTTACTCTCATTGGCGTATGCGCTCCGTAAGAAAGCCGGAGCCGCAAGGATCCCCGTTGCCATGGTAGCTAGAAACTTTCTGCGTCCGAAGAATACCTCCGGTGGGGTTGGTTCAAGGGACGGTATATCTGCTTTGAATTTGCTTGACACAAAGTTTTCCAACGTATTTAGTCGTCAACCGAAATGAATCAATCCAGCAATTCTCATAACCTGACTAATAAAGATACCATATGGCCTCGAGAAAAAACAAAGGGGAGCAAACCACCCCTCTATCCCATCGGGAATGATTGCAAATCTTCCTTAATTTCCGGGAATTTCGTAAACCGTCTGCTAGACCCCT